>Ga0180217_1000510_pt1 | contig 61135 bp, 61 predicted proteins | sample eDN3rd37CBELigOP_FD_128521 | JGI IMG/M metagenome (GOLD analysis project Ga0180217, IMG submission 128521) | Enriched Organic Plus compost microbial communities from Emeryville, California, USA - eDNA 3rd pass 37_C BE-Lig OP (version 2) (version 2) ...
GGTCGAGTGCAGCTGACGGCTACGCCTTTCGCTGCAGAGCGAAGTAGATTCAAAGAAGATCCCCAAGCTTCCTGCGGGAACAGCAAATTTATTTGCGACGAAAGCGAAGCGGCAGGAGCACCGCCGCCTGAGACGTTCGTGTCAGGCCGTGCCCGCGGAAAGCGTACCCGGAATGGAAATCACTTTTCATTAGAACGTAAAAATAGCATTTTTCCTAGTGTGGAAAAATGCTATTTTGGCCTTTGTCCCAGTCTCTTTGTATTTTAAGATTATTATTCATTCAACAGTTTTGAAACTAACATTTCCTCCGAAACGGGACCAATAATTTGTTCAACTACTATCCCCTCTTCATTAATAATTATACTAGTTGGAATTGTGAGGATTTCATAGGTAATTGAAACATCCCCTTTTTCATCTAGTAAGATGGGGAAGTTAATCTTATGGTTTTTGGCAAACTGTTTTACTGAATCGATGTCCGATTCCAAATCTGTTGCGTTCACAGATAATATGACGAAGTTCTCATCGTTCGCATGTTCTTCATAGAAATGTTGAATAGTAGGCATCTCTTCTATACAAGGGGGACACCACGTTGCCCAAAAGTTAATAAAAACTTTCTTCCCCTTTAAGTCAGACAACTTCATCCTTTCCCCTGTTAAGGTTTTTAGTTCAAAGTTAGGTGCTTGTACATTCATGGTTTTGACTTCTGTTTCTTGCAACTCTTCATGTTCATGATTATGTCCCTCTTCAACATGAAAGTCTTCCTCAGGTTCATCAATATAACGATATTCTAATTCTCCCTCTTCACTACTTACCATTTCATCATCTTCTAAAAAAATTTGTTCCTGTTCAATAGCTGACAAGTTGTCCGATTCCACTTTCGCCAATGCAGCCTTCTGTCTAGCATCAGGTGCTAATAGATTCGTAGCGATTGAATATATGAAAGCCGCTAAAATAATTAACGATACACAAATGGAAATTACCTTTTTTCGCAAATTACTCACCATTCTTTCTAACTAATTCTTTTACCAGTATATTGGAATGGTTAAACTAAAATGAATAAAGTTTAGTAATATAAGCTTTTTACTTATTTTCATTTTCGTCTTTAGGATTATAACTGCTAAAACGGTTTGCACATATGTACATCCACATCGTCAATTTCTATAAAATACAAAAAGACCATCTCAAAACGAGACGGTCTCTCTCTATTTATCTATCAAATAGATTAGTACATTTTCATGTATTGTTCGCGTTCCCAAGGGTGAACAGCTGTACGGAACATATCGTATTCAATTTCTTTTGCTTCTTTGTAGTTTGAATAGATGTGTTCACCAAGTGCAGCTTTGATTACTTCGTCTTTTTCTAACTCTGCTAACGCTTCTACTAAAGAACCTGGTAAACTGCTAATACCATTTTCTTCAAGTTCTGCAGCACTCATTACATAAATGTTGCGATCAACTGGTGCTGGAGGAGTTAAATTATTGCGAATTCCGTCTAAACCTGCTTCTAATAATGCAGCCATAGCTAAATATGGGTTAGCAGCTGGGTCTACTGAACGTACTTCAACACGAGTTGAAAGACCACGAGATGCAGGAATACGGATTAATGGTGAACGGTTACGTGCAGACCAAGCAATGTAACATGGTGCTTCATAACCAGGTACTAAACGTTTATATGAGTTTACTACTGGGTTTGTCACAGCAGTAAAGGCTTTAGCGTGCTTCATGATACCAGCCATGAATTGACGAGCTGTATCAGAAAGTTCTAAGTCAGCTTCTTGATCCCAGAATACGTTTTTGTCTCCGCTGAATAATGATAAGTTTGAGTGCATACCTGAACCGTTCACACCGAACAATGGTTTTGGCATGAATGTTGCATGTAAACCATGTTTACGTGCAATTGTCTTAACAACTAACTTGAACGTTTGGATATTGTCACATGCTTCAACTGCGTTAGCATATTTGAAGTCAATTTCGTGTTGTCCTGGAGCAACCTCATGGTGAGATGCTTCAATTTCAAAGCCCATTTCTTCAAGCTCTAACACGATATCACGACGGCAGTTTTCACCAAGATCTGTTGGTGCTAAGTCGAAGTAACCACCATCATCATTTAATTCTAATGTTGGTTCACCTTTTTCATCTAATTTGAATAAGAAGAATTCTGGCTCAGGCCCTAAGTTAAAGCTAGTAAACCCTAACTCTTCCATATTTGCTAATACACGTTTTAAGTTTGAGCGTGGATCTCCTGCAAATGGAGTACCATCTGGATTTGCAATATCGCAGATAAGACGAGCAACTTTACCTTTTTCAGCTGTCCATGGGAAGATTACAAATGTATCTAAATCTGGTTTTAAATACATATCTGATTCTTCGATACGTACGAAACCTTCGATTGATGAACCATCGAACATCATTTTGTCATCAAGTGCTTTATCTAATTGGCTTAATGGAATTTCTACGTTTTTAATAGTACCTAAAATATCAGTAAATTGTAGACGAATATATTTTACGCCTTCATCTTTCACGATTTGTTTAATGTCTTCTTTTGTGTACTTAACCATTTAATCCACTCTCCTAATATTTGAAATAATTAAAAAATTTAAAATATAATTCACTCGCCCTTTGCTTGGAAGAAGCGAGATAAATCTCCTTGCCTTAGCGAAGCCTTTTGCATAATTTGTGCTTGTTGCATCTCTTCACGCAAAATTGCACGAAGTTCAGAATCTGAAATGGCCATTTTGTTAGAAGATTTTACATTGTTGTTTTTTCTCATATCAAAAACTTTTTTAATTCCTGCCATGTTGATTCCCTGGTCAAGAAGTTCACGAATTTCTAACAATGCATCTACATCGTCAAGTGAGAACATTCTACGATTGCCTTCAGATCTTGCAGGTTCTATTAGTTTATGTTCCTCGTAATATCGAATTTGTCTCGCAGTTAACTCCGTTAATTGCATTACCATGCTAATAGGGAGTAACGGCATTGCTCTTCGAAACTCTCGACTCATCGACATCTCCTCCCTTTCATACGTTTATTGTAAACTATGTAACCTCTAATAGCAATATGATGTTAGAAAAAATAACATATGGAAATTAGATTTTATTCATCTAATTTTTAGATAATTCAGAACCCCTACTCTCTGTAAGGCCAATAGTATTTCATTTAGGTGATTGATGAAATTGCGAAGTAGTCATATCGCCTGACAATAGCTCACAAAGAGCTTTCATCGAGTGTAATGTTTTCAAAGTTGAGCTGGCAAAATGGTGACATTTATCTTGAACAAACCGAGGAACAATAAAAAAGCTGTTCATTAAGTCTTCAAATCGACTTAATGAACAGCTTGGACGTATTATTTTATACTAAATATTGTGCTCTTTGATTTTCGATCCATACTTTCATTGTACGGAACAATAATACAATAACAATCATGAGCATAATACCTTTTACGATATTAAACGGTAAGATACCTAATACGATTGTTTCTTTCATATCGAATGTTCCCCAACCAAGGAAGTAAGTGTACATTGGTAAAAATGCTACATAGTTTAATAGACTCATACCAACCGACATAATAATTGTTCCAGCAACTAACCCAAAGCTTAACCCTTTTAATGTTGGGAACTTTTTATAAATGTAGTAAACAGGTAAAATGAATAAAAGACCTGTTACAAAGTTTGCCATATGACCTACTGGAACTCCTGTTGGTGTACCAGAGAAAATCCAGTCTAAAATATTTTTAAATAATTCTACTAAAATACCAGCAACCGGTCCCATTGTGATTGTCGCAATTAAAGCAGGCACATCACTGAAGTCAATTTGCAAAAATACTGGGAACCATGGTAGCGGGAAGTTTAATAGCATTAAAATGAACGAAATACTACTTAACATCGCAATTGTTACAAAAGAACGCAACTTAAGATTTTGTTTTACCATCATTAATCTCTCCTCTTTGCTGATTCAACTCGCAAGAAGAAAGGACAGCCATTCGATTATTCTCTTTCAATGAAACATAAAATCCCTTACGCAATAAGCATAAGGGAGAGACTAGGCACATTGAGTAATAGGAAAATAAGTACGTTAAACAAGCATCTAGATCTTAAAAATAGATACTCAAATAATAGTACAGTATATACGAATTGCGTATAAACAATACTTTTAACGCACAGCTTCCTTCGAATAACGAATTGAGACCGTACCTTCACCTTCTCCCATCCAGACTATACTGTCGGCTTTGGAATCGCACCAAATCCTGCTCATAATAAGCTCGCGGGCTGAAGAACCTATACGCAAAATCCTCCAAGTTAATGGTCAGAAAATGCAGCTTCTATTACCGCCGATCGGGAATTTCACCCTGCCCCGAAGATGAATCAATATTTAATTATGATTTACAATTACATTATATATTGAGTTTGAAATAATGTAAATACGTTAAATTGATATTTCCTACCATTTCCCTAAGTTTTTATTTCATTCTTGAAAAACGGTCCAATAAGATATCTCATTTGCCCCCACTGGTATTGGTAATGTAGTAGTAAAATCAAATCCTTGCCATTCCGTTTGTACAACATTTTCAAATTGAACTGGCATATGAAAACTAGCTGCTGTTAATAAAATACCTTCAATCATTTGCATCACTTGCGGTTGATCGTACCTCATTAAATCCATTTTTTCTGTAAATGATATCATTACAACTTGATTCTCTACTGAGATTTTGTAATCTACATTTGGTAAAATAACTGACTGATAAATGTCATTTGTTTCTTCCTTCATAGCATAAATCGCTTCTTCAATCGAAGAGAAGGATTGTCTAAAGTTTGGGGCTAAATAGTTTGTTCCATCGGAGTGTGTATATCTGAAATAATTATATTGAGTTGACTCGTTATTTAACTGAATTGGCGTACTTATTTCCCCTACTCCACTAAATTCAAATCCTGATCCATTTTCATTTAATAAAGACACTTCACTATAGGAATCATCTCCAAAAGTATCAATTAGTGATGCATAATACGCTGTTAGCGCAGCTGAACCCTGCTCATAGGGCGGATGATTAGGTAGAGTATGAATCACTCGATCTTCCATTTCAGAAATAGTACCGACATAAGGATGAAATTCACTAAATCCTATTGCACTTTCATCGAAAAGTGGCGCGTACTGATTATATAGTTCAACCCCGGATGGTGTACTCTCTCCCAAATCTCGTTTGATGATTTCATTAGGAATTAAAACAGTAATCGGTAAACTATCTGCTGCATCACTCATCAAACCTAATCGGAAGACCGTATGTCCTTCAACTTCTTCTGGGTAAACCGCTGTTCTAAGATCTTCATTTTCCGTATTGAGTATGCCCATTTCACTTTCGTCTGTTGTTGTTGATTCAGAAATCTTCATGTCTTGCATTTCCGTAGATTGAGTTGTATCCATTGTAGATTCTTCGGAAGAATTCGATGATTCTTTGATTTGGTCCATAAAACTTGGTACTAAGATGGCAAGTAAGAAAACAGCAGCAATTGAAACAACAATTGGAATCCAATTAAATTTTTTGAGTGGTTTCTTAGGCGGATGATTTGTTATAGGCTCCTCGTCAAATAGGCCGTGTTCTTTTAAACGCTTAAAAACATCCTCTTTCGAACGTTGATCTTGAATTTTTGGTACTTTCCCTAGTAAATCTTCTATTTTATTATCGTCCCATTCATTTTGATTCACCTGCAATCCCCCCCTTCATTTCATTCGTTTTTGTTAAAATTTCTCGAAGTTTATTAAGTGCACGATGTTGGGTTGTCTTTACTTTTCCTTCTGTCCAATTTAATATTTCAGCTGTCTCAGCAATAGATAGTTCTTGAATATACCGCATAATGATGACTACTTTTTGATCACCTGTACATTTTTCTAATGCCTCTAGCAACTGTCGCATTTCATCATTTAACTCTGTTAAAACTTCCGGCGACCTTGAAGGCGAGACTAGATTTTCAGTTTCCCAATTAAATGCATCGAACGCACGAGCAGAACGTATCGCATTTTTTCTAAAGTAGTCAATTGCTACATTTTTCGCAATGGCAAATAGCCATGTTTTTTCAGAGCTTTTCCCTTGGAATCGTTCATAGGATTTTAATACCCTTACATACACCTCATGGGATAGATCTTCCGCTACTGAACGATTTTTAACCATATAAATTAAAAATTGAAAGACATCCTGATGGTATAAATCATACAAACGATGGAATATGGATTCATCCTTCATCCACGCCACCCCCGTTCTCATAATATTTGTCGCATTATCAGTACAATAGTTTCATTAAACAACAAGAAATCAACATACACATTACATGATATTAATTCACCATACGTTTTTGAACCTAATTGGAATACCAAAAATATACAGTAAAACCATAAAAGGGGTATCCCCAAAGTCATTTTAACATACTTTGGGGATACCCCTTGCTTCAATATTCATAAATTTATTAACGTCTAACTTGAAAGGCAAACCATTAGAATGGTAAGTAGAAAGTGAAAGTTGTTCCTTGTCCAACTTCACTATCCACACGAATATTTCCTTTATGTGCTTCAACGATATTTTTTGCGATGGCTAGTCCTAATCCTGTACCACCTTTTGAGCGTGTTCTTGCTTTATCTGCTTTATAAAAACGTTCAAATACATAAGGTAAATCATCTTGTGGAATTCCTTCTCCTGTATCAGCAACTTGAATCTTCGCGTAAGAAAGTACATGTTCTAATGATACAGTTACATACCCATCAATTGGTGTATGTCTTATTGCATTATCAATCAGGTTAGTTAAGACTTGTTCGATTCGGTCTTCATCCATGCTAAGCAGCACATCTTCGGAAAGATCAGTTTTAAATTGCAAATGAACTTTCTTTTCCTTAGCAGCCTGTATGAATTTTTGAGTAATTCGTTCAATAACATGGACTACATGTACTTCGTCTTTGTATAAAGTTGTATGGCCATTTTCCATACGAGCTAAATCCAGCAAATCATTTACAAGTCTACTCATTCGTTGCGATTCATCGTAGATAATTCGAGTGATTTCATTACGTTCTTCTTCATCTGACACCACATCATCTAATAACGCTTCTGAGTATCCTTGAAGCATTGAAATCGGTGTACGAAGTTCATGGGACACATTGGCGATAAAGTCTGAACGTAATTTTTCTAGTCGCAAATGCTCCGTCATATCACGAATAACTGCAATTGCTCCACGAATGGATTGTTCACTATTTTTAAGTGGACTAATCGTAAAACGATAATAAGACCCATCTATATTTATATCTTCTTCTATTTTATCTTCAAAACTTAATACATGCTCTAGCATTTCAAATACTTCTTGTGGAATCGGATTATCATGTTCACCTTTTTTGCCAATGAACCATTTTTGAAGCAATTTCTCTGCTGGTGGATTACTTAAGAGAATAGTTTTATCACGGTTAAATGTAATTACACTATCTGTCATAGAGGTTAATACACTAGCTAGTTGTTCTTTTTCTTGATTAATTACTTCAAGGTGATGCTTTAATTGACGTCCCATTTGGTTAAACGCTACAGCTAATTGACCTATTTCATCATTTTGCGTTGTTGGTAAAGTTGCATCAAATTTTCCTTTTGCAAGCTCGAAGGCATGTTCACGCATTTTTCGGAGTGGCCAAGTGATACGTGAAGAAAGGAAAAATGCAAAAAATGTTGTTAAAACTAAAGCGATAAACGCTGAAAGAAAAACAATCTTCGTCGTTTCCTGAGATGCATTATGAAGTGCACTTGGATTTTGATAAATAAAGATTGCTCCGTGAATTTTATTGTCACTTTTCAATGGATAACTTAACACAATGTAGGTTTCCATTTTATCTTCCTCTAATTGTGAGGGCAAAATCATTCTTTCCAATTTAGGTTCAGTTGATTTGAATACTGTATCAAAATTCTTATTTTTTATTATTTTTTGTTGAATTTCTGTACTATTTAATCCCGTTTGAAAAGCTGAAATGACATTTTTATCCTGAGAAACGATAATTGCATTTGTATCTTCTGTTATCATCTCATTAATAATTTCATCAGTTAACTGTTCTAAATCGTAATTATCAACGATACTTGCAATCGTTGAGGCGGTTTGTCTTAAAGAAATATCTGCTTGTTCTTGGTGATAATCTTCTAAAAATTCCAATATTAATACAGTGAATACGAATAATACAAACGAAACGAGAAGCAATATGGTTAACCATAGCTTCCCGACAATACTGTTCCAAATTCTATTCATTCACAACCTCAAATTTATAACCTACGCCCCAAACTGTTACAATCATCTTTGCTGCCTCTTCTGATACACGGTTTAGTTTTTCACGTAATCTTTTCACATGCGTATCCACTGTACGTAAATCTCCGAAGAAATCGTAATGCCAAACTTCTTTTAATAGTTGTTCACGGTCGAATACTTTGTCTGGTGCTTTCGCTAAGAAGTATAATAATTCGTACTCTTTTGGTGTTAAATTTACTTCTGTTCCATCTGCTGATACTCGATGTGCATCGTGATCAATTGTTAAATGCGGGAAAACGACTAAATCTTTTGAAGTAGACGGACTTGAAACGGGTGAAAATGCTGCTGAACGTCGTAAAATAGCTTTCATACGTAAAATTACTTCACGTGGACTAAACGGTTTCACGATATAGTCATCTGCTCCAAGCTCGAAGCCTTGTACACGGTTCGCTTCCTCACCCTTAGCAGTTAATAAAATAATTGGTGTTGTTTTCTTTTCACGAAGTTCTTCACAAACTTGAAGTCCATCTTTTTCAGGCATCATAATATCTAAGAGAATACAATGGTAATCTTTTTCTAACGCCATTGTAAGGGCAATTTCACCATTTTCAGCTTCTTCTACTTCATAACCTTCACGTTCAAGGTACATTTTTAATAAGCGGCGAATTCGATCTTCATCATCTACTACTAACACAGAAATATTTTCAGACATAGGTTTTACCCCTCTCATTCTTTCTCTTTCCTATTGTACAATTTCATGTGAAATATTTAAAGGCATATTCGTAAACATAGCTTAACATCAAGGTTTCTAACGATAATTCTTCATTTTCTCAAAAAGAAAATTCTCCCCAAATAGGGAGAACTTTAATTTTATCATTTCATTATGCCGATGCATAAGAGTGTAAACCAGCAATTACTAAGTTTACTACAATTAAGTTAAAGAGAATAATCGAAAAACCGATTACTGCAAGCCAAGCAGACTTTTTCCCTTCCCAGCCTTTTGATAACCGCAAATGAAGATAGGCAGCAAAGAATAACCATGTGATAAGTGCCCATACCTCTTTTGGATCCCAACCCCAGAAGCGCCCCCATGCCTCCTGTGCCCAGATCATAGCAAAAATTAGTGCTCCCAGTGTAAATACAGGGAATCCGATTAATACAGAACGATAGCCAACTTCATCTAATAGACTTAAATTAACTTTTCTCACTAATGGATGTAATAATTCTAAAATTCTTCTTCGAATAATCAATCGAATGATGATATAGATGATTGAGCCAAATACGAACGCCCAGAAGACAGTTGTTAATTTTTTCGCATTAATAACTGCAGGCATTTCTACGATTGGTTCCATTACATTGTCAGTTAATAATGTATAGTCATTCATTCCAAATATTGCTGGCATATTATATGTTATCTCTTGTTCGCTATTTTGCCCGTCAATATAATTGAAGTTTGCTTCATAGCCAATACCTCTAAAAATTACAGTTGCTAGTATAAATCCTACTACTAAAACACAAAAATACAATACTGCTTCCATCCAAAAACGACTTTTTGATTGAGTTTTTGGATCTATCGCTTTTAAAAGATAAAGTAAACCAGCAACAGCACTAATTGCTAGAATTGATTGTCCCAATGCTGCTGTAATAACATGGATTGTTAACCAGTAACTTTGTAGTGATGGAACAAGTGGGTCCACATCTCTTGGGAACATTGAAGCATAACCAATGATTAATAATGCAACTGGTAAGGCAACCAGTCCAAGAGCGGTTAAACGATACATATAGTAAATTAAAATAAAGGCAGCAATAATGAACATACCAAATGCAGTAGTAAATTCAAACATATTGCTAACTGGAGCATGTCCTGTATAAATCCATCGAGTTATGAAGTAGCCTAAATGTGCCAAGAACCCAATAACCGTAGTTATTAGGGCTAATTTTCCCCAGTTATTTGTACGGTTTTTGGCATCTTCTGGTTTAGACTGTTTAATAGCCCCACCAAAAAGTAATGTTCCCACTAAGTATGCAATAAACGCAACAAATAGTAGGTTTCCACTTAAATCAAGTAAACTCATATAGTGCTCTCACCTTCCTTTTCATTTTCTTCCTCGTCATCATCCTGAGACTGGTCAATATATTGAGGAAGATGCGCGAATTGTGTTACAGCATCTAAATCTTTCTTTATACCAAACCAGTTTTTATTTGTATGTGCTGCTAAACGAATTGTACCATCTTCTAATTGTTCAACCCATAAACGACGGTGATTCCAATAAGAACCGATTGCTACACCAATCATGAAAATCGCACCCCCGATTGCAAGCAATGGAATTGTACTGTCTTTATGAACCGTTAATCCAGACATATTTCTTGTTTCCACGCTATTGAATGCCATTTTGTATGCGTTGTCACCGTTTGGTTCAATCGTTTGCTGTATTGCTACAAAGCTCACTTCACCATCTGGTTTATCTGGTGTTATCATTTTAAAAATAAAGGCTGGATTATTTGGTGTAGGTGTTGCCGTTTGTGGTTCACCATTCTCAAAACCAGAGAAATCCGGGTAGTAACCTAATAATTGAACCTTGGTTTGATCACCTATGACATACTCGTCTTTCGGGTTCGTTAAGTCAATACTAACATCCCCTAGTGATTCACCCGATTCCTTATTTGTTAGGTTAAAGTTCATTGCTTTAATTTCATTTAACTTAAAATCCATTTGATAGAATGAAAATCCATCATACTTTAATGGATGATTCACACGAATTGAATAATCTTTAACTAATTCTAAATCATCTATCTTACCTGGAACAGCATCTTTAGATTGTTTATATAATTTAGCGTTAGTTTGATAGTTTTTTGCTACTACGTTAACACCTTGTAGCACTTGGTTTTCTGTTTTCTCGTTATCATGCATTTCTAAAATGAATTTTTCATTTTCGATAAAGTAACCATCCATACCTGGAACTGCACGCATCTCACCTTCACGGACCCACATTGACTCATCCACATAGAATCCTGGAACTAGTCTTAGCATCACTGCAGCCAAGAAGATGATTAAACCACAATGATTTATGTATGGGCCATACCTTGCAAAACGACCACGTTCTGCTAAAAGGGCATTTCCATCTCTGCGCACTTTATATCTAAGTTTCTTCATTTTTTCTTCAACTAAATTTAAAGTATTCGCAGAATCGCCCTCTGTAATTTCCCCTTCAGCAATCACGCGTTGACGCTTCATAAAACTTTCATGTCGTTTTACACGTTGATTTTTTAATGAACGATGTAATGGTATACCGCGGTCTATACTTGCAACAATAATTGAAATAGCAAGCAAACCAACTAATATTTGGAACCACCATGAACTATAAACATCTGAAAGCCCAAGTTCATAATATACTTTCCCTATAGAACCATATGTGTCTTCATAATAAGCTGCTTTTTGTTCCTCAGTCTGAACACTTATATAAAATTCTTGAGGAAATATTGTCCCAATGGATGCAGCAATAAGATTAATAATAATTAATGTAATTCCTACTTTTACACTTGAAAAGAAATTCCATATCTTATCCACAAATGACTTATTGCGAGTTTTTGAACGTATTGCAGCACCGTCATATTTCATATCAAGTATTTTGCTTGTTAAAGCATCTTCTGTAAGTGGTCTTCCACACTTTGCACAAAGCTTAGTACCTTCAGGATTTTCATGACCACAAACACAAATAATTTTTTCCATAGCAATTACTCCTGTTCTGGTTTGATTGATTCCATATATGAGGCGATTTGCGATTCGTTCATTTCACCCGTTATAATTTTTTTTACTTCACCTTCAGGACTAATTAAGATTGTTGCAGGTAAAAGATCAACGTTATAAGCGGTCATTACCCCTTTTGTTTCATCGATAGCAACAGGAAAGTCAACATTTAAACTTTCAATGAATTTTTTAACTTCAAAGTCTGTTTGTGCAATATTAATTGCTAACACTTCTACGCCTTGATCTTTGTATTTTGCATATTGTTCCGACATAGCGGGCATCTCTTTTTTACATGGTTCACACCAAGTGCCCCAGAAATTTAAGAAGATTCCTTTTCCTTCATAATCAGAAAGGCGATGTTTTAAATCGCTTTCATATAAATCTACAAGCTCAAAATTGGGTGCATCGTCTCCAACTTGGAGGACTTCAACTTTGTCCTTAGTAGCAGAAGAATAGACTGTATATACGATTGCTGCTAAAAGAACAACGAGAATAACTCCGCGAGTTATTGACCGTTTCTTTTTTTTATCCATATATCGTTTCCTCCCCCGAAAACTATACAATCTTAATTATTATAGCAAACTAAAAATTGACATTTAATATAGTTTTTGACTGAATTATGAACGTTTCATGGATGCTCGTTAATCAATTGTACCTGTTTCTGCTAGTACACGAAGCAATTTAACTTCATGTTTCGTTAATTCTCTATACTCACCAGGCATTAATCCTGCTAAATCAAGAAAGGCAAAGCGTTCACGTTTTAATTTTACAACTGGTGTCCCAATTGCCTCAAACATACGACGAACTTGGCGATTGCGCCCTTCATGAATCGTAATCTCACAGATTGCTTTTCCTGCTTTTTCATCAAATGATGTCATACTTACTTTTGCAGGAGCTGTTTTACCGTCTTCTAGTTTAATTCCACGTTGCAGTTTCTTTAACCCATCAATCGTCGGTACACCTTTTACACGAGCGATGTATGTTTTATCAATTTTAAATTTTGGATGTGTCATTTGAAACGCAAATTCCCCATCATTCGTTAATAACAATAATCCAGACGTATCATAATCAAGTCGTCCAACAGGGAAAATTCGTTGGTGAACATGTTTTTTGAAAATATCCGTTACAGTTTTTCTTCCTTTATCGTCCGTAACCGCAGAAATCACACCTCTTGGTTTATAGAGCAAGAAGTATACTTTATCCTCTTTTTCAAGTTTTATACCATTTACTTCAATCTCATCGGAATTTGAAACTTTCGTTCCCAGTTCTTTAACAACTTTTCCATTTACTTTTACTTTACCTTCTAAAATTAATTGTTCAGCTTTTCGTCTTGAAGCGACTCCAGCATAAGCAATTACTTTCTGTAATCTTTCCATCATTCCACCTCATTCATCCGTTAGCACATATATAATCTGCCTAAAAATTATGTCATATTCTACTGCATTATTAAAGAAAAATAGCTTATTCCTATAGTAATTTTATTATTTTGCAAGAAAAAATCGTGTAATTAGAAGAATATTTAACTTTTCTCTTCAAGATTTTCGACAATTTTCACTAATTACATAAAAAAATAAGACTGCATTTTGCAGTCTAATAAAATTCCATTTATAAGAGACATTTTATTTTATTTTGTAACATTTACTCTTGTCGCATAAATGCTTTCATTATTTAACATGACGTGCCAAATGCCAAATTGCCCTTGTTTTCTAGATAAATGAAGAACATTTTGCACTTTTTTGGCTTCTTCCTTATTCAATAAAATTGAAATTGGTTTTATTAGTTCTACTGATTTATTTTCTGTAGCTTGGTATTTTCCTTTATCTGCTATTGTAACATAGTCATATTTATCAAAAATCTTATTCGCAAGCCCCTTATGTACTTGCCAATCATTTGATTCACTCAATGTGACAACAATAACCTTTTTGTTATCCTTTTCAAAATAAGTTGCTAATGTTCTACCTGCCACTTTTGTAAAGCCTGTTTTCCCAGCAACAGCACCCACTTGCTGACGTAGTAATCGGTGTTTATTTTGCCAAGTAACGCCAGTTTTCGGGTTCTTATAGTTAATTGTAGAGGCAATTTTTTTAAAGCTATCATTTTCCAGAGCAATTCTTAGCATTTGGGCTGTATCGTAAGCAGAAGATAGATGAATATCATTATGCAAACCCGATGGATTCGTAAAATCGGTATTATTCAAACCATATAAGTCCGCTTTTTCATTCATCAAATCAACAAAGCCCTCCAGAGATCCCCCGGCATGTTCAGCTAAAGCAAAGGCTGCATCATTACCGGATCTAAGCATTAACCCATAAAGTAAAGTCTCTACTGTGACTTTGTCTCCTGGTTCTAAATAAATCGATGACCCTTCACTTAATGCTGCTTTTCGTGTGATCGTCACCTCATCATCTAAATTGCTATTTTCAATCGCAATAAGAGCTGTCCATATTTTCGTTAGACTCGCAATTGGCATACGTCCATGTGGGTTACTACCTTCTAGCATTCGTCCAGTCTCGGCATCTATGACGACATATGATGCACTTGCAGCGTGTGTAACAGATAAGAAAACTACCATTGTAAAAATAAAAGCAAAAAAGACTTTTGCAATTCTTTTCAACAAGCCACTCCTTTTTAAAATCAAAATCCAATTCTTTAACCCGCAATTCCATTTACTTCCCTAAATAGTTAGAGTTTAATTCAAATCATTGGTTGGCATTGAATGCTTCTTGGAACTTCGTCATAAATAAATCTGTTTCTTCATTTTCATCATCTGAACTACCTTCAGGCAATGGAGGAAGTTCGGTTAAATCTTTCAAACCAAAATAGTTTAGAAACTCCTTGGTTGTCCCATAAAGAATCGCACGTCCTGTTCCTTCAGCTCTTCCCACTTCTTGGACAAGCGCACGCGAAACAAGTGTTTGAATAGGTCTTTCACTTTTCACACCACGTAAATCTTCAATTTCCGTTCTTGTAATCGGCTGCTTATACGCAATAATTGCTAATACCTCAAGTGATGCTGTCGTTAGAATTTGACTATTTGGATTTTCTACTAACTTTTTAATCGTATCTGCTAATTCTGGTTTCGTTGTAAGTTGGTATGTACCTGCTAATGTTTTTAAGGTAATTCCTCGTTCATCAGAGTCATTATAATTGGTTTCGAGCTCACTTAAAGCCGCCTCAATTTCCATCAAATCTATATCTAGTAATTGAGATATTTGTTTAGCAGTCATCCCATCATCCCCTACGACGAAAAGTAGTGCTTCAATCTTGCTCATTAAATTGTTCAAGTTCATCGAAGGTAGCCTCCTTTTGTAAAGTTACTGTTAAGTCTTCGAAGTTATTTTCCTGCTCTACAAAAACGATATGGCGTTTCATTAACTCTAATAATGATAAGAACGTTACAATAATTGTAGATTTATCTTCAAATGGAAACAATTCGGAAAAGTACGATTTACCGCCATTAAGTTTCAACGAATCAATTACTGCCACCATTTGGACTTTCACTGAAATTTCCTGTCTTGTTACTCTTGTTGATAGAGGTTTTTTTAATTGTTTACGACGAAGTAGTTTCTGAAAAGCACTTAACATATCATATACATTTACATTCATATCAAAGAGTGCAAGCTGTTCATCGGGAACAAAGCCTGACAAGTCACTAGGTGGTCGAGTAAATACTTGTGCACGATTCTCTTCAAGTTCCTTTAATTCGACTGCTGCTTCTTTATACTTTTTATACTCAATTAATTTTGTTACGAGTTCTTCACGAGGGTCTGGCCCATCTACTTCAAATTCTGCATCTTCTATTTCACCTTCGTGAATAGGAAGAAGCATACGACTTTTAATCGCAAGTAGTGTTGCGGCCATCACCAGATACTCACTTGCTTCATTTAACTCTAGTTCTTTCATAGCGTGAATATGATCAATATATTGTGCAGTCAGTTCTGCCATTGGTATATCATATATATCAATTTCCAAACGATGAATTAAGTGCAATAATAAATCAAGAGGTCCCGTAAAGGCGTCTAATTTTACTTCATACATGTGTCAACCACCTGACGTTTGTTCAATTCTATTTTAATTTATAAAAGTATGTGTGTACCTTAAGTATTTTAAATCAAATTTTAGTGTTAAGGGAAGAGGATTATTATGCATCCATTATTTCACCCATTATATGTAGATTTTTGTGCATATTTTAACGGCAGTCAAGACTATTTTGAATGTCACGAAGTTTTAGAGGATTATTGGAAAAGTATAGCGCCTGGTGAAAAAAATCACCCATTAGTAGGATATGTCCAACTTGCAACAGGCATGTATCATTGGCGACGAGATAATACGATTGGTGCTATGAAAATATTAAAAAAGGCATCTATGAACTTTACTAGAAATGGATCATCTCCTTTTTTTGAGCATATTGAATTCGAGTCATTATGTAGAAACTGTGAAATTAGCTTGAAAGCCATAGAAAACGATGAGCCCTTCAGACCATTTCAACTTTCATTGACAAATGAAACTCTTACATTACTAGTCAAGAAAAGAATTGAAGAGCTTCCAAAGCTATCGAAAGACTTTCTCCTTCATAAACATATGCTACGCGATCGCTCAGATATTCTAAAAGCACGCAACTTAAAAAAACTTGGTCTATCATCAGATGATTAGTGATCCAGCTAAACTATACTTTTCTTCCCCTAAAATAAGAAGAAGAAGAGGCTGACGTTACTCAGAGTCGTCCGCCTCTTCTACTATTGGTAAACATTTTATTATTAAAGGTTTTGTAGTCTCATTTGCATTTAATTCTTTAAACTGACCTGTAGAAGACAATTCTTCTATCATTTTTCTCGCAATCCCTTCTCCTCTATAAGAAGGAACCACTGTTATGTGTCGAACCTCAGCAACTGAATTTTCTTCAACTACTCCAATTATGCCAATATATTCTTCATCTTTTTTCCATAAAAATAAATGCCAATTGCTTTTTTCGTCATATGAATTAATGGTTTCCATTAAACGCTTTACATCCTTCTCAGATGGCATGAACGAAAGCAAACCCATTGCTATTTTCTCAAAAGATTTTTTATAGCGTATTAACATGAATAACATTCCCTCGTTTTCTATCAGTACAACATCTTTAAATATACTACATGATTTGAAGAAAGGAATCAACTTTATTACCAGTTATTTACATATATACATTAAATTAATTAATCAGACATATTTGGTGCTATAAGAAAAATATCAATCAATGCCCATATGATACACAGTGTGATGATGATTCCGAGAAGCCACCATTTTGATAGTTTCATAAACTACTCACCCTCTTTTTAGAGATAGTGGAAGATCGTTCTGAATAATATTTTCATAGCTTTCTCGATTTATAGCTAATTGATGTTGACCATTTTCTACAAAAACAACTGCTGGTCTTGGAATACGGTTATAGTTAGAAGCCATTGAGTAACCATAAGCACCTGTACAGAAAATAGCTAAAATATCACCAGGTTCAGTAGGTTGTAATAATGCATCAACAATTAACTTATCACCTGACTCACAAAGTTTTCCTGCGACCGTATAAGTATACGATTTTTCTTCATTTGCTTTATTAGCGACAACCGCTTCATATTTTGCATCATAAAGTGCTGGACGGATATTATCACTCATTCCGCCATCCACTGCTATGTATTCACGAATATTCGGTACAGTTTTATGAGAACCAACCGTATAGAGAGAAGTACCAGCATCCCCCACAAGAGAACGTCCTGGTTCAATCCAAATTTCTGGTAAATCTAAGTTTAACTTGCTCGCAAAAGTTTGAACCGTTTCAATCATTTCTTTTACATACTCTTGAGGTTCAAGAGGCTTGTCTTCTTCTGTATAACGAATTCCAAATCCTCCACCTAAATTTAAAACCGTACATTGAAAATCAAATTGTTCTTTCCATACACTTATTTTTTGCATTAACTTTTCAGCTGCTAAACTAAATCCGTCTGTTTCAAAGATTTGTGAACCAATATGACAATGTAGACCTAAAAGTTCAAGATATTGATGGTCTTTTACTTGTAAAAATGCCTCATCTGCTTGTCCATTATTTAAATCAAATCCGAATTTCGAATCCGCTTGCCCTGTAGTAATAAAATCATGTGTATGTGCTTCTACACCTGGTGTTACACGAAGTAAAACACGCATTGGTTGTTGTTTTGCTTCAGAAATCTCTTTTAATAGTTCAATTTCATAGAAGTTATCGACAACAATACAGCCAATTTTTGAGTCAAAAGCATATTCTAATTCGCTATAGGATTTATTATTTCCATGAAAATGAATTCTTTCAGTAGGGAATCCTGATTGAATGGCAGTAAATAACTCACCACCAGATACAACATCTAAAGATAGATTTTCTTCTTGTGCAAGCTGATAGATCGCAATACATGAAAAAGCTTTTGATGCATAAGCAACTTCAGCTTTTACCCCTAATTGTTGAAATGTTTCGATAAATCCACGTGCACGTTCTCTAATTAATTGTAAATCATAAACGAAAAGTGGAGTGCCATACTCTTTTGCAAGTTCTACTGTATCAACTCCACCAATCGTTAAATGACCGTTATCGTTTATATTCTGTGTTCCAAATAAATGCATTTCGCCACTCCTTCGTTGCGTGCGAGATGAGGAAATATCCTCATTTTCGCGATTTTACTACCTTATGATGAACTTTATCATAGGTCGAATTTTAACGCAACGACACTTTTATCCACGTTTTCTTTGCTTTGCACCGACAAGATATGGTCTAAGTGCATCATCAGCCATTGGGAAACGAATGAAAATACGAGCAAATGCATTAGGAAAGAATGGTATAAGTGGCCACATATATGGAACAGTCATTGGTTTTAATGCACATAAGTAGGATAAAATTATCCATAAAGAGATAAAGAATCCACTAGGTCCGGCAACTGCGGTGGCAATTAAAATTAGAAATTGGAAATATTTTACCGCTGTACTTAACTCGAATGTAGGAATAGAGAATGCAAATATTGCGGTTACCGCAGAATAGAGAACAACTTCTGCTGAAAATAACCCTACATCAATTGCAATCTGCCCGATAATAATCCCTGCAACTAAACCCATAGCCGTTGATAGTGGCGTCGGTGTATGAATTGCTGCAATGCGCAAATATTCTAACCCTAACATGGCAAAAATTATTTGCAAAAATAACGGAATGGCAGATTCCTCTTTTGATCCAATAAAGTTCAGTGCCTCAGGTAAAAACTCTTCATGGGTGGCTAACAGATACCAAATTGGTAACAATGTTAAACTTAAGAATGCTGCTGTATAACGTAAGAAACGAAAAGTTGACCCTATGAGTGGGGCTTGACGATATTCTTCAGCATGTTGTAATAGATGGAACATAGAAATCGGTATAATAATAACGGAAGGTGACGTGTCCACTATCAAGGCAATATGACCCTCTAGTAAATGCGCCGCAACAATATCTGGTCTTTCAGAATAACGAACAAATGGTAAAGGATGGAACCTTTGTTTAAATAGCCATTCTTCTAGCGATTTGTCTGCCATTGTCAAACCATCATGTTTTATTTCCTTCAGACGCTTATCCAACCATTTCAAATGCTTTGGATTCACAATATCTTTCATATAAGCAATTGCTACATCCGTTTGTCCAAGTGTTGAAACTTTATGAAGCTCAAAACGTAATTGTGGATCACGTATACGTCGACGAATGAGGGCAGTATTTAACATAATATTTTCTGCAAATCCATCCCGTGAACCTCGAATAACTTTTTCATTATCCGGTTCATCTGGCTGACGACCCGGATAACTTCTTAACTCCATTAAATAGCCGTAACCATTTGCTGTGATAAACCCTACTTGACCACTTAATACACCTAATATAAATTCGTTTTCATCCTTCGGTTCGGATTTACCATAAAAATTAAAATGGTCATCAAAATACTTAGCCTCATCTTTTATCTCAAATTCATGATGATTTTCATCATCATAAACATGAGTCCAGAGAGGCGTCAGTTGAACTGTCAGTGTCGCTGCATCAACAAGCCCACTGATATATACACATAATACAGGTAAACTTTTAACATGAAGATCCTTAATACAAACGTCAAAGGATTCGTCTTTCCCAAATTTACCGTACAAAAACTTTTTTGCTTCTTCTATAGATGCAAAAACTTGATTACTCATTTACTCACCGTCTTTTTAGTAGTTCGTGATGAATTGGTGTCCATCCAAGATTTAAGTTGCGCTAAAATCTTCTTTTCTAACCGCGAAACTTGAACTTGTGAGATCCCTAACCTTTCTGCAATATCGGTTTGCGTTAAATCTAAGTAATACCGTAAATAGATAATTGACTGTTCTCGCTTATCTAGTTTTGTCAAAACTTCCTTCAAGGGAATATATTGGAATGGTAGTTCTGACTTTTCGTCTTTCATTTGATCCATTAATGTAATGGAGTCTCCTTCACTTTCGAAAAGTTGCTCGTGTAAAGAAGCCGGATCACGCATTGCATCGGTTGCAACCAATACTTCATCCTGCGTAACACCTAATATATCAGCTAGTTCTGAAATCGATGGAGGCTTTTCATTGGTTTTTAAAAATTCGTCAGTCGCATGACGAATTTTATAGTTTAACTCGCGTATCGATCTGCTCACCTTCACCATGCCATCATCCCGTAAGAAGCGTTGAATTTCACCAATAATCATTGGAACAGCATAGGTTGAAAATTTCACATCATAGGATAGATCAAATTTATCGACCGATTTCATCAAACCGATACAACCAATTTGAAACAAATCCTCAAGCTCCACTCCGCGCGAAGCAAAGCGTTGAACAATCGACCAAACGAGCCGTGTATTGCCTTCAATCATTTGTTTTCTGGCATCCACATCACCAACTTGCGCTTTTTCAATAAGTTTACGCATTTCCTCCTGTGTCAACAAAACATTATTGGACGGCTGTTCGATTGTCCTCATCCCCCTAACTTCTATCAAATACCACCGTATTTGCGTCCACATAAAATTGATAGTTCATTCTAATAATTGTCCAAAATCCAATATGCTGTTATACACCATTTAAGTGACGACTGTTTAAATTAGATAAAAAGCTACTCTATGAGATTTGAGGCATCTTTACCGAATAAAATTTTTTTGAAAAGGTTACAACAGTCCCGACATTTGGTTCTGACTCCACTTGCAGGTTGTCGGCGAAGCTTTCCATAATTGTAAAGCCCATACCTGACCGCTCTAATTCAGCTTTCGATGTAAATAATGGCTCCATTGCTTTTTTCACATCAAAAATTCCTTTTCCGTTATCCTTCACAGCGACAGAAACTAAATCTCCATCTCTCACTGCATGAACAGTAACGATACCTTTACCATCTTCGTCATACCCATGAATAATTGCATTGGATACTGCTTCTGAAACGATTGTTTTAAACTCTGAAAGCTCGTCAATGGTTGGATCAAGTTGAGCAACAAAACTTGTAATTGCCATTCTCGCCAAACTCTCATTTTCACTAATTGCTACAAATGAAAGCGTCATTTCGTTATCCATTCACAATCCCCCTTGCGTGTAAAATTGCATCTGCTTCAGTACCCTCCATCATATAAGAAGCCAACCCAGAAAATTGAAAGATCTTTTTCATAGTATTAGACGGATTTAAGATAAAAGTTTGACCATTAACTGTGCTTAACTCTCGCATACGCCCTAAAATAAGCCCTATACCTGAGCTATCCATAAAGTTCAATCTTTCTAAATTCCATATAATCGTTGTCAAATTACCTTGTAAAATTGTTTTGGAAATATGTGCGCGAATTTTCTCAGTTTCGTGGTGATCCAGTTCACCAAAGAGTCTGATGACTGCTATCTCATTTAAGTGCATATTAATTTCGTAGTTCATTTGTTGATTCGCCTCCTCTTAAGATTGCTAAATTCAACATTTTCTTGTCATATCCTTCTTTGATGACAAGACTAGAAGAATTTCGCTGAAACTAGTGTAAATACGACAAAATCAATAGGCAGTCCCGCGCAATATTCAATTTTAATGGTTCATGATATCGATTATTTCGTTCTTTAAATAAAGTTGGAGGGCTCATCTCGCAAGCTTTCAGTGAGATAAAATAAAAGATTACAATAATTAATGAATAATCATGACTTAGTAAACTGACCTCCCGTCAAGTCTACTAGGGTAAGCATCAATAGCTCATTTCCAATATAAAAACTTTCAAGCTTTTCCATCAGGAAAAAAAAGCATTGCTTTACCAAAATTAAGTATGGTTAATATTGTGAGATTTTAAACGTAAAAAATGGCTGTGACACCAACTTTTGTCACAGCCATTTTTCTTGAGTTTTCTAATATGATTCTGAAAGAGAGAGCGAATAGAAAACTCATTGTTTTTGAGAGAGCAAAAATACACACAAAGATTATATTTTGCACAACGTTAAAAAAATATACATTTTATTCGTTGTTTCTTTTCTTCTAAAGCTATGTAAACTTTCCATCTGGACTTCTTAGACAACAAATAGAAAGAAGGCACCTCTTCTAGAGCAGGTACCTTCGCAGTGACTTTCTATTTAACCTAACTTACTTCCGTTAGTTCCGTACATTCTCTAAACACAAATTGCTTACATCCCACACATGCAGTTTTGTTTAAACAACTGATCGATTGATTGATGGCATCTCCAGTATGAGTATAAAAATTTTGTTCCCCGATTTTTTCGGTTAAGCCCGTTTGATCCAGAATTTTTTTTAATTCTGGCTGCACACCTGTAACGAGTATCGTGCCTTCTCGACTTTTAACATCTTGTACGATATGTTGAAAATACTCTACCCCTGTCGTATCGATAAATGGAACTTTTCCTAAACGCAAAATTAATATACTTTGCTTCGAATTGACTGAAGATAGTATCTCTTTCTCAAATGCGTGTGCTGCCCCAAAGAAAAGCGGTCCTTCCACTGTAAAAATATTAATTTGCGGGCAATCATGATTCGCGCTAACGATTTGTGAGTTTACTTTCCCATTGTTACCAGTATGATCTGGCAGTACTTTCTTTACAGTAAGCATTTCACTCATCCGTTTAGCGAATAGAATAATAGCTAGAATGAGTCCTACCTCAACAGCAACAGTTAAACTTGTAAATACAGTCAATAAAAACGTAATAACTAATACTAATGAATCACCAGATTTTAATTTAACGATTTGAGTAAAATGTTTACGTTCACTCATATTCCAAGCTACCATCATTAATACGGGAGCTAATGCCGCTAGAGGAATGTGTATAGCTAACGGTGCTAAAAGGAGTAAAGTAATCAAAACAAAAACACCATGAATAATTCCGGACATTGGTGATGTTGCGCCGGATTTTATATTGGTAGCTGTTCTGGCGATAGCACCAGTAGCTGGTATTCCTCCAAATAATGGTGTAACAATATTGGCAATTCCCTGTCCTATCAATTCTTTATTACTATTATGCTTCGTATTCGTCATGCCATCTGCTACCACAGCTGATAGAAGCGATTCAATCCCTCCCAGCATAGCGATGACAAAAGCAGGACCTATTAACATCGTAATTTTGTCTAATGTTATTTCTGGGATTCCAAATTCCGGTAATTTATTCGGAATTTCACCATAGGTCGAACCAATTGTTGCGACATGCCCATTTAGGAATAGTATAGTAACTATAGACGAAACAATGATTCCCACTAAAGCTCCCGGTACCTTTGGCAATACTTTTGGAGTCAAAATCATTACGACAAAACAAATAAGTGCAACAAATACACTATACCCATTAATAGTATTTAGATGACTTCCTAACTCCTTCATATTATCAATAAATCTCTCATGTTGCTCAATGTCTCTTAAACCTAAAAAGTTAGCAATTTGACCGGTAAATATAATTACCGCAATACCGGCAGTAAAACCAATCGTAACAGGTCTAGGAATATACTTAATAAGTGTACCTAATTTAAACACACCCATTAGAACAAGTAGTATACCTGCCATTAATCCTGCAAGTAATAAATTCTCATAACCATACGAAAGTACAATGCCTAATAGAATTGGTACGAAAGCTCCAGTTGGACCACCAATTTGATATTTTGAACCACCTAATAAAGAAATTAATATCCCGGCAATGACTGCCGTATAAATGCCGTATTCCGGTTTCACACCTGATGCAATAGCAAAGGACATTGCTAATGGAATGGCAACGATACCGACAATCGTACCGGATAATAAATCCTTTTTAAAATAATCAAATGAATAGCCTTCAAACCTACCCGTCCAAAACCTGCTCATGCAATCCCTTCTTCTTTACCTTTATTTTTCATCTATTCTACTATTCTCAATCTCCAACCACCGTTATTTTAGTATAAATTCACCTCTTTTATAACATTATTTGGTAGTAAAAAGCGGAAAAAGTTAGTAGCACTTATATGCTACTAACTTTATGCTCATTCATATTACTCGTCAATATAAAATTAACGATTACTTTGTGATTACTTCTTTGATTAACGTTGGTGCTTCCACTTTTTCATTTGAAATGACAATGTGTTGATAAAGTTTCTCTTTAACCTCTGTGATTTCTTCACTATTTGAATGGATCGTTACAAGAGATTCACCCTCTTGGACAGCATCCCCTACTTTTTTATGAAGAACAAGACCAACAGATAAATCAATTGTTGATTCTTTCGTAGCACGTCCTGCGCCTAATAGCATGGCAGCAACACCAACATCATCGGCCTCAATTTTAGCTACATACCCAGATGAAAGTGCAGGTAATTCAATTTGGTATTTTGCTTTTGGTAGTAATGTAGGATCATCTACTACATTAGCGTCCCCACCTTGAGCTACGATAAATTTCTTGAATACTTCTAGCGCTTTACCATTCGCAATGACTTCTTGAAGTTGAACTCGAGCTTCGTCAATGGAATTTGCTTTTCCAGCTAATACTACCATTTGCGAACCAAGTGTATAGCACAGCTCCATTAAATCCTCTGGTCCATTACCTTGTAATGTATCGATTGCTTCTTTGACTTCAAGTGCATTCCCAATGGCAAATCCAAGGGGCTGACTCATATCTGAAATAATGGCCATCGTATTACGTCCAACACTATTTCCGATTTGCACCATTGCATGAGCTAATTTCTTCGCATCTTCGAATGTTTTCATAAATGCGCCATCGCCTGTTTTTACATCTAATACAATGGCATCTGCACCAGCAGCAATTTTTTTCGACATAATCGAACTTGCGATTAATGGAATACTTGGAACAGTTCCCGTTACATCACGTAACGCATATAACTTTTTGTCAGCTGGAGTTAGGTTGCCACTTTGTCCGATAACAGCCGTTCCAATGTCATTAACCTGTTTCATAAATTGTTCTGTTGTTAATTCAACATGGAATCCTTCAATAGACTCGAGTTTATCAATTGTTCCACCCGTATGACCTAAACCACGTCCACTCATTTTGGCAACAGGTACACCACAAGCAGCAACCATTGCAGCTAATGAAAGTGTCGTTGTATCCCCAACACCACCTGTTGAGTGCTTATCAACTTTAACACCGGCAATACCCGATAAATCAATTTGATCGCCTGATTCTACCATTGCCATTGTTAGATCTGCTCTTTCACGATCATTCATGTCCTGGAAATAGATAGCCATCATTAAGCTACTTACTTGATAATCTGGAATTGTGCCTTCAGTATATCCTTGAATGAAGAATCGAATTTCTTCTGTTGTTAGCTCTTCCCCGTTACGTTTTTTTTCAATAATATCGACCATTCTCATAATGAATACATCCCCCTATTTTAAATTTGATAAGAAACTTTTACCAAATTGCGGTGCTTCGACTTTAAAGTTCTCGGCGATTGTAGCAGCAATATCTGCAAAAGTATTACGTAAAGGTAATTCGCTACCTTTTTCAAATCTCGGAGAATATACAATAAGCGGTACATATTCACGTGTATGATCTGTTCCAGGGAAAGTCGGATCATTACCGTGGTCAGCTGTAATAATTAATAAATCATCTTCGTTTAAAGCAGTCAGGACTTCAGGTAAACGACGATCAAATTCTTCTAACGCATTCCCATAACCAATTGGATCGCGGCGATGACCGTAATTCGCATCAAAATCAACAAGATTTAAAAAGCTGATTCCGTGGAAGTCACGACGTACAACTTCAGCAAACTTATCCATACCATCTGTGTTGTTTTTTGTACGAATACTTTCTGTTACACCTTCATTGTTAAAGATGTCAGAAATTTTACCAATGGCAATCACATCTAAATTTTCATCTTTTAATACATTCATCGTTGTACGATTAAATGGTTTAAGAGCGTAATCATGTCGGTTGGACGTACGAGTAAAGTTACCAGGTGTTCCAACGAAAGGACGAGCAATAACACGACCTACTAAATATTCCGGTTCAAGTGTCAGTTCACGAGCAATCTCACAAATTTTATAAAGCTCTTCTAATGGAACAATCTCCTCATGAGCTGCAATTTGAAGTACAGGGTCAGCAGATGTATAAACAATAATAGCGCCTGTTTCCATATGCTGTTGTCCTAATTCTTCTATAATCGCTGTACCACTTGCTGGAATATTTCCGATGACTTTACGGCCTGTTTTTGCTTCTAACTTTTCAATTAAATCAGCTGGGAATCCTTCTGGGTAGACTTTAAATGGTTTATCGATATTTAAGCCCATGATCTCCCAATGTCCAGTCATTGTATCTTTCCCAACAGAAGCTTCCTGCATCATACCGAAGTAGGCTATCGGTTGTTCAGCTTTTTCAATACCTTTTAATTCACGAATATTAGAAAGACCAAGTGCTCCCATATTCGGCATTGTTAGCCCTTTCATTTCTTCAGCAATATGACCGAGAGTATCTGCACCTTCATCACCAAATTTGTGTGCATCTGGGGCTTCACCGATACCAACAGAATCCATTACAACAACGTGTATTTTTTTAAACGGGTTCATAAATATGTCCTCCTCTTTGAACTAACTCATAGTGATAAGTTATCTGGGTTACTAAACTACTCATTAGAGTCCTATAAGTCCGAGTTAACACTACGTTAGCTTCATAAAACTTTCTCGCTCTTATTGGAATGCGAATTCTTTTTGATCATGCGTAACATTTCACACTCTATATTTTAAACAAAGGTCAGACATCTTACAAATATATTTTCCTTTCCCTCTAATAATATTTTTTGCTTATGTGAAAGCAACGAAATTAAACTTTCTGTTATGCTCTAGGGTGAAATTGTTTATATACTTCTGAGAGTCTTGTTTTACTTATATGTGTATAGATTTGTGTTGTGGAAATATCCGCATGGCCTAACATTTCTTGAACAGCACGTAAGTCTGCCCCATTTTCGATTAAATGAGTAGCAAAACTATGACGAAGTGTATGGGGAGTTATCTCTTTTTTTATATCTGCCTTCGTAGCATGCTCCTTTAATAATTTCCAACAACCTTGTCGAGTTAAACGTTTTCCACGTTGATTTATAAAAAAAGCCTCTGTTCTTGGATAAGTTCCTTGTAATTTCGAGCGTGCATTTTGAAGGTACCCATCAAGTGCTCGCACTGCACTTTTCCCTAATGGGACAATTCGTTCCTTTCCACCCTTCCCAAATACACGCACAAATCCCATAGTTAAGTGAACATCATCAAGATTCAAACCAATAAGCTCGCTAATCCGCATACCTGTACCATAAAGTAGCTCAAGCATCGCAACATCTCTAACTCCTTGTGGTTTACTACGATTCGGCGCACCAATCAAAGTATCAATTTCTTCAATGGATAATACTTTTGGAAGCTTTTGTTCAATTTGGGGCATCTCTAAGTGAATAGTTGGATCACGGTCTGCTATTTTTTCACGCAATAAAAATTGGTGGAAAGAACGAATCGAAGAAATATGTCTTGCTATCGTTCTTGCTGATATCCCTTGGTTTCGTAGGGCTTCAAGATGAAGTAAGATATGTGCCCTCTCCACTTCTTTTATAGAAGACAATGCTAATTCTTTATGTAAATGCTCTATGTAGCTCTCTAAATCACGGCGATAAGATGATAATGTGTTAGCTGATAACTGTCGCTCTACCTGCAGAAAATGAAGATAATCTAATATCGCTTCTTTCGCATCTTTCATGGAAATCACCTATCCTTCTTACTTTTTACTATAGTTATTTTTGAAATCGTCTACAAGCCGAATATGTACCTAGACACTTATGATTTCTAACTAAATAAAAAAATGTACAAATCGTCCAAATAAACGAATTGTACATCTTTTAATCATTGCTCTTCTTGTTTATCATGACATCTGTGGCAGATACCGTGGAATGTTAAACGATGGTCTTTAATAATAAAGTTCCAACGCTTTTCGACAACTACTTCAACATCATCTAACAAATCTTCTTGAATTTCATCAACTGCTCCACATTCAATACAAACAAGGTGATGATGGAAGTGTTTTGCCCCTTCTTGTCGAAGGTCATAACGGGATACGCCACCGCCAAAGTTAATTTTATCAACAATTTTCAACTCAGTTAATAATTCCAATGTTCGATAAACTGTTGCCAGCCCAATTTCTGGTGCTTTATCTTTTACTAATAAGTAGACATCTTCAGCACTCAAGTGGTCTTCTTCATGTTCTAATAGCACTGCAACTGTAGCTTCTCGCTGAGGTGTCAGTTTATAGCCAGCACTATGCAATTGCTTTTTTATACGATCAATACGGCTTTCCATACGACGCCCTCCTAAACTCATTTCTATTATAACAAATGAGTAAAAGCGATTACAAGAGAGGGATGAATTATTAGAAAACAAACTCTTCAAGTAAAAAAATGTTCTTAACCATTTATTTTTGATCAGACTAAAGTTTAGGTAAAATATAGGTAATTGATACAATTTCGCCAACGCAAATTACAGTTAACACTATTAAAAGAGTAACAAATAGTCTTTGAGAAAAGACATATTTCTTCGTTGGTCCAACTTTTTTGGAAGTATATACAGAACAAAACAAAAAGAGAAGGAAACTATAAATTAGCTGGAATGGAAACCACCAAACACTATAAATTAGCAAAGATTCATGTTGTGTTAATAGAAATACAGAACTAAATCCAAAGAAAGTGATTTTCACACCAACAACAAATTTTGATAGCACATGTAAATAAGAATGTGTGGCAAAAAATAACACTAAGACAAGCCAAGCAACGAGTGGTAGAATCGTACCCCAAATTGAAATATCTGTTATATCAAGTAATCTCGGATCAATATAACTTATTAACTTCATGGACTTGTCCAAGGGGAACACTTGAAAACAAATGACTCCACTGACAAAGCTTATCGCTAGAATAATTGCATATTGGATAAATAAGAGCGAACGAAACATAAGCATTCTCCTTTCGTTGATATAGCTTATGCTCATTCTCTATCAATATTACTCTTAAACTAGTTTAGATTTTTCCTGTAATCTATCAATTTTAGTTCTAAGATTTTGAACTTTCATCCGTAACTTCTTTATAGTTTAAATGATCCTTATTCTTCGTTTGCTTTCATCCAAAGTACCGCAAAAGCAGTTTTTGCATCATAAATCTTTTGCTCTTTTACCATTTCTTCTGCCTCAGAAACAGTTACTTCTAATAATTCAACAAATTCATCCTCATCGAGATCTGCTTTTTCTTCTATTTTATATAAATCTTTTGCAACAAACAAATGAATGATTTCATCCGCAAAACCAGGAGAAGTTGCAAAACTTTGTAGATATTGAAGACTATGACAACCATAGCCTGTTTCTTCTTCTAATTCTCTTCTTGCAGTATATTCTGGCTTCTCACCTGGCTCTAGTTTCCCAGCTGGTATTTCAATAATAGATCTCTCTAAAGCTTTTCGATATTGCTCAACAAGAACAAGCTTTCCTTCTGCAGTAATCGCAATAATGGCAACAGCACCAGGATGGTTTACTATTTCCCTTTTCGATTCTTTTCCATTTGGCAGTAAAACATCATCCACCTTTAAAGAAATAACTTTCCCTTGATAGATTGATTTAGACCGTAGTGATTTTTCCTCAAATTTCTTCATTTCAAATGCCCTCACTTGTCGTTTTTATTGTTTTCATTGTACCATTAGTAATGGATTTCTTAGAAGGAAAGAGGGTTGTGAGATGAGAAAAAGAAAACTTGGAAGTAGTAATATCGAAATTTCTGAAATTAGTTTAGGCGGTATGTCACTTCCAACGTCTGTCACAGAAGCATTACCTATAATTGAAACAGCCCTAGATGCGGGTATTAATTATTTTGATACAGCCGACCTATATGATAAAGGAACAAATGAAGAAATAATAGGCGAGCTCTTAAAACCATATCGACAAGAAGTCATGATTGCTACAAAAGTTGGAAATCGATGGAATGATGAAAAAGATGGTTGGTATTGGGATCCATCCCCTGCTCACATTGAAAATGGCCTCAAAATGAGCTTAAAACGTTTACGAACAGATTATATCGATGTTTATCAGTTACATGGTGGAACCATTGATGATCCTTGGGAAGAAATTATCGAAACATTTGAACGTTTGAAAAAAGAAGGATATATTCGAGAATACGGAATTTCGTCTATTCGCCCGAATGTGTTTAAGCCCTACTTAGAAAAAAGTAATGCCATCTCGAATATGATGCAATACAATGTATTAGATCGTCGCCCAGAGGAATGGTTTAATGACCTTTCAAACACCAATGCTTCTATTGTAACGCGAGGGTCGATTGCGAAGGGTCTGTTAACTAACGAATGGCCTAAGCGATTAGAAAATTCTAATGGGTACTTAACATATTCAAAAGAAGAGTTACAAAAAGTACTAACTGATTTGCAAAATAGCTACGAAGATATTCATGCTGCTAGTATTGGCTTTAACCTGAGTCACCCTATTATTGCCTCTATCGTAATTGGAGCTAGTACCAAACAACAATTAATAGAAAATCTTAAAGCATATGAAAAATCTCAATCAATTACTGATTTCACTCCGATTCAAAAAATTACAAAGAAAGATCTTTATAACGAACACCGATGAAAAAATATATAGTCTTAATCATTGCCGTATTAATTTTATTATTTTGCGTTTCTAGTATGACTTACGAACAGCAAACGATTGTACCGACCTTACAAGAAACATTGGAAAATCAACCGTTCTATAATTTATTAAGTAAAATTGAAGTTACCTATTGGGGACAAACAATCTCAGTAGAGACTCGTGGGTACTATTACTTCGTCGAGTTTTTAGTTCGTAAAGGACTTCATTTTTCTGGCTATGGATTTATTTCCATTTTATTTTATTTAATGTATCGCAAGATCAAACTCCGATTTGCAGTTATTTTTGCCGTTGTCACAACTTTTGTTGTGGCTTCTCTCGATGAATTTCGTCAATCATTTGTTGAGGGCAGAACTGGAATATTTGACGATGTGATTCTAGATACATCGGGTGCAATTACTTTCCTTATTATTTTTAAAATCTTTTCTTTTATCTATCGAAAAATAAAAAGAACCACTTTAAGAGCTCATAGAACGAGCGATCAGAGAATGTAACATTTTTATGTTACATTCTCTTTTTTATTGATCATCACTATATCCTATTTTATTGGCCGCGCTATTTTGAACCCACTTGCTCACGCTGCGGTCGATAAAAATTGATTTACTTATATTTTCAAAATATTCTTTTTTCAATAAATACCTAGACGCATAATATTTATTTGATATAATGACACATATCAGCAATTTAGCAGGCTAAAGCTTCTAGTAAAAGTTGATTTGTATGTTTACGATTTTTTGTGTAGAAATTCGTAAATAAAATTTTATAGCGGTGATTGCTGTGGGGTGACTATAGCAGGAGCAATTTCTGGAGAGATCGCATTCTGGCGACGCCGAAGGGTTCACAATCTCAGGCAAAAGGACAGAAAAGGTAACAACTTAGAAAAACATATTATTTTTTATATTGATTGTTAAACAATTATATAGGAAAAACGTTTTTTACTATTTTCTTTTTGTTATTTTTTTAATGTCAATGGGATGGGAGCCTAGCACCTATCTCATTTTTTATTTTTTAGCCATTGTACATTTTGATTTGAAAAATTAGGACAGAGGATTTTCCAAGGTTAACGGATAGTACAAGCTTATGTTGGATATTATTGAGATGATGAAGAGAGATACTCTACTCTTGAGGATTTTCTATCAAACTTTTATAGCTGAAATTTTTAGTTAGTTTACATATGCTTTGAATCACCTAACTTCCTTCTTGAAAGTTCAAATCAAAAGCAAGGCCGCTAGTATTTAGGGGGCATCAAAATGGAACAGCAAGAGTTAAAAAGAGAGTTAAAAAACAGACATGTTCAATTAATTGCCATTGGTGGAACAATTGGAACGGGGCTTTTTTTAGGATCAGGAAAAGCAATTGAGAAAGCTGGGCCATCCCTTCTCCTTGTTTACTTGATTATTGGTATTGCACTTTTCTTTGTCATGCGTGCACTAGGAGAGTTACTTTTATCGAATGCTGGCTATCAATCATTTACTGATTTTGCCTCAGCTTATATTGGACCATGGGCAGGTTACGTGACCGGTTGGACGTATTGGTTCTGTTGGATTATGACCGCAATGGCTGAAATTATTGCGGTTGGTTTATACACGAGATACTGGTTTGATATTCCTCAATGGGTTCCAGCTATCGCATGTTTAGTGATTCTACTAGGATTTAATCTACTAACCGTAAAGCTTTTTGGTGAATTAGAATTTTGGTTTGCGCTAATTAAAATTATTACGATACTTTCACTCATTGTCATTGGAATTGTCCTACTAGTAATTGGTTTTAAAACTGATACTGGTATCGTATCGGTAAGTAACTTGTGGGAACATGGCGGATTCTTCCCAAATGGAATTTCCGGCTTCCTATACGCTTTCCAAATGGTGGTATTCTCCTTTGTGGGGGTTGAATTAATTGGAGTTTCGGCTGCTGAAACCGCGAATCCTAAAAAAAATATCCCATCAGCGATCAATAAAATTCCCTTCCGAATTTTATTCTTTTATGTAGGTGCTATTTTTATCATTTTATGTATTAATCCATGGACAGAATTTAATGCATCAAGTAGTCCATTTGTCCAAGTATTTACACTTGTCGGCATTCCTGTAGCAGCAGGCATTATTAACTTTGTTGTGTTAACTTCCGCCGCATCGTCAGGAAATAGTGGCTTATTTTCAACAAGTCGAAACTTATATAATCTAAGCCGAAATAACCAAGGGCCAAAACCCTTTGGAAAATTAAATAGAAATGCGGTACCTTCTAATGCATTAATTACATCATCCATTGTTGTATCAGGAGGAGCATTGTTAAGCTATGCAATACCAGATACAGCGTTTAGTATAGTGACAACAATCAGTGCCATTTGCTTTATTTGGGTATGGAGCATTATCTTAATTTCGCATATTCGCTATAAAAAGATTCGCCCTGATTTACACCAAAAATCAATTTTCAAAGCTCCATTGACACCATTTATTAACTATGTTGTCTTAGTATTATTTTTGTTTATTTTAATCGTCATGTTAGTAGCCGATGAAACACGAAATGCATTGTTGTTAACACCCGTGTGGTTTATTTTAATATTTATTACGTATTTGGTTCGGAAAAAGAAATAGATTTTGATGAAGCAGCAGTCATTTTGGGAATGACTGCTGCTTTTTTAGTTGGATGTTTGATGATCTGTGACTTTGAGAGTTAATGTGGCGGTATGGATGAAGGGACGGTTCTTTTTTTTGGAAAGTGTGCATTGGAGTGGCAGTATGGATGAAGGAACGGTTCTTTTTTGCTGAAAGTGTGCATTGGAGTGGCGTATGGATGAAGGAACGGTTTTTTTTTGCCGAAAGTGTGCATTGGAGTGGCGTATGGATGAAGGAACGGTTCTTTTTTGCTGAAAGTGTGCATTGGAGTGGCGTATGGATGAAGGAACGGTTCTTTTTTGCTGAAAGTGTGCATTGGAGTGGTGGAAAGTTGGTAGGGGCTTCTCTTGGACAAAAGTCAGCTTTGGAGTGGCGGAATGGTAGAATAGATTGCTTCTCTAAGACGGAAGCAGGCTTTGGTGCCTCTATAATGTCGTTGAGGTTGCTTCTCTTCTACGAAAGTTTGATTTGCCGACGCTATAACGTCGTTGAGGTTGCCTCTCTTCGACGAAAGTTACACTTGCTTCCGCTATAGCGTAGTTGAGGTTGCTTTTCTTCGACGAAAGTTTGACTTGCCGCTGCTATAACGTCGTTGAGATCGCTTCTCTTCGACGAAAGTAAGCCTTGCCGCTGCTAAAATGTCGTTGAGACTCCTTCTCTTCTACGAAAGTTACACTTGCTTCCGCTATAACGTCGTTGAGACCTCTTCTCTTCGACGGAAGCTTGGCTTGCCGTCGCTATAACGTCGTTGACATTGCTTCTCTTCGACTAAAGTTATACTTGCTTCCGCTATAACGTCGTTGAGATTCCTTCTCTTAGACTAAAGTTACACTTGCTTCCCCTATAACGTCGTTGAGATCGCTTCTCTTCGACGAAAGTAAGCCTTACCGCCGCTATAACGTCGTTGAGACTCCTTCTCTTCTACGAAAGTTACACTTGATGCCACTATTACGTCGTTGACACTTCTTCTCTTCGACGAAAGTTTGACTTGTTGTCGCTATAACGTCGTTGAGACCTCTTCTCTTCGACGATAGTAAGCCTTGCCGCCGCTATAACGTCGTTGAGACCTCTTCTCTTCGACGTAAGTCACACTTGCTTCCGCTATAACGTCGTTGACATTGCTTCTCTTCGACCAAAGTTACACTTGCCGTCGCTATAACGTCGTTGAGACTCCTTCTCTTCTACGAAAGTTTGACTTGCCGTTGCTATAACGTCGTTGAAACCGCTTCTCTTCGACGAAAGTTTGACTTGTTGCCGCTAGAACGTCGTTGAGATCACTCCTCTTCGACGAAAGTAAGCCATGTAGCAGCTATAATTACGTTGAGATCACTTCTCTTCGACAAAAGAAAGCCTTGCCGCTGCTATAACGTCGTTGACACATCTTTTATTCGACGAAAATTACACTCGCTTCCCCTTTAACGTCGTTGAGATCGCTCTTCTTCGATGAAAAGTTACACTTGCTTCCACTATAACGTCATTGAGACCGCTCCTCTTCGACGAAAGTAAGCCTCGCTCCATCTATACGGTCGAAGAGAACATTTCCTTAAAATGAAGCAAGCCTTGAAGCAGTAATAAATCTGTGTTTATCAATTTTTTCACTCTCAACAAAAAAAGTTGCCCAAAAAAGCTCAGCATTCACTGACTTTCCAGGCAACCCCTATCATACTAGATCCTCTCCAACTAAAACTTAGAGCCCTGATCTCCATATTTCTCTAATAATTCTTCGAAACTCATATTTTTTTCACGTTGTTTACGTTCAAAGACTAGTCTTGCTTGGCGTTCTTCTTCTTTTGCTTGTTCTTCTTCAACTAAGCTTTTTTTCGCTGCTTTTAATTTTGCCAGAACGTCCCCATTTAATTGATCTTGTAATGTTAATGCATCCTCATTTTTTGAAGGTTGTGCGGGCGTACCATGTGATTGACCTTGTTTTTTCTTTTTCCCCATTACGTTCACCTACTTAAATTCAAAATTCACCTCTAGTTTAACATGTTTACTAGGAATTCGCGATTTTCATTCCCTAATTAAATATCTAAACAACGCCCACTCTCCCCTACATCCACCAAGAAAACAGTTATTTAGTCCTATAATGACGAACACTTACTCCTATACTTGCGTAATATAATAATAATCCTCATTTTCATTATGCTGCTTGTCATTGCTTTTTAGTAGATCCATGTATGTTACTTCATTTCTTATTTATATAAACATTTTCATTTTATTGATACAGTTAGAAATTCGATGAATAGTATCCAACCTTTTTTAGATACTAATGAAGAATCGAGGTGTTTTTATGAAACGAAGAAAATTTTTATGGGCTTCAAGTATTGTTACAACCATTCTATCAACTGGTGCCGCTATCTTTGGTTATTTCGTTACAAATCAAATTATGTATATTAAAAAGAAGGACGTTAATTTTGTCTATGACCGTGAATTAAAAGCACAACGTTTTGATGAAAAATGGTTTAATGAATGTCCTAAGGAAGAATTGAGTATCGATTCTCCCAATGGCTATCATATAAAAGGTATTTTCTTAAAGCCTTTACAATCTAAAAATACGATTATTATCTGTCATGGCGTAACTGAAAATAAATTCAGCATGGTAAAATATGCACGCATGTTCGAAAGACTTGGGTTTAATACCTTTGTTTTTGACCATCGACGACATGGTGACTCTGGCGGAAAAACGACAAGCTATGGTTATTATGAGAAATTTGATATAGCTGCTGTGGTTCATACAGTGAAATCCATTGTTGGTGAGGATGCCCTAATTGGAATCCAAGGGGAATCCATGGGCGCAGCAAGCATGATTTTATATGCTGGATTAATCGAAGATGGTGCCGACTTTTATATAGCTGATTGTGGCTTCTCTAATTTTTCAGAACTGATTTCACAAATAATGGTGAAATCCACTTACCTTCGTACGAAAATCCCTATTCATCTAGCCAATATTTTTCTTCGAATACGTGATGGCTATACATTTAAAAGTGTTACACCAAAAGAAGCGGTCAAAAACATTACCTCCCCGGTTCTATTTATTCATAGCTTAGGGGATGACTTTATCCTACCTTACATGACGGAGGAAATGTATAAAGAAAAAGTTGGCCCAAAAATGATCAAATTATTCGAAAAGGGTGGCCATGCGGAGTCATTCAATGAAAATCAGCAAGAATACGAACAAATCGTATCCGAGTTTTTAGAGACGTATGTCTATCCAAATCAACTAAAAAATAATTATAGTTCATTTATGGCAAACATTGTCGACATTAATGAACCTCCCTTTGATGAGAAAGAAATTTCATAATCATAACAAAAGCCAAAATAGCATTTTTCCACACTAGGAAAAATGCTATTTTTACGTTCTAATGAAAATTGATTTCCATTCCGGGTACGCTTTCCGCGGGCACGGCCTGAGCCTGTAGTCTCAGGCGGCGTGTTGTTCCCGCGGGAGTCGACCCTCCATTCCAATCAATTTTCAAAGTATCAATTTTTTATTATTACGTTTTGGGTATTTCTTTGAGTATTCACTTATGGCGAAGCCTCTTTTTTTACGTAAAAAAAGTAAAACAACAGTTATGACTGAAGCAAACTGTTGTTAGATGACAATTATTTATCTTGGAATTTATTCATTTGAGCCATCATTTGACGTACTTGTTTTTCAGATGGTTTACGTCCCATTTGAGCCATCATCACACGAATCATTTGTTCGTTGATTGGTGGGTTTTCTTTTAAGTATTTCATCATATATTGACGAGCAAAGTAGAAGCCTAGTGCTACTCCCCCTGCTAATGCGACAATAACAATAATAATCCAAATCCATGTAGCCATGTTGTGCCTACCTCCTCCACTACCTTTTATACCACGAATCCACTTTATATAAGTATAGACATATTAAAAGAAAGGAAATACATCCTTTCTAACTTATACAAAGTTAAACTCTCCATGAAGGATTATACACTATTCACTAATTTGTTACTAGTTTTTCAAAAGTTTTTTTCTAGTGATATGGGCGTTTTTACATAACTTGAATTATTTATCTTTAATAAGACGCATGCTTAATTGGTTTTAGCCATCCACATTCCGAATCCTCAGCATTAAACGCAATGAATGAGTCGTTCATTTGACTTAAACTATGGAATAAGTCTAGATCTAACATTCTGGATCCCTCGCAGATTGCTTCTATATGATACGTACATACTTTTATTTTCAAACCACCTTTGAATTGGTGTTCAAATGTCAAATAGTCATCCACTAAATGAATAGTAGGAAAGCTTCTTTTTAAATGTTCAAAAAGTGCACCTTGTACTAGTCTTCCTTCTATCGGTTCACAGAGATAGCTTAGCTGCTTGCTAACAGAGGACTCGAGAGCTTGCTCTTTTGTCGATACCATTTCAAGAAGCTGTCTTTCTCTTCCAAATACGAATGATTGATATTGTTTTTTTATATTGAATATTGAATAGATTCTCATCTTACGTCCTCCTCTCTATAAACACATTATAAAAGAAAGATTTCAAATATTTTGTCAAAGGGTGTCCGAACTCTACTACTATTTTTGTCAAATTTCAGTGAAAATCCTATTTCGTTCACTTTACCTAGATTCCCTCAGCCTAGAGACCTAGAGCAAAATGCAATTGGAGGCCGTTTTAGGAAATTCGCTATCAGAGTAACATAAAGCTATAAGAAAACACGATATCTCCAGTCGCTTGGGAGCATATCTATCACATTTCTTATACTGATATTTGAAAAAACTTACTTCATATCAGTATCACGAAAGGAGAAGAAAAAATGAAAAAATTATTCTTGTTAACTGGTGGCATCATCGCAGCAATTGTTGCCCTTAGTTTGTTAGGTCCACTAGTTGGATTTGCTTTCTCTGCATTACTTGTTTACTTAGGTATGCACTACTATGTGAAAGCTAAATCAGGTTTTGGGAAAGTATTTTGGGTTTTAGTTGGTTTAACAGGTATCTTTGCTTGTGTTTCTAATGTTCCAGCATTAGTTGGTCTTGTAGCGATTGCACTTGCTTATGTTGCCTATAAAAAAAGGAACAATGAAGAAGTTTCATTTAATAAAGCAAAAATTATTAAAGAAGACGACCCATTTACTAATTTTGAAAATGAATGGGCAAAACTTACAAAATAAAAATTTAAGGAGAGATTTGAAATGGTAGGATTATTAAAAAGATTTAGATACACTTTAGAGGCAGATTTACATCAAATGTTCGATAAAAAGGAAAGTAAAAACCCGCTTGCAATGTTAAATCAATATATTCGTGAAGCAGAAAAACAAACAGAGCAAACAGGTAAATTACTTGGACGTCAATCGCAATTAAAAGAGCAACTTCAAAGTGAATTAAAAGAAACAACTTCAATGTTAGAAAAAAAAACTAAACAACTTCAATTAGCAGAACAAGCAAACGAAGTAGAATTAGTAGCCTTTGCTGCTCAAGAAGTTGAATCTTATAAAACACGTCAAGCGACTTTGTTAAACTCAATTGCACAATCTGAAAAAGAATTTGTGGAACTTGAGCAAAAGTTTGAAACAATGAAACATAAAATTAAAGATATGAAAGTTCGTCAACTTCAATTAATGGGGAAAGAAAATGTAACACGCGCTCATCATAAAATGGATGAAGTTTTAAAATCAAAAGATGAATCAGATTTTGATGATCTTTCATCATATATCGATACATTAGCTGACAAAATTGAAAAAGACTATGAAAGAACACAGCTTGAAGTGCGTCTTGCGAATCTAGAAAAGGCAAACCCAGTAACAGCGAATATTGAGTTAAAAAAAGAAGAATCAACAAACGAATAGTTGAACTCAATTAAGTTCTTTCTTAAGGTAGAAGAAAAACATTAAGATTTTAACTAAGTTACATGAATCATGCTATAATGACAATTGTTAGGAGAAGGCAAATTTGGGTCTTCTCCTAAGGTTTTGTTAAGAGTAAAATGTTGCTATTAACAAGAAGAAAAGGAGGAACCACTTTGAACAGATTTAGTACGAACCAATTAACGTTTATTGCCATCGTTACTATTTTAATTGTGTTCGTTGAGCTCACAATTTTCAACAATGATAGTGCCTTTTTATTAATAATTGGTGCAGTTCTACTATATTATAGTTTTTCCAAAAATAAGAAGTATTTATTTTGGAGTGGTTGCTTCCTAATCTTTTTAGCAATTCTATCCATTTGGAGTTTACGTTTACTCATTGTTGGTTTTTTAATTTACATACTTTATAAACATGTCATGAAAGAACAAAGAGTCGTGACACTCAACACACAAGAACTTGACGCAAAAGTAGAAAAGAATAACTTAATTGGAAATACCACTTCACCTATCGATAGTTATAAATGGGAAGATATCCATATTCAAAAATTTATCGGTGATATTTCACTTGATTTGACTGATACGATTTTGCCAGCAGGAACTTCTGTTATTACCATCCGACAATCTATCGGAAAAGTGACGATTGTATTGCCGTACGAAATTCCTTTCCGTCTTCAATATTCAACACTCTTAGGTGAATCCAAGATTTTAGGAAACAATCCTAAAAGATTAATTAACGAAAAACTAATTTTCGAAGATGGAGATGCTCAGGATGCGAAGCGTAAGTTAATTATCCATGTAGCTACATGGCTTGGGGATGTGGAGGTGATCCGTAAATGATTTCATTTCTATTTCGAATGATAACTTTATTTTTATTTTTGAGTACTGTTACTTTTGGATTCATATATCTTTTATTCGGATCACCTACCGATCACAATTGGGAATTTTTGATTGAAATTAACACTTATGAACTTCCAATTATTGCGATTATTGCAATCGCATTAGCGGCCCTCAGTTTTATCATTAGCATTTGGATGAGTGCAGTTGCCAGATCAAGAGTCTCTTCTGCAACGCGTTATGTAAAGCAATTAGTTGAACCTGATTTTTCATTAAAAAAGAAAAAAAATATATCCTTCTCTATGAGAAAAGCCCTTACACAAGCAAATGAATTAATTGAGACACAACGTAAAAGTCTACAACGGATGACAAACGAAAAAGCGGAAGCGAATGACAAAGTGATTCAAGAACGAATTATTGCAGAAAGACAACGGTTAGCCCGCGAACTGCATGATTCCGTGTCTCAACAGCTTTTTGCAGCATCGATGTTATTATCTGCTGTGACGGAGCAGGAAGACGAGCACAGTACATCGAAACCAACCTTACAACAGGTTGAAAAAATTGTTCAACAAGCGCAATTAGAAATGCGTGCATTATTGCTCCACTTACGTCCGATTGCCTTAAGAAACAACACATTAGCACAAGGGTTAACGGATTTAATTCAAGAATTACAGCAAAAGGTCTACTTTAATATTGATTATCGTATTGAGGAAATAGAACTTTCTAAAGCGGAAGAAGACCATTTATTCCGTATAGCTCAAGAAGCACTCTCGAACACACTTCGTCATGCCAAGGCTTCGGAAGTTGAATTATTATTAATTGCCCGTGATAATGTAGGTATTTTGCGCATTCAAGATAACGGAGAAGGCTTTAATATCGAAGAGGATAAATCCACATCTTACGGCCTACGCAACATTGCCGAACGTGCCGTAGAAATAGGTTGTTCTTATAAAATCGTTTCTGTTCCTGGCGAAGGGACAATTGTGGAAGTGAAAGTACCACTTAGGAATAAAGTAGACGATCAATCAAAGGAAGCTATCGCGGCGGTTGACCTTACGAAGAATGTAGAAAAAGCTGAGTAACTAGGGTGTTTCAGATATCCCTTAGAGTGTTGAAATCTAAAATTGGGGTGAACGTATTGATCAAAATTTTAATTGCAGATGACCATGAAATGGTGCGGATTGGAGTGTCGGCCTATCTTTCTGCACAACCTGATATGACAGTTGTTGGAGAAGCAGCAAATGGCCAACAAGCCGTGGAAAAAGCGCTTGAACTAAAACCAGATATTATTCTGATGGATAATGTCATGCCTGTCATGACTGGTGCAGAGGCGACCGAGCACATAATAAGACAATGGCCAAATGCCAAAATCATGATGGTTACAAGCTTCCTTGATGACGATAAAGTCTATCCTGCTCTAGAAGCTGGAGCAGTTAGTTACATATTAAAAACTTCAAACGCCAAACAAATTGCCGAGGCAATACGTAAAACAATTAACGGCGAAACGGTACTAGAACCTGAAGTGACAACCAAAATGATTTCCCGAATGCGAAATAATAACAATACAGCCCTTCACGAACAGCTAACTGAACGTGAGATGGAAGTACTTTTATTAGTAGCTCAAGGAAAGACGAATCAAGACATCGCTGATGAATTATTCATTGCTTTAAAAACAGTTAAAACGCATGTTAGTAATATTTTAGCAAAGCTTGATGTACAAGATCGTACACAGGCAGTTGTTTATGCATTTCAAAATGGACTTGTTAAATAGGACGTTGGAGAGAAGTTGCTCCAGCGTTTTTATTATGGATCAAAAAAACTACTATAGTCAGACTGTAGTAGTTTTTTTGGGGTTACTTGAATTTACGAAAAGAATCTTTGAAAAACTCCTTTATTCCCCCTTATAGTTAGGAGCCCGTTTTTCTTCAAAAGCCTTTAAGCCTTCTAGACGATCTTTTGTAGGAATTAACGCACTATATGCTAAGAATTCAATTTGTAAGCCTGTGGATAAGGGCACGTCAATTCCTTGGTTAATTGCTCGTTTCGCTTGAACTAATGCAAGCGGACCGTTTTTTGCCATTTCCTCGGCTAATTGCACCGCTTTTGCTAGTACTTCCTCTTGATTTACAACATAATCCACAATACCGAGTTCTTGGGCTTCTTCTGAACTAAATCGTCGTGCCGTATAGATTAATTCCTTTGCTTTACTAATTCCGATTAACCTAGATAAACGTTGGGTCCCACCCGCTCCAGGAATGATGGCTAAGGAGGTTTCGGTTAACCCCATCGACGTCTTTTCCCTAGCTACTCGTATATCGCAAGCTAAAGCAAGCTCCAGTCCCCCTCCAAATGCGACTCCATTGATGGCAGCAATGACAGGATGAGGTAAGTCTTCCAAACTCGAAACGGTTTGTCCTATAAATCGAACAGTCTGCAACACCTTATTTTCTGGCATTTGCTTTCGTTCCTTTAAATCCGCTCCTACACAAAAAGACTTGTCCCCATCTGCAGTAAGGATTACTACTCGAATTGAGGAATCATTTTTTATATCATTGAAGCACTGATTTAGCTCAATTAGCATTTCAGTTGATAAAGCATGTAAAGCTTCTGGTCGATTTAACTTTACAATGGCGATAAATTCTCCATGTCGTTTACATTCGATGAGACTCATTTCGCACCTCCATTGCGTGCTATCTCCGCTTGACGAGACTTTACTTGTTTTCCTAGTTTACTTTCAATGAAAAAGGCTGATTCTAGTAGTCTACCTCGATCAAGTCCTGTATGATAGCCCATTTGAGTTAGCAAATAATCTACATCTTCAGTTGCTACATTCCCTGAAGCCCCTTTGGCATAAGGACAGCCCCCTAAGCCGCCAATTGAACTATCAAATGTGGTAATTCCCATTTTAAGCGACTTCACGATATTCGCGATTGCCGTTCCATATGTATCATGGAAATGCATAGCGAATAGACTTGCCGGATATTTGTTTAATAGCAACTCTAGTAGTTGTTCCACTTCTGTTGGAACTCCTACACCTATTGTATCCCCTAGCGATATTTCATCTACTCCCATATCCACTAGACGATCCACAACATCTAAAACTTCCGCTGGTCGAACTGGGCCATCATATGGGCATGCAATCACAGTAGATACATAACCTCTTACTGTTAAGTAGTTCGCTTTCGCTTCTTTCACAACTGCTTCAAGTACAGGAAATGTCTCCGCGATGGATTTATTGATGTTCGCTTTATTATGCCCTTCAGAAGCCGACATGAAAATATTCGCTTCATCAATCTGGACTTCTAATGCTTTCTCTAATCCTACTAAGTTTGGGATAAGTGCTGAATACGTGATATCTTTTTTTCTTTTTAACTTCCTAAAAACCTCTGCTGCATCGGACAGTTGGGGAATCCACTTTGGATGCACAAAGGAACTCACTTCGATATAATCAAGACCAGTTTCTGAGAGTAGTTCGATAAATTGAATCTTATCTTCCGTGGAAACAAAGTTAGATTCGTTTTGTAATCCATCCCTAGGTCCTACTTCTTTAATTTGAATCGTTTGGCCACTCAGGTCATTCACCTTCTTTTGTAGTTAGATTCTCAGAAACTAAAAAGTTCGCTTCGGTTTTACTTCTTACTTCTTCTAACGTAATTCCAGGTGCTGTTTCGATTAAGATCATGCCCTTTTCCGTAAAGTCAAAAACAGCTAAGTCCGTAATAAGGCGATGCACGACACCTTGTCCAGTTAAAGGTAAAGTACATTTCCTTTTTACTTTGGACTCCCCTTTTTTAGACACATGCTCCATTACGACGATTACACGTTTGGCACCATGGACTAAATCCATTGCACCACCCATGCCTTTTACCATTTTTCCTGGAATCATCCAATTGGCTAAATCACCCGTTTCCGATACTTCCATACCCCCTAAAATCGCTAAGTCTATATGTCCTCCTCGAATCATGGCAAAGCTCTCAGCACTATCAAAAAAGGACGCCCCGTTCACAGTCGTCACGGTTTCCTTCCCAGCATTAATTAAATCTGGATCGACTTCCGCTTCAGTCGGATAAGCTCCAATTCCTAACAAGCCATTTTCAGATTGCAATAAAACTTGGTAATGAGATGGAATCTCGTTTGCTAACAGTGTTGGCATCCCGATTCCTAGATTGACCACCATACCATCTTGGATTTCCTTTACGGCTCTTTTGATAATTAAGGATCGTGTAGACATTAACCATTCACCTCTTGTCGTGTGACTTTCCGCTCAATTCGCTTTACATAATTGGAACCGACATAAACGTGTTGCACATAAACAGCAGGTGTATGAATTTCATCGGGATCAAGTTGTCCAACCTCAACAATTTCCTCGACTTCAGCGATTGTGATCTTTCCGGCAGTCGCCACAATTGGATTAAAATTCCGCGCTGTCTTTCGGTAAACAAGATTCCCTAACGTGTCCGCTTTCCATGCTTTGACTAAGGCATACTCTCCCGTGATGGCTCTTTCTTCAAGATAAGTTTTACCATCAAATACCTTTGTTTCTTTTCCCTCTGCAATCGGCGTACCTACTCCCGTAGCCGTATAGAAGGATGGTATTCCGGCTCCACCCGCACGAATTCGTTCCGCCAAAGTTCCTTGTGGCGTTAACTCAACCTCAAGTTCTCCGTTAAGCAGCTGCTGTTCAAAAATTTTGTTCTCCCCTACATAGGAGGCAATCATCCTTTTAATTTGTTTATTTTGTAAAAGTAAGCCCAAGCCCCAATCATCTACTCCACAATTATTACTAACTACGGTAAGATCCGTTACACCCCTTCTTGCAATGGCCTGTATCGCAAACTCGGGAATCCCACACAAACCAAATCCTCCCACAAGAATCGTATCCCCGTTCTTTAATCCTTCAATTGCTTGATCAATTGACTCAATCACCTTCGACATCTATAGATACACCTCCATAGATATATATATGTGTTTGGGAAATCTATCATTCCGTATCCTTAAAGGAGAAAAAGAGGTTTTGAAATGAGTGTATGAGGAAGTATTTCTAAGGAGCTTATTAGATTGGCTATATGGAAAATCGAGACTTAAAAATAAAAACCCCCATGAACTAAGTTAGTTCACAGGGGATTGATTATGATATTATAAAGCTTTTACTTTTGCTACTACATTTTCTACAGTGAAGCCGTATTGTTCCATAACGATTTCACCAGGAGCACTTGCACCAAATTGATCGATGCCAAGAATATCTCCTTCAAAACCAGTGTATTTATGCCAGCCGAAAGTAGAGCCCATTTCGATAGCTAAGCGTTTTGTAACTGCTTTTGGTAATACAGATTCTTTATATTCTGCTGATTGTTGCTCGAAGCGATCCATTGATGGCATAGAGACTACTGATGCATCAATTCCATCAGTTAATAATTGTTTTTGTGCTTCTACAGCAAGAGAAACTTCTGAACCAGTTGCAATTAAAATCGCATCTGGAGTAGCTTTAGTTGCTGGTGAAACCACATACGCACCTTTAGCCACGCCGTCTTTAGCAAGTTCAGGTGATTTCTCAAGAACTGGTAAGTTTTGACGAGAAAGTACTAACACAGTTGGTACGTTTTTAGATGATACAGCTAACTTCCAAGCTTCTGCGGATTCATTTGCATCAGCTGGACGAATTACAGATAAGTTTGGCATTGCACGTAAAGAAGCTAAGTGTTCAACCGGTTCATGAGTTGGACCATCTTCACCTACTGCAATCGAATCATGTGTGAATACATATGTTACAGGTAATCCCATTAAAGCAGATAGACGAACAGCTGGACGAACGTAGTCAGAGAACACGAAGAATGTTCCACCAAATACATTTAATCCACCGTGTAAAGCCATACCGTTTAAGGCTGCACCCATTGCAAATTCACGTACACCAAACCAAATGTTGCGACCTTCTGGTGTTTCTGGGAAGAAGTCGCCAGCGCCTTTGATTGTTGTTTTATTAGAACCAGCAAGGTCAGCACTACCACCGAAGAATGAAGGAACTTTTTTTGCTAAAGCATTGATTACCTCACCTGATGAAGAACGTGTTGCAACAGATTTTCCTGCTTCATACACTGGTACTTCTGCATCAAAGTCTGCTGGAAGTTCATTGTTCATTGCTTTGATGAACTGTTCAGCTAACTCTGGATATTCAGCTTTATAGCTTTCAAATTTTGCATTCCATTCTGCCTCTGGTTGAACACCTTGTTTTTCAGCAGCTTCTTTGAAGATTGAATAAACATCTTCTGGAATTTGGAATGGCTCATGCTCCCAACCATAAGCAGTTTTAGTTAAAACTACTTCATCAGTACCAAGTGGCGAACCATGAGAATCAGATTTACCTGATTTATTTGGTGAACCAAAACCAATGATTGTTTTTACTTCAATTAAAGTTGGTTTTCCTTCAGATTGTTTCGCTTTTTCAATTGCAGCATTCACAGCATCAACTTCAGTGCCATCTGCTACATGAATATAATTCCAACCATATGACTCAAAACGTTTTTGTACGTTTTCTGAGAATGATTTTGCTAAATCTCCATCTAAAGAAATATCATTTGAATCATATAATACGATTAATTTATCAAGTTGTAAGTGTCCAGCTAATGAAATTGCTTCAGCTGCAACACCTTCCATTAAATCTCCATCTCCGCAAAGTGCGAATGTATAGTGGTCAACGATTTCATGACCAGGTTTGTTATATGTAGCAGCTAAATGACGTTCAGCCATTGCCATACCAACTGACATGGCAATACCTTGTCCAAGTGGACCAGTAGTTGCCTCAACACCTACAGTATGACCATATTCAGGATGTCCCGGAGTTTTAGAACCCCATTGGCGGAAGTTTTTAATTTCTTCCATTTCTAAACCATATCCACCTAAGTGAAGTAAGCTATATAGTAACATTGATCCATGTCCTGCTGAAAGAACAAAGCGATCGCGATTGTACCATTTTGGATTTTGAGGATTGTGTCGTAATTGTTTAGTCCATAAAGTATAAGCCATTGGTGCAGCACCCATTGGTAAACCAGGGTGACCAGAGTTTGCTTTTTCGATTGCGTCAATTGATAAAGTTCGGATTGCGTTAATTGCTAAAAGATCAGCAGATTGTGCCATTATGTGATATCCTTTCTCACGCTTAATATTGTACTATTACAGTTTAGACAACATTTTCTAAGAAAACAATCCTATTCCAGGACATTTTAGAATTATGTCATACTTTCATTTGGTTTTATCAAAATTTAGCGAAAAATCACTTTTCGCTATCATTAATTTAATTTATTGCGTTGAATTTCTTTAATTTTTTCTGGCGTTACATCATTCCCAGTGGCATCGATAATTTGTACGTTTTCAATTGTATTACGGAAAGAACTACGGAAGGAATCTAAATATTCTTTACGAAGAGTTGTACGCTCTTTTGCCTCAGCTTCCGTTAATTTACCCTCTTTTGCTTTTTTTGATAACTCATTAATACGTTTGATTTTTGCTTCTGATAACATTTATTTCTCACCTTTCTATCGTAAACATTTAGTATGGAAGTTTATTACTTTAGATAAACCATATTAAATGAAGATATTCAATACTTCAAAGGTAAGTAAAAAAAAGGTTAAGTGCAAGTGATAAATCTTAATAAAGTAGATTTTAAATAGATTAGGACTTGTTGAATTTTGAGGCAATTTCCATTGTTCAATGGTATTTTCATGTATGTGAATGTCATTATCGGATTGATTTTTTAGGAAAAGTATTAGAAATAAAATGAGGGACAAAGTGGAGTTAATAAACATTTATTAAAAGAAACTTTATATCATAGTAGTACTGATGGGGAATTAAATTAGAAATCTTGAAGTGAAATCATTCAAATATATATTAAAGTTTGGAGTTAATTCTATTATTAATAATAAAGGTAATACAGATTTTTAAAACTAACTCCAAACATTAATTGAATAAAATAAATTTAAATTGTTTCATATCTTTAAATAGGTTTATTTTCAAGCCCTTCTATGTATTCGATATATCTGCGATGAACAGTTGCTTTACTGACTTGAAAACCTAAACCTCTTAAAGTTGAAGCAATTTCTTGGAAGGTCAGTCCTTTTTCTCGTAGATTGACGATTTGTTCGATTGGGACTTCGATTCTTTCTCGACCTTCATGATTATGACGGTTTTTAATATTTAGCTCTGGTCGATAGCCATTATCGACTGCTCGTCTCATACCTCTTTTAATTTTGGCATTATGAATTTTCCGTTGATATTCTTCAACAATTGCTAAAATCTCCAGTAACATCGTATCCATTTCATTTAAAGTTAATGGCCCGGCATTATTTAAAGAATAGACAGTTGTGCCATTTTTCTGTAGTAAATGCAGCACCGCCATTCGTGCATTACCTCGACCTAATCGTGTTTCGTCTTGCACAAACAGAAATGGTACATTTTTTTCTTTAATAAAGTCTAGCATTTCTAACAGACCTTCTCGTTCCACTTCATAGCCACTATGCTGATCTTGAAACACTTCTAAAACCTGAAAATCATTTTCTGCTGCATAGCGTCGGAGCTCTTCCTCCTGCCGAACAAGGGATGTTTCTTGTGTATTCTTTTCCGTACTTACTCGTGTGTATATAACTGCTTTGTTTTGATTACTCATTGACTTTTAACCGCTACCTCTACTGAATGAAGCTCTTCTTCATTCTTTAAATTTGCAATATAAATGCTATTTTCATTGATTGGTACAGATAAAGCTTGTCCTGCCACAATGTGTTCTCCATTTAGACCGTTTTCAGCTTTTACGTGCTCAATCCACTCTTGTATGGACATTTTACCACGATAATGATCTGCTAGTGTCCATAATGTATCACCTTGTTGAATTTCAATTTGTTCGTATGTTGTATTGCCATTATCAGTAATTAATAGAAATGCACCCATCACAAGGAAAGCAACGAATAACACTACAATATAAGTATTTTTTTGTAACCAGTTCATAAATAACAACCTCTTTTCGAATATTTGTTCTCACGAATGTATGTTCCTAATTTAATACGAACACTTGTTTTTGTCAACACCATTTTCGAACCTATGTTTGCATTTCTGTTCTTTCACTGATATACTATATGTAACTAATAGAGATACATATTCGCAAAAAGAGGTGATAGAGTTGAAAAAAATATCAAAAAGGCAAGAAGATATTTTAACATTCATAAAAGAAGAGGTTCGGACTAAAGGATACCCACCATCTGTACGTGAAATTGGTGAAGCAGTTGGTCTTGCCTCTAGTTCAACTGTACACGGCCATTTAGCTCGACTAGAAAGCAAAGGCTTGATTCGTCGAGATCCAACTAAACCGCGTGCTATTGAGATTTTAGATCAAGAAGAAACAACCATTCAAAAACAATCAGTCGTACATGTACCACTTGTAGGGAAAGTAACTGCTGGGCTACCAATCACAGCAATTGAGAATATCGAAGAATACTTCCCTCTTCCAGATGCTTACGGTACGAGCGAAGATAACCTATTCATGCTAGAAGTCATGGGAGAATCTATGATAGAAGCTGGTATACTAGATGGAGACTATGTGATTGTTAAACAAACAACCACAGCTAATAATGGAGAAATTGTTGTTGCTATGACAGAGGATGATGAGGCAACAGTGAAGCGATTCTTTAAAGAGAAAACTCATTTCCGTCTTCAACCTGAAAACTCAAGTATGGACCCAATCCTAGTCAATCAAGTTACGATTCTAGGAAAAGTTGTCGGTCTATATCGTAATATCCATTAAAAAAGGTTGTCTCGTTGGTCAATAGACTGTGAGACAACCTTTTTGATAGTTTATATACATAAGTTCATTAAGAACTTACAACTTCGCCTTTCTCAACAATGCTTACACAAGCATTAATAAATGATTTAAATAGTTTCTCTGAAAACTCATCGCCTACCAAAGCCATTTCCTCTGGATGCCATTGGACTGCTACACAGTATGGATAGTCCTTCATCTCAATCGCTTCAATTATGCCATCACTTGCTGTAGCTGTAACAGCAAAGACATCTGCAACCCTTTTGAGTGCTTGATGGTGATAGGAGTTGACTGCGATTTTTTCCTTCCCGAGGATTTCATGCAGCTTGCTATTCTGCTTGATTTCAATAAAATGTGTCGCTTCTCCTCGTCGGGCATTTTGTGAATGTAAAATTGGCGTCTGTTCATACTGTGCATTAATATCTTGATAGAGAGAGCCTCCTAATGCTACATTCAGTAGCTGAATTCCACGGCATATCCCAAAGATAGGCATCTTTTTTTTCAGTGCTGCTTCTGTCAGTTCTAGCTCCACTTCATCCCGCGCAAGCATGATGTGGCCTATCTTAATATGCGGTTCTTCGTCAAAAAAATGAGGATGCACATCTACCCCACCTGTTAACAATAATCCATCTAAACGATCAAGCAATTGCTGGACATCTGCTTCAACTCCGAAAGGAATATTTACGGGAATCCCTCCAGCTTGAATGACTGATTTAACATAAGCTTCATTTATACAATATTGCCCATTATTTGTCGTCATTGTTATTCCTATTAATGGTTTCATTACATCACCCTCCAAATGACAATTAAATGTTATTATTCTTACAATATTCTAGATAAATGGTTATTACCCTTTTTTACAAGAAATATGGGCAAAGTATACAAAAAAGCAATCCAAAAGTCATTCTACTTTCGAATTGCTCACGTTTTTAGAATAAATTAATATACCAATCTAGCATGGCATCACCATAAAAATAAACAATGATAGCTGCTAATGCGATGGATGGGCCAAAAGGAACAGGGGTTTTTCTTCCTTGATTTCGCACCTTTAAGACAATTATACCCGCAATCATTCCGATAAACGCGGCTATAAAGAGGGTTAACAATGTATCCATTGTCCCTAATACAAGTCCAATTAAAAAGAAGAGTTTAATATCTCCCCCACCCATGCCACCTTTTGAAACAACGGCTATGAGATAAAGGATTCCGAACCCAATTACTGCTCCAAGTAAACTATCCCACCAAGGGTCAAGGGGTGATAAAATTCTTCCTATTATTAAAAATGGCAAGAAAAATAGCAGCACTTTGTCTGGAATGAGCATGTACGCAAAGTCAGAAACGACAATAATCATAAGTAAAGAAATAAATAGTAACGCGACAGCTGTTTCAATTGTTAAGCCAAGATTCCAAACCGCAAAAGCAAATAAAATCCCCGTTACAATCTCGGTTAATAGATAAATAGGTGAAATTTTTTCACCACACGAACGGCATTTACCACGTAGAAATATGTATGATAAAACAGGAATTAAGTCTAGCAACGTTAATCGACGTTGACAGTTTGTACAATGAGAGGGTGGTGTTGAGATGGACTCCTTTTTTGGTACTCTTAACCCGACAACATTAAAAAATGAACCAAACACAAGTCCGAAGATAAACGCAAAAATGGTATAAGCAATCTCCATAAAGCTTCACATTCCTTTAATAGAAATTGTCGGGACCCTTTAGAGAGCCCCGACAGTAAGTACGTAATTTAATTTTAACCGATTAAGACTCACCTTCATAATAGAAAGTTGTAACTTGAATCGATGCAGTGATAGATTCATCTTCTCCCTGCAGTTCGCCCTCTTCACCTGGAAGAGAGTAATCAATAGAATCGATATGAACGATCCGAGGTAGATTCTCAAGTTCTTTTATAAACTTTTCTATATTTTGATTTTCTGGTGCTTCGATTTCAAGGTTAAATGTAATTAATTTTAGTTCTGGTGGCAAGGTAGTAGCCGCAATATCAGAAACAGGCGTTTCTAAAACTTCCCCTTCTGTATTCGCAGATTCTGTTGACTCCTCGGTTGCAGTCTCATCCTGCGCTTTCTCATCTGTCGCTGCCTCTTCATCTGGATTAGATACTATAGAAGATTCAGATACTAATTCATCATAACTATTAAATCCAATCGACGTAATTCGAGATTTTGTCATATATTCGATTTCCTCTAAATTACGTAACAATTGATCTATTTCACGGGACTGTGGCAATTTTTGACGAATGGCAAATACATTTTCCACATTGGACGTTGTTGATACTTCAATAGAAGACTGTTGATCCTGTAATGAAGTAATTTCAGTTTGTAAAGAATTAATGGAACTTTCAAGTGATTCCACGTTCTCTTTTTTCGGTAAAACCAAATAATAATAAACTGCAAATAGTAAAGCTGCAATTAAAAGAACAAGTAATATAATAGAAGTGTTTTTATTACTAGAGACTTTCATTATTGAACACCTCCAGTAGCTAAAAATTCCTCATCAATCAGAAGCGTAATTTCAGCAGATTGTCTTGGAATCACATCAAAATCTGTTTCTTCTTCCGAGCCTAACTCTTCTCCTAGATCTGAATTTGAAATCGATTGTACTTGTCCATCTGTAAAATAAGTACTCTTTGATAGTCGGGATACGTATGTTGCAACATCACCTAATGTTTCAAAATCAACAGAAATTGTGACACTTTCAGGACTAAATGTATAATTGCGCAAATAGGAGTTACTAGGTTGTAATCCTTGAATTTCATCGATAAGAGGTGAAACTGGGTACGACACTTGCTCAACAAATGAAAGCGATTGTTCAAGTGAACCTTCATTCACTGGTTGAGACACAGCTAGGTCTGATGCTAATTGATCACGTTCAGTAATTAAATTGGATTCTTCAGCTTGTAATTCTGTAATCTGTGCACGGGCACTGAAATATTGCCATAAGAAGTAGGACAAAGCTAATAAAGCAACAATAGATAGTAGGAAATAGATTAATTTTGAACCTTGTTGAATTTTTTCGAGTTTGGGTATGAGGTTAATATCTGGTACCATTATTCAACCTCCTTTAACGCTAACCCAAGTAAAGAAGCATGTTTTGCTTTGAAACCAGGGTAACGTTTTTCAATAATAGCATCATCAATCATCGTAACACCAACCGGCAACGTATCTTGTATGTATTGATAAACTCCATCAAGTAGTGGATTATCTCCCATGACAATGATTTCATCCACGGCCTTTTCTCCTTTATGAAGAGAGAATCGGAAGAAATTCATAATACGGTCAAGTTCTACCACTTGATTCAATATCATCAATCGATAATCTTCTATATCCCCATCATATGTAAAATCGAGCTCATCCTCTTTTATCGGGTTCGCTATCCATTGAGTAATCGTCGTTGGAAGCTGCTGATAACGAAGGAAATCCACATGGCCGTTCGAGTAAATACAGATAGATAACTCATTTAACAACCAATTGGCAACTAAATACGTTTTGTCATGATTAATAGCTTGGATATTCTCAAGCAAACGTAAATTACATAACGCGCGAATGTCCGCAACTACTGGCTTCATATGGATGTCCAAGAATAAATTGATGTATTTATTTACTTCTTCTGATGCAGCAGCAAACAGCATCGCCTGTCCATCCCCCTCAACTGGATCGTATACATCAACAAGTGAGTCATGGAAAGGTAAGTGGATACTTTGCCCAAGTTCCATTTGAACATACTCTCGAAGCTTATCAGATTCTACATCTTGTGGGTGCTCAAAAGATTTTAATAAAACGGTTGGATCCGGAACGAAAAAGCGAACACTTTGATGACGCCCCCCCCATTTAGAAGCATTCTCTTTAAAAATTTCAAATAAAGCCATCTCATTTTTTACAGATGCTTCGTCTATCACATCTTGAGGCAACGAAACTTCAAACAACTTCGCCTGGGACAAATCTGGGCCCTTTGAAACAAGCGCGCGAAGGACATAATCATTGATTTCAATGGAAACATGGGAATTTTTCTTCTTTTTACTGAACATGCGCAGGGCTCCTTTGATAAATAATCTAAAAAAAATCTATGATAATATTAATTGCCTAATGGGACAACTAACTAAATAAAGTTAGTTGTCTTTTAGGGAATTAATTTGTAATAGTTATATTTCCAGTGGTAGTATCTCTAGCATTTTTTGCAGTTCTATTATCTGCGTTAATTTTTTCCTTTGTTATTTCTGAAGTAGATGTACCAAATGTAACTGTTTTTGTTCCAGAATAAACTGCCACACCGTACATAGTATTACCGCCTGTTTTTTTAGTAAAATTAACATTAGCAGCATTAGTTTTAAATGTAGCACCATCATCAACATATCCATTTGTAATTAATGTATCAAGCTTTACAGTGTCATTATCTTTTGCAGAAATATCTGTGAAATATAGATTAGCTGCATCTAGTAACATAACTGCATCTGATTTCGCTGCCTTGTATCTCGAGTTTTCAATAATGTTACCAATTGCAGGCACAGCAATAGCAGCAACAATTGCTAAGATTACAATTACTGCTAATAGTTCGATAAGTGTTAAACCTTTTTCATTTTTAATACGTTTTTTCATAGTTTCAAACATATTAAATCCTCCCTTTTCTTGCATAATAGTTTTTAGTTTTTTGTTTTGTTTCTGCACGGACGTAGTTTGCATACTTGTTCACCTCCCTGCAAAACGTCCTTTGTTTTGTATAATAATTACATTTGCTCGTATAAACTGAACATCGGTAAGAAGATTGCAGCTACGATAATGCCGACAATTGCAGCTAGGAACAGAATCATTAATGGTTCAATTAACGATTTTAATGTATCAACTGATCGTTCTACCTCAGCATCATAAAATTCCGCAACTTTTTCCAACATAAAATCTAAGGAACCTGTTGACTCTCCAATTCTTGTCATCGATGTAACGAGTGGTGGAAATAACCAGCTTTTTTCTAATGGTTCCGAAAGCGAATTACCTTTTTCAAGATTATCTCTTGCGTCTAATACGACTTGACTCATGACTGGATTTCCGACTACACGTTCAACAATTGTTAAGGCTTGTAAGATCGGTACAGCACTACTAAATAGTGAAGATAACGTCCCCATCATTCTAGAAATTGCTGTTTTTTGAAGCAACGGACCAAATACAGGCATTTTTAATAAAGCATAGTGTATAGCATAGTTGAATTGTTTATTGTTTTTATAAAGCATTTGAAATCCAATAATCACAACCATTACTATTAAGAGCATTAGCCACCAAAACCGCTGTAACCATTCGCTAGCTGCAATTGTTACGATTGTCATCCAAGGTAATTCGGCACCCATACTTTCAAATGACTCAACGAAAGAGGGAACAATAACTACCATCATGAATACCGCAACGATAATCGTGATAACTAAAAGCACGGCTGGGTAGGTCATCGTTGATTGGACTTTTTTCTTCAAGTTGTATTGCTTTTCAAAGGAAGTCGCTAATCTCTCTAATGTTTCATCTATATTCCCGGTAGCTTCACCCGAACTCATCATGTTTGAGAACAATAATGGGAATACTTTAGGATGCTTTAATGTTGCTTCTGAGAAGGAAATCCCCGTCCGAATATCCTCTTCTACAGTCCCTAACGCTTTTTTCAAAGGTTTACTTTTTGACTGCTGGGCTAATATATGGGTAGATTCCACAATTGAAACCCCAGCTCTAATTAATGTTGCAAATTGACGACAGTAAATAACAAAATCTTGATTTTTCACTTTACCGCCACCAAAGTTCAAATCCTTATGTAAGATACTATTGGATTCATTCACTTCACGGGGGTTGATTCCATCAGCTCTTAACTTCGCAATGGCGGCTTGTTTATTGGCCGCATCAACAGTTCCTTTAGTCTGTGCCCCTTTATTTGTTCGACCAATATATTTATAGATAGTCATTTATCTCACCAACATTCAATTACTATAGTCTTCAAACTTTAAATAAGGTCGTGCTTCTTCCATTGACACCTTTCCAGATGAAATGAGTGATTGTATCGAAGTTTCTAAAGTATGCATACCCAAAGCCCTACTCGTCTGCATGACACTTGGGATTTGATGTACTTTCTCATTTCGTATTAAGTTTGTCACAGAAGGAACTGCAGTTAGTACTTCAGTTGCAGCCACACGCCCACTTATATCTCTTCTTGAAAAAAGCCTCTGTGAAATAATCCCTTGTAAAACATTCGCTAATTGAATTCGAATTTGCCCTTGCTGATGGGGTGGAAATACATCAATAATTCGGTCAATCGTTGTTGGGGCACTGGATGTATGTAAAGTTGCAAAAACTAAATGCCCTGTTTCAGCTGCAGTGATTGCGGTAGAAATGGTTTCTAAGTCACGCATCTCACCTACAAGAATGACATCAGGGTCTTGTCGAAGTGATGCACGTAGGCCACTTGCAAAATCCTGCGTATCAATTCCAATCTCCCGTTGATTAACAATCGACTTTTTATGCTCATGTAAGTACTCAATCGGGTCTTCCAACGTAATAATGTGTTTTGATTTTGTTTCATTAATATAATCTAGCATTGCTGCCAGGGTAGTTGATTTACCAGAACCAGTTGGTCCTGTTACTAGAATCAATCCTTGTGGCTCATCCGCTAGATCATAAAGTACTTTCGGCATTCCAAGTGATTCAATCGTTGGAATTTTAGATGGAATTAAACGGAAAGCAATTGCACAGACATTTCGTTGATGATAAGCGTTCACCCGGAACCGACATAAATCTTCAAGTGAGAAATTAAAGTCTGCTTCCCCTTTTTGTTCATACTCTTCAACTTTATAACCAGGAAGTACTTCCCTTACGAGAGCCTGTGCTTCATCAGGGGTAACCGCGTAATCCCCAAATTGTTTGAGTTTTCCATTTACCCGATAAACAGGCGGAATACCAACTGTAATATGCAAGTCCGAGGCTTTTTCTTCATAGGCTTGCTCTAACAAAGATCGTATACTAAACATCTGCTCACTTCCTATTCAACAATCGCAACATGTAAGACTTCTTCTGTTGTGGTTTGACCATCTAACACTTTCACCAAACCATCCTCTACCAATGTGTGATATCCTGCATCTCTCATGTAGTTTCGAATTATATTTACACTTGCTCTTTGTAAAATGAAGTCCTTTATGTTTCGGTCTATTGGTAAGATTTCATGAATGGCGATACGTCCGCGGTAACCGGTATGATTACAAGCTGGGCAACCCCGTCCTCGATTTACTGTTTCAATCTTCATTCCAACTTCTGCGAAAATTTCCTTTTCACGTTCTGTAGCAGGAACGATTTCACCACAATCTCGACATACTCTTCGTACTAAACGTTGAGCCACAACTCCTACTAATGAGGATGAAATAAGGAACGGTTCAATACCCATATCATGTAACCTTGAAATCGATTCAACTGCACTATTTGTATGTAATGTACTTAATACTAAATGCCCAGTTAAAGAAGCGCGAGTTGCAATTTCCGCCGTCTCAATATCACGAATTTCCCCAATCATGACGATATCCGGGTCTTGACGTAAGATCGAACGTAATCCAGTTGCAAAAGTTAAACCAACCTCTTCTTTTACTTGGATTTGGTTAATCCCTTCCAATTGATACTCTACGGGATCTTCAACTGTAATGATGTTAACGCCTTCCTTATTTAAATGGGAAAGAGCTGCATATAAAGTTGTCGATTTACCAGATCCTGTTGGTCCAGTAATTAAGACAATACCATTTGGACGAGCAATCATTTTTCGGAAAAGTTGCTCATTCGTATCATTGAGCCCAAGCTTATCGATATCATTAGCGGCATTACTTAAGTCCAATATACGCATTACGATTTTCTCTCCATAAATAGTTGGTAGAGTCGATAATCGAATATCAATTGGTTTAAAGTTAATCGTCGTTTTAATACGTCCATCCTGTGGAACACGGTTTTCTGTAATATTCAAACCACCCATTATTTTCACACGAGCTGTCAGCATATTTTGCATATGTTTTGGTAAGGAACGCTCTGTTCTTAACTCACCATCTACACGGTAACGTACGCGAAAGTCTGTTTCCTGTGGATCAAAGTGAATATCACTTGCACGTTGAGCAACACCATTTGCGATGATTTGATTCACTAAACGAACAATTGGGGATTCTTCGTCTGTAATTTCTGTTGATGGTGTTTCCACTGCCGTAACACCAAGATCAGTAAGAGCCGCTTCCATCGATTCTTGTAAATCATAGTACTTAGTAATCGTTCGATATAAGTCATCTTTTGCCGCGATGCTTGTCTCGATTTGACAGCCGGTAGCCATTCGCACTTCTTCGATAGCAAAATAATCCATTGGATCAGCCATAGCAATAAATAATCTATTTTTATCTCGTCGAATTGGCATGATATTGGTACGTTTCGCTATTTCAGCGGGTACTAACTGCAACAACTCAGGCTCAATCGAAAATTGGTTTAAGTTAATATGTGGAACCCCTAATTGAAGTTCAAGTACTTCGATTAATTGCTGTTCTGTCAGGTAATTTTCTCTTATCAGAAAGTCACCGAGTTTTTCATCACGACTTTTATTTGCTAGAGCGTAATCAAGCTGCTCATTTGTAATGGCACCCGCTTCTACTAGTAAGTCCCCAAGTCGCTTACGTGTCTGGATTTTCATCCTTTGCCCTCTCCTTCCTAAGGAGTAACTAAATTACCGCCTTTATCATAATAACTGCCCTCAGGCAATTGTTCTTCATCTTCATTTTCTAAATCTGGTAAACCATTATTATCTAAATCTATTTGGGTATCAGCATCTGTATTTGTGTTAGTTCCATTTGCCCCGTTTTCTGAAGTTGTTCCATTATTATTGTTATTAGTACTATTTGTAGTATTTGGTGTTGTATTCTGTACTGCTTGTTTAGCTGATATAAGAACAATTCGATTCGTTGGTGCATAATAATCACGACTAATTTGCTCTTCTGTTCTACTTCCACTCTTAGAAATAACTCGAGTAACAGCTATTCGCATACCTTTTTGACCTTCTTGAACCAATTGTTTTTGTCCAACAGATAGTTTATCGGAGTAGCGATTGATAATTCTAGGTGAAATTTCTTCCTTATTCGTTTGTACAAGTACATCCTTACCTTTTTCATTTGAATAGATTTCTAGTTTTAAATTAGACCCTTCAACTATTGCATTTATTTGAACTGCACTAGTAGAACTATTCAAAAACTGTAAATCTTCCTTATATTGAATATTGATGGATGCATTAATACCTGGTTCTAAATATGTAGGTATCTTCTCCTGTGCATGTCGTTCCAAAATTTCAAATTCCGTATGTAACACCGCATCATATAGTAGAGAAGCTACAAAATTTTTCGCTTCACGGTTAGCAGTTGTTTCCCCAACCTTTCCAATGAATGAAAAAGAATCATTAGGATACAAGATTGTGCCGTCTAATAGTTTAGCAACCGCATCTACATCAACAGCTTCGGTAGGAATACTTTCAATTGATAACGCGATTCGTTCGTTTTCAATTTTAAGATCATTAACAACTGCTTCAATTTCATGTTCTTTCAAATAAGAAGCTTGAGTAGAAATCGCATTCAGCGTCGCCTCTTTATCCCAACCTGATACTTCGGTTAACTTAGTTGCTACTTCTTCTGGCAAAGTGATGATTAAAGGTAAATGTACAATTCTATCTGACTCCCAAAACGCATACCAAGGCTTATCAACAGTAGTCTTATACTGTTCAATTGTAGCGCTTATATCAAAGTTAATTTGGGAAGGATCAATTATCACTTCTCTTTCACCATCACTTACAATGATATTCTCTGTCACCCATGAGTTGATGGCTTGCTGCAAGACTTCCTTTATTTCGTCCTCATCTAAACCAGAAATGCTTACACCAGCAATAGTTGAGCCAAAGTTCGTCTCATCTGCATAAGCTGTTTTAAAAATTGTTCCTTGTAAACTTAATATTAAAACAATAATTAAACTGAGTGTAGTTAATAGAATGTATTTTACTTTTTTCGTCATACATATCACCTCGAATTTCTAAATAAAACTATTACTATATGATGTTTCAAATTTTACTTTTCACATGATTGTTCAGCTAACTCTAGCAAGATTAATTAATTGGAATATTTATATTAAAAAATAGTATAAATCCATATAAAAAAATATGTAATATTCACTACCTTACTTTAAAATATTAAACTATAATCATCATGATTTCTTTTACAATCTCTAAATAACCTCAAAAAATAGCATTTAAGATTTAATTAACAAGATTATCTATTAATAAGATACACAAAATCATTTCGATTGTATATATCTTTATTACCACATACAATTATTTTTTTTCAAAAAGTTTATGAATCTAATACTTATTACTCACCAAAAATAGGCAAAAGCTTAAATCAATATAGATTTTTACGCATTTAGCAACAAAATAAATTACAAATTCATTCCTTCTATTACTTTTATAGTATATAATACTGTAATAATCCAAGAAAACCACACCCATAAAACTATTAAGTAGGTGTTTCAAATTGAAGAGAATATTAAATCTTAAAATAACTAATAATGAAAAAGGCATATCATTAGTCGAAGTACTAGCTTCAATAGTAATTTTGACTATTATTTTAGCCTCTATCTTAAATTTCTTCCCACAGATGGGGCAAAAAAATATCCAAAATGAAAATAAACAGTCAGCAATAAATTTAGCAAAAATAGAACTTGATAAATGGAAAACTAATATTGAATCAAGTAGTGATTTTAATACATTTTTAGTTAACCCTACCCTTCACTCCTATTCATTTATTAATTCTGATGATACTGTTACTTATAATTCCGGTTCAAAATCTATAACAATACAAACGAAATCTACTAATCCTAAGTTTAATGTTGTTGTTGTCATCAGTACAGAATCAGATTTAGCGTCGACACCTAA
>Ga0180217_1000512_pt1 | contig 60884 bp, 55 predicted proteins | sample eDN3rd37CBELigOP_FD_128521 | JGI IMG/M metagenome (GOLD analysis project Ga0180217, IMG submission 128521) | Enriched Organic Plus compost microbial communities from Emeryville, California, USA - eDNA 3rd pass 37_C BE-Lig OP (version 2) (version 2) ...
CCGCCGCCGAGCGCATCGGGTACCCGGTGGTCGTCAAGGCGCAGATGCAGGTGGGCGGCCGCGGCAAGGCCGGTGGCATCAAGCTCGCCGCCAACGCCGACGAGGTGCGCGAGCACGCCACCAACATCCTCGGGATGGACATCAAGGGCCACACCGTCGAGCTCCTCTGGATCGAGCTGGCCTCCGACATCGCCGAGGAGTACTACGCGTCGTTCACCCTCGACCGCTCCGCCAAGAAGCACCTGGGCATGCTCTCCGCCCAGGGCGGCGTCGAGATCGAGGCCGTCGCCGAGAGCGACCCCGACGCCATCGCCAAGATCTGGATCGACCCCGTCGACGGCCTCACCGAGGAGGCCGCCCGGGACTGGGTCGCCGCCGCGAAGCTGAACCCCGAGGCCACCGAGGGCGCGGTCGACATCCTCCTCAAGCTCTACAAGGCCTACACCGAGGGCGACGCCGACCTCACCGAGATCAACCCGCTGATCCTGAAGCCCACCGGCGAGGTCCACGCCCTCGACGCCAAGGTGACGTTGGACGGCAACTCCGTGTTCCGCCACGCGGACTACGAGCAGTACGACGCCACCCAGGTCCGTGACGAGCGGGAGCAGGCGGCGCACGAGAAGGGCCTGCAGTACGTCGGTCTCGACGGCTTCGTCGGCGTGATCGCCAACGGCGCCGGCCTGGCCATGTCCACCGTGGACATCGTCAACCAGGTGGGCGGCAAGCCGGCCAACTTCCTCGACATCGGCGGCGGCGCCAACGCCGACGTGATGGCGGGCGCCCTCGAGGTCATCAACAACGACCCGAACGTCCGCTCCATCTTCATCAACATCTTCGGTGGCATCACCAAGGGCGACGAGGTCGCCAACGGCATCGTCACGGCCATGGGCCGCGTGCAGATCGACGTGCCGATCGTCATCCGCCTGGACGGCACGAACGCCGAGGAGGGCCGAGCGATCCTCGAGCCGCACCTGTCCGACAAGCTCCAGATGGCGCCGACCATGGTCGAGGCCGCCGAGACCGCCGTGGCGCTGGCCACCAAGTAAGGAGACGCAGCGACTCATGGCAATCTTCGTCGACGAGACCACCAAGGTCGTCTACCAGGGCCTCACCGGCTCGCAGGGCCGCTTCTACGGGCTCCTCAACCGTGACTACGGCACCCAGGTGGTGGCCGGCACGAACCCGAAGAAGGCCGGCACCGACGTGGACGGCATCCCGATCTACGCCTCGGTCGCCGAGGCCGTGGAGGCCACCGGCGCCACCGCCTCGTGCATCTTCATTCCCGCTCCGGGCGTGAAGGACGCCGTGATGGAGGCCGCCGAGGGCGGCGTGAAGTTCATCGTGGCCATCACCGAGGGCGTGCCCGCCCAGGACGAGGCCTGGTTCTACAACAAGCTCAAGCGGGACTTCCCCGACGTCCGGCTCCTCGGCCCGAACTGCCCGGGCATCATCAGCCCCGGCAAGGCGAACATCGGCATCACCGCCGGCCACATCGCCAAGGCCCCGGTCGAGGGCAAGCCGAACGTGGGCATCGTGAGCCGCTCCGGCACGCTCACCTACCAGGCCCTCTACGAGCTGAAGCTCAACGACATCGGCGTCACCACCTGCGTGGGCATCGGTGGCGACCCGGTCCCGGGCACCAGCTTCATCGACTGCCTCGAGGCCTTCGAGGCCGACCCCGACACCCACGCCGTGATGATGATCGGTGAGATCGGCGGCTCGGCCGAGGAGGAGGCCGCGGAGTTCATCGCCTCGAAGATGAGCAAGCCGGTCGTGTCCTACATCGCCGGCGTCACCGCCCCTCCCGGCAAGAAGATGGGCCACGCCGGCGCCATCGTCTCCGGCGGCAAGGGCACGGCGGCGGCCAAGCAGGAGGCCCTGCAGGCGGCCGGCGTCCGGGTCGGTCAGAACCCCACCGAGGCCGGCAAGCTCATGGTCGAGGTCGTCCGCGAGCTCGGCGGCTGAGCGAGCGCCGCACCAGCTGAACTGACCGGAGGCCGGGCCGAGCGCCCGGCCTCCGGCGCGTCCGGGCTCGGGGCCGACCGCGCGGCCGCCGTGCGCGGTGCCACCCTGGGGGCATGGCGCACGGTCGACGCACGCGGGTCCTCGCGCTGCTGGCCGCGCTCGTCCTCGTGGTCGGCGTTGCCGCGCTCGTCGTGGAGGTCACGGGCGACGACGAGGACCGAGCCGGGTCGTCGACCACGACCGAGCCGGCCGAGCCGTCCACCTCGGCCCCGACGACCGCGCCCACCACGAGCGAGGCGCCGACGACCACCACCACGACCCTCCCGCCGGTCCCGTGGCCGGCGCTCCCCGACGACGGCGTGGCCCGGGCCGTGACCACCCCCACCGGGGTCGTGCTCGCCATCACCGAGGCGCTCCCCGACGGGCGCTACCGGGCGACCTCGCCCTGCGGGAACGAGGTGACCGTCACGGGGACACCGATCAGCGGCGCCACCGTCGTCCTCGACCCGGGGCACGGCGGGGATGAGCGGGGCGCCGTCGGTCCGAGCGGGCTCGAGGAGAAGGCGGTCAACCTGGCCGTGGCCGAGGCGGCGAAGCGCCACCTCGAGGCGCAGGGCGCGACGGTCGTGCTCACCCGCACCGGCGACCACCGGATCACGCTGGCCAGCCGCGGTGCGATCGCCCAGGCCCTCCAGCCGGTCGTCTTCGTGTCGATCCACCACAACGCCGACCCCGACGAGGAGCGCGCGACCCCCGGCTCGGAGACCTACTTCCAGATCGGCTCGGAGGCGTCCCGCCGCCTGGCCGGGCTCGTCTACGAGGAGGTCTACGCGGCCCTCGCCGTCCACGACATCACCTGGGCGGCCGACCGCGACGCCGGCGCCAAGTACCGACCCAACAGCCGAGGCGGGGACTACTACGGGATCCTGAAGCGCACCGCCGGCATCCCCGCCGTGCTCTCCGAGGGCGCGTTCATCACCAACCCGGCCGAGGAGGCGCTCCTCGCCGACCCGACGGTCCAGGACGCCGAGGGCGCGGCGATCGCTCGGGCCATCGTCCGCTTCGTCAGCACCGACGACCCGGGCAGCGGCTTCGTCGAGCCATACCCCCGCACCGAGCCGGCCGGCCCGGGCGGGGGCAGCGACGGCTGCGTCGACCCGCCCCTCGGCTGAGCGGGGCGGGCCCCGCCGGCGTCAGAAGGGCGCAGACGGTGGCGCAGGTGGGGCCGGGGGCTCGGTCGGCGGCGCGCCGGGCGGCGGCGTCGGCGGGGCAGGCGGTGCGCCAGGCGGCGGCGTGGGCGGTGCACCCGGGGGCGGCGTCGACGGGCCGGCGGGGCCGGACGGGCCGGGGGGCGGGGTGACGGCGGGCGGGACGACCACGGCGGCGCCCGTGCCGGCCATCGGAGCGCCGGTGATCACCATCTCGTCGGGCTCGTTCCGGCTGGTCGCCCAGAGGTGGCCGGCGAACACCAGGGCGATGCCGGCGGCGAGGTAGAGCATGCCGCCGACGGTGGCGTCGTCGGTCATGTCCCCGAGGAACACCGCGGCCCCGAGCGCGACGGCACCGCCGCCCACCCAGGTGCTGGCCCGGCGCCCAGCCGGCGCGGTCATCAGCATCACCGCGGCGCCGAGGGCCATCGTGAGCAGCCCCGTCCCCGCCGCCTCGAGCTCACCGGCCAGGAACGGCGGGGCGGTGATCAGCACCGGCAGGCTGACGGCGGCGAACGGGGTGGCGAGCCCGTGGCGGCCCGAGCGGTCGAAGGCCCGGACGGCGAACAGGTAGGCCAGCCCGACGAGGAGCGAGATCATCCCGATGGTCGTCGGATCGGGGAAGCCGGGCCCGTCGTCGAACCCGCCGGTCTCGTCGAACACGAAGCTCCGGCTGAGGGCCTGGACGATCACGAAGGGCGCGTCGAGCAGGTCCTCGGTGATCTGGAGGAGCGACAGCCACAGCCCGAGGAGCCCGGCCCCGAGGAAGAACGGCCGTCCCTTGCCGGGGCCGGCGGCGTAGGAGCCGAGCCAGGCCAGCGTGGAGACCACGAGGATGGCGTCGGTCGACCACGGTGGGTTGCTGCTCGAGTCGAACGTGGCGAAGAACAGGAGCGGGGGCACGCCCAGCCCCGCGGCCACCGTCGCACCGGCCGCGATCGGGCCCCGCTGGATCTGGCTCAGCACCACGTAGCCGGCGGCGATCACCAGCGCGCACAGGATGATGCCCGGCCACCGGTTGAGGTCGCCGTCGCGGCTGCCCGTGTCCCCGGACACGATGAGCACGCCGACGATGCCGAGGAAGCACCCGGCGCCGGCGAGCGCGATCGAGATCCGGGGCTCGGCACGCCGAGCCGTCCGATCGTCAGGATCCTCTGCCCGTCCCCCGAGGACCGTCCCGTCCGTTCCGGTCGGTTCGTCCATGAGGAGGACGGTACGGACCTCACGGTGCCGAGCGGTGGACCCCCCCCGGACGCGCCGGTGCCCCGGCCGGAGCCGGGGCACCTGGGCAGGTCTCGGTGCGTCGACCGATCAGAAGGGCGCGGAGCCACCACCGGGGGTGGACGAGCCGCTGTCACCCTCCTGCATCTTCAGGAAGCCGCCGACGGCGAGGCCGATCGCCGCGAGGGCGGCGATGAAGATGCCGTAGGCGCGGTCGACGATCTCCGACGGGTCCTCGCCGATGATGAGCTTGAGGACGACGAGGACCGCGGCCAAGGCCCCGATGCCGAGCAGGATCTGACCGAGCGGGGCAGGCAGATCGGGGAGCTTGACGTCGAAGAGCTTGGTCGCGATCACGATGCCGGCGGCGATCACGCCGAGGAGCATCGGAAGGGTGGACCACAGGAAGCCGACATCGCTGCCGCTCGCCGTGGCGGTGAAGCCGAAGGCCTCAGCCTTGAACCAGGGCAGGAAGTACGAGATGAGCAAGATGATGCCGGATCCGGCGATCACCTTGTCTGCGGTTGTGAGCTTGTTTAGATCCACGGGGTTCCGCCTCCAAAGCGCGTTCGTGACCGGATCGCGCAGCACGCTAACGCACCACGGAGTGTGGCTGCGGGACCTTCTGCCCCTGACTGGTACGTTCGCCGCGTGCGCATCGCCGTCCTCGCGTCGGGAAGCGGCACGCTGCTCGAGGCCATCCTCGCCGACGGCATCCCCGTGTCGCTCGTGGTCGTCGACCGCCCCTGCCGCGCGCTCGAGGTGGCCGAGGCCCACGGCGTGGCCGGCCGTCTCGTCGCCCGCCGCTCGTTCGGGGCCGACTTCGACCGGGTCGCGTACACCCGCGAGGTGGTCGAGGCCCTCCACGAGGCCGACATCGACCTCGTCGTGATGGCCGGCTTCGGCACCGTCTTCGCCGAGCCCATCTACGAGGCCTACGGCCCGCACGTGCTCAACACGCACCCGGCGCTGCTGCCCGCCTTCCCGGGCTGGCACGCCGTCCGTGACGCGCTCGCCTACGGCGTGAAGGTCACCGGCTGCACGATCCACGTCGCCACCGTCGAGGTGGACAGCGGCCCGATCCTCGCCCAGGAGGCGGTGCCGGTCCTCGACGACGACGACGAGGCGTCGCTCCACGAGCGCATCAAGGCGGTCGAGCGCCGCCTGTACCCCGCAACCATCCGGGCGGTCCTGGCCGACCCGTCGATCCTGAAGAAGGAACCAGCCAGCCGATGAGGGCCCTGCTGTCCGTCTACGACAAGTCCGGTGTCGTCGAGCTCGCCCGCGACCTCCGCGCGATGGGGTGGGACCTCATCTCGAGCGGCGGCACCGCGAAGGCGCTGCGCGAGGCCGGCCTGGCCGTCACCGACGTCGCCGATCTGACCGGCTTCCCGGCCATCCTCAGCCACCGGGTGGTCACCCTCCACCCGAAGGTGCACGGCGGCATCCTGGGCGACCGGCACAACCCGGACCACCAGCGGGAGATGGCGGAGTACGGCATCGAGCCGATCGACCTCGTCGTCACCAACCTCTACCCGTTCGGCTCGGACCTCTCGGACTTCGAGCACGGGGCCAGCCGGGCCGAGGAGCTCATCGACATCGGCGGGCCGGCGATGATCCGCGCGGCGGCGAAGAGCTTCAAGGACGTCGGCGTCGTCACCCACCCGTCGCAGTACCAGCTCGTGGTCGACGAGCTGAAGGCCGGCGGCGTGCTCACCGACGCCACGAAGCGCGCGCTGGCCCGGGCCGCGTTCGCGCACACGGCGGCCTACGACGCGTCGATCGTCCGCTGGTTCGACGAGGTGGCCGGTGAGACCCTCCCGCCCACGATCCACCTCTCCCTCGAGCGCGTGCAGGACCTGCGCTACGGCGAGAACCCGCACCAGACCGGGGCCCGCTACCGCCAGGTCGGCACCACGTCGTGGTGGGACGGGGTCGAGCAGCACGGCGGCATGGCGCTCAGCTACCTCAACCTCTTCGACGCCGACGCCGCCTGGGGTCTCGCCCACGACCTGGCGAGCACGTTCGGCAAGCCGGCCGTGGCGATCATCAAGCACGCCAACCCGTGCGGTGCGGCGATCGCCGACGACCTCGCCACCGCCTACCAGCGGGCCTTCGAGTGCGACGAGCGCTCGGCCTTCGGTGGCATCGTCGCCCTGTCGCACCCGGTCGACGCCGCCACCGTCGAGCGCATGGTCGCCGCCGCCCAGGCCGACGTCGTCATCGCCCCCGGCTACGACGACGGCGTGATCGAGGCGCTGGCCAAGAAGCGCAAGAACACCCGCCTGCTCACGGCGGCGCCGCCCACCCCGGACCAGCTCCAGGTCCGCCAGCTCACCGGCTCGTGGCTCGTGCAGGAGGCCCACCACTTCGCCGCCACCCGCAGCGACTGGCGGGTCGTCACGAAGCGCCAGCCCACGGAGGCCGAGTGGACCGACGCCGAGCTGGCGTGGCGGCTCTGCGGCTGGGTGAAGTCGAACGCCATCGTCCTCGTGAAGGACGGCGTGGCCTGGGGCATCGGCGCCGGCCAGCAGAACCGCGTGGAGTCCGGCCAGATCGCCGCGGCGAAGGCGGCCGGCCGCGCCGTCGGCGGTGCCTGCGCGAGCGACGCCTTCTACCCCTTCGCCGACGGGATCGAGGCCGCCGCCGAGGCCGGCGTGGCCGTGATCATCCAGCCCGGCGGGGCGATGCGCGACGAGGAGAACATCGCCAAGGCCGACGAGCTCGGCCTGGCCATGGTCTTCACCGGCGAGCGCCACTTCCTCCACTAGCGGGCGCGTCGCCCCGGCGGGGTGCGCTCAGGTGATGATCAGCGGGTAGACGTCGAAGCCGGGTGGGTTCGCCTGGTCCGAGGTGACCGCGCCCCCGGGCCCGGAGGCCTCGAGGGTGACCGTGTACCGGCCCGGCGGGGCGTGGCACTGCCCGGCGTCCACCGTCCCCGGGCACAGGACGAGCTCGCCGGTCGGCGCGGTCGAGAGCACCGGGCCCGGGATCGGCCCCACCGGGCCGTCGTGGTCGGGGTCGGTCCAGAGGCGGACGGTGACCGAGTCCGCGCCCTCGACCTCCCAGCGCACGGTCGGGCTCCCCGGCCCGTAGGGGTACGGCGAGTGCTGGTCGCCGGTGTTCCAGAGCTCGAAGCGGACGATCCGCGGCGGTGCGGCCGTGGTGGTCGGGGCCGTCATCGGGGTGGTCGTGGTGGGCCCCGGCGGGGCGGTGCTGCTCGGCGCGGGGTCCGTGACCGTCGGCCCGGAGGTCGGGTCGGTGACCTCGGGCTGGTCGTCGGTCGACGGCGGCGCCTCCGCCCCGTCGTCGAGGACGAGCTCGGAGGTCGTGCTCCCGCCACCGGTGCGGGCCGCCACCTCGTCGCCGTCGTCGCCGCGGGCCAGCAGCGCGACGGCTGCCGCGACGACGAGCAGCACGACCGCGGCGGCGCCCCAGCGCCTCGCGGCGTGCGCCGCGGGCACGGGCGGCGGGGGAGGTGGGGGCGGGGCCAGACGAGCCGCGGCTGGGGGAGCGGGCGGCGGGGCCGGCAGCACGACCGTGGCGTCCGGTGCCGGTGCTGCCGGTGCCGGTTCCCCCGAGGCGCGCCCGGCGGTCCCGGGGTCGGTGACGTCCGGCGAGGCCCCGCCGCCCTCCGGTCCGGCGTCCGCCCCGTCGTGCGGTCCTCCCGCGGCCGACCCGTCGGGCGCGCCGAGCGCGCTCGGGTCGAGCGGGACGCCCTCCGCCGCGAGCCGCTCGGCCACGAGCCGCTTGAGCGACACCGGCGCGGCGAGGAGGGGGACGGCGGCGAAGAGCGCCGCGGGCTGGACGCGCAGCTCGCTGCGCTCCTGGCACGCGGCGCACGAGCCCAGGTGGCGGTCGGCGATCGCCGCTGCGTCGGGCCCCCAGCCGACCACGCCGGCGGTGCGCAGCGCAGCGGACAGCTCCGCGCAGGCCGGCTCGGCGCCCCGCCAGAGCGTGCGGGCCCGGAAGGCGGCCGCGAAGCGCTGGCGCACGCGGTGGCACAGCTGGTTCGCCGCGTTGCGGTTGAGGCCCATGACCTCGCCCACCTCGGCCGGGCTCATCCCGAGGCGCAGCTGGAGCTCGAGCACCTGCGCGTCCCGCTCGCCGAGGGAGTCGACCGTGTCCCACACGAGCGCCGCGACCTCCCCGTCGGCGACGGCCGCGGCGGGGTCGGCCGCCCGTCCGAGGCGGTCCACGACGTCGAACCCGGCGGGCGCCCCGGCGGGCGAGGCCCCCTGCGCCTCGATCACCGCGAGGCCCTCGTCGTCGACGGGGCGGGTGCGGGCCTCCCGCGCCGAGCGGTCGTAGGCGGCGTTGCGGGCGATCCGCAGCAACCACCCGCCAAAGGCCTCGGGGTCCTGGAGCGAACCCAGGTTGCGCCAGGCCGAGAGGAAGGCGTCCTGGCAGACGTCGCCGGCCGAGTCCGAGTCGCGGAGGATGCGGGCGGCCAGGTGGAAGACGCGGTCGAACCAGGCGTCGTAGAGACGGCTGAACGCGCCGGGATCGCCGCGCTGCGCCGCCCGGACCCACGCCGCGTCGCGGGCCCGCTCGGCGTCGCGGGCGGCCGCCGGAGCGGAGGTCGGATCGCCGTGCTCGCTGATCGTCGCATTGTCACGCATCGCCACCTTCTGGACCAGGACCGATGTGCATGGCAGAACTGACGGATCGGCGGGCGCGCGCTTACGCGGGCGTAGTGTGACGAAGGTCACACGATCTCGCCGTAAGCGTTCTCGGGCTGGCCCGTCAGGACGCTCGAACGCCACCGGACGGACCGGTGGCCTCGAACCCAGGAGCACCGCCATGGGAACCACCACCAGCCTCACCACGAACCGCCTCCGCCGCCTGACGGCGGTCCTCGCCCTCGTGCTCGTCGGGGCCGTGGCCACCGCCTGCGCCGACGAGGCCGACGTCGACGACGTCGCCGCGGAGGAGGAGACCACCACGACCAAGCCCCGCAAGGAGCGCCCCACCGACGCCGACGAGGACGACGACAGCGAGGACGCTGACGCCGAGGGGGCCAGCGGCGGCGCCGGCGGCTCGCAGGGCACAGGAGGCACCTCCGGCTCCGGGGGCAGCAGCAGCGGCGGCACCGGCGGTGGGAGCACCGGCGGGGGCGGCGGTGGTGGCGGCCAGGGCGGCGGTCAGCCCGCGACGCCGGCGCCGGTCATCAACGCCTTCAACACCCCGGAGAGCATCGACTGCCACAACGGCGACTTCCAGCAGTTCACGGTCAGCTGGAGCACCACGAACGCCACCCAGGTGACGATCTCGATCGACGGGCCCGGGATCTACGACACCTACGGCCCCTCCGGCGAGGCCACCCTCCCGTTCAACTGCAGCAGCCCGCACACCTTCCTGCTCACCGCCCGCGGCGCCGACGGCCAGACGGCCACCCGCCAGGTCACCCTCCACCCCCGCAACGTCCAGACCCAGGGCGGCGAGGACGAGGAGCCCTGAGCGCCCGACCCTGATCGGCGATCACCGGGCCGCCCGCCTCGCCGGGCGGCCCGGTCGCGTGGCGGGCCCGCCGGACGCCCTCACTACGATCGGCGGTGATGAGCGCTGTGATGATGCCGGGAGGCCCGGTCGCCGACGCCGTGTTCGCAGACCTGGTCCCCCGGATCGAGGCGCTGAAGGCCGCCGGCCACACGCCCGGTCTGGCCACGGTCCTGATCGGCGACGACGGCCCCTCCGCTCGCTACGTCGGGATGAAGATGCGCAAGGCCGAGGAGCTCGGCTGCGCGAGCCCGCACGTCCACCTCCCGGCCGACTGCACCACCGAGCAGGCCATCGAGGCCGTGCAGCGCCTGAACGAGGACCCGGCCGTCGACGCCATGCTCGTGCAGTACCCGGCGCCGCCGCAGGTCGACTTCGACGCCGTGCTCATGGCGGTCGACCCGGACAAGGACGTCGACGGCCTGCACCCGACGAACGTCGGCCGCCTCGCCCTCGGGATCCCCGGTCCCGTGTCCTGCACCCCCGCGGGCATCGAGGCCATCCTCGCCCACTACGGGGTCCCGGTGGCCGGCCGCCACGTGGTGGTGGTGGGCCGGGGCGTGACGATCGGGCGGCCCCTCAGCATCCTGCTGTCGCAGAAGCGGCCGACGGCCAACGCCGCGGTGACGATGGTCCACACGGGCGTCCCGAACTGGGCCGACTACACCCGGGAGGCCGACATCCTCGTGGCCGCGGCCGGCGTCCCTGGGATGATCCAGCCCGAGCACGTGCGGCCGGGCGGCGTGGTCATCGGGGCCGGCGTGCGCTACGAGGGCACGAGGCTGCTGCCCGACGTCGACGAGGCGTGCGAGCAGGTCGCCGGGTGGATCACGCCGCGGGTCGGCGGCGTCGGCCCGACGACGATCGCCATGCTGTTCCGGAACCTCGTCGAGGCGGCGGAGCGCCGCGCCGGCCTGGCGTGACCCGCCGCCCCCGACCCGAGCGGGGAGGGGTGCTGCGATGCTGACCGAGCTCGAACCCACCGAGATCCCCGGGCACCAGCCCTCGGGGCTCGGCAGCGACGACCACCCGATGCGCGTCATGACCCGCCGGGCCGCGGGCCTGGCCCCCGGCGGCTGGGACGACGCCGCCCGGGCCGAGGTCGCCGCGTTCTTCGACGCGCTGGCCCCCAGCTGGGAGAGCCGCACCACGCCCGAGCGGGCCGCAGTCGTCACCGACTGCCTCGAGCGCGGCCTGCCCCCGGACCTCGACCGCGCCGGCGTGTGCGTCGAGGTCGGCAGCGGCACCGGCGCCTACACCGCCGCGCTGGCCGAGCGCTGGGCGACCGTGCTGGCCGTCGAGGTGTCCCTCGAGATGTCGCGCCGCGCACCCGCCGCCCCCGGTCACCGCGTGATCGCCGACGGGGCCAGGCTGCCCCTCGCCGACGGTGCCGCGGCGGCGGTGGTCCTCGTCAACGCCTTCCTGTTCCCGGCCGAGGTGGAGCGGGTGCTCGGCCCCGGCGGCGTCGTCGTCTGGGTGAACAGCAGCGGGCCCGAGACGCCGATCCACCTGCCCGCCGAGGAGCTCGTCGCCGCCCTCCCCGGCCGCTGGGACGCCGTCCACAGCCGGGCCGGCGCCGGGACCTGGGCCGTCGCCCGCCGGGCCCGCTGACGAGATCCCTGGCCGCGCCCGCGCCGACGACGTACGGTTCGCCTCCATGGCACGGATCGCCGAGCTCCTCGCCGCTGGGCGCACGCTGTCGTTCGAGCTCTTCCCCCCGAAGACGGAGGAGGCCGAGCGCCAGCTCGAGAAGTGCGTCCTCGAGCTGGCCGAGCTGCAGCCGTCCTTCGTGTCGGTGACCTACGGGGCGCTCGGCAGCACCCGGGAGCGCACCCGCGGCGCCGTCACCCGGATCGAGGCCGAGCAGCCCTTCCCGGCCATGCCCCACCTCACCTGCGTGGGGCACACCCGGGCCGACATCGACGAGCTGCTCGACCACTACGCCGACGCCGGCGTCGAGAACATCCTCGCCCTCGGTGGCGACCCGCCCGCCGACGGCTCCCCGGTCACCGGCGACTTCACCTACGCGTCCGAGCTCCTCGAGGTCGTCCGGGCCCACCCGGCGGGCTTCTCGGTCGGCGTCGCCGCCCACCCCGAGGTGCACCCGCGCTCACCGGACCGGGCCAGCGACCGCCGCCACCTCGCCGCGAAGCTGGCCGAGGCGGACTTCGCCATGACGCAGTTCTTCTTCGAGGTCGAGCACTACGTGCGCCTCGTCGAGGAGCTGGCCGAGCTCGGCATCGACAAGCCGATCCTGCCGGGCGTCATGCCGTTCGTCAGCGTGGCCGGCGTCCGCCGCATGGCCGCGATGAACGCCACGCACATCCCCGACGAGCTCCAAAACCGCATGGACGCGGCCGACGGGGACGCCGAGGCCGTGCGCCGGCTCGGCGTCGAGGTCGCCATCCGGCTCTGCCACGAGCTCCAGGAGGCTGGCGCCCCCGGTCTGCACCTCTACGCCCTGAACCGGGCCGAGAGCGTCCGCGAGGTCGTCGCCGCCCTCTGACGCCGTCTCGTGCGGTCCCGAGCCGCAGAGCCCGGGACCGCACGCCGACGTCGTGCGCGGTCTAGAGCGAGGCGAGGGCCTCGTTGAAGGTCGTGCTCGGGCGCATCACCGCGGCCGTCTTCTCGGGGTCCGGGTGGTAGTAGCCGCCGAGGTCGACGGGGCGGCCCTGGACCGCGAGGAGCTCCTCGGTGATCGTGGCCTCGTTCTCGGCGAGCGTGCGGGCGAGCGGGGCGAAGCGCTCGGCCAGCTCCGGGTCGTCGGTCTGCTCGGCGAGGGCCTGGGCCCAGTAGAGGGCCAGGTAGAAGTGGCTGCCCCGGTTGTCGATCCCGCCGACGCGCCGGGCCGGCGACTTGTTCTCCTCGAGGAACGTCGCGGTGGCCCGGTCGAGCGTGTCGGCCAGGACCTGGGCCTTCGGGTTCCCGGTCACGTTGGCGAGGTGCTCGAAGGACACGGCCAGGGCCAGGAACTCCCCGAGGCTGTCCCAGCGCAGGTAGTTCTCCTTGACCAGCTGCTGGACGTGCTTCGGGGCCGAGCCGCCGGCGCCCGTCTCGAACAGGCCGCCGCCGTTGATGAGCGGCACGATCGAGAGCATCTTCGCCGAGGTGCCGAGCTCGAGGATCGGGAACAGGTCCGTGAGGTAGTCGCGCAGCACGTTGCCGGTGACCGAGATCGTGTCCTCACCCCGGCGGATGCGCTCGAGGGAGAAGCGGATCGCCTCGACCGGCGGCATGATCCGGATGTCCAGGCCCTCGGTGTCGTGGTCCTGGAGGTAGCGCTCGACCTTGGCGATGAGCTGGGCGTCGTGGGCCCGGTCGGCGTCGAGCCAGAACACGGCCGGGGCGCCGGTGGCCCGGGCCCGGGTGACGGCGAGCTTCACCCAGTCCTGGACCGGGATGTCCTTGGTCTGGCAGGCCCGCCAGATGTCGCCGGCGGCGACCTCGTGGCGGAGCAGCTCGTTGCCGTCGGCGTCGACGACGCGCACGACGCCGTCGGCCTGGATCTCGAAGGTCTTGTCGTGGGAGCCGTACTCCTCGGCCTTCTGCGCCATGAGGCCGACGTTCGGGACCGAGCCCATCGTGGCCGGGTCGTAGGCGCCGTTCTCGCGGCAGTCCTCGATGACGACCTGGTAGATGCCGGCGTAGCTCGAGTCGGGCAGCACGGCCTTGGCGTCCTGCTGCTCGCCCTGCGCGTTCCACATCTGGCCGGAGGTGCGGATCATCGCCGGCATCGAGGCGTCGACGATCACGTCGCTCGGGACGTGGAGGTTCGTGATGCCCCGGTCCGAGTCGACCATGGCGATGGCCGGGCCCTCGGCGAGGCCCTTGTCGACGAGCGCCTTGATGCCGTCGCGCTGGTCGGCCGGCAGCTCCTCGATGGCGGCCAGCAGCGAGCCGAGGCCGTCGTTGGGGCTGATGCCGGCGGCCTCGAGGACGGGGCCGTAGGTGTCGAACAGCTCGCCGAAGTAGGCCCGGACGGCGTGCCCGAAGATGATCGGGTCCGAGACCTTCATCATCGTGGCCTTGAGGTGCACGGAGAACAGGACGCCCCGCTCCTTCGCGTCCTTCACCTGCTCGGCGAGGAACGCCTGGAGGGCCGCCTTCTCCATCTTCGTGGCGTCGAGGACCTCGCCGGCGAGGAGCGGCAGGGACTCCTTGAGCACCGTGACGGTGCCGTCGGGGGCGACGTGCTCGATGCGGGCGGTGGTGGCCTCGGGCAGCGTGACCGACTGCTCGTTGTGGAAGAAGTCCCCGGCGCTCATCGTCGCCACGTGGGTCTTCGAGTCCGGCGACCAGGCCCCCATCGAGTGCGGGTTCTTGCGGGCGTACTGCTTGACCGAGGCCGGGGCCCGGCGGTCCGAGTTGCCCTCGCGCAGCACCGGGTTCACGGCGCTGCCCTTCACCTTGTCGTAGCGGGCCTGGATGTCCCGCTCCTCGTCGGTGGTGGGCTCGTCCGGGTAGTCCGGGACGTCGTAGCCCTGCTCCTGGAGCTCCTTGATGGCCGCCTTCAGCTGCGGGATCGACGCGCTGATGTTCGGCAGCTTGATGATGTTCGCCTCGGGCTTCTGGGCCAGCTCGCCGAGCTCCGCCAGGTGGTCCCCGACGCGCTGGTCCTCGCGCAGCCGCTCCGGGAAGCTGGCGAGGATGCGACCCGACAGCGAGATGTCGCGGGTCTCGACCTCCACGCCTGCGGCCCCGGCGAAGGCCTGGATGATCGGCAGGAACGAGTACGTGGCGAGGGCCGGCGCCTCGTCCGTGTGCGTGTAGATGATCTTGGAGGTCACGAGCCGAGGCTACCGGCCCTCCGCGGGCCGCCCCCAAGCCCCGGACGGGGCCGGTGCTCGCGACCGCGCGCGGGGGTCGGTAGCCTCGCAGAGCCGTCACACCCCCTCCGTAGGGTCCGTGGTGTGACGAGGACGACGAGAGGGTTGGCAAGGGTGGCCGAGGCCGCGGAGCCGAGTGCACAGCGCAGGCGGGGCACGGTCACGTCTGCCTTCGGCGTGTCCCGCCGGGAGAACCACGACGCCAGCGGCTTCTACGGCCGCTTCACCGCCCCCACCCTGAGCGACGACGCCACCGTCGAGCCGCCCGGCGTGGTGGACCAGATCTACGTGGGGGACGCCCGCCACATGGACCGGGTCCGTCCGTCCTCGGTGGCCCTGGTCGTCACCTCACCGCCGTACTTCGCCGGCAAGGCGTACGAGGAGGCCCTGGGGGAGGGGCACATCCCCGCCACCTACGTCGAGTACCTCACGATGCTCGAGGACGTCTTCGCCGAGTGCGTGGCCAAGCTCGAGCCCGGCGGCCGCATCGCCGTGAACGTCGCCAACCTCGGCCGCAAGCCGTACCGGAGCCTGTCCGCCGACGTCATCGGCATCCTCCAGGACCGCCTCGGCCTGCTGCTGCGGGGCGAGGTCATCTGGCGCAAGGCCCGCGGCGCCGGCGGCAACTGCGCGTGGGGCTCGTTCAAGCAGCCCGCCAACCCGGTGCTGCGGGACCTCACCGAGCGGGTCGTGATCGCCAGCAAGGGCCGGTTCGACCGTGCCGTGGACCGGGCCGAGCGGGCTCGCCGCGGCCTGCCCCACGAGGCCACCACCACGGCCGACGAGTTCCTCGACGCCACCCTCGACGTGTGGGAGCTGGCCCCCGAGAGCGCCACCCGGGTCAACCACCCGGCGCCCTTCCCGGTCGAGCTGCCGCAGCGCCTGATCGACCTCTACACGTACAAGGGCGACGTGGTCCTGGACCCGTTCATGGGCTCCGGCACCACGGCGGTCGCCGCCGTGCGCACCGGCCGCCACTACCTCGGCTACGACACCGACGAGGCCTACGCGAAGGCGGCCCGGGACCGCGTCGCCGCCGAGGTCGCCGCGCTCGGCGCCGGCGCCGCGCCCCGCCCGGACAAGGCCACCGCCGCCGCCCACGACCTGCTCGTCGCCGCCGGCTTCGCCGTCGCCGAGGCCGCCGCCACCAAGCGCCGCCGCTTCGCCGGCGGGCTCACCGTGGACTGGGTGGCCACCGACCGCACCGGCACCGAGTGGCTCGTCCTCGTGGCCGGGGCCACCACGATCGCCCGCACCGGCCTGCGCAAGGCCGACGTGCTCTTCCGGACCCTCGGCGAGGCCGGGGTGCTGCGGGCCGCCGGCCACCCCGTGCTCGTCCTGACCACGGACCTGCCCGCCCCCCGCTCCGCCGCTCTCGGCGCGCTGCGGGACGCCCGCGGCGGCCCGCTCGTCGACGCCATCGCCCTTCAGGCCCCCGGCGCCCTCGAGCGCCTGACCGCCTACGCCGCGGGCACCACCACCCCGGTCGGGGACCTCCTCCCCGAGGCCTGACCCGGCGCCGGCGCCCTCGCGGGCGGGGTGGGCCGGCTCTCCTAGCATCGGCTCGCAGTGCCCAGCCCGAAGACGGAGATCACCGAGATCGCGACCGGCCTCGCGGTGAGCGGCGCGCCCGATCTCGAGACGGGCATCGCCCGCCGCTGTGTCGCCAACGTGCCCGACGCCACCTGGGCCCGCCTGGCCGCGGCCCTCGACGCCGGGCAGCACCGGGCCGAGTTCGCCGCCGCCTGGGCGAACGGCCGCCACTTCCTCGCCGCCCCGGACGCCCTCGACGGGCGCATCCCCCGCCTCGTCGAGTGGAAGGGCCCCACCCAGGCGCCCGGCGACGAGGTCGTCCCGGCCGACCTGCGCATCGACCACGTCTGGCTCGTCAGCTGCAAGTACCTCTCCAAGGTGCTGGCCAACGCCGCCCCGGCCCGCCTCTTCGACCGGGCCCTCGCCGGCGGGCCCGCGGCGACGGGCGGCGACTGGTTCGCTGAGGTCGCGCCCGAGCAGTACCAGGCGCTCTACGCGCAGGTCCGCCTCGAGCTGGGCGCCCGCGCCTCCGTCCCGCCCCACGCTGCCGACCTCACGCCCGCCCACCGAGCCGAGCTGCGGGCCTACCTCGACGCGGGCTGGTCGGCCGAGGCGCAGGCCGCCTACCGGGCCCTCGCCCTCGAGGTGGGCCGGGCCTCCGCTGCCCGCTGGAAGCAGGCGCTGCGCACGAAGGCGGCCTCCGAGGCGATGCTCTGGCGGCTCCTGCGCATCGGGAGCGCCCCGTACTTCGTGCTCGGCGCCCAGCGGGACCGGAGCCTGCGCCTCCGGGTCATGACGCCGTGGGACTGGCGCCAGGCCTTCGAGCTCCGCCGCTTCGACGTGTGGGGCGACGACGCCGGCCAGCCCCAGGTGCGCTGGCAGGCCACCGTGCGGGACCGGGCGGCGGGGGAGGACCGGGTCGTGGACGGGCACGTCGAGGTGCGGTGGAGCCACGGCCGGTTCGGCAAGCCGCCCGAGGCCAAGGCCTACCTCGACACCCCGCACCACCACGTCCCCGGGTACGTGGGGCTCTGACGTGGCGGGATCGCTCGAGCGCTGGCGCCAGCGGTGGGCGATCGACCGGGATCGCCTCGCCCTGGCCGGCCGTCGCTCCCAGGAGGTGCTGCTCCTCGCCGGGGTCACCGGCGTGCTCGTCGGCCTCGCCGTCGCCGCCTTCGACGAGCTGGCGGCAGAGCACGTGTTCCCGTGGGTGCTCGACCTGCCGCTCTGGGCGACCGCTGCCGCGCCGCTCGTCGGCCTGCTCCTCTCCGCCGCCGCGCTGCGCTGGCTGGCCGGCGGCGCGACCCCCGCCACCACCGACGAGTACATCCGCAGCTTCCACGAGCAGGGCCGCGCCCTCGACACCCGCCCCGCGCCCGGCCGGCTCGCAGCGTCGATCGCCACGCTGGGCAGCGGCGGCTCGCTCGGCTACGAGGGCCCGGCCATCTACGCCGGCTCGTCCATCGGCGCGTGGCTCCAGCAGCGCCTGGCCCGCGTGTTCCGGACCGAGGACCCGAAGGTCCTCCTCGTGGCCGGCGCCGCCGCCGGCGTGGCCGCCATCTTCCGAGCCCCGGTGACCGGGCTCGTCTACGCCCTCGAGGTCCCGTACCGGGACGACCTCGCCCGCCGCGCCCTCCTCCCGGCCGCCGTCGCGTCGGCGGCCAGCTACGTCACCTTTGCCGCGCTGATCGGCACCGACCCGCTGTTCCCCGTGGCCGGCCAGCCCGACCTCAGCCTCCGAGACCTCCTCGGGGCCGCGCTCGTCGGCCTCTTCGCCGGCGGGTTCGCCCGCCTCTTCTCCGTCGTCATCGGCCGGGCCAAGGCCCTGCAGGGCCTGGCCTCCCCGTGGGTGCGGGCGCTCGTCGCCGGCGTCGTCCTCGGCGGGCTGTTCCTGGCCGGCTGGGCCATGACCGACGCCAACCTCACCCTCGGCGCCGGCTACGACACGATGCGCTGGGCCACCTCCGCCGACCACGGCCTCCTCCTCATCGTCGCGGCGGCGACGCTGCGGGTCGCGGCCACGGCGACGACGGTGGCCGGCGGCGGCGTCGGCGGCCTGTTCGTCCCCCTCGTCGTGCAGGGGTACCTCGTGGGGGAGGCGGCCCGGGTCCTCGTCGACCCGGCCAACGCCACCCTGTTCCCGGTCGTGGGCATCGCCGCCTACCTGGGCGCCGGGTACAACGTCGCCCTCGCGTCGGTCGTGTTCGTGGCCGAGGTGACCGGCCGCCCCGGCTTCGTCGTCCCCGGTCTCATCGCCGCCGTGGTCGCCCAGCTCGTGATGGGCCGCCGGTCGCTCTCGCCGTACCAGGTCGACCGCCGCACGGGGTACCTCGAGCGGCGCCTCGCCATGGGCGTGGCCGCCACCGTCGACACCGAGGCCCGGACCGTGCCGCCCGACGCCACCCTCGACGAGCTCTTCTGGCAGCACCTGATCGGCACCCGGCAGCGGGCCGCCGTCGTGGTCGACGGCAACCGCTACCTCGGCCTCGTGGGCGTGGACGAGCTCGGCGCCGTCGAGCAGGAGGCCTGGCCGCAGCGCACCGTGGCCGAGGTCATGCGCACCGACGTCCCGACGATCAGCCCCTCCGCCACCGTGAGCGACGCCGCTCAGGCCATGGCCGCCCACCGGGTGGACCGCCTCGCCGTCACCGACGGCGACGCGTTCGTGGGCGTCGTCACCCACGAGGGCATCGTCCGCCTCGACGAGATCCTCGACGCCACCGACCGCTAGCCCGGCCGGCGGGGCGGCTCAGCCCTCGGCCAGCGCCTTCAGCCGCTCGAGGGTGGCCTGGAGCCCGGCTCGCATCTCGTCGTCGTGCTCCTCGATGCCGCCCAGCAGGAAGCGAGAGGCGACGCGGGCCAGCACCGGGCGGGCCCGCCACTCCTCGCGGGTCTCGGTCACGATCGTGCCGTCCCCGTCGGGCTCGAAGGTGTAGCGCCAGCGGGCGCCGCTCTGCTTGGTCTCGAAGGCGAACACCCGAGGGCGCTCCGCCTCCACGACCCGGTTCGTCGTGGCCCAGCGCACCCAGCCCCGCCGGTTGAAGCCGACGAAGCGGGCCCCGACCGCCGGACCGGTCGCCCTGCCGAGCCACCGGCCCCCCGTGCACTCTGGGCTGAGCCGCCCCATCTGGGTGATGTCGGCGACCAGGTCCCACAGCACCTCCGGTGCGGCGGCGATCCGGAGGCTGGCGCTGTCCGCGCTGTGTCCGAGTTCGTGGGCTGCAGCCATGTGCGGACGCTAGCCCCGAGGGGTAGCGTCGACCTCGTAAACGCGACGCGCGGCCGCATCGCCGCGGACGAGGGGGAGTGCCTGTGCACCACGACAAGATCTACATCGACGGCGCCTGGGTGCCGTCCACCGGTTCCGAGAAGATCGACGTCTACGACTCGACGAACGGCGAGGTGATCGGGAGCATCCCGAACGGCACCGCCGAGGACGTCGAGAAGGCCGCCAAGGCCGCCGCCGCCGCCTTCCCCGAGTGGGCCGCGAAGAGCCCCGAGGAGCGGGCCAAGTTCTGCAACCGCATCGCCGAGGGCCTCGGCGCCCGCATGGACGAGATCGCCACGATCGTCACCCGCGAGGCGGGCATGCCGAAGTGGCTGAGCCTCATCGTGCAGGCCGGCCTGCCGATCAACTCGTTCTCCTCGGCCGCCCAGATCGCCGAGAGCTACGAGTACGAGACCACCCTCGGCAACAGCATCATCCGCAAGGAGCCCGTGGGCGTCGTCGGCTGCATCACGCCGTGGAACTACCCGCTCCACCAGATCGCCGCGAAGGTGGCCCCGGCTCTCGCCGCCGGCTGCACCGTCGTGCTGAAGCCGAGCGAGATCGCCCCGCTCGACGCCTACGTGCTCGCCGAGGTCATCCACGACGCCGGCCTGCCCGCGGGCGTGTTCAACATGGTCACCGGCACCGGCCCGCAGGTCGGCGAGGCCATCTCCCGCAGCGCCCACATCGACATGGTGTCGTTCACCGGCTCCACCCGGGCCGGCAAGGCCGTCGCCGCGGCGGCCAGCGAGACCCTGAAGCGGGTCGCCCTCGAGCTCGGCGGCAAGTCGGCCAACATCCTGCTGCCCGACCTCGACGACGAGACCTTCGAGAAGGCCGTCCGCGAGGGCATCGGCGCCTGCTACATCAACCAGGGCCAGACCTGCATCGCGAAGACCCGCATGCTCGTCCACAGCAGCCGCCTGGCCGACGCCGAGCGCATCGCCGCCGACGAGGTCGAGAGCAACTACCAGCCCGCCGACCCCTTCGCCGACGGCGCCCGCCTCGGCCCGCTCGCCAGCCAGGCCCAGGTGGACCGGGTCACGAGCTACATCCAGAAGGGCATCGACGAGGGCGCCAAGCTCGTCACCGGCGGCCCCGAGCGCCCCGAGGGCCTGGAGCAGGGCTACTACGTGAAGCCCACGGTGTTCTCCGAGGTCCGCAACGACATGACGATCGCGCAGGAGGAGATCTTCGGCCCGGTGCTGTCGATCCTCACCTACGAGACCGTCGAGGAGGCGATCGAGATCGCCAACGACACGCCGTACGGCCTCTCGGGCGCCGTGTGGGGCCAGGACAAGGACAAGGCCACCGACGTCGCCCGCCAGATCCGCACCGGCCAGATCGACGTCAACGGCGGCGCCTTCAACCCGAACGCCCCGTTCGGCGGCTACAAGCAGTCGGGCTACGGCCGCGAGTACGGCCCCTACGGCTTCGAGGAGTTCCTCGAGATCAAGTCGATGCAGCTCTAGGTCGTCTCGTCCTCGGACGCCTCCGGCGTCCTGCGGCGAGTCTGAGCGGAGAACGGCCGCCCCTTCGGGGCGGCCGTTCGCCGTCTGCGCCTCGGGTGCAGGATCCGGCTCGGCGGATGTGAGCGGGGATCTCGCTGGTCGGTAGGTTGGCGGCCATGGCATCTGCTCAGGCTCCCGTCCGCGTCGCTGTCACCGGGGCTGCCGGCCAGATCGGCTACAGCCTCCTCTTCCGCATCGCCTCGGGGTCGATGCTCGGGCCGGATCAGCCGGTCATCCTCCAGATGCTGGAGATCACCCCGGCGCTCGGGGCCCTCGACGGCGTCGCCATGGAGCTCGAGGACTGCGCCTTCCCGCTCCTCGCCGGCATGGTCAAGACCGACGACCCCGACGTCGCCTTCGGTGACGCTGACATCGCCCTCCTCGTCGGCGCCATGCCCCGCAAGGACGGCATGGAGCGCGCCGACCTCCTGGGCGCCAACGGCGGCATCTTCAAGCCGCAGGGCGAGGCCCTCTCCCGCAGCGCCAAGCGCGACGTGAAGGTCCTCGTGGTCGGCAACCCCGCCAACACGAACGCCCTCATCGCCCAGCAGAACGCCAAGGACCTCGACCCGGGCCGCTTCACCGCGATGACCCGCCTCGACCACAACCGGGCCATCGCCCAGCTGGCCAACAAGGCCGGCGTGGACAGCACCGCCGTCACCAACATGACGATCTGGGGCAACCACTCGGCCACCCAGTACCCGGACGTCTTCCACGCCAAGGTGAACGGCACGCCCGCCTTCGACGCCGTCGGCAACGACCAGGCCTGGCTGGAGAGCGACTTCATCCCGACCGTCCAGCAGCGCGGCGCCGCCATCATCAAGGCTCGGGGCCTGTCCTCGGCCGCCTCGGCCGCCAGCGCCGCCGTCGACCACATCCGCACCTGGGTGCAGGGCACCCCGGAGGGCGACTGGGTCTCGATGGCCATCCCGAGCGACGGCTCCTACGGGGTCCCCGAGGGCATCATCTCGAGCTTCCCGGTGACCTGCGCGAACGGCGAGTACCAGATCGTCCAGGGCCTCGAGATCGACGAGTTCAGCCGGGCCAAGATCGACGCCTCGGCCCAGGAGCTCGTCGACGAGCGCCAGGCCGTCCGGGACCTCGGCCTCGTCTGACCCGCCACCGGTCCACGACATGCTCAGCGGCGCCCTCCGGGGCGCCGCTGCCGCGTCCGGGCGCTACTTGAGGAACTTCGAGGTGGTGTTGTCGGCCAGCACCTTCCCGCCGGTCTGGCAGGTGGGGCAGTAGGCCACCGTGTAGCGGGTGTACTCGACCGAGCGGATCGCGTCCCCGCACACCGGGCAGGCCTCGCCCACCCGGTGGTGCACGTGGCCGGGGCGGTCGGCCGAGCTGCTCATCTCGTCGAGGCCCCGCTCGTAGGCCAGGCCCTCGTTGATGCACACGGCGATCGCCTCGTGCAGGCGCTTCACGTCGTCCCGGTCGAGCTTCGCCGTCGTCGCGAAGGGCGACAGCTGCGCCCGGTGGCAGATCTCGTTGGCCAGGCGGCGGCCCAGCCCGGCGAGGATCCGCTGGTCCCGCAGGAAGCCGTGCAGCCGCATCGAGTGTTCGGCCAGGAGCGCGCCGAGCTCGTCCACGGTCAGCGTGTCGGCGTCGGGCCCCAGCTCGTCGAGGGGCGGCTGCTCCTCGGGGTCGTCGGCCACGATCCACACGCCGGCCTTGCGCTCCGACCCCGGCTCGGTGAGCAGCAGGGCCCGGCCGTCCTCGAAGAACCAGCGGGCCTGCCCGTTGCGGGGCTTGGCCGCCTGCTTCTCGTCGAGCCTCAGGCGCCCGCCCTGCATGAGGTGGATGACGTAGGTGGCGACGCCCACATCGATCAGGAGGTGCTTGCCCCGACGGCCCACGAACACGACCTCGTGCCCGTGCGTGGACTCCGGGCTCGGGTCGAAGGTCTTCAGCACCGTGAACGCGAGGGGCTGGAACCGGGCCAGGCGGGCGCCGGCCAGCTCACGGTGGAGGCGCTCCGCGTGCGCCTGGATCTCGGGCAGCTCGGGCAAGGCGCTCAACCTACCCGGATGCCGCGGTCCACGACCGGCGCGAACCGGCCTCAGGGCCCGCGAACCGGGCATCTCCCGGCGCGCCGCGCGGGGCCGGGCTCACCAGGTGGTGCGGGCGCGGACGTCGGCGAAGACGTCCTCGAGGGCCGCCAGCGCGGCCGCCTGGCCCGTCAGCTGGTGCACGGCCCCGCCGATGCGCAGCCGCCCGGCCAGGAACGCGGCCTGGGCGCTCAGCTCGCCGCGGGCGATGGCCGCCGCCGTGGCCCGATCCTGGGTGAGCGACATGTCGGCGTCGGGCACCCGGCCCCGGACGACCTCGATGCGCCCGTCCTGGACCCGCACCGTCCACGCCACCTCCCGGTCGCCGTCGACGACGACCTGCTGCACGACGAGGGAGAGGCTGGGGTCCACCGACGCCTCGGCCGCTGCCGCGGCGAGCTCGTCGAACCACGCGTCGCTCAGGTGCTCGGCCACGGCGCCGAACCTACGGCGCCCTCGCGCCCTGGGGCGAGCCGGCGCGCCGGCGGCGGGGATCGGCCCGGTTAGGGTCCGGCCGATGGACACTGGTGCGAACCCGCTGACCCCGGCCGACGAGCGCCACCACACGCCCGGGGAGGAGCGGCTCTGGGGGGAGTCCTGGTACTTCGACTTCACGAACCGCGAGGGCACCCTCGGCGGGTACGTGCGCCTCGGGCTCTACCCGAACCTCGGGGTGGCCTGGTACTGGGCCTGCCTGGTCGGGGAGGGGCGCCCCCTCGTCACCGTCATCGACCACGAGGTCCGGCCGCCGTCGGCGCCGTCGCTCGAGATCCGGGCCGAGGGCCTCTGGGCCGACCACACGATCGAGGACCCGTTCGAGCACCTGACCCTCGGCTGCGAGGCCTTCGCCGTCGGCGTCGACGACCCCGCCGAGGTGTACGGGGACCTCCGGGGCGAGCGGGTGCCCTTCGGCCTCGACCTCGAGTGGGAAACCGACGGCGCCGTCTACCCGTGGCCGGGCGCCACCCGCTACGAGATCCCCTGCACCGTCCACGGCGAGATCCTCGTGGGCGACGAGACGATCGCCTTCGACGGCGTCGGCCAGCGGGACCACTCGTGGGGCAACCGGGACTGGTGGGCCCTCGGCTGGGTGTGGACGGCGGGCTGGCTGGAGGACGGAACCCGGTTCCACACCACCCGCCTGCGCCTCCCCGGCCTCGAGCCCTTCGCCCCCGGCTACGTGCAGCCGCCCGGCGGCACACCCGAGCAGATCGACGTCTGCACCGCCGAGGAGACGCTCGACGCCAACGGCTTCCCGATCGAGGCTCGCATCCGCTGCGGCGAGCTCGACATGGAGGTCGAGGCCCTCCACCTCTCGCCGGTGGGGCTGGTCGACGTGGTCGACGGCGTGGAGCGGGTGGCCCGCTTCCCGCGGGCGCTGTGCCGCTTCCGCACCACCGACGGGCGCACCGGCGTCGGGTGGACGGAGTGGAACCAGCCGCCGGCCGACCCCGCCGGCTGACCGCCCGCCGCCGGGCCGCAGGTGCGTAAGCGGCCCGGGCATGCGTAGCCCGGGACGCGGCGTGACTACGCAGGTCTGGCGCGCGAAGACGCGCACTCCGACCGATGTGGCCGCGGGGCGCGAGAGCGCACGCTGCGGTCATGCACAACCCCCTCTACCTCACCGCCCTGCTCGTGAACGAGCGCCAGGCCCAGCTCCGCGCCGACGCGGAGCGCCTCCGGGCCGCCCGCCAGACGACCCGCCGCGGCCACACCCGCCACGGGCGCAACGGCCGCCGGACCTGAGCCAGAACCCCCCGCCGCGCCGTCGCACATCGGTCGTACGCTGCGAGCGTGCTCGTGACGAGAGCTGGCCTCTCCCCGGTCATGGTCGGCCGCACGGCCGAGCTCGCCCGCCTCCAGTCCCTGCTGGACGGTGCGACGGGCCCCACCGTCGCGCTGATCTCCGGGGAGGGCGGCATCGGCAAGACCCGCCTCGTGCGCGAGCTCGTCCGGGGCCTGCCCGCCGGCGTCTGGGCCCTCGCCGGCCAGGCCGACGGCACCGCGAGCAGCGGTCCGCTCGCCCTGGCCCTCGACGCCCTCGGCTCCGTCCCCCCGCCCGAGGGCACCGAGGACCTGCAGCGAGCCGCCGCGGACCCGTCCCGGCCGGCCGAGGACCGCATCCGCGCCACCGTGGACCTCCTCCGCCGGCACGTGGACCACGGCTGCCGGGTCATCGTCCTCGACGACCTGCACTGGGCCGACGCCGAGAGCATCGCCGTCCTCGAGCGCCTCGCCGAGCCCTCCGGCGCGCCGGTCCTGCTCGTCGGGACCTTCCGGCCCGGGGAGCTCAGCCGCCGCCACCCCCTCGGGGAGGCCCTGCCCCGCCTCGAGCGCCGCCACGGCGTGACCCGCATCCACCTCGAGCGGCTCAGCACCGCCGAGGTGGGGGACTTCCTCGCCGCGGCGTTCGAGCAGGAGCCCACCTACCGGGTGGTGGAGGCCCTCCACGAGCGCTCGGGCGGCAACCCGTTCTTCCTCGAGGAGCTCGTCGCCTCGACGAGCGCGGCGACCGCCCAGGCGCTGGCCGACGCCCCGCTGCCGTGGTCGGTGGCCGAGATCGTCGGAGCGCAGGTGGAGGCGCTGAGCCCCGAGGTGCGCCGCATCGTCACCGCCGCCTCCGTGCTCGGCCGGCGGGTCGGCTTCGACCTGCTGGCCGCCGTCACCGGCACCGAGGAGGGCGAGCTCATCGAGCTGCTCCGGGCCGCCGTCGACGCTGGTCTCCTCGTGGAGGAGGACGACGACCTCTTCGCCTTCCACCACGACCTCGCCCGGGAGGCCGTCGAGGCCGGGCTGCTCGGCCGGGAGCGCCGGCGCCTGCACGAGGCGGCGCTCGAGGCGCTGGACGCCATGCCCCGTCGGGACCGGGCCGCCATCGTCCGCCACGCCCGCGGCGCGGGCCGCTTCGACGCGATGGTGGACGAGGCCCGCATCGGCGCGGCCGAGGCCCTCGCCCTCGGCTCCACCTACCAGGCCCTCCAGCTGGCGGAGATCGGCCTCACCGAGGCCGATCACGACCTCCGCCTCCTCGCCACCGCGACCCGCGCGGCCTGGATGACCGACCTCCTCGAGGAGGCCGCGGCCCACGCCGAGCGGTGGCGGGACGTGGCCCGGTCCCTCGGCGACGCCGCCGAGGAGGCGGCGGCCCTCGGCCTGCGCATGCGCATCGCCTACGACCTCGGCGACATCGCCACGCTGACCCAGCGCACCGAGGAGCTCGCGGCGCTGGTCGACCGCCTCGAGGCGCCCGAGGTGCGAGCCCGCGCCATGGCCGACCTGGCGCAGTCGTACGCGCTGCGGGACCTCGCCGAGCCCACCCTCGAGTGGGCCGAGCGGGCCCTGGCCCTCGCCGACGAGCACCACCTCGACGACGTGGGCCGCGCCGCCCAGCTCGAGCGAGCCGCCCTGCTGCTCTACGACCCCGAGACGGTCGACGAGGGCCGCAAGCTGCTCGAGGAGGTGGCCGACGGCGCGGCGCAGGCCGGAGACCACGTGCTCGCCGCCCAGGCCCTGATCAGCCTCGTCTGGTACGCCCGCCAGTCGAGCCGGGTCGAGGAGGCCCGGGCCCTCGTCGAGCGGGTCCGCCAGCACGCCGAGGCGGCCGGCTTCGACCGGGTCATCGGCTACGCCCGGGTCGAGGCCGTGGCCCTCCTCAAGATCGTGAAGGGCCAGCTCGACCAGGCCATCCGCGTCCTCGACGACGGCGACGCCGGCTTCCCCGCCCGCTCCCGCTCGCGGGCTCGACGCTGGCTGGCCGTGCTCCGGGCCGGGCTCGCCCTCGAGGCCGGCGAGCTGGACGACGCCGCGACCTTCACCGAGCTGGCCAAGCCGGCCACGGCCCGCAGCCGGGCCGGCATCGTGGGCCTCGATCTCCACCTGGCCCTGCGACGCGGCGAGCTCGCCGAGGCCCGCCGCCTCCTCGCCGAGCTGGTCGACGCCCTGCGGGCCGACGGCGTCTCACAGCCGGGCCAGGTCCACGACCTCGTCGCCGCCGGCGTCGCCGCAGGGCTGCGCCCGGAGGAGCTCGCCCCGCTGGCCGAGCGCGTCGGCTACCTCGCCGGTCAGGCCCTCCCCGACGACCACCCCTGGCCCCGGCTGATCCGGGCGCAGCTGGCCGAGGCCGAGGGCGACCACGAGACCGCCCTGTCCTGCTACGAGCACGCCGCCTCGTGCGCCGAGGTCGTCGACATCGTGGCCCGCCACCGGGCCACCGCCCACGTCGGCGCCGCCCGCTGCGCGATCGCCCTCGGCCGCCTCGACGACGCCGCCGTCCACGCCCGGGCCGCTCGCCCGCTCCTCGCCGGCTGGCGGGGCTGGCGGGTGGAGGAGCTCGAGGCCGTCGAGCGTCGCCTCGGCCTCGGCGCCCCGCAGTCCGGGCCCGAGGAGCTGACCCCCCGCGAGCGGGAGGTCGCCGCGCTCCTGGCCGAGGGGCTCACGAACGCGCAGCTGGCCGAGCGGCTGTTCATCTCGCCCCGCACCGCGGCGGTGCACGTCAGCAACATCCTGGCCAAGCTCGGCCTGCGCTCCCGGGCCGAGGTGGCGGCCTGGGCGGTGCGCGCGGGCCTCGTCAGCGAGAGCTGAGGCGGGCTCAGGCGGCCCGGTTGGCCCGGACGGCCGACACCTTCCGCCAGGCCAGCCACAGCACCCCGAGGGCGAGCAGCCCGACGACGAGGTAGCTGAGCGGCTCCACCCAGCCCTCGACGCGCTCCCAGCGGTGGCCGAGCTGGTAGCCGGCACCGATGAAGATCGCGTTCCACACGCCGCTGCCCAGGGCGGTCAGCGCCGTGAACCGAGCGAGGGGCATGCGCTCCACCCCGGCCGGCACCGACACGATGCTGCGCACGAGCGGGATGCAGCGCCCGAGCAGCACGACCTTGTTGCCGTGCCGCTCGAAGAAGCGCTCTCCGCGGGCGAGGTCGCTCGTGGAGAAGAACGGGAACCACCGCTTGGTGGCGAGGATCCGGAGCCGGTCCATGCCGACCAGGGCGCCGAAGCCGTAGAGCAGCCACGCCCCGAGCAGCGCGCCGAGGGTGGCGAACAGCCAGGCCATCACGAGGTTCACGTCCCCCTGCGCGGCGCTGAAGCCGGCGAAGGGGAGGATGACCTCGGACGGGATGGGCGGGAACGCGGTCTCCAGCGCGACGAGGACACCGACGCCGACGGCGCCGATGTCCTCGATCACGTCGACGACCCAGCCGGCGAGCCCGCCCAGGTCCTCGGAGGTCTCGGCCGCCAGGGCGGCCAGGGAACCGATCAGCGCTGGCCCGCCAGCTTGCGGTTCTTGATCATCGCCTTCGCGTAGTCACGGTTCAGGTAGGCGATGAAGTCGATCGAGATCTCCTTCGGGCAGGCCTCCTGGCACTCACCGTGGTTGGTGCAGGAGCCGAAGAACTCCTCCATGGTGTCGACCATGGCCTGGACCCGCTGGTAGCGCTCCGCCTGGCCCTGGGGCAGCAGGTTGAGGTGCTGCACCTTGGCCGCGGTGAAGAGCTGGCCGGCGCTGTTCGGGCACGCGGCGACGCAGGCGCCGCAGCCGATGCAGGCCGCAGCGTCCATGGCCGCGTCGGCCGCCTCCTTCGGGACCGGGATGAGGTTGGCGTCGGGGGCCGACCCGGTGGGGGCGGTGATGAAGCCGCCGGCCTCGATGATCTTGTCCAGCGGGGCGCGGTCGACGATGAGGTCCTTGAGGACCGGGAAGGCCTTGGCCCGCCACGGCTCGACGTAGATCTCGTCGCCGTCCTTGAACTTCCGCATGTGGAGCTGGCAGGTCGCCGTGCCCTTCTGCGGGCCGTGGGCCTGGCCGTTGATCATCATCCCGCAGGAGCCGCAGATGCCCTCACGGCAGTCGTGCTCGAAGGCGATGGGCTCCTTGCCCTCGGTGACGAGGCGCTCGTTCACGATGTCGAGCATCTCGAGGAAGCTCATCTCCGGGGAGATGTCGGGGACGTCGTAGGTCTCCATGCGGCCCTCGGTGCCGGGGCCGGCCTGGCGCCAGACGTGGAGCTTCACGTGCATGTCGGGATCCCTCTGCTTCCTACTTGTACGACCGCTGGGTCAGCTCGACGTTCTCGAACACGAGCGGCTCCTTGTGCATGACCGGCTCGTTGCCCTCGCCGGTCCACTCCCAGGCCGACACGTGGGCGTACTCATCGTCGTTGCGGAGCGCCTCGCCCTCGGGGGTCTGGCTCTCCTCGCGGAAGTGACCGCCGCAGGACTCCTCGCGGGCGAGGGCGTCGCGGACCATGAGCTCGGCGAGCTCGAAGAAGTCGGCGATGCGGCCCGCCCGCTCGAGGCTCTGGTTCATGGGGCCGTCGCCCAGGACGCGGGCGTCCTTCCAGAACTCCTCCCGCAGCGAGGGGATCTCGGTGAGGGCCTTCTCGAGGCCGGCCTTGTTCCGGGCCATGCCGCAGTAGTCCCACATGATCTTGCCGAGCTCGCGGTGGTAGTGGTCGACCGAGCGGGTGCCGCCGATGGACAGCAGCCGCTTGATCCGATCGTCGACCTCCTGCTCCGCCTCGGCGAAGACCGGGTCGTCCACGGGCACGGGGCTCTGGCCCAGCATGCCGGCCAGGTAGTTGGCCAGCGTGTAGCTGATGACGAAGTAGCCGTCGGCCAGGCCCTGCATGAGCGCCGAGGCACCCAGGCGGTTGGCGCCGTGGTCGGAGAAGTTCGCCTCGCCGAGCACGAACAGGCCGGGGATGTTCGACATCAGGTGGTAGTCCACCCAGAGGCCGCCCATCGTGTAGTGGACGGCGGGGTAGATGCGCATCGGGACCTTCATCGGGTCCTCGTCGGTGATGCGCTCGTACATCTCGAAGAGGTTGCCGTAGCGCTCGAAGATGACCTTCTCGCCCAGGCGGCCGATGGCCTCGCTGAAGTCGAGGTACACGCCGTTCTTCAGCGGGCCGACGCCCCGACCCTCGTCCACGACGGTCTTCGCGTTGCGGGACGCCACGTCGCGGGGCACGAGGTTGCCGAAGGCCGGGTACTTCCGCTCGAGGAAGTAGTCGCGCTCCGCCTCGGGGATCTGGTCCGGTGAGCGGGTGTCGTCCGGGTTGAGCGGCACCCAGATGCGGCCGTCGTTGCGGAGCGACTCCGACATGAGCGTCAGCTTCGACTGGAACTCGTCGGAGGCCGGGATGCAGGTCGGGTGGATCTGCGTGAAGCAGGGGTTGCCGAACAGGGCGCCCCGGCGGTGGGCCCGCCACGAGGCGGTGGCGTTCGAGTACTTGGCGTTCGTCGACAGGAAGAAGACGTTGCCGTAGCCGCCCGTGCAGAGGAGCACGGCGTGGGCCGAGTGGCGGCTCACCTCACCGGTCACGAGGTCGCGGACGATGACGCCGCAGGCCTGGCCGTCCTTGACGACGAGGTCGAGCATCTCGGTGCGGGTGTGCAGCTGCACGGTGCCGAGGCCGACCTGCTTCATCATCTGCTGGTAGGCGCCGAGCAGGAGCTGCTGGCCGGTCTGGCCCCGGGCGTAGAAGGTCCGGGACACCTGGGCGCCGCCGAAGGAGCGGTTGTCCAGGAGGCCGCCGTACTCGCGGGCGAACGGGACGCCCTGGGCCACCATCTGGTCGATGATGTTCACCGACACCTCGGCGAGGCGGTGCACGTTCGCCTCACGAGCGCGGTAGTCGCCGCCCTTGATGGTGTCGTAGAAGAGCCGGTACACGGAGTCGCCGTCGGCCTTGTAGTTCTTGGCCGCGTTGATGCCGCCCTGGGCGGCGATCGAGTGCGCCCGGCGGGGGCTGTCGTGGTAGGTGAAGACCTTCACCCGGTAGCCCTGCTCGCCGAGGGTGGCGGCGGCGGAGGCGCCGGCCAGGCCGGTGCCGACGATGATCACGTCGAACTTCCGCCGGTTGTGCGGCGCGACGAGCTTCATCGAGAACTTGTGGTTGGTCCACTTGTCGGCCAGCGGACCGGCCGGGATGTTGCTGTTCAGCTCGCCGATCATCAGTGACCACCGTCCTCGTAGGCCATGCAGGTGACGATCACGTCGCCGTCGACGACGCAGTCGGGGTTGTCGTCCGCGCTGACGATGCCGGTCAGCACCGCGACGGGGAAGGAGATGTTCACCACGGCCACGAGGGTGGCGAAGCCGATGGCGAAGTTCTTGCGCCACGCGTTGTACTTCGGGTTGTTCACGCCGGTGGTCTGGAAGATCGACCAGGCGCCGTGGAACAGGTGGAAGCCGAGGGCGATGTTGGCGACGATGTAGATCGCCGACACGGCGGGCCGCTCGAAGGTGGCCACGAAGTTCCGGTACACGTCGCCCCGCACGAAGTCGGGGTTCACCGTGCCCCAGGTGAGGTCGGCGAGGTGCCAGAGGATGAACAGGGCGATGACCACGCCGCCGATGCGCATCGAGCGGCTGGCGGCCGTGGCGGCCTGCCAGTCACGGCTCTGCTGGTAGCCGCCGGCCCGGGCCTCCTGGTTCATCTTCGTCAGGGAGAGCGCCGCGTGGACGTGCAGCACGAGCGACAGCCCGACCACCGCCCGGAGGAGCCACAGGAACCACGTGCGGGGGAGCAGCGGCACGAGCATCTCGCGCAGGAACTCGCCGTAGTGGTTGAAGTCCTCGGCCCCGAAGTACACCTTCAGGTTGCCGAACGCGTGTCCAAAGATGAAGCCCATCCACACGATGCCGGTGATGGCCATCACCCACTTCTTGCCGACACCGGACCGGTAGAACTGGACCGGCCAAGGTGCCTGGCGCCGCGGGCGGCGGTGCACCGGAACGGGTTGGGGCCGCTCCATCGTCGTAGCCATGCTCGATCTGCCTCCACGAGCCGTCAGAGCTGTCGTCGACGGAACCTACTCCTTGCTCCGGAACTGACCGAAACCAGCGGCGGGTCAGGCCCGCGTCGGGGCTCGATCCACGGGGCGCGGTGGTCCGGCGGGCTCAGCGGGCGATCGTCGCCTCGTAGCGGTTGTCCGCCACGTGGTCGCCGCCGGCGAGCGCGAGCTCGAGGGTGAGGGGGCCGGTCGCGTCCGGGACGACGAGCTGGATCGTGGCGATGCGCTGGCAGGCGTCGGCGGGCACGTCCCCCGTCCAGCGCCAGGTGTGCTCGCCGTCGCTCCAGCGCAGCCGGGCCTCGACCACGGCACCCTCGAGGGCGGTGCGGAGGTCGCTGACCACGTGGACGTCGAGCGCGAGCGCGTCGCCGGGAGAGACCTCCGCCGGGAGCCGGTCGGCGACGACGATGACCGGCGCGCACGCGGCCTTGAGCGCCTCGTACCCGGCCTTCGGGGTCCGGGTGTGGTCGAGCACCGACCAGGTCACGCCCGGGTGCCCGTCGGCCAGGAGGAACTGGGCGAACCCGCCGGTGGGCCGGTACTTGATGCGGCGCAGGGCCTCGATCTGCCGGCGGATCACGGTGGCCTGGTAGGCCTGCGTCGCCGCCCGCCAGGCGTCGAAGGTGGCGTGCTCGGCCGGGGGGACCCGCTGGTCGAAGATGCCCTTCTGCAGCGAGTGATGAGCCTCGAGGCGCGCCCAGTCGAGGTCGGGCCAGCGCTCGGGCTCCATGAAGTCCGCGGTGTCCGGGACGGCCTGCGCGCCGAGCTCCGACACGAAGCGGCCGAGGCGGGGGAAGGCCCGCAGGAAGGCGGGGAGGTCGCGCTCGTCGCCGTGGTACCAGCCGAAGTAGAGGTGGCTGTCGGTGCCGTCGAGCAGCGGCGGGTGGGGGAGCACGCCCGAGTGGGCGATGACGGGGCGGCTCGGGTCGGCCTTCTCGAGGGCTCGCTTCACCGAGCGGTCGAGCACCGTCTTGTTCCAGGTGGGCAGCTCCTGGGCCACGAGCCCGCGCCGGGCGACGCGCCGCACGGCCTTCGGGTCGGCCCAGACGTCCGCCGTGACGTCGAGGGGAAGCGGCTCGTTGTGCCCGCACCAGATGGCGATCGACGGGTGGTGGCCGAGGAGGTCGACCGCCTGCGCAGCCTGGCGGGCCGCCTCCTTGCGGGTCCCCCGGGCGTAGCCCCACTGCAGGGGCAGGTCCTGCCAGAGGAGGAGGCCGGCCGCGTCGGCGGCCTCGTACACCTCGGGGCGGGTGATGTGGGCGTGGATGCGCAGCAGGTCGAGGCCGGCGTCCACGGCGAGCTGCACGTCACCGGCCAGCTCCTCGGAGGTGGCCTCGGCGAGGGCCATCCGGGTCGGGCCGAGGTTGCTGCCCTTGAGGAACAGGCGCTCCCCGTTCACCGACGCCACCCACGAGCGCAGCCGGACCTGGCGCAGCCCGGTGCGCAGGCGGCGCTCGTCGCTCGTGCCCCCGCCCTCGTCGGCGGCGAGGTCCACGCGGACGGCGAGGTCGTGCAGGACGGGCTCGCCGAGGGCGCGGGGCCACCACAGCGCCGGGTCGTCGACGGTGAGCTGCCACTCGACCTCGTTGGCGCCGTCGGCCAGCGGCTGGTCGGCCTCGTGGTCGACGGCGCCGAGTCGGGTGACGAGGCGGACCGTGCGGGCCCCGACCGAGTCGAGCGAGGCGCGCAGCACGACGACGGCGCGCGTCGAGTCGGCGCGGGTGCACGCCACGCGCAGGCGGGAGATGCGGACGGGGCCGGTCTCGGTGAGGTGGACGGGCCGCCACAGGCCGCCCGGGTTCCAGGTCGGGTCGAGGCAGTCCCAGTGCTGGAAGACGCCGGTGAAGCTGCGCTTGGCCCGCTTGTCGCGCGGCGGGGCGCAGGTCACCTCGACGGCCAGCTGGTGCGCCGAGCGGGCGCGGAGGTGCTCGGTCACCTCGAACGTGTGGGGCGCGAAGTAGCCCTCGGTGTCACCGACGTACGTGCCGTCGAGCCAGACGTCCCCCTGGTAGAAGAGGCCGTCGAAGGTCAGCCAGCTGCGCCGGCCCTCGCCGGGTGCCGCCACCTCGAAGTCCCGGCGGTAGAGGAGCGGCCCGTCGGCGTCCGCGAACGCCGGGGTGGAGCGCCAGTGGCCGGGGACCTCGACCGGCTCCCACGAGCCGTCGTCGAAGTCGTCCTCGTGGAACTGCCGCCGGAGGTCCTCGTCGGCGACGGCAGCGCGCCAGGTCCCGGTCAGCTCCATCGGGGTCGGAGGCTATCGGCGGCCCGCGCCCGGACCGCCACCGCGCTCACGGGGTGGCGTGGTCGTCGAGGCGGGCGACGACCGTCCACGTCCCGGCCGGGTCGCGCTGGACGGTGATCTCGTAGGAGGCCTCGGCGAGCGCCAGCTGGTCGACGGTCCGGGTGCCGGTGGCGTCGCGCACCTGGAGCGCGCCCTCGAGGGTGAGGGGACCCGGCCCGGTGAAGGTGCGGGGGCCGTCGAGGACGATCGACGCGTCGCCCGCGGCCTCGAACCGGGCGGCCTCGGTCGCGTCGAGGGAGACGGCGTCGAAGGGCGTCGCGATCCCCCGGCTGCCGACGGCCACCGGCGTGTCGAGGCGGTGGCTCCCGGGGGCGAGGGCGTGGACCCCGCCGCCGAGGAGGAGGCGCAGCCCCTCCGGCGTCAGCTCGACGGTGACCGGGTCGAGCACCAGGCCGGGTCCGCTCGAGAGGACGAGGGGGCGACCGCCGTCCCACACGATCGTGCTCTCGTGGCCGTTGACGACCACCCCGGTGATCGTCCCGCCGTTGCCGAACCCGCGCTCGGCCACCACCTCGAGCGGGGCGGGGAGCTCGCGGGGCGCGAGCACGGCGCCCGGCAGGTGCAGCGCGGTGAGCGCGCCCTGCACCTCGAGCTCGGCGGTCAGCGGGGCCTCCGTCGTCTCGGGGCCCGGGTCGTCGGCGCCCTCCTCGCCGGCACCGCCGGGGAGCGTCACCGTCGGGTCTCCGTCCGGCGCGCCGTCGTCCTCCCGGTCGAGCACCTCGACCGCGAGGACCGTGGCGGCGACCACGAGCAGGACGATCGCCCACATGCCGAGGAAGAGGCGGAGCCGCACGGCGACAGGCTGGCCCGCGCGCCCGGCCGGAGGCCAGGACGGTCACCGAACACGCGTCCAGCACCGGCGATAGGTTGACCGCATGACGCACCCCGCGCCCGCGACCCTCGGCCAGCTCCGCGACTCGGGCTGGACGTCCGTGCCGGTGAAGGAGGAGCTGCGGCGCAACGCCGTGGCCCGCATCCAGGCCGGTGAGCCGCTCGTCCCGGCGGTGCTCGGCTACGAGGAGACGGTCATCCCGCAGCTGGAGAACGCGCTCCTCGCCGGGCACGACGTGATCTTCCTCGGCGAGCGCGGCCAGGCGAAGACCCGCATGATCCGCGCGCTGACCGGCCTGCTCGACGAGTGGATGCCCGTCGTCGCCGGGTCCGAGATCAACGACGACCCGTTCAACCCGATCTCCAAGCACGCCAAGGACCTCGTCGCCGAGCACGGCGACGACACCCCGATCGAGTGGGTGCACCGCAGCCGTCGCTACGGCGAGAAGCTGGCCACGCCGGACACGTCGATCGCCGACCTGATCGGCGAGGTCGACCCGATCAAGGTGGCCGAGGGCCGCTACCTGTCCGACGAGCTCACGCTGCACTACGGCCTCGTGCCCCGGACCAACCGCGGCATCTTCGCCATCAACGAGCTGCCCGACCTCGCCGAGCGCATCCAGGTGGGCCTGCTCAACGTGCTCGAGGAGCGCGACGTCCAGATCCGGGGCTACAAGGTCAACCTGCCCCTCGACCTCGTGCTGTTCGCCTCCGCGAACCCGGAGGACTACACGAACCGCGGTCGGATCATCACGCCGCTGAAGGACCGCTTCGGCAGCCAGATCCGCACCCACTACCCGCTCGAGGTCGGCACCGAGGTGACGATCATCCAGCAGGAGGCCCCGGTCCCGGACATCGAGGGCGTGCGCGTCGCCGTCCCGGAGTACATGACCGAGATCGTGGCCACGCTGTCGCAGCTGGCCCGCACGAGCCCGCACATCAACCAGCGCTCGGGCGTGTCGGTGCGCTTCTCGATCACGAACCACGAGGCGCTGGTCGCGAACGCGATGCGCCGGGCCCTCCGCCACGGCGAGCGGGACGTCGCCCCGCGGGTCAGCGACCTCGAGGCGCTGCCCGCGTCGATGATGGGCAAGATCGAGATCGAGGCGCTCGAGGACGGCCGCGAGTCGCAGATCGCGGAGAACCTCGTGAAGGCCGCGGTGCTCACCGTGTTCAAGGAGCGGTTCACCCCGGACCGCTACCGGGACATCGTCGCCGCCTTCGACGAGGGCGCCGTGGTCCACACCGGTGAGGACGTGCCGAGCGCGGACTACGTGGCCCTGCTCGACCAGCAACCGGCGCTGCGCACCGCGGTGCAGGAGCTGACCGGCGGGGACGAGTCCGCGGCCGCGGTCGCCGCCGCCATCGAGCTGCTCCTCGAGGGCCTCCACCTCTCGAAGCGCCTCAACAAGGACGCCGCCGGCCCCCGCGCCACCTACCGAGCCCGCGCCTGACACAACGTCTGTGTGCACTTCTGAGCCGTAGCGGCTCGAGAACGCGCACAGACGTTGTGGGTCAGGGGGTGAGCTCGGTCTGGATGTGGGTGAGGGCCCTGACCCAGGACTCGGTCTCGAGCGCGCCCTGGAGCATGTACTCGCCCTCGACGATGAACGTCGGGACGGCGGCGATGCCGTTGCGGTGCGCGTGCTCGCGGGCCGTGCGCACGTCTGCGTCGTAGCGGTCCGACGCCAGCACGGCCCGGGCCTCGTCGGCGTCCAGCCCGACCTCGGCGACGAGCCCGACGAGCACGTCGTGGTCGGTCATCACCGCGCCATCGGTGAAGTAGGCGCGCAGCATCGCCTTCTTCAGCGCCCGCTGCGACTCCGCGCCGGCGGTCTCCAGCGCCCACGTGAGCAGCCGGTGGCAGTCGAAGGTGTTGGCTCGGCGCATGCGCGACCACTGGAAGTCGATGCCGAGCTCCTCGCCTGCGGCGGCCAGCCGCTCGTGCGCCGCCGCCACCCGCTCGCGGCTGCCGAACTTCTTCGCCAGGTAGTCGACGAGGGGCGGCGCGTCCCCGTCCCGGGGGACGCTCGGGTCGAGCTCGAAGGAGCGGTACACCACCTCGACGTCGACCCCGGTCTCCGCCACGGCCCGCTCGAACCGCAGGGTGCCGACGTAGCACCACGGGCAGGCGACATCGCTCCAGATCTCCACGCGCATGCACGCATTCAACACCCGAGCGACAGCGGCGTGTTCCGTCGGTACCGTGGCGCCATGGCCGGACCGCACTTCACCTACTCCCGCTGGGACGGCACGCAGGTCGGCTTCGAGCTCGACGCCGAGACCGTGCTCGAGGAGATCACCGACGACCTGCTGTACCACGGCGACCTGCACGCGGCGCTGCGCCGCCTCATGCAGCAGGGCTTCCAGGACCGCAACGGCGAGCAGGTCATGGGGCTGCGGGACCTCATGGAGCGCCTGCGCCGCCAGCGCCGGGACCGGCTCGAGCAGCACAACCTGGGGGGCGTCTACGAGGAGATCGCCGAGTCGCTCCGCGAGGTCGTCGACCTCGAGCGCGAGGGGCTCGAGCAGCTGGCCCGCGAGGCCCGCGAGTCCGGGGACCAGCGCCGCCAGGAGATCACCGACGAGGTCGTCACCGAGCGCAACCTCCAGCTCGACATGCTGCCGCCGGACCTGAGCGGCATGGTCCAGGAGCTGCAGCAGTACGAGTTCACCTCCACCGAGGCCCGCGAGCGCTTCGAGGAGCTGATGGACCAGCTCCGGGAGCAGCTGGCGCAGCGCTGGTTCGACCAGATCTCCGGCGCCATGCAGGACGTGAGCCCCGAGGCCATGGCCCGCATGAAGGACATGCTCGCCGAGCTCAACCGGCTCCTCGAGATGAAGCAGCGGGGCGAGGACACCCAGCAGGCCTTCGAGGAGTTCATGCAGCGCTACGGGGACTTCTTCCCCGAGAACCCGCAGGACCTCGACGAGCTCCTCGAGGCCATGGCGGCCCGCATGGCCGCCATGCAGGCGATGCTCAACTCGATGACCCCGGAGCAGCGGGCGCAGCTCCAGGGCCTCTCGGAGCAGCTCCTCGAGGACATGGACCTGCGCTGGCAGATGGACCAGCTGGGCGGGCACCTCCAGCAGCTGTTCCCCCAGATGGGCTGGGAGCGCCGCTACGACTTCTCCGGCCAGGACCCGCTCGGCTTCGCCGAGGCGGCGCAGATGCTGAACGAGCTCGGCGACCTCGACCAGCTCGAGCAGATGCTGCGCAACGCGTCGAGCCCCGGCGCCCTCGCCGAGGTCGACACCGAGCGGGCCCGCGAGCTCTTGGGCGACGACGCGGCCCGCAGCCTCGAGCAGCTGGCCGAGCTGGCGAAGCAGCTCGAGGAGGCCGGCCTCATCAACAACACCGAGGGGCGGCTGGAGCTGACCCCGAAGGGTCTGCGCCGCATCGGCCGCAACGCGCTCTCGGACCTCTTCTCGAAGCTGGCCCGGGACAAGCTCGGCAAGCACGAGCTGGAGCGCCGCGGCATCGGCCACGAGCGCACCTACGACACGAAGGCCTACGAGTGGGGGGACCCGTTCAACCTCCACATCGGCAAGACGGTGCGCAACGCGATCCGGCGCACCGGTGGCGGCACGCCCGTGAACCTCACGCCGGAGGACTTCGAGATCGAGGAGACGGAGACGGTCGTCCGCTCGTCGACGGTCCTCATGCTCGACCTGTCGCTGTCGATGCCGATGCGGGACAACTTCCTCGCCGCCAAGAAGGTGGCGATGGCGCTGCACTCGCTGATCTCGATGCAGTTCCCGCGGGACTTCCTCGGGATCGTCGGCTTCAGCGAGGTGGCGCGGGCGATCACGCCGCAGCAGCTGCCGGAGGTCTCGTGGGACTTCGTCTACGGCACGAACATGCAGCACGGCTTCCTGCTCAGCCGGCAGATGCTGGCCCGCCAGAGCGGCACGAAGCAGATCATCATGATCACCGACGGCGAGCCCACGGCCCACTTCGAGCCGGGCATGCACGCCCCGTTCTTCAGCTACCCGCCGGTGCAGGAGACGATCGACGCCACCATGCGCGAGGTGATGCGCTGCACCCGCGAGGGGATCCGCATCAACACGTTCATGCTCGACGCCTCGCCGTACCTGAAGGCGTTCATCGAGCGGCTCACGCAGATGAACCAGGGGCGGGCCTTCTTCACGACGCCGGAGACCCTCGGCGACTACGTGCTCGTGGACTTCATCGAGCAGAAGCGGGCCATGCGCACGAGCGGTCGTCGCAGCGCCTGAGGCGCGCGGCCACCGCGATCTCGTGCGGCGGAGGGCCGGGACTTCCCCGTCGCGCGCGCCCGCAAACCCCTGGAAAATCAGGCCTTCCCCTTGCGCATCCGGCGGGGACGTACCAAGATCACACCATTGTAATTACGGATGTGGTATCCGCATTCCGGATCGCCGCCTCCAGTCCATGTCCATCGCACCCACCGTCCCGCTGCGGGAGGAGGGCACGTGCAGATCCCCATCACCATCGAGACCGAGGAACGGTCCTGGCAGGACTACGCCAACTGCCTCGGCGTCGACCCTGACCTCTTCTTCCCCGAGCGGGGCGCCTCGACGCGCGAAGCCAAGGAGGTCTGCCGGGGCTGCGTCGTGCGCGAGGACTGCCTCGAGTACGCGCTGGCCAACGGCGAGAAGTTCGGCATCTGGGGCGGGATGAGCGAGCGGGAGCGCCGTCGCCTCCGCCGCCAGCGGGCCCTGGCCCGCCGCGCCGCCAGCGGCGCCTAGCGCCCGTCGCTCACCCGGGGCGCCGGCCAGCCAGCCGGGCCTCGATCGTGCGGTCCTCGGACAGGTCGAGCGCCGTCCACCGCACCGGGGGGATGGCTCGGAGCACGCGCTCCGGGACGAGGCCGACCAGCTCGGCCCCCTCGACGCGCCCACCGAGCTCGGCCGTGGCGGCGACGACGGCGTCGTAGGCCTCGGCCGGCCCCACCTCGTCCGGTGCGATCAGGTTCATCGACACCTGCCAGCGGTCGCCGACCGCGAGGCCGAGGGTGCGGATGCCCGGCCGGCGCACCGCGGCCGCCAGCGCACCGACGAGGGCGAGGTCCACGTCGGCGACCCAGACGTTGTAGGCGACGAGCTCGGGCCGCTGACCGACCGCGGTGGCACCCGCCGTCGAATGGGGCGCGGCCGGACCGTGGTCCGGGGCGAGGTCGCGGAAGGCCCGCCGGCGCACCTCGGGCAGCGTCCGCTCGGGTCCGTAGCGGAAGGTCGGCACGCCGTGCTCGGCCGCCCACCACGCGGCGAAGCGGTCGCGGGCGGCGAGGGCGTCGGCGTCGGTCGACCCGTCGAGCGCGACGAACGGGACCACGTCGACGGCGCCGAGCCGCGGGTGGACGCCGTCGTGGGTGCGCAGGTCGATGTGCTCGAGCGCGGCGACGGCGACGGCGCGCGCCGCGTCCTCGCCGACCAGCGTGAGCACGCTGCGGTGGTGGTGCGGATCGGTGTGCACGTCGAGGAGGGCGTCACCCGCCGCGGCGGCGATCACCTCGATGACGCCGCGGTCTCGGCCCTCGCTGATGTTCACGACGCACTCGAGCACGCCCAGAGGATGGCACCGGACGTCGGGGCCGGCGGCCACCCGTCGCCGCGGCGCGCGCGGGTCGCGCTACGCGGCGCTGGCGCTGCCCGCCGCGACGCCGCCGGTGAGCGCCACGAGCTCGCGCACGACGGCGGCCGGGTCGTCGCCGTGGTGGGTGATCGCCCGGCGCTGCTCGGCGGACCCGGAGCCCCGCTCGACGATGCGGCGCAGCTGGGTGGCGACGGCGTCGGTGTCCCCGTGGGCGGCCAGCCCCGGCGCGCACCGCTCGAGCAGCGCGTCCACGACGTGGCCGGCCGGGACGATCTCCCCGGTCAGCGGGGACACGAGGTCGGCGGCGAGGCCGTAGCGGGAGGCCCGCCACATCGCGGCGTCGAGCACCTCGGGGCGCATCGGGCGCAGCGCCGGCGAGCGGTCGTCGACCGCCGTCCAGAGCAGCGCACGCACCGCGCCGGCCAGGGCAGCGACGTCGTCGGCCCGCAGCAGCGTGTCGAAGGCGCGGATCTCGAGCGTCGGATAGCGCTCGGACGGTCGCACGTCCCAGTAGAGGAAGGTGCCGTCGGCGACGGCCTCGGCGTCGACGAGCGCCTGCACGACGTGCTCGTAGTCCGCCTCGTCCCGCAGCTCCGGCGGCAGCCCCGACGTCGGCCACCGCCGCCACACCTGGTGGCGGAAGTCGCAGGCCGCCCGGGACCGCGGCCTGTTCGACCCCGCGCACGTCGACCGCCTCCTCGCCGATCCGAACGGCCAGCGCTCGGCCAGCGGGGCCAACCACCTCTGGCACCTCGCCGTCGTCGAGCTGTGGCTGCAGGAGCACGTCGACCGCGCTCCGCGGCGCGCCTCGGCGGGGGTCGCCGCGGTCGAGGACCCGGCGACGTTCGCGGTCGCCGGGCGCTGACGACCCGCCGCCCGCTACTCGACCGGGGAGAGCCGGTCGCCGGGACGGGCCCAGCGCCCGACCTTCGCGACCGGATCGACGATGTCGGCCGTGAAGTCGTTCTGGCCCCGCAGCAGGCTCGACCCGACCGCGTAGGCGTCGACCGGCGCGCCGGTCGCCTCGAAGAGCGCGATCTTCTCCGGGTCGAAGCCGCCCGACACGATGATCCGCACGTGCTCGTGCCCGTGCCGATCGAGCGTGCGGCGCACGTGCTCGACGAGCACCGGGTTCACGCCGTTGGGCTTGAAGTCGCCGATCGGGCGGTCGAGGGGCTGCGTGCTGTCGCCGGTGAGGGCCCGGTCCACGAGGTTCTCGCTCGTGTCGAGGCGGACGCCCCAGAGCCTCTCGCCGAAGCGCTCGGCGCAGGCCAGCGCCGTCGCCGCGCAGTCGTTGGTGAAGTCGACGAGGGCGATGAGGTCCGTGGTCGGGAACTCCTCGTGGAAGGCGGCGGTGGCCGCGACGGTGTCCCCGCCGAAGAGGGCGATGAGCGCGTGGGGGATCGTGCCCATGCCTCGCTCGCCCCACCACGCGGCCATGGCGTCTGAGGCCACGCTCTGCGCGCCGCCGACGTGGGCGGCGTACCCGTCCCCGCCCTGGGTCGACCAGTGGTCGAAGCGGTCGGCGAAGAACAGGATCGGCTTGCCCTGCGCGGCGTCGGCCACCCGACGCACGTTGGTGGCGACGAGGGTCCGCCGAGCCAGCACCCCGAGGTACACCGACTCCAGGTGGGCGAACGACGAGTAGCGCCCGCGGATGTGGGCGACGGGCTCCCACGGCGAGATGCGGTCGCCGTCGTGCAGCGCGGCGACGTCGAGGTCGGGCCACTCGTTGATCCAGAGGTCGTCGAGCTCCTCCTCGAGCTCGACGAGCCGGGCCAGCGCCGCCCGTCGCCGGTCCCGGCCCGCCCCGCGGCTCTCGAGCTTCGCCGCCAGGTAGTGGTCGAAGAGCTCCTCGGCCTGGTGGCGGTCCCGCCAGCGCCCGGTGCCGACGCGCAGGATGGCGATGGCCTCGTCGATCCCGCAGAGCACGGCGTCGCGCTTCTGGAACACCTGCATGAGCACGCGCTGGCGGTCTCGCTCCGGGTTCGCGGCCGCGATGCGGGCGGCCCGGGAGAAGTAGATGGCCGATCGGTAGCCGCGGCGCAGCTCGGCGGCGGGGAGGTCGAACGTCGCGACAGGGAGCCGATCCATGCCGCGGTTGTACCCGTTCGCGGCGGCGCGCGGTCGGGATGCGCGACGAGGGCCCGGGGGCACGCCCCGGGCCCTCGTGTCAGCGCTCGCCGGCCTGGGCGCTGGCGTCGTGGTCGAGCGGCTCCTCCTGCCCGGCCTCGAACTCCCGCTTGGCCTGTCCGAGGGAGCGGGCCAGCGACGGCAGCTTCGAGCTCCCGAAGAGCACGAGGAGGATCACCAGGATGATCCCGAGCTCTGGCGCGCCGAGCGGCATCACAGCGCGCCGCGCGCCCACGGGCCGGTGATGGCGAACGTGATGCCCGGGCTCTGGATGTTCACGAACAGCCAGCGGCCCTTGCCGGGCTCGAAGGTGGCCCCGCACCACTCGCTGCTCGTGTAGTCGAGGCCGCTGTAGCCCTTCTCGGCGCGGAGGGCCTCCGTCAGCACCACGTTGTTCTCGGCGAACGGGAAGATCTCGCCGTCGGGCGTCATGCCGTGGAGGTACTCGCGGCCGCCGCCGTCCTCGCACAGCACGATGCCGCCGCGGGGGCTGACCGTGATGTTGTCCGGGGCGTTCAGCACGTCGGCCGACGGGGACGCGAACAGGCAGGTGAACGTCGACCGGCGCGGGTCGTAGGCGAAGACCTGACCCTGGCGGGCGGGGCCGCCGTCGGTCGACACGACGTAGATGACCCCGTTGCCCTCCCAGAGGCCCTCGCCACGGGAGATGCGTGCTGCACCCTTCGCCCGGGCCTGGGTCCAGCACGACGCCTCGCCTGGGCCCCAGTCGGGGTTGTCGACGGTGACCCACGACGCGCGGGCCGACATGCCGGTGGTCCAGTCGATGGTGTCGGTCGTGCCCTCGAGGGCGAGCGCCTCCAGGCGACCGCCCGCGTGGAGGTTCCGGGGGTCGCGCGGCACGTACCGGTAGAGCGCGGAGCTGCCGGCGTCCTCCGTCTCGTACACGATCCCGGTGCGCGGGTCGGTGGCTGTCGCCTCGTGGGAGAAGCGGCCCATCCCCCTGATCGGGATGGGCCTGGCCGTCCCGGTCGCCGGTACCTCGAACACGTAGCCGTGGCGCACGTCGCCGTTGACCTGGGTGGTCTCCTCGCACGTGAGCCACGTCCCGCGCGGCGTCGGCCCGCCGGCGCAGTTGCGGATGGTGCCCGACAGGCTGGCGCGGGCCTCGACGAGACGACCCCGGTTCGGGTCGAACCGCAGCGTCGTCGTGCCACCGGCGGAGCTGGGGTCGTACGTGGCGCGCCGGTCCGCGAACGGGGTGCCGTCACCCTGTTCGTGGTTGCGCACGAGGACGACGCCGCGTCGGGTGGCGAACGCGGCCATGCCGTCGTGCGCGCCCGGGGTGGGACGCCCGTCGCTCATGCGGTCGTTCGTCCAGCCGAAGCTCACGTACTGGAACCCGGCGGGGAGCTTCAGGAGCTCGAGCCCGGTCGTGCGGTCCCGGACCGGGCGCAGCTCGCCGTAGTCGCGCCGCCCAGGGCGCCCAGGCTCCGGAGGCGTGGGCCGGCCGGGACCGCGCCCGGGGCCCGGGCCGGGATCGTGCCCAGGGCCCGGGCCGCCGGGCGGGGTCGCCCCCGCCACCGAGGCGCCCAGCGCGGCGAACGGGCCGCTCATCGCGACGCCCGCCCCCACGCCGGCCGCCGCCTTCAAGAAGGAGCGCCGCTCGAGGTGCTCCGTGCCGTTCTCCGTCATCTCGCTTCCTCCGCTGTCGTCGGGTCGACGCGGACGGTACGGACCGCAGGTGAACGCACATCAGGGCCGAGGTGCCCGCGACGGGACGATCCGGCGAGGATCAGGTGACGACGGCGCCGCGGACGCCCCGCGGGCCGCTCAGCCGCCGTCGGCGGTCGGGGCGAGGCGCTCCAGGACGTCGTCCACGTGGCGGCGCACGGACTCGGCCATGGAGAAGGACCGGTCGCTCAGGAACCACTGGAGGCGGATGCCGTCCATGTGCGCGATGAGGCTGCGGGCCTCGTGCACCGGGTCGAGGTCGGCCCGCAGGTCGCCCTCGGCGGCCGCGGTGGCGAAGGCGGCGATGTAGCGGTCGAGGCCGCGCCGGTAGGCGGCCTGCAGCGCGCGGCGCACCGGGCTGTCCTCGGTCAGGTGCTCGGTGGTCAGCGCGATCAGCAGGGAGGAGATCTCCGGCCGGGCCTCCATCCCCTCGCCCCAGTGGCGGACGAGGCGCAGCAGCTCGATGCCCCGGGCGTCGGACGCCTCGAGGAGCGCCTCGACGTCGCGGGCGTGGCTCTGGAGCACCCCGAGGACCAGCGCCTCCTTGGTGGGGAAGTGGTACAGCACGCCGGCATCGGTCAGCCCGGCGGCCGCGGCCACCGCGGCCACGCTCGTGCCCCGGTAGCCCCGGGCGGCGAAGAGCGCGCTGGCCGCCTCGAGGATCTTCGCCTTCGTCGTCCTGCTGGCGTCCTCGCGCTCGTCCACCGTTGCGGGACGCTAGTCCTTAGTGCACACTAAGTCAGAGGCGAGTGCGCACAAGGTCTTGGGGGGGGATCCGATGGGAGTGAGGACGTCCGCGGTGCTCGAGCACCTCGACGAGGACGTGCGCCGCTTCGTCCTCGCCCGCCGCTTCGCCGCCGTCGCCGCCGCGCTCCTGGGGGTGCCCCGGGTCCGCCTCTACCACGACCAGTCGCTGTGCAAGGGCCCCGGCTTCGGCCGCACCCCGTGGCACCAGGACCAGGACTACTGGCCGCTCGACACCGACCGGACGGTGACGATGTGGATGCCCATGGTGCCCGTGCCCCAGGAGGCCGGGGGCATGCGCTTCGCCTCCGGCAGCCACCGCCTCGGATCGCTGTGCGGGTCCGGGATCAGCCGGGACGGCGACCGATCCCTCAGCGAGGAGATCGAGCGGCGGGGCCTCCCGGTCACCTCGTACGGGACGCTCGAGCCCGGCGATGCGACCTTCCACACCGGGTGGACGGTCCACTCCGCCGGACGCAACCACACCGACGAGCTGCGGACGGTCATGACGGTCATCTACTTCGCCGACGGCGCCCGCGTGACCGAGCCCACGCCCCAGCAGGAGCTCGACCGGCAGGCCTGGCTCGGCGGTCGCGAGCCGGGCGCCCTGGCCGACCACGAGCTCAACCCCGTCCTGTGCGGGAGCGTCCGATGATCCGCCCGCTCCGGCGCGCCCTCTGCGCGGTCGTCGTGCTCGCCGCGGCGTCGGCCCTCGCGCCGATGGCACCCGCGGGGGCGTGGCCGATCCCCCGGGTGGAGGGCGAGCTCACCGTCGTCGAGGAGCTCCCGCTCAGCGAGCGCCTGCGGGAGGTCGTCGTCGACTCGCCGGCCGTCGGCGGTCGCACCCGCCTCCGGATCCTGCTGCCGGCGGGCTTCGACGAGCAGCCCGACCGCCGGTGGCCCGTGCTCTACCTGCTCCACGGCGGGCAGGACTCGTACCGCTCCTGGACCGACAAGGGCGACGCCGAGGCGATCACGGAGGGGCTCGACCTCATCGTCGTCATGCCCGACAGCGGGACGGCCGCCACCTACACCGACTGGTTCCGCGGCGGTCGCGGCGGGACGCCGGCCTACGAGACGCACCACCTCGTCGAGATCCGCGAGCTGCTCGAGTCCCGGTACCGGGCCGACGGGCGCTACGTCGCCGCCGGCCTCTCCTCGGGCGGGTACGGCGCGATGAAGTACGCCGCGCTGCACCCGGACCTGTTCCTCGCCGCCGCGTCGTTCAGCGGCAACCTCGACATGCTCGAGGGCGACAGCCTCGTCTGGGGCTACGCCGGCGTGCTCCTGACCGGGCTGAGCTCGGACCTCCAGCTCTTCGCCACCTGGGGGGACCCGATCCTCCACGAGGTGTTCTGGCGGGGCGAGAACCCCTACGACCTCGCCCCCAACCTGCGAGGCATGCCGCTGTACCTGGCCTCGGGCGACGGCCGGAGAGGGCCGTACGACAGCTGGGGCCTGCCCGGCCTCGCGCTCGACGTCATCGAGGCCGGCACCCACCGCCGCACCCAGGCCTTCAGCCGCCGGCTGACCGCCCTCGGGATCGAGCACGAGCTCGACCTCTACGGCGCCGGCGGGCACCAGTGGCCCTACTGGCAGCGCGAGCTGCGGGAGGCCCTCCCCATGCTCATGGCCGCCCTGGAGGCGGGCCCCCGCCCGACGCCGGAGGCGTTCACCCACCGGAGCGCCCGCGAGCGCTTCGCGGTGTGGGGGTGGACCTTCGAGGTGACGGACCGACGCGGCCTCGCCTTCACCGACGTCGCGATCGACGGGGACACCGTCGCCGCCACGGGCGACGGCACCCTCGTCGTCACCACCCCGCCCCGCTACGAGCCGGGCGCCCGCTACGAGGTCGCCGGGGAGGAGGTCCGCGCCGACGACGCGGGGCGCGTCACCTTCGCCATCGCCCTCGGCGGCACCGCCGAGCGGTATACACCGCTCCCGGACCCGCCGGGTCCCCGTCCCGCCGGTCCGGCGGCGACGGCGACCATCGAGAGGATCCGATGACCCCGCGCATCCCGCCCCTCCCCGATGCCGACCGCGACGATCGGGCGAAGGAGCTCCTGGCCGGCACCGGCACGCTCAACATCTTCACGACCCTCGTCCGCCACCCGCGGCTCTTCCGGCACTGGAGCCGCTTCGGCGGTGCCCTCCTCACCGGCGAGCTGCCGCTGCGGGACCGGGAGCTGCTCATCCTCCGGGTCGGGCACCGCTGCCGGGCCCCGTACGAGGTGGCGCAGCACGAGCGCATCGCCCGCGACGCCGGCATCTCCGACGAGGACCTCGCCCGCATCGCCGAGGGCCCCGACGCGCCCGGGTGGTCGCCCTTCGACGCCGCGCTCCTGCGGGCGGCCGACGAGCTCCACGACACCGCCCGGATCAGCGACGCCACCTGGGCGACGCTGGCCGAGCGCTACGACGAGCGGCAGCTCATCGAGGTGTGCATGGTCGTGGGTCAGTACCACCTCGTCTCGTACACCCTGAACAGCCTCGGCGTGGAGATCGAGTCGTGAGCCGTCGCCTCGAGGGCATGCGGGTGGTCGTGGTCGGCGCCGGCACCGACGACCGCGGGCACGCTGACGCGCCGATCGGCAACGGCCGGGCGATCGCCGTGCGAGCCGCCCAGGAGGGCGCCGCCGCGGTGGTCTGCGTGGACCGCGACGCGGCGGCCGCCGAGGCCACCGCCGCCCTGGTGCGGGCGGAGGGCGCCGAGGCGCCGGTGGTCACCGCCGACGTGGCCGACGCCGACGCGTGCGCCCGCCTCGTCACCGAGGCCGGCTCCTTCCAGGGCCTCGTGCTGAACGTCGGCATCGGCGCCGGCCGTCGGGTCGAGGGCACCGCGCCCGAGGACTGGGACCACACGTTCGCGGTCAACGTCCGCAGCCACTTCCTCATCACCCGCGCCGCCTTCGCGGTGCTGGGCGAGGGGAGCTCGATCGTCTACATCGGCTCGGTCGCCGGGCTGCAGCCGGGGAGCCAGGTCCCGGCCTACGACGCGTCGAAGGCGGCGCTCATCGGGCTGTGCCGCCACGTCGCCCTCGAGGGCGCCCGCCGGGGCATCCGGGCCAACGTCGTCGCCCCGGGCCTGATCGACACCCCGCTCGGCCGGCAGGCCTCGGCGGGCCGCCCGTCGCGGGACCGGACCCCGGTCCCCCTCGGCCGGTCCGGGACCGCCTGGGAGGTCGCGGCGGCCACTGCGTTCCTGCTGTCGCCGGACGCGTCCTACGTCACCGGCGACACGCTCACCGTGGACGGCGGGCTGCACCTCATCTGAGGCGCGCGGGCCACCGGGGCGGCCGGCTCAGTGGGCGGTGGCCTCGCGCCCGCGGGCAGCGGCGACCCTGTCGACGATCGACGCCACGATCACCCCGACCACGAGGCCGACGAGCGCCGATGCGGCGGTGTTGACCAGCCAGGTCAGGATCCCGCTGGCGGAGCCCGTGTCGTCCACCAGCCCCTCGAGGTCGTGGACGAGGTCGTAGGGCGCGTCCCAGCCGAGCTCGTGGGCGCCGACGAGGAGGATGTGGCCGCCCACCCAGAGCATCGCCGCCGTCCCGACCACGCCGAGCACGTGGAGGACGACCGGCATGGCCCGCACGAGGAACCGCCCGAAGCGCTGTGCCGCCGCCGAGGAGCGCTGGGCGAGGGCGAGGCCGACGTCGTCCATCTTCACGATGGCGGCGACGACGCCGTACACGGCGATCGTGATGATGATCCCGACCACGACGAGGATGGCGGCGCGGGCGAGGATCGGCTCGTCGAGGACCTCCTTCAGCGCGATCACCATGATCTCAGCCGACAGGATGAGGTCGGTGCGGATGGCCCCGGCGATCGTGGCCTGCTCCACCTCCGGGCCCTGGATCGCCGCGGGCACGTCCTCCTCGGGGTGGTGGCCCTTGATGGCGTGGATGATCTTGTGGGCGCCCTCGAAGGCGAGGAAGGTGCCGCCGCACATGAGGATGACCTCGACGAGCGTCGGCGCGACGGCGCTCAGGACGAGCGCCACCGGCAGGATGAGCACGAGCTTGTTGCGGATCGAGCCCGTGGCGATCTTCCGGATGATCGGCAGCTCGCGCTCGGCCGTGAGGTCCTTCACGTAGGCGGGGGTGACGGCGGCGTCGTCGACGACCACGCCCGCCGCCTTGACGCTCGCCTTGCCCGCGGCGGCGCCGACGTCGTCGATCGACGCCGCGGCGAGCTTCGCCAGCGATGCCACGTCGTCGAGCAGCCCAACCAGACCGCCAGCCATCCAGCCTCCTCAGATCTCCGGGCGAGGGACGCTACCCCGCTCGAGCGACCGGTCGCGCGGCGCCGCCCGCGCGCCCAAGCGCCAGGTAGGGGCGGATCGCACCGAGGATGTGGATTGGGCCGGGCCCCGCCCCCTCGGTAGCGTCCCGGGCCCGTGGACCGGCGCAGCTTCCTCGAGCGGATCGCCCGCGGCGGCGCCGGCGCCGCCGTCCTCGCCGCGCCCGGGGGCTACGCCCTCGGCCAGTTCCGGGGCACCCGGTCGGTCCGCAACGGGCTCGCCCCGCGGGTGGCGGCCAGCGGCGCCCGCGGCCACGCCCGGGTGTGGTGGAGCGCCGAGACCGAGGACCGCGTGGTCGCCCTCACCTTCGACGACGGGCCGCTCGACCGCTACACCCCCGAGCTGCTCGAGGTGCTGGCCCGCCACGACGCCGTGGCGACGTTCTTCAGCATCGGCGCCCTCGTCGACCGGCGCCCCGACCTGCTGGCCGAGGTGGCCGCCGCGGGGCACGAGATCGGCAACCACACGTACCACCACCACGGCGCCGAGGAGCTGAGCCGGGAGGACGTGCTCGAGAGCGTCGAGCGCGGTGCGGACGCCGTCGCCGCGGTCATCGGCCACCGGCCCCGCTGGTTCCGACCGGTCAAGGGCCACGTGACGGGCTCCGTGCTGCGGGCCGCCGCCCGGGTCGGCCACGACGTGGCGATCTGGTCGCTGTCCCGCGGCCCGAAGGCGCTCCCCGACGGCGATGCCGCGGGGGTCGAGGCCCACCTGCGGGCGAAGGTGCACCCCGGCGCCATCGTCATGCTCCACGATGGGCTGGGCCGGTCGCCGCTGGAGCGCTTCGGCCCCGACGGTCGGCTCATCGCGCGGCGCGACGCGGAGATGGCCGCGCTGCCCCGGGTCCTCGAGGCGTGGGCCGAAGAGGGGTATCGCTTCGTGACGCTGAGCGAGCTCGTCGACGAGCACGACGAGACCAAGGCGCTCGTCGGCGACCAGGCGGCCCCGGAGGAGGAGCCCGTCGACGTCGTGGCCACAGAGCCCGAGGCGGACGTGATCGAGACGGCCGACCTGGAGCCCGCCGACATCGACGAGGGCGAGGTCACCGCGCTCGGGTGACGGCTGCCCCGACCGCGGCCTCGAGCCGGGGTCAGGGGCTGGACGGCGGGCGGGAGGTGCCCGGGTCGATCATCCCGGCCTCCTGCTGGCACTCCCACTGGTCGTCGAGGAACGCCTCGTCATCCCAGTCGAAGTCGGCGCGGCGGGGCGCCATCGTCAGCGGACCGACCTCCACCCCGGGCTCCAGGAAGTCCCAACCCCGCGCGTTCAGGCAGGCCACGGCGTCGTGCATCATCGCCGCCTTCTCCGCGTCGACGGTGGTGGTCGTCGTGTCCGCCGACGGGGGCTCGGCGCCGCCTGCGATGGCCGCGCTGAAGTCCGGCCAGCACTCGGCGTGGGCGGCGATGAACGCCGGCTCGATCCCCATCTCGATGACCGCACTGTCCTCCGGGTCCATGGCGGCGAGATCGTCGAGCGGCACGTCGATGGGCATCTGGTCCATCCCGCTGCCGTGCTCTTCGAGGCACGCGGTGTAGCGGGCCTCGGCCTGCTCGAAGGTGAGCGCCTCGGTGGTCGAGGTGGTCGTCTCCTCGACCGCGGCGGTCGTGGTGGTCTCCTCGGCTGCGTCGCCGCCGTCGTCGTCGCCTCCGCACGCTGCAGCGGTGAGGAGGAGCGCCGCAGCAGCGGACCCGAGCACCCGACGGACGTTCCACGTTCGGTTCGACATGGGGGCCTTCCTGCCCCGAGCGGGGCATCGCGGAACATCCACCCTAGGCGTCAGCGGTGCGGCGACTCGTCGCCGTCAGCGGCGGCCGAGCTCGGCGTGAGCCCGGCGGTCGAGGTGCCAGGTGGTCGTGCCGGAGCGGTCGGTCACGGTGATCTGGGCCGTCGCCACCTCGCTGTTGGTGCACCAGGCGACGGCGCCGTCCGGGTCGCGGTACTCGAGGGTCACGGCACGGTCGGCCGGGATCGTGACGCGCACGGCGAGGCGGGTGCCCTCGGCCCGCCCGGCGACCTCGAAGCCGTCGTCGTGCAGGCGGGTGCGGAGCAGCGGGGCGGCCAGCAGCGCTCGTCTCGGCCAGTCGGCCCGCCCGGGGCGACGCAGCTGGAGGAGGGCCATCGGCGGCACGCGGCGCAGCCCGGGCCGGCGGGCGCTGGCCGTGACGATCTCGAGCGTCCCCTCGCGGTCGAGGTCGGCGTGCAGCCAGCCCCAGCGCTGCGCGCTGCCGTGGCCGTAGATCCGGGCCAGCGCCCCCCGCCCCTCGAACGGCATCGCGTCGCCGTCGACCGTCACGGTGCCGACCACGCGGGCGCTCGGCGCGGGGAGCACCTGCGCGCCGGGGAGGAGCTCGCGCTCCCACACCGTGCGGGGGAAGGTCCACAGCGGCGGGCTGTCGTCCTCGACGGTGAGGTCCCACGCCAACCGGCCGGCCGCCCCGGCCACCCGCCCGCCGGGTCGCGCCGCCAGCGGCTCGAGCACGCAGTCCCCGATGCGGGACCACGCCGGCCTGCCGGCGCCCGGTGCGTGCGGGACGGGGCCGAAGCGCTCCACTGCGGGCTGGTCGTCGGGCTCGAACAACGCGGTCCACCCGTGGGCGTGCGCAGCCCCGTCGGTGGGGGAGACGGTCTCGTGGTGGACCCACAGCCCGCGCCCGGACGCCTCGTCGGTGGCCGTCAGGTACCAGACCTCGGTGCGTCCCGGTCGGCCCGTCCACCGGGGGCGGGCCAGCGCCTCCAGGGTGGGGTCGGTCACCGCTGGTCGTAGTTGGCCAGCACCGCGAGCAGGTCGAAGTCGCGCTCGCGCTCGGGCTCGTCGAGCCAGAGGCCGTCGCGGGACAGGCGGAGCCGGTCCGCCAGCACCTTGCCGGAGAGCGCGGAGCGGGCCTCGGCGCCGCAGTACTGGAGGATCCAGGCCAGGCGGCGCCGCGCGCTCGTGTTCGGCCCGCTGCGGTGCAGGAGCAGCGACGAGAACGCCAGCACCGCGCCCTTGGGGACCGGGACCGGGACGCCGTCGGCCGCGGGCCCGTCGTAGCCCACCCGGAACGGCCCGCCGTCCGTGGCGTTGTGGTGGGGGAGCGTGCCCTGGCGGTGGCTGCCGGGGATGACCCACAGGCACCCGTTGTCGACGTCGGCGTCGTCGAGGGCCAGCCAGCAGGTGAGGTAGGCCTCCGGGATGAGCGGGGTGTACCCGTTGTCCTGGTGCCACGGCAGCTCGGTGCGGGCCGAGGGCGGCTTCGCCACCGCCTGCTCCCAGTAGAGGCGGACGTCCCCCGGGTCCTCCCCGCCGGCCGCGGCGAGCAGCCGGGGGACGATCTCGGACCAGCGTCGGGCGGTGGCCACCGCGGTCAGCTGAGGGCTGGCCAGGTGCATCATCGGCCGGTAGGTGAGCGTGCCGTCCTCTGCTCGCCCGAGGTCGAGGGCGAACGCGGCCTGCCCGATGTGGCTGGCGATCTCGTCGCACTCGGCAGGCGTGAAGACCTCGGGGAGGAGCACGTAGCCGTGCTCGGCGAAGTGGGCGACCTGGTCGGCCGTCAGCGGGTGCGCGGCGGTCGGGGCGCCGGGCGCGCCGGTCATGCGACCGCCGGCAGCAGCTGCGTGCCCGGGATCCCGAAGGGCGGGAGCCCCACGGCCCGCATGCGCCGCTGGTGGCCGCCGACGATGGCCTGGACGAGGCCGGGGAGGTGCCCCACCCGCAGGAAGGCTGTCATCGGCAGCGCGCTGGTCCCGCCGCTGCGGCCCATGTGGAGGAGCATCGAGCGAGCCGCTCGGGTGGCGCGTGCTCGCGCCGCCGGGTCCGCCTCGAGGCTGGCCCGCAGCTCGGCGGCCGCGGCAGCCTCGTGCTCGACCTCGTCCTCGATGACGGTGTCGATGAACCGGGCGGTGTCGTCGTCCACCACGGTGCGCAGCCAGCGGAGGAGGTCGTCGGCCACGCCCTCGCCGAGGTAGCCGTACACGGCTTCGGTGACGGGATCGGCCGGGCGTCGGCCGTGGTACCGGTCGAGGGCCGCCTTGTACGGGCGCATGGCCCGCGCCGGGTCGGCGCCCATCGCCTGCAGGCGGGACACGAAGCCCTTGTGGTGCCGCAGCTCCTCGGCCGCGACCTTGCGGAAGCGGCGGCGCACCGCCGGGTCGGTCGCCCGCTCGGCGTCGGCCTTGGCGCCCTCGTAGGCCTTCAGCTCGCCGTAGGCGACGGCGCCGAGCACCTGGACCAGTGCCTTGTTCATGGCTGCTCCTTCCGTGGTCGGAGACCCTCGAGGACGAGCGTGACGACGAACTCCGCCGCCTTCTCCGCGCTGAGGCCGTCGTCGGTGGTGAGGCGGCGCAGGGCCACCTGCCCGATGAGCGCGGCCACGCTGAAGGCGACGAGGCGAGACGGCGCCTCGATGACCTCGCCGAGCTGCTGACCGGCCTGGACGGCCACCTCGATGTCGCCGATGAACCCCTCGTAGAGGCCGTTCAGGTGGCGGTCGAACTGGTTGCCGAGGACGAGCGAGTCCCGGAACAGCAGCTTCACGAGGTCCCGGTCGCCCTCGAAGAACTCGAAGGTGGCCCGCACCGCCTCCCGGAAGACGGCGACGACGTCGGCGGTGGCGGCGTCGTCGAGCTGCTCGACGGTGACCCCGATGTGCTGGCGCAGGGAGGCCTCGAGGTCGTCCATCAGGGCGACGAAGAGGGCCTCCTTCGAGTCGAAGTACCAGTAGACGGACCCGTAGGAGATCCCCGCGGCCTTGGCGACGTGGCCGATCGTCGTGTCGTGGTAGCCGGCCCGGGCGAAGACCTCCTTCGCGGCGGCGAGGATGAGCCCGCGTCGGGCCTCCTTGGCGCCCTCGCCGCGCGCGCGGGGCGGGCGGGCCGGCGCCGTGCGGGTCGCGGTGCGGGTGGCGGCGCTCACCGCGAGGCGTCGACCCGGGCGAGGCTGCTGATGCGAGCGAGGGTGGCCTCGGCCTCGGCGACCATGGATCGGACGATGTCGCCGGCGGGGACGATCTCGTCGATGCCGCCCACGGCCTGGCCGGCGGGGTAGCACTCCCGCTCGGGGTCGATGTCCGGGGTGGACTCGTCGCCGCCGAGGTGGAACACCCCGGCCTGGATGGACTTCGCGGCCTGGAGCGGGAAGCGCTCGATCTCGTCGGGTCGCTGCTCCCACTCCTCGGTGTAGCGGTTGGCCACCACCCGCATCGTCTTGCCGGAGTAGGCGCGGGAGACGACCGTGCCGTCCTCCGCGGCGCCGAGCACGGCGTCCTTGAAGCCCCGGACGCCCTGGGCCTCGGGGGTGGCGATGAACCGGGTGCCCACCCACACGCCGTCGGCGCCGAGGGCGAGCGCGGCCGCGAGCCCCCGCCCGTCGAACACGCCGCCCGCCGCGACCACCGGCACCTCGTCGCCGACCTCGTCGACGATGAGGGGCACGAGCGGGAACGTGGCCACCTTGCCGGTGTGGCCGCCCGCCTCGGTGCCCTGGGCGATCACGAGGTCGCAGCCCGCGTCGACCGCCTTGCGGGCGTGGGCCACCTTCCCGCACATGTTGGCGACGAGCACGCCGTGCTGGTGGCAGAGCTCGACGACCTTCGCCGGCACGCCGAGCCCGGCGACGAACATCGACGCGCCGCCCTCGATCAGGAGCTCGACCTGGCGGACCATGTCCCCCGGCATGGCGGTGAGCAGGTCCACGCCGAAGGGGCGGTCGGTGGCGGCCCGCACGGCGGCGATCTCCGCCACCATCTGGTCGTCGCTCATCACCGACGCGCCGAGGCACCCGTACCCGCCGGCCTCGGACACCGCCGCGGTGAGGCGGTGGTACGAGACGCCGCCCATGCCGGCGAGCATCACCGGGTGCTCGACGCCGAGGGTCTCCGTCAGTCGGGTGCGCAGGGTCACGTGGGGCTTCCTCCCGCCGGGATCGCTCGCGCTCATCCAACCCTTGACTGACTCATCAGTCAAGAAGGATCATCGGGGCAGATCGACGACGCCGTGGGGGGAGGTCGCTCGTGGGGGACTCGCTGCGCAGCGGGTGGACGCGCCGTCAGCTGCTCGTCGCGGCCGGGGCCGCCGGCGCCGGCGCGCTCGCCCTCCCGGGGCTCGCCGGCGCTGCACCGCCGATGCCGGCCGCGCCCCTCGACCTCGATCTCGACCGCGCCGCGCTCCTCCCCGCGCTCACCGCCTACGTCGACACGCTCGTGCCCGGGCCGACCAGCGACCCGGAGGGCACGCCCGGCGCTGTCGAGGCGGGGGCGGTCGACCAGCTCTTCGAGCAGCTGCCGTACCCGGCGATCATCCCGTTCGTCGTGGCCGACGTGACCGTCGCCGCGCTCCTCGCCCACGGGTCGCTGTTCGAGGCGCTCGACTACCCCCGTCGCGAGGCGATCCTCGTCGACGCCTTCGCCCACCCCGTGCGCTCCGTGTACCACCTCATCGCGTTCGCGGTCGCCACGGGCTGCTTCTACGCCGACTTCCGCAACCACGTCGGCAGCGCCCACATGGGCCTGCCCGGCCCCTCGGACGGCTACCTGGCCACGTACTCCGACGGGCGCAGCCACGGGCAGCCGCAGGCCGCCGCGGTGCCCCCCTGATGGCCCGGTACGACGTCGTCGTCGTGGGGAGCGGCTTCGGCGGTGCGATCACCGCGTTCCGCTACGCCGCCGCCGGGCTCCGGGTGCTGGTCCTCGAGCGAGGCCTCGCCATCCCCGACGCCGAGCTCCGGCAGAGCCAGGCGCCCGACGACGCCTTCCGGGTCTACACCCGCTACCAGTCGACCTACTTGGGCGGGCAGTCCGGCGATACGGGGCTCGACGTCCTCTCCGGGACCGTGCTCGGCGGCGGCTCCGTCGTCTACTCGGGTGCGTCGCTGCGCGCGCCGAGCTTCGTGTTCGACCGGGTGGGCGCGGACGGCGAGCGTCTCTGGCCCGCCGGGCTCGACCGCCGAGCCCTCGACGACCACTACGCCACCGTCGAGGCCAACCTCCCGGTGACCCAGCTGCGGTGGCAGGCGGATCCGGCCGAGGCCTGGCGCCAGGTCCCCCGCCGCGGCTCGGTGTGGGCCAGGGCCATGGCGCAGGCCGGGCGCACCGTCCTGCCCATCCCGCAGGCGGTGGCGGACTGCGTCCACTGCGGGTGGTGCAACACCGGCTGCCGCTTCGGCGCGAAGCGGGACCTCTCGAAGAGCTACCTGCCCGCCGCGGTCGAGCTCGGCGCGACCGTGCGGGCCGGCGTCGAGGTCCTCCACGTGCAGCGGGTCCTCGACCGGTGGCTCGTCCTCGGCGCCGAGCGGCGCGGCCCCGGCCCGCTCGACCTCGGCCCGGAGATCACCCTCGCCGAGGCCGACGAGGTGATCCTCGCCGGCGGCGCCATCGCCAGCACGCTGCTCCTGATGCGCAGCGGGATCGCCAACCCGCACCTCGGGCGCCACATCTCCGGCAACGCCGACCTGCCGCTGGGGGCGTTCCTGCCCGAGCCCGTCGACGGGTACCAGGGCGTGGCCATGGACACGGTGTCCTTCGACTGGCTGCGGCCGGAGACCAGCGGCGAGCACGCGGCCGACAAGTTCATCGTCATCACCCAGCACATGCTCCCGCTGGCCTCGCTCGTGCTCGGCCACGGCGGGTCGATGGCGCCGGACGGCTGGGGGCTCGCCCGCAAGCACGCCTACAAGGACTACGGGCGCCACTTCCTCGGCCTCGCCGTGATCGGGCTCGACGAGCAGGAGGGCTCGATCGACGGGCCCGAGATCCACCTCGTGGACGGCGTGCGCCTCCTGCCTCTGCGCTACCCGGTGGCCGCCGGGACCCGTGCCGTCTGGGACCGGGCCCGGACCGTGCTGCGGGAGGTGGTGGAGGGCGTCGGCGGGACCTTCGTGGACCTGGCCCGCGAGCTGGCCAACCCGCAGACGGCCCATCCGCTCGGCGGCGCCCGCATGGGCGCGGACCGCAGCCGCGGCGTGGTCGACCCCGACGGCCGCGTCTTCGGCGCGCCGGGGCTGTCGGTCCTCGACGGCGCCATCGTCCCCTCCGCGCTCGCCGTGAACCCGTCGCTCACGATCGCCGCGCTGGTCGAGCGGGCCATGGCCCGTCGGGTCGCCGAGCTCGACCGCCCCGACGCCGCCCGCATCACCCCCGCCGAGGTCCTGGCCGGCGCCCGCCCACCCGGCCCCGCCCGCCCTGCGGCCGTCCCCGTCCCGCCACCCACCACGCGCCCGCCGGCGGGAGCACCCGCGCCCGACCCAGCCGGGGGCTCGATCACCACGACGACCCCAACGACCCCGGGCGTCGCCCCATCGAGCCACGGCGGGGGGGTCCCGAGTCCCGACTCACCGGCGCCACCGGTCCGGGCGGCGAGCGAGCCGCTGGCCCACGCGCCGGCCACCCTGCCGACCTCCGCCTCCGGCGGTGCGGTGACCGGTCCCGGCTCGGCCGAGCCGGCCGCAGGCGCCGCCGCGCCCGGCCCGGACGGCGCGGTCGCCGCCAGCGGACCGGGGATCGAGCGGCTGCCCGCCACCGGCGCGCCCTCGTCGGTGGGCTGGGGTGCCGCGGCCGCCGGCGCGCTCGGGGCGCTCGGGCTGCGCCTCCTGCGCCGCAAGGACGAGGTGGCCGCCGCCACCGCCACCCACGAGGAGACCGACCGATGACCGCAGCCCTCCCCCCGCCGGCCCGCCGCGTCCGGCGCACCGCGCGGGCGCTCGCCGCCGCAGCCGCCGCGGCGGCGATCCTCACCACGACCGCGGCGCCTGCCGACGCGCAGCAGCCCGAGCCGTACCAGGACCCGCCCTTCGACTGCGAGGTCATCGACTACGGCCAGGCGGCGCCACCGGTCCCGGGGCCGCCCGACGATCCGCTCTGCGTCCGCTACGACAAGACGCACGCCACGGTGTCGGACCTGCGCATCCTCGACTTCCTGGCCGCCGAGCCCGGGCGGTTCGGCATCTTCCTCGTGCCGCCCCGCTGCGCCTACTGGCAGCAGGACCACTGGGTGGTGCGCCTCCACCCGCTGCTGCCGCCGCTCGTCTCCTGGCGGGGGTCCTACTGGTACGACGCGTCGACGCTGAGCGGTGGGGCGGTCATGCGGGACCTGAGGGTGCTCGGGCTCCCGGTCGCCGCCCACGCCTTCGTCGACGCCCTCGCGCCGCTCATCGGGCCCGAGCAGGCCGCCGCGCTCCGCGCCTTCACCGACCCTGGCGGCGGAGGCGGCGTGACCGTCCGCATCCCCGCCGGCTCCGGCCTCGACTGCCGCACCTGACCCGACCCCAACCCCAACCCCGACCCGAGGCAATAGCGCCCACGGGCCCGGACTCGAGGCGATGACGCTCGCATGCGAGCGTCATCGCCTCGACCTCGGTGAGATGAGCGCGATTGCCTCGAGACGGGGTTCGGTGCAGGTCAGGGGAGGAGGACGGGCTTCACAACCCGGCCCTCGAGGCTTGCCTGCTCGGCCTCGTTGATCTCGCTCAGCGGGAACGTCTCGATGAGACGATCGAAGGGGAACCGGCCGGCCTGCCACAGCTCGATCATCCGGGGGATGAACGTGTGGGGGCTCGTGTTGCCCTCGAGCACGCCGATGGCCGTCTTGCCGACGAGGTCGACCGGCCCGATCGTCATGTCCCCGGTCTGGACGCCGACGAACGCGGCCACCCCGCCGAGGCGCAGCGCGGCGAGCGCGCTCTGCATCACGGCCGGGGCGCCGGTGGTGTCCACGGCGTAGTGCGCGCCCCCGCCGGTGGCGGCGTGGACCTGGGCGACGACGTCGCTGGCCGCACCGTCGACCGTGTGGGTGGCGCCGAGCTCCCGGGCCAGCTCGAGGCGGGCCTCGTTGAGGTCGACGGCGATGATCGTGGCCGCCTCCGCGACGACGGCGCCCATGACGGCGGCCAGCCCGACCGCGCCGGCGCCGAACACCACGATCGAGGTGCCGGGCTGCACGTCGAGCGCGACGAGCGAGGTGCCGGCCCCGGTCTGGATGCCGCAGCCGAGCGGGCCGAGCTTCTCGAGGGGAAGGTCCTTGTCGACGACGACCACGTTGCGGGCCGTGGCCAGGCAGTGCGTGGCGAACGAGGACTGCCCGAACCAGCGGGAGGCGATCTCGTTGCCGTCGGCGTCGGTGACCCCGGTCGTGAAGTCGAGCCGCCGGCCGAGCATGTTGCGCATCAGGAACGTCTCGCAGTGGGCGGGCACGCCGCGCTGGCACATGTCGCAGGCGCCGCAGTGCTCGAAGGACAGGACCACGTGGTCCCCCACGGCGATGCCCTGCACCTCGGCGCCGACGGCCTCGACGACGCCCGCGCCCTCGTGACCGGTGATGATCGGCGGCGGCGAGATCGTGACCTCGCCCCGGGGCAGGACGTCGGTGTGGCACATCCCGGCCGCCACGACCCGCACGAGCACCTCGTCCGGCCGGGGCTCGGCCAGCTCGACGGACTCGAGCGCGTACGGCCCGTCAGCCGAGCGCAGCACCGCAGCAGTGATCTCCATCAGGTCCCCTCCGAGAGCGTCCAGTGCCCAGAGTTGCTAGCACCACCGACCCACCCGGACGCCCACCACCCACGTTGGCCGCTCCCGAGAGCCCGACTCGAGGCAATGGCGCTCACCCCACCGCGGCTGAGGTGATGACGACCGCATGTGAGCGCCATCGCCTCGAGCACACCGAGGTGGGCGCTATTGCCTCGGGCCGGGTCACGGGTCCGCGGGGGCGGGGGACACCGTCAGATGTCGTAGTAGAGGGTGAACTCGTAGGGGTGGGGGCGGAGGCGGAGGGCGTCGACCTCGCGCGTGCGCTTGTAGGTGATCCACGTGTCGATGAGGTCGTCCGTGAAGACGCCCCCGACCCGCAGGAAGTCGTTGTCCGCCTCGAGCGCGTCGAGCGCGGCCTCGAGCGAGCCCGGGACCTGCGGGACCTTCGCCAGCTCCTCCGGCGGGAGGTCGTAGAGGTCCTTGTCCATCGGGTCCGGGGGCTCGATGCGGTTCTTGATGCCGTCGAGGCCGGCGAGGAGCATCGCCGAGAAGGCCAGGTACGGGTTGGCCGTGTTGTCCGGGCAGCGGAACTCGACCCGCTTCGCCTTCGGGCTGCGCTGACCGAGCGGGATGCGGCAGGCCGCCGACCGGTTGCGCTGCGAGTACACGAGGTTCACCGGCGCCTCGTAGCCCGGGACGAGCCGCTTGAAGCTGTTTGTCGTGGGGTTCGTGAACGCGATGACGGCGTCGGCGTGCTTCAGCAGGCCTCCGATGTACCAGCGGGCCAGGTCCGACAGGCCCGCGTAGCCGGCCTCGTCGTAGAAGAGCGGCTCGCCGCCCTTCCAGAGCGACTGGTGGACGTGGCAGCCGGACCCGTTGTCCTCGAACACCGGCTTCGGCATGAACGTGAGGCTCTTGCCCGCCTGCCAGGCCACGTTGCGGGTGACGTACTTGAACGTCATCAGCTTGTCGGCCATCGCC
>Ga0180217_1000514_pt1 | contig 60841 bp, 49 predicted proteins | sample eDN3rd37CBELigOP_FD_128521 | JGI IMG/M metagenome (GOLD analysis project Ga0180217, IMG submission 128521) | Enriched Organic Plus compost microbial communities from Emeryville, California, USA - eDNA 3rd pass 37_C BE-Lig OP (version 2) (version 2) ...
GGCGGGTGGGGGTTGGCGTCGGCGGGGTTCGTGCTGGCGTGGGGGGCGTGGGGGACGGGGACGGTGGACCAGATCCTGCGGCGGACGCAGTCGGGGGCGACGTTCTGGACGATCGCGATCGAGGGGGCGCTGATGGGGGTTCTGGGGCTGGTGTCGGCGGTGGTTATCCTCGCCGCGGGGCGGCGGCACGCGGCCGATGCGGCGGAATCGGCGACGCCGCGTGCTTCGCAGGCGGGGTTCGTCGGCCGGGTTGTCGAGGAGGTGACCGGCTTGGGGGCGGCGCTGGTGGGGCGGGGGCGCGATGCGGACGATGGGGAGTCGCCGAGCGCGGGGGCGGTGCTGCTGTCGCTGGTGATTGCGCTGGCCGCGGGGGCGGTTGGGGCGTGGCTCGTCGCGGTTGAGGCGCTCAAGGGGCAGACGTTCGCTGCGGCGGCGGTGGCGGGCATCGTGGCGGCGGCGATCGGGCGCGTGACGACGGAGCGTTCGCCGGCGACGCTGTACGTGCTGGTCGTGGCGCTGCTGGCGGTCGCGTCGCCGATCGCGGCGGCGGTGATGTACCCGGGTGCGGAGGGGGCGGTCCGCGCGGCGTACGCGAGCAACCTGATCCCGGTGGCACGCATCCTGCCGCTGGACTGGATCGCGGGTGGGCTGGTGGGGGTCCCGATCGGCCTGTCGTGGGCGGCGTCGATGACGGAGCGGCACGTGCCCGAGCACGCCTGACCGCGGGGCCGGCTCGGCCCATACGATGCGGCTGGGCCGAGGGGGTAATGGGGGGGCAGCCCGGGGGGCGGCGTGGGGCGGGGAATGACATGAGAGGGGGAAGACATTGGGAGGGGGAACACACCTGGCCCCCGGAGTTTTTTCAGTGCCAGATTCCCGTCCGACCGCTTCCTCGCCGGCCGCCGCACCCGTGATCGACGCCGCGTCCGTTCCCGCCGCCGACGGCCCGGCCGCTGGGCCGATCCCCGACGTGCAGGGGTCGCGCGACACGCGCCGGATCCCGATCGACAAGGTCGGGGTGAAGGACGTGACGTACCCGATCACGCTGCGGAGCCAGTGCGGGGGTGACCAGACGACGGTCGCGTCGATCAACATGTACGTGTCGCTGCCCCACTACCAGAAGGGGACGCACATGAGCCGGTTCCTCGAGGTGCTCAACGAGCACTCAGGGCCGATCACGCCGGGGGACATCCCGGAGATCACGGAGCGGATCCGGCAGCGGCTGGGGGCGGCGGATGCGCACTTTGAGGCGAGTTTCACCTACTTCATCCGCAAGCACGCCCCGGTGACGGGGATGCCGGGGATGATGGATTACAAGGTAAGTTTCGCGTGCTCGAGCGGGGCGACGAAGGACTTCGTGATGACGGTCAAGGCGCCGGCGACGAGCCTGTGCCCGTGCTCGAAGGAGATCTCGCGGTACGGGGCGCACAACCAGCGGTGCCTGATCGAGGCGAGCATCCGCTTTGAGGGGATGGTGTGGATCGAGGAACTCGTGCGGATCATGGAGTCCTCGGCCTCGATGGAGTTGTTCGCGGTGCTCAAGCGCCCGGACGAGAAGCACGTGACCGAGGCGGCGTACGAGAATCCCAAGTTTGTGGAGGATATCGTGCGCGACCTGGCGATGGCGCTGGACCGCGAGGAGCGCATCACGTGGTACTCGATCAACTCGGAGAACTTCGAGTCGATCCATAATCACAACGCGTATGCGCAGATCACGCGGGATAAGAGGAAGGGGTGAGCGGCGGGGGCTGGGGAATGGGCAATGGAAGAGCCCGGGGGGGTGAGCGTGAGGGGGGATGAGGCGGGGAGAAGAGGGAGGGGGGAGAGTCTGCTCCCTTCGTTCGCGGCTCGTCTTGGCGTCGCGGCTTGGGGCGTCGTGGGGCGTTTGGGGGAGGGGGTGGGTGTCTTTGGCGGTGAGCATCGTCTCCGGCCGATGCGAAGGATCATCCGGGGTGTCGGTCCGCCCGGTGGCCGCCCATGCTGACAAAGACCATCCCCAGCATGTTCATCCGCCGGCTCCTCCTGCTGGGGAGCCTGATTGCGCTGGGGGTTGTGCTGCCGTCGGTCCAGATCCTGTACCTGACCGTCGCCCGGGGGGAGGAACTGCGGCAGGACGCCGAGAGCAAACTGATGCTGGAGCGGTGGGTGGACACCACCCGCGGGCGGATCCTGGACCGCAAGGGGCGGGTGCTGGCGATGGACCGGCCCAGTTACGACATCGCGGTGGACTACCCCGTGATCACGGGGGACTGGGCCCGGCGGCAGGCGGTGCGGGCGGCGACGCGGCGGCACCGGCAGCGGTGGCCTGAACTCAGCGAGGCGGAGCGCGAGGCCCTGATCGAAGAAGAACTGCCGGTCTATCAGGCGCAACTCGAGGCGATGTGGACGCGGTTCGCGTTCACGGCGGGCGTGCCGCTGGAGCAGGTGCAGGAGCGGCGGCGCGAGATCCAGCGTGAGGTGGAGGCCGCGGCGGACGCGATCTGGGAGCGGCAGTACCTGCGGCTGCGCGAGCGGCTGGAGCGCCAGGGGCGGCTGCCGGAGGAGCCGGAGGCGATCGCGGCCCTGCGGCGGAAGGTGGAGAAGCCGACGAGGGAGATGGTCACGGCGCACGTGGTGCTGCGCGCGGTGGACGACCGGACGGCGTTCGCGTTCAAGCGGCTTGTGCCGCCGCCGAAGGGCTCACCGCCGCCGGACCCCTCGGCGCCGGAGCCGATGCCCGGGCTGCACGTGGTGGACTCGCGCACGCGCGAGTACCCGTTCGCGAGCATCGACCTGTCGGTGGACCGCTCCACGTTCCCCGGCACGCTCAAGGCGGACGGGACGATGCCCGTCCGCGTGGAGGGGGTGGCGACGCACATCATCGGGTGGATGCGGTCGAAGGTGTACGCGGAGGACATCAAGGCGAGGCCGAAGTACATCGTCGGCCCGGACGGCAAGCCGACGGGGGAGATCGACCGTGGGCACTACCAGGTCGGCGACAGCGTCGGTGCCGCGGGGCTGGAGCGGACGCTGGAGCGCGAGTTGCGGGGCCTGCGCGGGCTGCACCGGGAGCACCTGGACACCGGCGAGGAAGAGGAGACGCCCGCCCAGCCCGGGCGCGACATCCCGTTGACGATCGACATCATGCTCCAGGCCCGGATCCAGGCGCTGTTCGATCCGGCGCTGGGGCTGGCGGTGAAGCAGCCGTGGCACCGGAACACCGAGGACAACATCCCGGTCGGGGCCGCGTATGCGGGGGCCGCGGTGGTGATCGACGTGGACACGGGTGACATCCTGGCGCTGGTGTCGGCGCCGTCGTTCACGCACGAGCAACTGCAGAAGAACCCGGACTGGGTCTTCAAGGAGCCGCTGCTGACCCCTGCGGTGAACCGGGCGATCAACCGGCCGTACCAGCCGGGCTCGATCGTCAAGCCGCTGATCTATGTGGGGGCGGTGGCGTCGGGGAAGATCCCGCTGGGGGGACGGATCTCGTGCACGGGGCGGTTCTACGAGGACCAGCCGGACGCCTACCGGTGCTGGATCTACAAACTGAACCCCGGCGTGACGCACGACATGCGGTTCGGGCACGCCCCGGACGCCTCCGAGGCGATCATGGTGTCGTGCAACATCTTCTTCTACGAACTGGGGCGCCGGCTTGGGGGGCAGGGCGTGACGGAGTGGTTCACGAAGTTCGGCGTGGGGCCGAAGGCGGACCTGCCGCGGATTGATCTCGGGGACTTCACGGGTCCTGACGGGCGGGCGCAGATCTTCCCGGGCGCGCTGGGGCTGATCGGCAAGGAGAACGCGCGGCTGTCGACGCGCGACGCGGTGCTGATGGGGATCGGCCAGGGGCCGATCGCGTGGACGCCGCTGCACGCGGCGGACGCGTACGCGACGCTGGCGCGCATGGGGCTGCGGATCGTGCCGCGGCTGCGGCTGGACGAGCCGCAGCGGGAGCACGACCTGGGGCTCAACCCGGCGGCGGTCGCGGAGGCGCTGGAGGGGCTGCGCGGGTCGGTGTCGGACCGGCGCGGCACAGGGCACCACATTACCGTGGCCGATCCGACGAACCCCGACCGGACGATCGACGAGCCGACGTTCAACGTGAAGGGGATCACCGTCTGGGGCAAGACGGGGACGGCGGATGCCTCGAAACTCGTCGGCAAGGATGGGCAGGGCAACGTCGTGGAGCGCGACGGCGACCACTCGTGGACGGTGGTGCTGTGCGGGCCGTCGTCGGAGGCGCGGCCGCGGTACGCGATCGCGGTGGTGGTGGAGTACGGCGGGTCGGGCGGGCGCGTGGCGGGGCCGATCGCGAACCAGGTGATCCACGCGCTGATCGCGGAGGGGTACCTGCCGGGGGCCGCGCCGGGGTCGGAGGGCGGCGTGGCGGGGACGCCGCGCGGTGACGGCCGCGGCGATGCGGGGCCGTCGGCGTGATGCGCGAGTGGCTGGACATTGTGGTCGGGCGCGACCTCACGTTGCGGCACGTGGGGTGGCTCAGCGCGGCGGCGGCGCTGGCGCTGTCGCTGCTGGGGGTGTACGCGATCGACCTGGCGGCGGCGCCGCGGCCGGCGGAGGGATCGCTGCTGCCGATCACGCCCGCCGGGCTGGTGCTCAAGCAGATCATCTTCGTGGTGGTGGGGATCGCGGCGGCGGCGGCGGTCGTGGCGCCGCACTACCGGCTGGTAAGGTTCATCGCGTGGCCGGCGATGTGGGTGTGTCTGGGGCTGCTGATCTTTCTGCTGATCCCGATGGTGCCGCACTGGATCGTCCGGCCGCGGAACGGGGCGAGGGCGTGGATCAACCTCGGGCCGATCGTCTTCCAGCCGACCGAAGTTGCCAAGATCGCGTTCATCATGGTGGTGGCGGACTACCTCCGCTACCGGAAGAACCACCGCACGTTCCTGGGGCTGATCCCGATCGGGCTGATCACGTTCGTGCCGGTCGGGCTGATCATGCTCCAGCCGGATCTGGGGAGCGCGACGCTTTTCATCCCGACGGTGTTCGCGATGCTGGTGGCGGCAGGGGCGAGGCTGCGGCACCTGGTGGCGATCGTGCTGATCGCGATGTGCGCCGCGCCGGCGGCGTACCCGCTGCTCAAGCCGCACCAGAAGCAGCGGATCATCGGGCTGCTGCGCATGGTGCAAGGATCGGACGAGGGGGCCGACGACATCAACTACCAGTCGCTGACGGCGCGCACACTCGTGGGGGCGGGAGGGTTGACGGGCAACCCGCAGGAGAAGGCGCGGTCGCTGGTGCGCTACAACCGGCTGCCGGAGCGGCATAACGACATGATCTTCTCGGTGGTGGTGCTGCGCTTCGGGCTGCTGGGGGCGGTGGCGACGCTGGGGTTGTACGCGATGTGGATCGCGGGGGCGCTGGGGACGGCGGCGGCGTGCAAGGACCCGTTCGGGAGACTGGTGGCGGTGGGGTGCGCGGCGATCGTGGCGGCGCAGTTGTTCATCAACGTCGGGATGAACGTGGGCGTGCTGCCGATCATCGGGCTGACGCTGCCGTTCATCAGTTACGGCGGCAGTTCGATGCTGACCGTATGGATCATGACGGGGCTGATCGTCAATATCGCGATGCGGCGGCCGGCGCGGCTGGCGCGGCCGACGTTCGAGTTCGACGATGATGAGGATGAGTGGGCTTAGGGCCGCTGCTGCCTTTGAGCCGCAGATCAACGCAGATGAACGCAGATTGGGGCGATTGAAGGCTGGGTGTCCGAGGCCACCTCGGGCGAGCCCTCTGATCTGTGCTTGTCTGCGTTTATCCGTGGCTCAAAGACGCAACGGCTCAGTGGCCCTGGCCGCTCTTGGCCGCCTCGCGGTCGCCGTTCTCACGCATGCCGGCCAGAGCGCGGCGGAGGAGGCCGCTGGGGCGCGGCGGGGTTGAGCCGCTGTCGGCGTGGCCGTTGGACTCCGGCTCGGCGGCGACGGCGACCGGTTCGGGCGGGGCGGGGCGGGGCTCGGGGGGAGCGGCCCGCCTGCCGTTGTTGTCCGCCGCACGGGACGGGACGTCGTCGAGTTTGACGGCGACGCGCTTGCTGACGCCACGCTCCTGCATCGTGACGCCGTAGAGCTCGTCGGCGGCCTGCATGGTGCGCTTGTGGTGCGTGATGACGATGAAGTGCGACTGGTCGAGGAAGCGGCGGATGACGTTGCAGAACCGCTCGACGTTCGACTCGTCCAGCGCGGCATCGACCTCGTCGAGCACGCAGAAGCACGAGGGCTTGGAGCGGAAGATCGCCAGGAGCAGGGCGACGGCGGTCATGGTCTTCTCGCCGCCGGAGAGTTGGTTGATGCTGCGCGGCTCCTTGCCCGGGGGCTTGGCGATGACCTCGACGCCGGATTCGAGCCAGTCGATCTCGTCGGTCTCGATCTTCTGGCCGTCGGGGCCTTCCTTGACGATCGGCATGAGGCGGAGTTCGGCCTTGCCGCCGCCGAAGAGTTGGCGGAACATGCCGTCGGGGCCGGCGAAGTTCTTCTGGATGGCCTCGAAGGTCTCGCGGAAGCGCTTCTCGCTGGCGACGTTGAGGGTCTCAATGAGTTCGGCGAGTTTGGCGCGGGCCGCGTCGATGTCGGCGACCTGGCGGATGAGTTCGTCGTTGCGGGCCTCGAGTTGGGATTCTTCCTCGATGGCGTCGAGGTTGACGTTGCCGAGTTTGCGGATCTGGGCGCGGAGGTCGTCCATCTGGGCCTGGCCGGCGGCGGGGTCGATGCGGGTGACGCCGCCGTCGTCGATCATGGCGCGGTAGTCGGGGTACTCGGCGGGGAGGTCGATTGAGAGTTCCTCGACGGCTCGCTGCTCGAGGTTCTCGCGCTTGACCTCGACCTCGCGGCGGGCGACCTCGAGGCTGTGCCAGTCGCGCTCGACGGCGCCGGCGTGCTGGCGGGCGGCGTTCAGACGCTCGCCCAGTTCCGTGGTCTGGGTGTTCGCTTCGGCGAGTTGGGCGGTGACGGCGTCGAGGGCCTCGCGGGCGGCGGCGGCGGCCTGCTGGGCGGCTTCGATCGAGGCGATCGCCTCGGCGATGGTGGCCTCGTGCTGCGCGATGCCGCTGCGGCGGCCTTCGAGGGCTTCCTGAAGGCGGCGGACGCGGCGGCGGGCCTCGTCGCCGAGCATCTCCAGGCGGCTCTTCTCGCGGCGGGCGGCGGCGAGTTGTTCGGCGGCGCGGCCGGCCTCGACCTTCGCGGCGGTGAGGCGCTCGGCGGCGGCGTCCACCTCGGCCTGGGCGGCGCGGATCTCCTCTTCCGCGGCGTCGGCGGCCTGGGCCTGCTCGTCGTAGAGGCGGCCGAGTTTTTCGGCACGCTCGCGGAGGGAGGCCTGCTCGCGCTCCATGGCCTCGCGGCGGCCGGTGAGTTGGGTGATTTCCTCGGCGAGGCCGCTGCGCTCACGTTCGAGGCGGGCGAGTTCGGCGTTGGCACGCTCCAGGGCGCTCTCGGCGTCGATCTGGCGGCGCTGGGCGGCGGTGAGAGCGGCGCGGAGTTCGCCGGTGCGGGCGGCGAAGCGGGCGGCCTCGGCGTCCACGGATTCGAGTGCGGACTGCTGGGCCGCAAGTTCGGCCTTGAGGGCGGTGGCCTCGGCTTCGAGGGCGTCGAGTTCGCTGCGGCGCTGGAGGACGCCGGCGCCCTCGTCGGCGGGGGACATCGGGCCGGCGAGGATGCGGCCGTCGGCCTCGACGACGACGCCGTCGCGCGTCACGAAGCGAGCGCCGGCGAGGGGGCCGGCGGCGAGGAGCGTCGCGGCGTCGGTGTCGGTGACGAGGTAGGTGCGGCCCAGGAGGCGGCCGAGCAGGGCGCCGAGTTCGCCGGCCTGCGGCCGGGCGCGGACGACATCCAGCAGCGGGACGATGCGGCCGCCGGAGCGGGCGACGAGTTCGAGTTCGGCGCCGCCGGCGGGGGGGCGGGCGCCGAACTCCTGGGCACGGGCGACGAACGTGACGCGGCCGGGGAGGGTCGCCAGTTCGGCCGCCGAGGGGAGGTCGGCCATCGTCTCGACGACGAGGGCCTGAAGGTCCGGGCCGAGGGCGGCCTCGACGGCGGCGGCGTAGTCGGCGTCGGCCTCGATCATGTCGGCCAGGACGCCGCGGATGGTGGCGAAGCCTTCGCCGCGGGCGCGGCGGTCGAGGACGGAGCGGACGGCCTCACCCAAACCTGTGTGGCCCTCGACCATCTCGCGGAGGGTCTGGCGGCGGCTGTCGGCCTTGAGGTACGCCTGCTGCGTTTTGGCGACGGCCTCGGAGCGTTCGCGCCGGTCGGCGGAGAGGCGCTGGGAGACGCCCTCGGTCTGGGCGAGTTCGGCCTCCAGGGCGGCGACGGCCTCGGCGGCGGCCTGCGCGGCGGCGGCGAGTTCGGCACGCTGGGGTTCGAGCGACTGGACCTGCGAGGCGCTGGCCGCGGCCTTGGCCGCGAGTTTCTCCATCTGCTCGTGGAGGGCGGCGGCGCGGCGGCGCTCGCTCTCGACGGCGGCCATCAGGCCGGCTCGCTCGCGGTCGATTCGCGCGGCGGTGGCGCGGCGCTCGGACTGGGCGGCGCGGAGGGCGTTCAGGCGCTCCTGAGCGGCGGTGCGGTCGTTGCCGAGGGCCTGGAGGTGGGCCTCGGCCTCGGTGACCTTCTCGGAGAGGGCGGCGACCTGCTGGGCGTGCTCCTCGACGGAAGCCGCGAGTTCGGCGACCTGGGCCTCGGCCTCGGCGAGTTGGCGCTCCTCGGCGGCGATCTGCGTGCGGGCTTCGGCCAGGGCGCGCTCGGTCATCTCGCGGCGCTGGGCGCCGACCTTCTCGGCGTGCAGGGCGGACTGGAGTTCGGACTCGGCCTTGCGTTGCGCGGCGGCGAGTTCGGAGCGGCGGAGTTCCGCCTCCTGCCTGGTGTGCTCGAGTTCGGCGACGAGGCGGGCGGCCTCGGCGCGCGTGCCTTCGAGGCCCGCGAGGCTGCTGGTGAGCCCTTCGAGGCGGCGGCGCAGGTCGTCGTAGGCGTCGAACATCAGCGCGGCCTTGAGGGCGCGGAGTTCCTCGTCGAGGATCTTGAACTGCCGCGCCTTGGCCGCCTGGCCCTTGACCATGCGGAGGCGACGCTCGGTGTTGGCGAGTTGCTCGCGCAGGCCGATGAGGTTGGCGTCGGCCTTCTCGAGTTTGCGCTGGGCCTCGATGCGGCGCTGCTTGTACTTGGCGACGCCCGCGGCTTCCTCGAAGATCGTGCGGCGCTCGGTCGGCGAGGCCAGGAGCATCGCGTCGACCTTGCCCTGCTCGATGATCGAATAGGCGTCGGCGCCGATGCCGGTGTCGAGGAAGAGTTCGCGGATGTCGCGCAGGCGGCAGCGCTTGCCGTTGATGAGGTACTGGCTCGTGCCGTCGCGGTAGAGGCGGCGCTCGACCTCGACGATGTCGGTGTCGATGGGGAGGCCGCGGCGGCGACCGCCGGCGGCGGCCCGGGCGCGGTCCACGACGATCTCGGTGTCGCCGTCGTCGGTGGCAGGGGCCTCGGGCGCGGGGCTGGCCGCATCCGTGGGGACGGCCGGTTCGGACGCCTCGGCCGGCGGTGTGTCGGCCTTGGGGGCCTCGCCGCCAGGCGAGGCTTCTTCGATCACTGGGTTCTCGAACGTCAGCGTGACGCTCGCCATGCCCATGGGCTTGCGCCCGGCGGAGCCGGCGAAGATGACGTCGATCATCTCCGTGCCGCGGAGGCTCTTGCTGGAGCGCTCGCCGAGGACCCACTTGATCGCGTCAACGACGTTGCTCTTGCCGCAGCCGTTGGGGCCGACGATCGCGGTCACCGGTTCGGAGAAGGTGAACTCGGTGCGGTCGGCGAAGCTCTTGAAGCCGTTGAGCGTGAGTTTGGCGAGGCGCATTGACGCGGCAACCTCCGTGTTGCTCGTCCCCGCCCCCAGAACAGAGGGCCGGTAGCGGAGACTTGTCCCAGGTGCACCTCCGTGCACCCCGCGGCCGCAAACGGAACACCCGGCCGCTCCACGAACTCCCCCGCCCCCGATCCTCACCCCGCCCGCGCGGCCCCGCCTCGGTGATCCGCCGAGCAACTCATCGGAGCCCCCACCTCCCCGGGCTCACAATGTAGCAGGCGCTCAACGTTCGCGCTGGTCGTCCCCCTCGGTGGACTCCGGGCGATCCCCGGGCGACCCGGCGCCGCCGCGCCGTCGCGGCTGCTCCGCCGCGCCGCTGGGGGTGTTGAGCGGCACGACCATCGACGGCTTCTCGCCGGTCCCCTGGGTTCCCGCCCCCGGGCCGACTTCGTTGGGCGCATCGGGCCGGAAGACGATCGGGTCGCCGGGCTCGTCCGACGACTCGGGCCGGTCGGCCAGGGCCGTCTCGCTGGCGGCTCGCAGGAGGCGCGCCATCAGGCGGTCGGAGCCGGTGGCGAAGGTGGCCGCGACAGCGCCCTGCTGCTGGATCGCGTACAGGGCCCCGACGACCTGGGAGTACGTCAGCCCCAGCCCCGGCGCGGGGTCCTCGGGCGTGGGCTTGTGGCCGAGGAACTCGATCAGGCGCACGAGGTCGTCCGGCACGGCCTGGGTGATGGCCTTTCCGCCGCGGTGGTCGCGGTAGTAGATGCGGACCTTCTCGGCCGTGGGGCTTCCCTCGGGCTCCTCATCCGCGGCGATCATGAGCCGGTCGGACCATGTGACGACCAGCGATGGGCGGCGCAGCGGCATCGCCAGTCCGCGCCCGGCGGTCGCCGGCCGCTTGGCGTCGAAGGGGCCGAAGAGGACGATCCGCGGCTCGCGCTCCTGCGAGACGTAGATCAGCGGGTTCTTCGAGGGGACCAGGTCGAGGATGAAGTTCGGCTGCGCGACTGGGCCGATCGGGATGGACCGCAGGACCGGGTCGGCTCGCTCGCGCAGGGCCTCGTATGCCGCGACGCGGACTTCCAGTTCGTCGGAGTCCACCAGTTCGCGCAGGGCGAAGTTGATCTGCGGGTTGGTCGGCATGCCGCCCAGGAGCGTGATCGCATCCGCTCGGATCGACGCGGGGGCCGTGCGGGCGAGGTCCACCAGGTGCGGCACGGCGCGCATGTCGCCGAGTTTGGCGCCGGCGCGCAGGGCGGCCAGCCTCGGGGCGAGTTCCGGGTAGTCGTACATCGACGACAGGAACGGGACGGCCGGCTTGCCGATCGCCTCCAGGCACCACGACAGGTCGTCCGCGAGGCCGGGGTAGGTCTTGAGGGCCTCGACGTACCGGCGCGCGTGCTCCTGCGGGAAGGACTGGTCGATGCGCAGGCAGCGGACCAGTTCGAGGAAGTCGCCGATGTTGTCCGTGTACGCCTTGGGGACGCGGACGCGGATGCTGCCGCCGTCGCGCCCGCGGGCGGTGGGGCCTTCGTCGCCGGGGCCGGGCGGGAAGCGGTAGTTGATGGCGCTGGTCATCGCCGCCGCCCGCGTGTGGGACGGGTTGTCGAGGACGAGCAGCAGTTCGAGGGGCTCGACGATCCTGCCGCCGCCGAGGATGCGGCCGACGGTGCGGTTCACCGTATCGCCCGACGAGGCGGCTCCGGGCTCGACGAAGGGGTTGATGAAGATCGGGCCGTGGGCCTCGGCGATGCGGCGGGTGGCGTGGCCGCCGAAGGGGCGCACGGGACCGAGGGTCAGCGGGGTCGTCCAGAGGATGCCGCCTTCGAGGCTCGTCACGCTCGAGCCGGGGAGCGCGCGGACACGCACGTCGAAGGTCATCCCCGCCGGCGCGCCCGGCGAGACGGCCGCCTCGACGATGACGACGGCAACGTTGGGGTCGCGCAGGACCTGGCGCGGCGTCATGCCGGCGAGCGGGCCGACGTCGAGCGGGCCGCCCTTGCCGATGCCGCCGCGGGCGAGTTCGCGCTCCATCGTCGCCTGGATCTGCGGCGGGAGTTCGCCGCCGCCGGTGCCGTTGAGGCCGACGACCAGCCCGAGGCCGGAGACCAGTTGCGGCTCGATGCCGCGGATCGTGGCCTCGGCGCCGATCGTGCCGCGCAGCGGCTCGGGGATCTCGCGGACAACGGGGGCGACCGATTTGATCTCGGGCTTGGAGCCGCCGCAGGCGCCGAGGAGTGCCGATCCCGCGAGGGCGGCCATGGAAAGCAAGACCAGGCCTGCGCGAGGCCGCGAGTGGGGCATTGCCGTACTCCGTCCGTCACTCCCCCGCCCCGTGTCCCCGGCGGCCCGGTTGTGCGGGCCGCACGACCACCCCTCCGTCCCGCCGCTCCGCCCGCGGGACACGCTACCGGGGGCGGCCGCGGGGATCAACACCGCTTCACAGCCCAACCGTCCGCCGCGCAAGGTGTTGTGGTTGCGGCGGCGGGGTCGGACGGGCGGGCGGGGCTGGCTCCTCCACCCCTGCCGACAGGTTCCCCACCCGCTCAGGGCGGCCGGGCGAGATCTGGGGGCGTCCGTGAAGATTCCCTAACTTGCCAACCAGCCGGGACTTAGCGGACAGCCGACAGGTTCTCAACCGCAAAACACACCACCCCTTGAGAAGTTTCTACTTGGAACCCACGATCTGTAGTGGTATCCTGCTCGTAGACCCGATGGGAGTTCGGGGCCGCTGGACGGCCATCGGGGCGGCGGAGGAACGGCTTTTCGTGCTCTGACGGGAGGCCGGCGGGACGTGGGAATCCCGGTCAGCGCCGCCGCCAGCCGGTTTCGTGGCCCCTGAGGCGCCGGCCGCGTCCCCCCTAGGGGGCGGGCGGCGGGAGGATCTGTGCCGTGCCCGTTCTGTGCGATGCCCAAATCCGTGAACTGATCAAGATCGAGCCGTTTGCCGAGGCGGCCAAGCGACCCGGTCGAGTTTCGTACGGTCTGTCTTCGTACGGGTACGATATCCGTGTGGGGACGCGGTTCAAGATCTTCACGCCAACGCCGCGGAGCGGGGGGATCACGGTGGTGGACCCCAAGGCGTTCGACGACGACCTGTTCGTGGAGGTGGACTGCGAGTCGCGGGGGTGCGACCACGTGATCATCCCGCCGAACTCGTTCGCGCTGTGCGAGACGGTGGAGACGCTGGAGATCCCGCGCGACGTGCTGGTGCTGTGCGTGGGCAAGAGCACGTACGCGCGGTGCGGGCTGATCGTGAACGTGACGCCGCTGGAGCCGGAGTGGCGCGGCAAGATCACGCTGGAGATCAGCAACACGACGCCGCTGCCGGCGAAGGTGTACGCCAACGAGGGGATCGCGCAACTGGTGTTCCTGAAGGCGGACCAGGTGTGCGAGGTGTCGTACGCGGACAAGTGTGGGAAGTACCAGGATCAGGCGGGGCTGACGCTGCCGAGGGTGGATTGAGGGTGAGGCACCAGGCACTGGGCACTAGGCACTAGTGCTTCGAAATGGGCACGGGCACTGGAAGGGCCGCGGTTGGCGAGCATCCAGTCGTACAGGGACTTGGTTGCATGGCAGCGGGCGTTCGAGCTTGGGCTTGCGGTGTACCGGCTTACCGAAGCGATGCCGGCGCACGAGCGGTTCGGGCTCATCAGCCAACTGCGCCGCGGCGCCGTGTCATTGGCGAGCAACATCGCAGAGGGGTACGGGCGGGGCACCACGCAGGACTACGCGAGGTTCCTGCGGGTTGCGAGGGGATGTCTGTACGAGCTGGAAACGCAGATTCAGTTCGCGATCCGGCTCGGGTATGTCGAAGCGGCCGAATGCGAGCCCATCCAGAGTCAGCTCGACGAGTGCGGGCGTGTGCTGGCTGGACTGATTCGGAGTGTTGAGTCGTTGAACCAAACGTCTTCTGGTGCCTAGTGCCTGATGCCTAGTGCCTGGGGGTTGCTCGATGAAGATCACCCGCAAGTTCACCACCGCCGGCTCCGACCCGTTCGCCACAGTCAAGTGGGTGAAGCGGTCCAGCCGGATCACCAATCCCGACGGCTCCACCGTCTTCCAGATGGACGACGCGGAGGTGCCGGAGTCGTGGTCGCAACTCGCCACGGACATCATGGTGAGCAAGTACTTCCGGCGCGCGGGCGTGCCGCAGGTCGATGAGTCGGGCAAACCTCTGCTCGACGAGAACGGCAAGCCGGTGCTGGGGGGCGAGAAGTCGGCGCGGCAGGTCATCCACCGGCTCGCGGGGTGCTGGAAGCACTGGGGCGAGAAGCACGGGTACTTCGACACGCCCGGCGATGCGCAGGCGTTCTACGACGAACTGGTGTACATGATGGTGCACCAGCACGCGGCGCCCAACTCGCCGCAGTGGTTCAACACCGGGCTGAACTGGGCGTACGGGCTCAGCGGCCCGGCGCAGGGGCACTACGTGCCGGACCCCAAGACCGGCAAGGTCGGCCTGGCGAAGGACGCGTACTCGCACCCGCAGCCGCACGCCTGCTTCATCCAGAGCGTCACCGACGACCTGGTGAACGAAGGCGGCATCATGGACCTGTGGGTGCGCGAGGCGCGGCTGTTCAAGTACGGCTCGGGCACGGGGACGAACTTCTCGAACCTGCGGGCGGAGAACGAGCCGCTCTCGGGCGGGGGCAAGTCGTCGGGGCTGATGAGTTGGCTGAAGATCGGCGACCGCGCGGCGGGGGCGATCAAGAGCGGCGGGACGACGCGCCGGGCGGCCAAGATGGTCTGCCTCGACATGGATCACCCGGACATCGAGAAGTTCATCAACTGGAAGGTCCGCGAGGAGATCAAGGTCGCCGCGCTGGTCGAGGGGATGAAGCACCTGCCCGAGGACCTGCGGAAGGAGGCCGAGCGGCTGAAGTTGCGGCTGGACTACGACTTCAACGGCGAGGCGTACGCGACGGTCAGCGGGCAGAACTCCAACAACTCCGTGCGGATCCCGGATGAGTTCTTCGAGGCGGTGGACCGCGACGGGGAGTGGGTGACGCACTGGCGCACGACGGGGAAGCCGGCCAAGACGTTCCGGGCCCGCGACCTGTGGGACCAGATCGCCTACGCGGCCTGGCGCTGCGCCGACCCGGGCGTGCAGTTCGACTCGACGATCAACGCGTGGCACACGTGCCCGAGCGCGGGGCGGATCAACGCGAGCAACCCGTGCTCGGAGTACATGTTCCTCGATAACACGGCGTGCAACCTGGCGTCGATCAACGTCCTGAAGTACTACGACGCCAGGACGCGGCGTTTCGACTGGGCCTCCTTCGAGCACGCGATCGACCTGTGGACGGTCGTGCTGGAGATCTCGGTGCTCATGGCGAGTTATCCGAGCAAGGAGGTCGCGGAACTGTCGTGGAAGTACCGCACGCTGGGGCTGGGGTACGCGAACCTGGGCGCCATGCTGATGCAGGCGGGGATCCCGTACGACTCGGACGAGGCCCGCGCGGTGTGCGCGTGCCTGACGGCGATCCTGACCGGGCGGGCGTACCGCCAGTCCGCGGTGATGGCCCAGCAGCTCGGCCCGTTCCCCGGGTACGAGGCCGACAAGCAGAACATGCTGCGGGTCATCCGCAACCATCGTCGGGCCGCCCGCGGCGTGGCGAGAGACGCCGTGGAGTACGAAGGCCTGACGATCAGGCCCGTTCCGATCGATCACGCGCTCATCAAGAGCGGACGCGTGAACATCGCGAACGCGGCTGAGCTGCTCAAGCGCGCCGTCGGCGCGTGGGACGAGGCGTTGTCGGCCGGCGAGAAGCACGGGTACCGCAACGCCCAGGTCACGGTCATCGCGCCGACCGGCACGATCGGTCTGCTGATGGACTGTGACACGACCGGCATCGAGCCGGACTTTGCGCTGGTGAAGTTCAAGAAACTCGCCGGCGGCGGGTACTTCAAGATCGCCAACGCGTCGGTCAAGCCGGCGCTGGAGGCCCTGGGGTACTCGCAGGCGCAGATCCGCGAGATCATGGTCTACCTGCTGGGGACGCTCAACCTCGACGTGCCGATGCCCGACCCGGACGGCACCGTCCCCGAGGGGGCGATCACGTTCTCGCAATGGCTCCAGGCCCGCGGGCTGCTGGCGTCGGACATCGAGCGGATCAACGAGGCGCTGCCGAGCGTCTTCGAACTGCCGTTCGCGTTCAACGTCTGGACGCTGGGCGACGAGGCCGTGCGCCGGCTGGGGCTGGACCCGGAGGCCGCCAAGAGCGACCCGAAGTTCAACCTCCTGCGGAAACTGGGCCTGACGCGGAAGCAGATCAACGCCCTCAACGACCTGGTCTGCGGCACGCAGACCGTCGAGGGGGCGCCGCACCTGAAGCCCGAGCACCTGCCGGTCTTCGACTGCGCCAACACCTGCGGCAAGTACGGCAAGCGGTACATCCACCCGCACGGGCACATCCGCATGATGGCGGCGGCGCAGCCGTTCATCACCGGCGCGATCTCCAAGACCATCAACCTCCCCAGCACGGCGACGGTGGACGACATCAAGTCGTGCTACCGGCTGTCGTGGGAACTGGGCCTGAAGGCCAACGCGCTGTACCGCGACGGCTCGAAACTCAGCCAGCCGCTGAGTTCGACCAGCGGCGCGGAGGATGAGGACGAGGCTGACGAGGGGAGCGAGGCGGGAAAAGCCGAGTCCGCGACCCGGCTTGCGACGTCCTCGGCCGAGACGAAGGCGGTTGCTGCGGGTGAGCCCGCGCGCTCGCCCGTCCCGCCCGCGGAGACCGAGCAGGTCAGGATCGTGCAGCGGCCGATGCGCCGTCGCCTGCCCGATACGCGGGCCTCGATCACGCACAAGTTCAACATCGCCGGGCACGAGGGGTATCTGACCGTCGGCCTCTACGAGGACGGGATGCCCGGCGAGTTGTTCATCACGATGGCCAAGGAGGGCTCGACGATCGGCGGGCTGATGGACTCGCTGGGCACGGCGGTGAGCGTCGCGCTCCAGTACGGCGTGCCGATCCAGAGCCTGGTCAACAAGTTCACGCACCAGCGCTTCGAGCCGGCGGGGATGACCAGCAACCGCGACATTCCCTTCGCCAAGAGCCTGGTGGACTACATCTTCCGGTGGATGGGGATGGAGTTCATCCCCGGCTACCGCGAGGCCAACGCGCCGCGGCGGGGTGGCGCATCGGCCGCCGCCGTTCTTCCCGCCGAGGCGTCCGAGCCCGGAGACCAGAACCCCGCCGGCGCCACGAACCCGACCACGGAGAACACGACCCAGTGGAACGAGAGAGCATCCGCGCCGGCCGCCGCCGCGCCGCAGCCGTCGTCGCACCAGCGTCCCGGCCTCCCGAACCCTGCCGCCCAATCCGCCGCCCCGGCGATGACCGGCGAGGCCCGCGCTCGCGCCGGGACGGGCGGGAGTGGGGGGGGCGGGGGGAGTGCAGGTGGGGGCGTGGCGGAACTCGAACTGGTCGCGGGCGTTCAGACCGGCGTGGGCGCCCTGTCCATGGCGATGCAGAACGCCATGGGCGACGCTCCCGCGTGTGATGTGTGCGGGGCGATCACGGTCCGCAGCGGCACCTGCTACAAGTGCCTGAACTGCGGGAACTCGATGGGGTGCAGTTGAGTGAACAACGACGCGTCCCGGTCGCGCGGGCCAAGGAGCCCGCGCGGCCACGGGCGTTGGACCAGAGACACCAAAGGAGCTTGCAAGGAGAAGGAGTGCAGGGGGCCGGGTGGGGAGGGGCCGGTCGGAGCCATGCGTGAGGACGGATTCCCGCACCGGGGAAGGTCAGGAGGGCCTCTCCCCGGTCTGGGGGGTGCGACAGGAAGCCGACGGCCAGGACGAGTCGCCCGCCAGCCAGACCGCCGCCCCCTCCCCCCCGCCCCGCCCTCCTTCAACAAGGACCTAACAACCGATTCCGGCACGAGTTGAGTAGCGGCCTGGGATCGGTTCGGACTCCAGTCCTCCCTCCCTTCGCCCCCGGGTGCCTCCCACCGCGCCCGGGGGTTTTTCTTGCGACTTGGCCGGCGTTCTTGTCCGCAAAGAACAGGCCCGAACCTGGTCCGAAGACGCCCGAAAAGCAGCGATCCAAGCCCGATAGCCTTGCATGAAGCGAGGCGGGGCGTTACATTGTCACGCAGTCGGAGAGCGCCGGGATACCTCCTGGCTATCCGCTCCGCCGGCACTCCGCCGGCGCGTGAGGAGAGAGAGCATGCGTCGTTCCCTTTGCGCGTTCGTTGCGGCTGCTGGTGCGATTGGGCTGTCGTCCTCTGCGCTGGCGCAGGGCGAACTGATCACGTTCTCGTTCTCCGATCTGGCCGCGTCCTTCGTGGACGGGCCGACGATGAGCGACCGCATCTTCTCGGCGCAGACCGTCGGGGGCGTGGCGGGTCTGCAGAGCGGCGGCGACATCACCCGCGTCGATGTCTCGCCGAATCAGACCGCGACGTTCCCCTCCGGCTTCGCCGCCGGTTCCTCGGCGAGCGTCAGCGTGTCGATGAACCTGGACACGGCCGTCGTGAACGATGGCGGCATCGAGTCGATCGCCACCACCGGCGCGTTCATCATCACCGACGCCGACGGCGACGTGATCTTCGGCAACCTCATCGGCTCGTGGCGGAACATCGGTGGCGGGTTCGAGGTCTTTGAGGGCCTCATCACCTCCGCGTCGATCCTCCCCGGCGGTGGCGGCGATGATCTGAACTTCAACGCTCCCGCGGGCGGCGGCTCGTTCTCGTACGCCGGCCTGCCGATGAGCGGGCTGACGGGCGCGTTCGTGCAACTCCAGCTCACGATGGGTACGTTCTTTGACCAGAACTTCAGCGGCGTCTCGTCGCAGGCCTCGGGCGTCCTGGTCCCGGCCCCCGCGGCCGGCGGGCTGCTCGCCCTGGCGGGCCTGGGCGCGATGCGTCGCCGTCGCCGCTGATTCGGGCGAGCCCTCACCCAAAATCGTGCTCTCCTCACCACCGGGTCGCGTGCGCGGCCCGGTTTCTCTTTTAAGGCAAGGTGATCAGAACGGATCCGGCAGGTCCAGCGCAGGGCGGCCCATCGGCATCTCGAAGCGCTCTCGCGTGCGGCAGTACCCCAGGCCGCCCATGCGTCCGATCGCCTGCATCGCGGCGGGGTCGACGTGCCGGCGCTCGTTGATGAGCCCGTCGCGGGCGTGCACGTGGACCACCCGGCCGATCACGATGTTGCCGCCGGCGGGGACGCCGGGGTTGAGCCGGATCACGCGGTCGGTGATGCACTCGAAACTGAGCGGGCTCTCGGCAACCCTGGGCGGGCGCACGCGGACGGAGGGGGCGGGCGTCAGGCCGGAGAGGTCGAACTCGCTCTCGCCGTGGGGCATCGGCTCGGCGCAGGCGGCCATCTGGCGGGCGAAGGACTCGCTGACGGTGTTGACGACGAACTCGCCCGTCCCGCCCTCGGTCGGGGAGAGGACGTTCTTCAGCGTGTCCTTGTCGCTTCCGTCGGGCTTGTTGGCCGGGCAGAACAGCAGCGTCATGGGGTCGGACCCGACGCCGTTGAAGAACGAGAAGGGGGCGAGGTTCACGCGGCCGTCGGGGGAGATCGACGAGACCAGCGCGATCGGCCGCGGGATGATGCCGCCGATGAGCAGTTTGTACCGCTCGGACGGGGGGAGCAAAGCGGGATCGATGTCCATGGCGGAGTGTACGGAGCGGCGGAGCCGGCCCGCGCGGCGGGGCGAGTACGATCCCGCGATGACGACCGACCGCACCGATCTGACCTGGCCCGCGCTGCTGGCGCACTGGACGGCGTTTGCGCAGGCGTCGCTGGCGCTGCCGAAGACGGCGGAGGGGGACCGCTGGCGCGCCGCGGTGCCGGCGATCATCGGGCTCCAGGCGGTGACGTTCGCGCTGGCGGATCTGGACCGGCTTCGCAAGGACGGCGGCGGCGGGGGGGGAGGGGGGGAGGGGGGAGAGCGGGCGCTGGCGATTGATCGCGCGGAGATGCTCATCCGCAAGCACAGCGGGCAACTGCACGAACTGTGGGCCGGTGAGCCGCTGCACCCGGAACTGGTGAAGATGATCGACGATGCGCGGACCGCGCTGGCCGCGGCGGCGGAGGGCGGCCTGGAGTGGCGCATCACGGGCGCGCGGCTGGTCGCGGAGCACCCGGCGGACCTGCTGGCGGCGGTTCTCGCATCGGGGTTCGCGGGCGACCTGCTGCTTCCGGCGCCCGGGTTCGTGCTGATGCGCGGCAGCCCGGCGGCCTTCTGCCGCGGGCCGGCGGGGTCGGCGCCGGCGCCGGAGGTGATCGACCTGGTCTCCCGGTTTCTGGGCGAGGCGGCCGGCGAGCCGTCGCGCGCGGCCGGGCCGCGGCAGGTGTACCGGCAGTTCGACTTCGCCAAGGGCGGCCCCGTGCGCGACGTGGTGATGCCGATGAACGCGACGCTGCCCGCCGGGCAGCCGCTGCTGGTGTGGGCGATGCAGCGCGGCGAGATGATGCCGGTGCCGCTGCCGCCGCGGCGGACGGGGGAGGTCGGGGACCTTCCGGTCGTGTTTGAGGGCCAGTAGCCGGCTTGGGGCTGCGCGGTATGCTCCGCGGCCATGTTCCGCGGTGCGGCGTGTCTGGTGCTGGGTCTGATCGTCGCGGTCCTCGTGCTCGCGGGGTGCGCGGTGCGCACGCCGGCGGACCCGATGCGGCTTGCCGCCGCGGCGGAGCCGGCGCCGGCGATCGCGTGGCCGGCGCGCCGGCCCGGCTGGTCGCACGAGAGCGTGGCGGTCCGGGAGGAGCCGCGCGACGTCTGGTACGCGGCTGCGTCGGGGGCCGGGCGCCGATGGGAGTTCTATTTCAGCACAGTGACCTTCCGGTTCACGGAGGTTGTCCAGCGCGGGCAGGGCGTGCTGGTGCGGGTGACGCACGAGAGGCCCGGGGATTCGGACTCGGCGTTGGGTTCGTATCCGGCGTCCGGGTACCTGTTCTACTCGAGCGCGACGCCGATGTTCCCGGTTGGGATCTACGACCCGGCCCGTGATCCGGCCGCGATGGTGCCCGCCGAGCCGATTTCGCCGGCCACGGTGTGGCTGTACGAGCCGCGCGAGGGCCCGCCGCGCGGGTTGGTGGTGTTCCTGCCCAGCATCGGCGACTGGACGTACGAGAGGCGCGTGATCCGGGCGTTGCTCGCGCGGGGCTGGGCGGTTCTCGGCTCGGCCATGCCGATGGGTACGCTGCTGATGTTCGGCGAGCCGCGGCCTCCCGGCGACACGCCGGAGGCGTTCGGCGCGCGGCTGGCGCGCCGGATGGACGATCGGCTGGCGGAGTGGGCGTACGGCGTCGAGGCGGTGCTGGAGGACCTCGCGGAGCGGCGGCCGGACATCCCCCAGGACCGTGTCGTGGTGATGGGGTGCAGCGCCGGCGCGATCGGCGCCCCGGCGGTCGCCGCGAGGCTCGGCGGACGCGTCCGAGCGGCGGTGCTCGTCGGGGGCGGCGCCGATCTGGGGAGGATTGTGCACACCAGCACGCTTTTTTCGGGCTTCCACTACCTGCTGTGGGCGAGGCTGCCGTTGAAGGCCGACGAACTCGAGCGGCTCAGCCGCGGGTACCTCGAGGCCAGCGCGCTGGACCCGTATCACACCGCGGCGGCGCTGCGCGGCGTGCCGGTGTTGCAGTTGCACGCCACCGGCGACACGATCGTCCCTGCGGCGACGGGCGACCTGCTCTACGAGCGCCTGGCGCGTCCGGAGCGATGGACGTTCAACATCGGCCACGAACTGCTGATCTGGCGGCTGCCGGCGTACGCGGACCAGATCGCGGACTGGGTGGAGCGGGCCACGGCTTCAATCCCCGCGAGCCAGCATGGGGATTGAGCGCGGCGGGCCGCGGCGGCCGCGCCGCGGATGAGCGGTGTTGGCGGCGCCCGCGCCTACACTTGCCGCCCCTCCAAGGACCCTCTCGAAGCAGCGAAAGGAACCCGACAATGGCCCTGCGTCGTCCCAAGATCAGCGTCATCGGTGCCGGCAACATCGGCGGCGAGTGCGCCCGCTCGCTGGCCTTCAAGGAACTCGGCGACGTCGTCCTGGTGGACATCCCGAACAAGGACAAGCCCGAGTTGCACATGCCCAAGGGCAAGGCGCTGGACCTGGCCTGCTGCGGCCCGGTGGAGAACTTCGACGCGAACATCGTCGGCACGTTCGACTATGCCGATACCGCGGACTCGGACGTGGTGATCATCACCGCGGGCCTGCCGCGCAAGCCCGGCATGAGCCGCGACGACCTGGTGCAGGTCAACGCTGGGATCGTCAAGAGCGTGGCGGAGAACGTCAAGAAGTACTCGCCCAACGCGATTGTGATCGTTGTGTCCAACCCGCTGGACGCGATGGTGTACGTGGCGTGGAAGGCGACCGGCTTCCCGGCGCACCGCGTGATGGGGCAGGCCGGGGCGCTGGACGTCGCCCGCTACAAGACCTTCCTGGCGTGGGAACTGGGCGTGAGCGTCGAGGACGTTCAGGCGCTGCTGCTGGGCGGGCACGGCGACGACATGGTGCCGCTGCCGAAGCGCACGAGCGTCAACGGGATCCCCGTCTCCGAGTTGTTGCCGGAGGAGAAGATCCAGGCGTGCGTCGAGCGGGCGAAGGTCGGCGGGGGCGAGGTCGTCAAACTCATGGGCACCAGCGCGTGGTACGCCCCCAGCGCCGGAACCATCGAGATGGTCGAGGCGATCATCCGCGACAAGAAGCGCGTCATCGCGTGCGCGGCGTACTGCGAGGACGAGTTCGGCGTGGCTCCCGGCGCCAAGGGCAAGGGGTACTTCGTCGGCGTGCCGTGCGTGCTGGGCGCCAAGGGCGTCGAGCGGATCATCACGTTCAAGATGGACGAGACCGAGCAGAAGTTCATGAACGAGTCCATCAGCCACGTGAAGGACCTGGTCGGCGTGGTGCAGAAGTTGTACCCCGAAATGGCTTGACGCGCCGGCGACGATCCGTTTCACTACCCGCAGGGGGCCGGACTCGTCCGGCCCCCTGTTTCTGTGCGGGCTCGGCACGGAGGACGGCGGATGATCCGGTTGGTCGCGGCGGCTTTACTTCTGGCGTCGGCGGCGGGATGTGCATCGGAACGGATCGCGGTGGACGAGTCCCACCCGGCGGTCCTCGACGCGAGGCTCTACACCGGGCACAGGCCCGGCGCGGCCGGCGTCAACGCCATCCGCGTCCACAGCCTCACGGGGGACACCGGGGTCGAGTTCTGGGCCGGGGAGCGCCGGCTGGCCACCGTGAAGTTTCCCGAGGGGTGGCGCAACCGGCTCGTCGCCGCACAGACGCGGCCGACGGAGATCGGCGGCGTGTGCCACATCGCCGTCACGCAGTGGACGCGTCCCGATGGGTCGCACGCGGACGTGTCGCTCGCCTCTGTCGGTCCCGGCCTGCTGCTGCTCTACACGGACGGCTCGCGCCGGCAGATCAACGAGGGCGAGGAGGTCCTCCTGGCCCGGGCGGCCGCGGGCAACGAGGCCATCGCCGGCCGCTGACGTGCCGCACGTTTGTGTGTGCTTACGGCGTGACCGGGCCGTCCGGCAGTTGCGGCCCGTCGAGCGTCTCCACGAGCCGGTCGGCAAACATCGCGCGGCCTTTCCACCGCCGCCACGTGCGCCAGCACATGAACCAGGCGAAGGGCACGAGCACGGGCGCGGGGTAGACGTAGTAATCGTCCTGCAGGATCACGGCCAGGATCAGCAGCGTCGAGCCCGCCAGGAACCACAGCAGCGACGAGATCAGCAGCCCCAGCGGCGAGCCCGCGATGTGCCGGATGCTGAATCGCTTGTCGGCGACGCGGAAGATGCCTGCCTCCGGGTCGGCCTGGCCGCCGAACTGCCGGCTCCAGACGTCGTGCGCGATCGGGATGGTCCCGTCCGGGGTCGTCTCCGGCGGGATCTCCACCTCGACGGCCGTCTCCGCGAGGTCGTCGCCGGGCTTGCGCGGCTCGGAATCCTCCGCGAGGCCCAGGACTTCTTCGTCCGTGTCGCTCTGCCCCGGCCTGATCTTGCCCTGTCGCGCCATGAGCCTCCTGCTGTCCGATGGGCCGTCCCACTCCTGCCTGCCGCTCGTCCCCTTGAGTACATGACGCTTGTCGGCCCCCCCCGTTCTGGACGTGAGCCCGCCCCTCGGGGAACAACGGGGCCGGGCGGGGCTTATGGCACCCGATCGGTGCCCCCGGCCCGTCCTCTACAATCGGCGGTATGCACCCCATATGGCCCCTGGCCGCCCTGACGCTCTTTACGCTCGGCCCGTTCGCGGCCGCGCAGGCCCCCGCCGCCGACGCACCCGGCCGCCCGGCCGCTGCCGTGGCGGTTCCCGATGAGGAGGCTCAGCAGGTCCTTGCTCTGCTTGCGGGGTCGTTCGCGACGCCGGCTCTGGAGGGGGAGGGGGGGGATATGGGGCTGCTGTGGAACGCCGCGCCGGTGGGGGTGGCGGGGCTTCCCGGGGCGGTGTATTTCGAGGTGGCGCCGGCCGCGATGCCCGCGGAGCCGATCCGCCAGGGCGTCATGCATGTGTACCGGGCTGCGGGACCGGACGGGGGAAGAGGGAGCGAGTTGCGGCTGCGCATCTTCCGGTTCATTGGTGAGCCGGGGTTGCGTGCGGCGGTTGTCGGCCTCTGGGCGGCGCCGGACCTGTTCCCGCCGATCGCCGCCGAGACACTCGACCCGCAGGCGGATCTGGTTCTCACGGCGACTTCCGACGGGGGGTACACAGGCGTGACCGCGTGCCGCGGGTTGACGGTGGAGGGGGGAGCGGTGGAGTGTGCCTTCGAGATCGCGCTGGCCCCTGGTGCGATCGGCTTCGCTCAGCGGGGCTTTGACGCCCGCGGGGTGCAGGTGTGGGGCGAGCCGGAGGGGCAACTCACGCGGTTCGAGGCGGCTTCGCCTCCGGCGACCGTGACGCGGCACTCCTCCGGGCTGGTCACAATCGACCTGGGCCCGGTTGATTCCGAGGGGCCGGCGCTGGTGGAGGGGGGCACGATCCGGGCCCATTACACCGGGTGGCGCACCGACGGCGTCATGCTGGAGACCTCCCGCGACGACGGGCGCCAGCCGCTGCTGACGCGAGTGCCGGGGACCAACCTCAAAGGTGTGGACGAATCCCTGCTGGGGATGTCGGCCGGGATGCGGCGGCGGGCGGTCATTCCTCCCGCGCTGGCCTTCGGCGACAAGGGGTCGATCCGGGGGCGGATCCCGCCGGGGGCGACGCTGCTGTACGAGTTCGAGGCGCTGGAGGTCCGCAACCCGGTCCCCGGTCAGCCGCCGCCTCGGTTGCCCCCCGACCCGCGGGACGAGGAGTAGGGGAGCGCCGACATGGGCAAGCGACCCCGATCGTCCGAGCCCGCTTCCCCGCCGCCTGCCGGTGGGACGCACTACGACACGCTGGGGATAACCCCGAAGGCGACGTCGGAGCAGATTCGCCGCGCGTACCGCGCACTGGCGCGGCGGCACCACCCGGACGTGAACCCGGCGCCGGACGCGGCCGCGATGTTCGCGCAAGTCCAGACGGCATATGCAGTTCTGATCGATCCGGAGCGGCGGCGGCAGTACGACGCCGCGCTGGCCGCGGCCGCCTTGGAAGCGAGGACCAGTCCCGCCGGGACGGCCCACTACACGTGGCGGAACATCGCGACCGAGACGGTCGCGCCCGACCCGAACGAGCGATCCGAACTCGACGACCTGTATGACGCTTTCTTCGGGTCGCAGGGCGACTAGACTCACACCGCTCAGACGGACCGGTCTGGCTCAGACCGGATGCCGATGACGGGGCGCCCACCCCCCTCGACGGCCCAGCACGGACCCGGTGGCGGCCGCGACGCGATCGCGGGACGGCTCGCCCACGGACGGCATGCCCAACGCGGGGATCTGGAGTGGTCAAGCAGCAGCATCAACTCTTCGTCGCGCTGCTCGTTCTGTGTGATGCGATCGTGGTGACCCTCGCCGCGTACGCGGCGTGGGTGGTGCGCCGGGTGACGATCGAACTGCAACTGGACCCCGGGTGGCTGTGGCCCCGGCAGTGGGAGCACTGGATCAAGGAGCCGCAGGTGCTCCTGATCGTGCCCATTGCTTTGTTCTGCATCCGGATGTTCGGGCTCTACCGGCCGCGGCGGGACCGGTCGCTGCTGTCGGAGATGGTGCAGATCGGCAAGGCGTCGCTGGCGACGATGGCGATCCTGCTGCCGGCGCTGTACATCTTCGAGCCGCAACTGTTTACGTACAGCCACCGGCACGTGCAGGTGCTGGGGTGGACTCTGGACGCGGGGCGCATCCAACTGGGGTCGCTGCTGGTGTTCCTGTTCGCGCTGCTGGGGGCGCACCGGTTTACGTTCCGGGTGACGCTGCGGGCTCTGCGCCGGCGCGGGTGGAACCAGCGGCACGTGGCGGTGATCGGCGTCGGGCGGCTGGGGCAGATCGTGGCCCGGACGCTCGAACGCAACAGTTGGACGGGGATCAAGGTTGCGTACTTCATCGGGCACCAGGACCACACGCGCCGGGAGCGGTGCCTGGACCGCCCGGTGCTGGGCGGGCTGGCGGACCTGGAGCGGATCCTGGAGCAGAACAAGCCCGACGCGGTGTATGTCGCATTGCCGGTGGCGAGGTCGAACCTGCTGCCGGAGGTGCTCGGGCGGCTGGAGCGGTTCGCGGTGGACGTGCGGGTCGTGCCGGACCTCAGCCCGCGGTACCTGCCGCAGAGCATGACCGTCAGCGAGTTGGACGGGATGCCGATCCTCAGTTACCGCGAGTGCCCGACGCACGGGCTGGGGGGCGTGAGCAAGCGGGCGCTGGATATCGTGGGGGCGCTGGTGGGACTGGTGATCTTCGCGCCGGTGATGCTGGTGGTCGCCTTGCTGGTGCGGCTGAGCGGGCCGGGGCCGGTGATCTTCAAGCAGCGCCGCGTGAGCCTCGGGGGCGAGGTGTTCAAGATCTACAAGTTCCGGACGATGCGGCACGTCGAGGACGAGGCCAGCGCGCGGGCGATGGCGCTGGCGACGACCAACGGCTGGACGGAGCGGAACGACCCGCGGATCACGCCGATCGGCCGGTGGCTGCGGCGGACGAGCCTGGACGAACTGCCGCAGTTGCTTAATGTGCTGAAGGGCGACATGTCGCTGGTCGGCCCGCGGCCGGAGCGGCCGGAACTCATCGCCCGCTTCCGCGAGGACTGGCGCGGGTACATGCTCCGCCAGCACGTCAAGGCGGGGATCACGGGGTGGGCCCAGGTCAACGGACTGCGCGGGCAGACGAGCCTGAAGAAGCGGCTGCAGTACGACCTGTTCTACGTGCGGCACTGGTCGCTGGGGTTCGACCTGCGGATCCTGCTGCTGACGATGTTCCGCGGGTTCGTCCACAAGAACGCGCACTGATGGGTTGCTGATGCCGGGGGGCTTCGCCGCCCTCCCGCCGGCACCCCCCATGGCCGTGGCGGGCTCAATCGCCGACGCTGCTCGGCCGCTGGCGCTGCGCCCGGAGAAAGGTGGCGAAGTAGTCGATTGCCGCGAGGACGCTCAGCGCGGCGGCGGCCCAGAGGGCGACGGGCGCGGCTCGCGAACGCAGAAGAAGCAGCAGGACGGCGACCACCAGCGCGACGGTCGTCGCCTTGCCCAGCGGCCGCGCGGTCGCCTTGCGGAAGCCCCACCATTGGCGACGGATGACGCCGATCGCGGCCATGAGCGCGACGGCGATGTCGCGGGCCAGCAGCAGGAGGAGCATCCACGGCGACAGGACGCCCGCGGCGGCGAGTGTGCCGAGGACGCTGAGCGTGAACGCCTTGTCGGCGATCCCGTCGAGCAGGGCGCCGATCCACGTGGTCAGGCCAAACCGCCGCGCAATGAGCCCGTCGAGGGCGTCGCTGGCTCCGCCCGCGGCGACGAGCCACAGCCACCAGGTCTGGGGCACAAAGGGGAACGCCGCGGCGATGACCAGGCGCAGAACCGTCAGCGCGTTGGGGACCATCGCGAGCGGGCGGCTGGTGGTCATGGTCAACGGTAGGCTGGGCAGCACAAACCCGTGGTCGGACTATGAAACGACGCTGCCGTTGCGCCGTTGCTCCACGTGGCTGGCAGCGGTATGCTGCGCTGATGAGCACGCCGTCTCCCGGGCCTGCTGCCCAGCCTCTTCGCACATGTCCTGAGTGCGGTTGGACAGAAGGGGCCAACGTGGTTCCGCGCCGGTCGGCCCGCTTCTGGGTCGCTCACCTGACACCGGTGGTCGTTGTCGCTGTTGCGGCCGCCGCGCTCGTCGCCTGGCTCATTGTCGGGATGGACCGCGACACGATCTCTTCCGGCGGCGGCACGTCGCCGGTGATCGCGGAGCCGGCGTTCACACCCGACGACATCGACCGCATCGCGGGCGGTGAGCCGGCGGACCCCGCGCGGCCCGATGAGGCGGTCCTGACGCGCGCGATTCTCGACGCGGCGTGGGTCTACAACCCGGAGTACCCGGGCGTGCGCGCCGTTGATGTCGGCTTTGCGTCCGCGCCGGGCCGGCGCTGGGATCGGTGGTCGATCGGCTGGCCCGTGCCGTGGGTTGCGCGCATCCGGGAGCCGAACTACGAGGACGCGGTCCGGCGCGAGGGGTTCAAGGCGACGGTGACGGATCCGACGGTCGCACCGGTGTCGAAGTGGGAGCGCCCGAGGGACCCGCTCAACATCCCGCCGCGGAGGCGTTGGGATTGGTACGGCCGCGTGCTGCACTACCAGCCCGCGCCGGAGCAGACCGGCGGCGTGACGACGACGTGGCAGATCAACGTCTTCGCGCCGATCGTGCTGCTGGGAGCAGTCGTGCTGACGTGGTACGTGTGCGGGCTGGCGGTGTGGGTGCTCAACCGATTCCGTGCCCGCGAGCGCCGCTGGCGGGGACGGCGGCTGCAGGTCGGTGTCGCCGTGGTCGTGGTGCTCGGGTTCGTCCTTGCGAGCATCCTCACCGCCGGTCGGGAGGCCGGGCGGCTGTTCACGTTCCCGAAACTCACGCAGGTCGGGGTGCCGCCGACTCCGGTCATCTGGAAGCGCGAGGGCTTCGCGCGCCTGCCGTTCACGCGCGACGAACTGGAGCAGATGGCCGCCGATCCCGCGGCGGATGCCCGTGTCGCCGCAGCGATCCGGGATCTGGATCTCCCCATCCCGGCGTCCGACGTCGGCGGTCGGGTGTACCTCGCCGCGGCGATGGAATGCGAGACGCAGTACAACCTTGTGGGGAACGGTAACCCCCGCGATTGCACCTTGTGGACGTTCAATCGGGCGATCCCGATGCTGCTCGTCCAGCGAACGTTCTACGTGCGCCGTCCTGACTTCGGGACGCCCGAACTTGTGGCGCCGCCTGCGGGCCTCCGGTTTGCCTCGTATCACGGTTGGGCCGGCCTGTCTCTTTCCACCGGCGACCCTGATACGCCGGTGTACCGCGTGCTGGTGGAGCCCACGATTCTCGCGGCCGTGATCGTTGTGCTGTGGCTGGTCTTCTGGACCACGCGGCTGATCACGGTCGTCCGTGGGCGGATCGTGCGGGCCGGCCGGCTGCGACGCGGCTGCTGCCCGGCGTGCGCGTACCCGCTGCCGCCGGCCGTCAGGGCAAGGCAGGCGCCGGAGGCGGCACAGGCGGGCTGACGAGAAGGTCTGCTGCTGGAGCAGGCGGCCAGTTCGCCTAATGTTCTCTGATGCCTGATCGTTCGTACGACGTGATCGTTATCGGCGGCGGACACGCCGGCGTGGAGGCCGCGTGGGCGGCGGCGAATCTGCTGCCGCGCGAGCCGGGGGAGCCGCCGTCGGTGGCGCTGGTCACGATCGACCCGGCCAAGATCGGCGTCATGTCCTGCAACCCGGCGATCGGGGGGCTGGCCAAGGGGCAGATCGTCCGCGAGATCGATGCGCTCGGCGGGCTGATGGGCCTGGCGGCCGATGCGACGGGCATCCAGTTCAAGGTGCTCAACACCTCCAAGGGGGCCGCGGTGCACGGCCCGCGGGCGCAGTGCGACAAGCATGCGTACGCGGAGGCGGTGCAGCGGCTGATCGCCTCGCGTCCGGAGATCGAGGTGATCGCGGGGGTGGTGGAGGAAATTGTGGTTGAGCAGGGGCGGGTGGTCGGTGTTGTTGTGCAAAGTGGAAAGTGGAATATGGAAAGTGGAAATGTGGGTGCGAAGGACACCCCTGGACTTCCACTTTCCACTTTCCACTCTCCACTTTTGCTTCGTGCGCCCGCGGTCGTTCTGACGACGGGCACGTTTATGCGCGGCCTGATGCACACCGGCGAGCAGAAGACGCCGGGCGGGCGCCACGGGGAGGCCGCGGCGGAGGGGATCTCGGCGGCGCTGCGCGGGTTGGGGTTCGAACTCGGCCGGCTCAAGACCGGCACGCCGCCGCGGCTGAGGCGGGGCTCGATCGACTGGGACGCCCTGCCGCCGCAGCCTGGAGATAGCGAGCCGGCGCCGTTCAGCGATCTGAGCGGGGTGGCGGGTGTGGTCGAGGGTGTGGAGGCCGATGGAGCGCTTGCGGCCCCGTCGCTGCGGCGGTTTCCGGTGCTGCCGCAGGTCGAGTGCCGCATCACCTCGACCAACGCGGCGGTGCACGACCTGATCCGCGCCAACCTGCACCGGGCGCCGATGTACTCGGGCCAGATTGAGTCCGTCGGCCCGCGGTACTGCCCCAGCATCGAGGACAAGGTTGTGCGCTTCGCGGATCGCGACTCCCACCACGTCTTCCTCGAGCCCGAGAGCCTGCGCGACGACTGGATCTATTGCAACGGCATCTCGACGAGCCTCCCCGCGGACGTGCAGGAGGCGATCGTTCGCGCGATGCCCGGGTGTGAGCGGGCCGAAATTCTCCGCTACGGGTACGCCGTCGAGTACGACATGGTGCGTCCGCACCAGATCGGCGCGACGGGCATGACGAAGATCGTCGAGGGCCTATTCCTGGCCGGGCAGATCAACGGCACCAGCGGGTATGAGGAGGCCGCGGCGCAAGGGATCGTCGCCGGGATCAACGCGGCGAGGTTCTCGCGCGGGAAGGACCCGATCACGATCGGGCGCGACGCCGCGTACATCGGCGTGCTGATGGACGACCTGGTCACGAAGACGCCGGTCGAGCCCTACCGGATGTTCACCAGCCGCGCGGAGCACCGGCTGCTGCTCCGCGCCGACAACGCGGCTGACCGCCTGACGCCGCTGGCGATCGAGTGGGGGCTGCTCGACTCGACCGAACTCGGGCGCGCCCGCCGGCGGCTGTTCGAGGAGCGCCGCCGTCAACTTGCCGAGGCTGGCCGGCTGATCGACACGCTCAAGGTTGACGGCGTGCGGCTGGCCGACCTGGTCCGCCGGCCCGAGTTCGGCCCGGAGCGGCTTGCGGCGGCCCTCGCCGAGTACGCGCCCGGCGGAGTGGAGGGGTGGCTGCGCGGCGTCATCTTCACGGCGCACACGGACCGGTTCTACGCCGCGTACCTTGCGCGCCAGGCCGCGGAGATCAAGCGGCAGGCCGAACTCGAGCGCCGTCGCATCCCGCCAACGGTCGATTACCACACGATTCCGTCACTGCGCAGCGAGGCGAAGGCGGCGCTGGCGCGGTTCCGTCCGGAGACGCTCGGGCAGGCGGGCCGGCTCGAGGGGATCACGCCGGCTGACCTGACGCTCCTTGCCGTCGTGCTCAAGCGGCACGCGCTCTCGACCTGAGCGGCTTCCAGGCGGCGCGGCCCAGTCGTCGCGGCGTACGCTTGCCCCGTGCTCGCCCTTGTGGCTCAGGATGTCCAGCACGCGGTCGCGGCGGCCGCACCCGTCGATGGAACAGGGCAGTTGGTCCTCGACCTGCTCATCATCCTCGCCGCCGCCTCGGTGGTGACGCTGCTTCTGCGGCGTGTGCATCTGGCCACGATCCCGGGGTTCCTGATCACCGGGGCCGTGCTCGGCGCGATCGTGGACCTCACCGGCGGGCGCATCGGCGTCCTGCACGACCCCGAGAGCGTTGAAGCGGTCGCGTCGCTCGCCACGATCCTGCTGCTGTTCACGATCGGGCTGCACATGGACCTGGATTCGATCCGGGCCGGCATGGTGCACATCCTGTTGCTGGGCGCGGCGGCCACCGCGGCCGCGGTGCTGGCGGGCTGGCCGGCGGCGATGCTCTTCGGGCTTTCGGCGCCGGCGGCCCTGGCGGTGAGCATGGCGCTGTCGATGTCGTCCACGGCCGTCGTGCTGCGCATCATCCAGCAGCGCCGCGAGGGCGGGCGCACGCACGGGCGCATCATCTTCGGCATCCTCATCGTGCAGGACATGTTCGCGATCATCTTCCTGACCGCGCTGCCGGTGCTGGCGGCGTGGGCCGGGGAGCCGCTGCGGGGCACGGTGGGGGAGGCCGAGGCGGCGGCGGGGCCGCACGTGCTCGGGATCTTTCTCGCGGAGGCGGTCGGCGCCGTCGGGGTCGCCGCGATGGTCGTCTTCGGCCGTATGGTCGTGCCGCGGCTGCTGAGCGAGGCGGCCAAGGAGTCGTCCGGCGACGTCCTGCTGGTTCTCTCCGCGGCGGTGGCGCTGGGAGCGGCGCTGCTCACTGCGGCGCTGGGATTCAGCCCGGAACTGGGGGCGTTCCTCGCGGGCTTCATTCTGGCCTCGACGCCGTTCCGCGTGCAACTGGCCGGGCAACTCTCGCCGATGCGCGACCTGTTCATGGCCGTGTTCTTCACGACCATCGGGCTGCGCATGCACCTGCCGGCGATCGCTCCGAACTGGTGGGTCGTGCTGCTGGGCCTGATCGCGCTGGTCTCGCTCAAGGCCGCGGTGACGGCGGGCGTCGCCTGGGCCTTCGGGGCCAGCGCCGGGGTCGCGGCGGTCGTCGCGATGGCGCTGGCGCAGGCGGGCGAGTTCAGCCTCGTGATCCTGTCGGCGGCGGGGGCGGAGGGGATTATCTCGGACAGCGTCGCGTCGCTGGTGATCGCCGTGGTCGTGCTCTCGCTGATTGCGACTCCGTCGCTGTTCGACCTGGGGCCCGTGCTGCGCCGCCGCGTCGGGCGCATTCCCGCGGCGCCGTGGATTTCGCCGGCGGTGCTCCACGACCAGCACGAGCACGAGCCGCCGCCCGCCGTGGGCGAAGGGCCGCCGGAGGGTCGGCCGTCAACGGGTGGGCACATCATCGTCGCGGGCTTCGGCGTCGTCGGTCGCGCCGTCGGCGATCAGTTCGAGATCGCCGGGATCCCGTTCACGGTCGTCGAACTCAACCCCGGCACCGTCCGCCGGCAGGCCGCGCTGGGTCGTTCGATCGTCTACGGCGACATTTCCAACGCCGAAGTCCTGCACGCCGCGGGGATCGACCGTGCCGACGCCGTCGTGCTGACGATCCCCGATGATGATGCGGTCTTCAAGGCGTGCCAGACGATCCGGTCGATCGCCCCGCACGTCTTCATCGCGGCGCGGACCGGGTATCTCTCCAGCGCCTTGCGGGCAACCGACCTCGGGGCCGATCACGTCACCGTTTCGGAGATCGCGACGGCCGAGGCGATGGCCCGGCAGGTGATGCAGCAGATGCAGCGGCGCGGGCGCATCGCCGCCGCGGACGGCTCTCACGGAGCGGAGGCGTCGGCGGGAGCGGGTTGACCGCCTTGTGCAAGGTTCCGCCGCGCCGGCGACATGCGCGGTTGTGGGGGACTAATCCCCGAGCGTGCGGAGTTCGTCGCGGAGGATGGCCGCCAGTTCGTAGTTCTCCTCCGCCACGGCCTGAGCCAGGCGTGCGCGGAGTTCGGCCTTCTGGCTCACGGGGAGTTTGGGCACCAGGGCCTCGCGCATCCCGCGGAGCATCTGCACTTCGGCGGACTCGTCGAACCCCTCCATCTGCCCCGTTTCGCTGAAGTACTGCCGGAGCGCCTCGAGGCCCTGGTCGATCGCGTGGATCGCGGCCTTGGGCTCGTTGTCCTTCAGCGCCTGGCTCGCCATGGCGCGGGCCCGCATCATCGTGATGTACGGGCGGAACTGTTCGAGCATCTGCCGGTCCGCCTCGGTTTCGGCGTACTTGGCGCACAGGTCCAGCACGCGGAGGTTGCGGCTGGTGTCGCGCACGACGCCCTCGAAGTCCTCCAGGATCATGAGGCAGACGTACCGGTGGTAGTACTGGACGGCTTCCTCGCGGAGCGCGCGGCAGTCGTCTTCGGTCAGGACGAACCCCGCGGCGGAGCCGTGCTCCTCGATGTGCTCGTCCAGGCGGATCTCGTGGTATTCCAGCAGGCTCTCACGGCCCATCGGCCGCAGCCCGTCCGGACGGCCCTCGGTCCGCATCTGCATGATCCCCAGGTCGATGCGGAGTTGGATCCGGGGCTCGCCGTCGTCCCCCTCGATGAGGCGGACGTTGATCTGACCGGGCTCGTACGGCCATTCCTCGAGCAGTTTGGTCAGGTCGGCGCTCACGTGCCCTCCTCCCTCCCCCCGGCCGTTTTCCCCTCCCTCAATCATACGTTCAGAGGGCGCTCAGATGCCCGCCGCCGGGGCCCGGTCCTGGCCGCAAATTCGCGCGCGGGGGCCGGTAACTCTGTGAAGACGGGCTGAGATCGGCGCTGCGCACCGGATGCTCCGGCGGCGTACCGTCCCGCACCGGCCGCGAGGGGGCCCTCCCTCAAGCGGGAAACTGCTCGCGACGATGCAACCGCGTGGATGGAGCCAGCGAACGGCAGGGTACTGCCCGGCATCTCGCCCGCCCATGGGCAGTCTCCCACGGCGGTTCTCGCCAACACGATGAGGTAGTGCGACTGTGCGTGGTACCCAGGTAGCCAAGTCAGCCTCCCGGGCGGAGATCCAGTCGGGACTCCAGCTCTACCTCCGCCAGATCAACGAGGTTCCCCTCCTCACGGCCGAGGAGGAGAAGGCCCTCGGCTGGGCGATCATCAACGACAACTGCCCGGTGGCCCGCGAGCGGATGATCCGCTCCAACCTCCGTCTGGTGGTTTCCATCGCCAAGAACTACGCCAACCGCGGGCTGGCGCTTCAGGACCTGATCGAGGAAGGGAACGTCGGCCTGCTCCGCGCGGTCGAGGGATTCGATCCGGCGCAGGGCGCGCGGTTCAGCACCTACGCCTCGTGGTGGATCAAGCAGGCGATCAAGCGAGCGCTGATCAACGCCGTGCAGCCGATCCACGTTCCCGCATACATGGTCGAACTGATCGCGAGGTGGAAGCAGGCGTCCGCCAAACTCGAGAGCGAACTGGGCCGGCCCCCGAGCCTCCAGGAACTCGCCGACGAGATGCAGCTCCCGCTGAAGAAGTTGCGGATCATCAAGCGGGCCGTCAAGGCGTTCCGCGCGCCGTCGCAGGCGCCGCTGGATGAGGACGGCAAGCAGATGAACATGTCCGACCTTCTCGCGGACGAGAAGAGCGGCACGCCGGAGGAGTGCATCCTCAAGGAGGATGAACTCCGCACGATCCGGCGCCTGCTGGACGCCATCGACGAGCGTGACGCGAGGATCCTGCGGCTGCGCTTCGGGCTCGACGGTCAGGAGCCTCTGACGCTGAAGCAGATCGCCGCGGAGATCGGCATCAGCCGCGAGCGCGTCCGCCAGATCGCGGACGAGGCGCTGCGGAAACTCAACGCTCAACTCAACGACGAACGCCCCAGCCGGTTCTACCGTCGCGGCCCGTCGCCGAGCGACCGCCCCATCGGCGCCGACGCGGACTTCGACGGCGCCAGCGCCGAGTCGGCGCGACGCCCGCGCCGGCGGCCGACCCGCGCGGCGGGGTGAGGGCTTTCCTTTCGCACACAACAGTGTTCTCTCTCGCGGGGGAAGCGCTCCCGTGCGCATCTCTTCGCCCCTTCGGGGCTGGTGCGCGGGCTCAGGCGTCCACCTTCAGCCCGTGCGCCTCGGCCACCGGCTTGTTGAGGAGCCGGCCGCCGTCCATGTTGATGGCGGCGCGGAAGCCGGGGTCGCGCTCGGCGAGGGTCTTGTACCCGACGGTCGCGAGTTTGACGGCCCACGGCATCGTGGCGTTGGTCAGCGCCGCCGTGCTGGTCCGCGACACCGCGCCGGGCATGTTGCCCACGCAGTAGTGGACGATCCCGTCCACGACGTACGTCGGTGAGCCGTGCGTCGTCACCTTGCTGGTCTCGACGCACCCGCCCTGGTCGATCGAGACGTCCACGATCACCGCCCCCTCCTTCATCCGCTTCAGGTCGTCGCGGCGCACGAGCCACGGGGCCTTGGCGCCGGGGATCAGCACCGCCCCGATGACGAGGTCGGCCCACGACAGATACTCGCGGATCGCCTGCGGCTCGCTGTAGATGGTGCGCACGTTCCGCGGCATGACGTCGTCGAGGTAACGCATCCGCTCCGGGTCGATGTCCATGATCACCGTGTCGGCGCCCATCCCCGCCGCGATCTTCGCGGCGCAGGTTCCGACGACGCCGCCGCCCAGGACCAGCACCCGCCCCGGCTCGACCCCCGGCACGCCGCCCAGCAGGACGCCCCGCCCCTTCTGCGGTCGCTCGAGGTACTTCGCCCCCTCCTGCGTCGCCAGTTTGCCGGCGATCTCGCTCATCGGCGTCAGGAGCGGCAGCGTCGGCCGCCGTCCCGCCGCGGGCGGCCCCTCAAGCGTTTCGTACGCGATGGCCGTGATCCCCCGCTCCAGGCACGCCAGCGTCAGTTCCTTGTCCGCGGCGAAGTGGAAGTAGGTGAAGACCACCTGCCCCTTTCGCATGTGCGCGTATTCCTGCGGCTGGGGCTCCTTGACCTTCACGATCATGTCCGCCTGGGCCCACACCTCGGCCGCCGTCGGCACGATCGTCGCCCCCGCCGCCGCGTACTGCTCATCCGAGAACCCGCTCCCGACCCCGGCGCCGGCCTCGACGAGCACCCGGTGCCCCTCGCGGGCCAGTAACTCGGCACCCACCGGCCGCATCCCCACCCGGTACTCATCGCTCTTCACCTCACGCGGAACACCGACGATCATGGCCAACTCCCGGTCCACACCCGCACCCGTGCGCGCACTCTAGCCGATCCGCGGCGGAGCCGGCTGGAGGGCGAGGGCGTCCGATCGGGGGGCCGCTGGAACCGCCGCTGCCCCGACCCGGATCGGATGGCAGCCGTCGGGTGCGACGGCGCCTGTCCGGATTTCCCGCTGGTCCTCCGCCTGTTCGCAGTCCCGAGGGCGAACACCGGCGGGGCCAGTTTGGTAGGATCTGAACCCCCACCCAACCCCTGCGCGGCCGCAGGCCGCGAGCGTCCCGGAGCACCGTCTGATGACCCTGCCTCGCCCCCTCGCCGTCCTGACCACCGTCGCCGCGATCGCGGCCTCCCTCGCGGCCGCTGCGCCGGCGGCGGCGCAGGCGGAGGACTTCGTCGCCCGCGCCAATGCCTTCTATGCGAACATCCCCCAGAACAAGCGCAGCGACCTGATCATCCTGCCCGCGGTGGCCAAGATCGAGGAGCCGGCGGATCAGGTCGGCAAGGCGCGGATCACGGCCGAACTCGAAGGCTCGTTGGACCCGATCCTGTACCCGACGAGCGCTCCGGGGTGGCCCGTCGTGGAAGCGTGGCTGATGGCCGAACCCCAGCGTAACGCGCTGAAGGCCCTGGCCGAGGTGACACAGGACGAGGGCCCCACCACGCACATGGTCTTCGCCCAGCCCTACGGCGTCGAGGGGGTCTCGTACGAACTTGTCGGCGCCGACCTGTACACGGAACTGGGCGACCCGCCGATGCTCGCCGCAGCGCAGTTCCGCTACCTCGACGGCCTCGCCAAACTCTGGGGCCTCGCCCACGCCGAGGCCAACCGCCTGATGGCGGCCGGCGAGGGCCCGGAGGCCATGGAAGTCCTGCTCGACTGGCTCTTCTTCTCCCGGCAGATCGCCGACCGCGAACTGGCGGAGGAGAAGATCATCGGGATGGCGATGACGATGCTCGCGCTGATGCACCTGCGCGACCTGGCGTATCAGGACTTTCAGTCGCCGACGCATTCGCTGACCCCGACCGTGCTGGCCGACGTCATCCGGCGGCTCGACGACAAGCGCGGCCCGCTGGGGATCGAGCGCATCCAGCTCCCCCGCGCGGACCGGCTCGCCGTCGAGCAGCTCCTGTACCGGATCTACGACCAGTCCACGCGCCGGCCCAACGACCAGTTCGCCTCGACCATGGCGTGGGTGACGTCGCGCGATCGCCCGCTGCGGCTGTTCTCCGAGGCCGCGCGGTGGGAACTGGTGCGTGCGCAGGCCGCCGGGTGGTACGAGGTCCAGGACGCCCTCCGCAACGTCGCCAACGACTTCGAGAAGCGGTGGGCCCTGCCGCCGCGCGACCCGGTGCTGACCATGAAGACCGACTACGAGCGGACGGTCCGGGGCAGGAGCGGCTTTGCGCCCATCGCTCACCACTACGACACGTACCCGGCGTTCTTCAATCTTCGCGATGTGCTGCGCGCCGAGGCCGCCGGCACGCGCATGAGCCTGGCGATGTACGCCTTCTACCTCCAGTACAACCAGTATCCGCGCGACCTCAGCGCCGTGCGGCCCGCGTTTGCGCCGGTTGTGGACAAGGACCCCTACGCCAACGGCGCGGACATCCTGTTCTTCGTCCCCATCCGCGACCAGCCCAAGGGGCCGCGCGGCGAGACGCAGCCGCACGAGATCCGCGTTTTCCCCGGCTTTAAGTACCCCAACTTCTCTGTTCGCCTCCGCGACGATCAGTTCGTCATCTACTCCGTCGGGCCTGATGAAGTCCGTGGCTGGGCCCGCGACGCCACGCAGGGCAATCCGGACTACCGCGAGGGCGACTACCTCTTCTGGCCCCCGACGATCTCGCTGCTGCGCCAGCACCTGATCCAGAACAAGCACTTCAACTGAGCGGGCCGGGGATGACGGCCAAATGGGCGAAGGGCCAGACGCCCAAATGGGGGCCGAAGGCTGCCGCCTTGATCTGGCTCTTTGGCCACTTGGTGCTTTGGCCGTTTCCTGTCCCGCCCTAGGATCGCTCGATGACCAACGCCTCGCCCCCCGCCGATCCGGCCAAGTGCATCATCATCGGCTCCGGCCCTGCCGGCTGGACCGCCGCGATCTACGCTGCCCGCGCCCAGTTGCAGCCGATCGTCTACGTCGGCGTTCCGAAGCAGAACCCCGGTCCTGTTCTCCCCGGCGGGCAGCTCATGCTGACCACGGAGGTCGAGAACTACCCCGGGTTCCCGCACGGCATCTCCGGCCCGCTCCTGATGGCCGAGTTCCAGAAGCAGGCGGAACGCTTCGGCGCCAAGGTCATCGGTGACGACATCGTCCGCTGCGACTTCTCCTCGCATCCGTTCACGCTGCACACCGGCTCGGGCGGCGCCGTTCGCGCGTTGAGCGTCATCATCGCCACCGGCGCCACCGCCAACTGGCTCGGCCTCCCCAACGAACTGCGCCTGGCCCAGATCGGCGGCGGCGTCAGCGCCTGCGCCGTGTGCGACGGCGCTCTGCCGGCCTTCCGCAACCAGCACCTCGCGGTCGTCGGGGGGGGCGACACCGCGATGGAGGAGGCCACGTACCTCACCAAGTTCGCCTCGACCGTCACGGTCATCCATCGCCGCGACAAACTCCGCGCCAGCCGCATCATGCAGGACCGGTTCCTCTCCCGGCCCAACGCCCGCGTGATGTGGAACAAGGTTGTCACCGACGTCCTGGGCGACCAGGTCATCGAGGCCGTTGCGCTCAAGGACACCGTCACCGGCGAGCGCAGCACGCTGGAGGTCAAGGGCCTGTTCATCGCGATCGGCCACACGCCCGCCACGAAGTTCCTTGAGGGCAGCGGCGTCGAACTGGACGAGAGCGGGTACATCGCCCTGCGCACGCGTTCGAGCGCCACGAACATCCCCGGCGTCTTCGCCGCCGGCGACGTCTGCGACCCGCACTACCGCCAGGCCGTCACCGCCGCCGGCATGGGGTGCCAGGCCGCGCTCGATGCCGAACGCTGGCTCGCCGCCCAGGGCGTGGACTGAGCCTTCCGGCCGTTTAGCCGCGCCACCATTCCCACGGGAAGCCCGCCGGGATCACCCCCGGCCGGTCGTTGAGCAGCCCGACGAGGAACTCGAAGGCATCCACCAGCCGCGGGCCCGGCCGGTTGAACATCTGGTTCCCGTCCACCAGCGCCACACGACCCTGTGCGACGGCAGGCAGTTGGTTCCACCAGGGGGCCCGCGCCAGCGCGGCGGTCTCCCGGCGGGTCAGGTCCAGATCCAGTCCGCACGGTGCGATCACCAGGAACTCCGGCCGCACGGCGACCAGGGCCTCGGGCGGGATCGTGATGCTCCGCCCGGCTTTTCTGAGGGTCGTGCCGATCGGCCCCGCGGCGGCGCCGGCCTCCCGCAGCGGCGTCGTGGGGTTGAGCGGGTGCCGCCCGCCCGCCCGCTCGACGAGTTGCGGCGTCCAGTGTCCCGCGATGAACAGCGGGTCCGTCCACTCCAGCACCGCGACCACCGGCCCGTCCGCGTAGGGGTTCACGAAATCGCCCGCCGCGTACAGCCGCTGGCGGAGCGAGACCAGCAGGGCCTCCGCCTCCCGCTCGAGCCCCACGGCCGCCCCGACGGTCAGCACGTCGTCGAAGACCCCCTCCAGCGTCGTCGGGTTGAGGCTGACGACCCGCGGCCGGCCGGGGAGCCGCTCCGCGATCCGGCGCACCGACGCGAGGTCGATCGAGCAGACGCGGCACAGGTCCTGCGTCAGGATCAGGTCGGGCTCCAGCGCCGCCAGCAGGTCCTCGTCCAGCGTATAGAGCGACGTCGCCGTGGCCTCGCTCCCTGCCGGGGTCAGCACCGACCGGACCTCGGCATCCACCTGGGCCGAGGAGGCGAACCGGACCCGCGGGGCCGTCAGGACCGGCAGCGGCTCCACCGCCTCCGGCGATCCCGGCGGCGGCCAGTCGCACTCATGGGAGCGTCCGACGAGCAGGCGGCGGCCGCCAATGGCGCACAAAATCTCGGTAGCCGAAGGCAGGAGCGAGACGACCCGCATAAGCGAGCGTAGGGCCGACCCGCGGGGTTTCGCCGCCGTCCTTTGGTGGCAAAGCCGCCGCAGGAAGCCGCTCCTCATGCCCGTCTGGTAGCGTGGAGGCCGTGGGGCGGTTACGCTCCGCGGCCGGGCCGGGCTTCGGCAGCAGTGGGGGGTGCATTCGGGGGCTGGGAGCGGCGTTGGGCGTGTGACGCCCGCGGCTGGGGCCGCCGGCACGACGACCCTACACAGCAGGCAGGAACGCATGAAGCGGACGAGTTTCCTTCGGTGGACGGCGTGGGCGGCGGGGGTGAGCGTGGCGGCGGTGGCCGCCGCCCAGGACGCTGGCGGGCAGCCGCCCGAGCAGCCGGAGGAGGAGCGGCGGCAGTCCGAGGAGGTCCCTGAGGCCGGGCTCGAGCAGCCGCAGCCGATCGAGATCGTCCCCGTCGCGCCGACGCCGCCCCCCTCGCCTCCGCCGCGGGAGCCGGAGACGCAGGTCGGCGGCTTCCATCTCAACTTCCGCGACGGCGTGGACCTCAACGTCCTGGTGGACTACATCGCCAAGGAACTGGGCCTCCAGATCATCATCGAGGACGGCAACCTGCTCGGGCAGAAGGTGTTTCTTCCGACGCCGATCCAGGTTCCCGAGGACCAGGTCCTCCGCCTGCTGAACATGCTGCTGGAGCAGAAAGGGTTCACGCTCCGGCGCGACTCCGGGACGGGGATCTACTTCATCTCCCAGATTGGTGATGTGCCGTCGGCGATCGGCCCCGACCCGTTCAACACCACGCGCATGATCCCCACGCCGGGCATCCGTCCCAGTTCGCTGGCGCAGGCGATCAACTCGCTCGGATTTCCGGTGGTGCAGGGGAACGCGGCGGGGTCGCAGCGGCAACCCGGCCAGGCGATCGTCTCGTACCTGGACGACCTGAGCCTGATCCTGATCAGCGGCTCGGCGCGCCAGATCGCGGCGGTCGAGGCGGTGGTCCAGCGCCTCGTGCACGAGCAGTCGCTCATCGGCTTCGAGCGCATCGAACTGCGCTACGTCGCGGCGTCATACGCTCGCGAACGCATTCTCGAGTTGGAGGGAATTGCTGCCGGCGTTCCCCGCGTGCCCGGCCGTGTGGCCCCGGGCGCCAACGTTGCCGGCCAGGCAAGTCCGGCTGGGTTCGGCGGCTCCTCGCTGCTGAACCTCGAGGACCGCCTCACGGTGGACCCGCAGGGCAATGCTCTGCTCTTCCGGGGGCGCCCGGACGAGTCCGCCGAACTGATGCGGCGGCTCAAGATCGTGGATGTCCCCAACGCGCTGATCAGCCGCTGGTACGGCGTCGGCCGCGCTGCCTCGGCCGTCGCCCAGGAGGGCTCGCGCCAGGCCCTGGGCGACGTCACGGTCGAGCAGGGGGGACTTCTCGACGCCTCCAGCCAGTTCGCTCGCAGTGGGATGGCGGTCCAGGGCGTGGGCCAGGTCGGCGGCCAGCGAGGCATCGGCGGCCTGCAGGGCACCGGCTTTGTCGTTTTCCCCGAGGCCGGCGGCTTCGTCTACCGGGGCACCGAGCAGCAGCACCAGCAGGTGCAGCGCCTCATCGACAGCCTCAGCGAACTGACCAGCGCCGAACTGGTCGTCGTCGAGTTCTACAAACTCCGCCACGCCGACTCGGTGAAGGTCGCCGAGATCATCAACAACATTCTGACCAACCAGCAGGGCACCGGATCCAGTGACCTGATCGGGCGCGACCTCGCCCGCGGCGGGGCTCGCGACCGCCGGCGCACGAACGCTTCCCCCCTGATTCAGTCTCAGCAGTCGCAGGAGGGAGAGGGCCAGGGCGAGCGTGCCCTTGGGGCCGACGGCGGCGACGGCGAGATCAGCGCCGTGCGTGCCACCGAGGACACCTTCGTCCTCGCCGACGAGGCGAACAACCAGGTCGTCGTCAAGGCTCCCAAGCGCCTCCAGCCGCAGTTCGCCCGCCTTATCGAGCGCCTCGATCTGCGCCGCCCGCAGGTGTACATCGACGCCAAGATCGTCGCGGTCACGGGCTCCGACGACTTCCGCATGGCGTTTGAGACCCAGATCATCGCCGGCCAGTTCGGTCTGAACACCGATTTCGGTCTGGGCCAACCGGGTCAGACGATCCTCGACCCCAAGCGTGTGCCGGGCTCGGTCGGCCCGTTCAACCTCACCGCCGCGGTCGTGCGCTCCGACTTCGTTCCCGTCCTGCTCAGCGTTCTTCAGAGCACCAACAACTCGCGCATCCTCTCCATGCCTCAGTTGCTCGTGGATGACAACGAGGAGGCGGAGGTCATCAGCGTCAACCGCGAGCCCTACGGCGCCATCAGCCGCGATCCGGGCGCGGGCGACATCATCACCCAGGGCGGCGAGGCCGAGGCGGGCACCACGCTCCGCGTCAAGCCCCAGATCTCCGAGGGCGGCTACCTGAACCTCCAGTACGAGATCGAGCTTTCAAGTTTCACCGGTGAGCCGCGCGAGGGTCTCGGCCCGCCGAGCCAGGTGAACAACATCCGCTCGGATTCGGTGACGGTGCCGAGCGACACGACGATCGTCGTCGGCGGTCTCACGTTCACGTCCGACGTCAACACCGTCTTCAAGATCCCCCTGCTGGGCGACATCCCCCTGGTGGGCCACCTCTTCCGCGACACATCTACGTCGAAAACCACCACGACGCTGTATATCTTCATCACCCCGACGATCATGCGCGATCCGAACTTTGCCGACCTGCGTTTGCTTACCCGCGGCCCGGCCGCCGAGGCGGGCATCGCCGCGGACCTGCCGCACGCCGGCCCGGTGCGCATCGACATCCTCGACCGCTCGTCTCGCCCGCTCGCGCCCCCGCCGATGCTCGAGGACCCCTCGACGCCCGGTCGCTCGGAGGAGCAGCCCGTCGGCGCCACGCCCCGGCGCTGGGTTCCTCCGTCGCGCTCGGGTGGCGCTTCCTCGGAGGAAACCCGCTAGATGGGCAAGGTCCGTTCCCTCATCCCGGTGCGCAGGGAAGGCTCGGGTGGCGGCAACGGCGCCGCGCCCGGCGACCGCGGCGGGGCGCTGGAGCGCTCGCCCGCGCACTGGTCGCGCCTGGCTGCCCAGTTCGGTCCGCTCGGCGTCACGCCCGAGCAGATCCGCAACTTCCCGGAGGTCCCCGGCTCGGACGACGAGCCCTGGGACGTGCTCCTGTCGATGCTCGCCACCGACGAGCACGCCGCTCTTGCCAAACTGGCTCAGCGAACCGGTCTGCGCCTGGAGAACGAGCCCCGACTGCACGAGACCGCCGCGAAGTTCTACGAAACCGTCCCCGCCAGCCTCGCGCGTGAGCGGGCCATCGCCGGCGTCGCCAGCGACGGCCACGTGATGACCTGCGCCACCGCGCAGCCCATGCAGCCAGCCCTCTTCTCGCTCGTCGAGGACCTGCTGGGCATGCCTATCCGCCTGGTGCTTTCGCCGCGCGCGGCGGTGGTCAACCTCATCAACCGCGGCTACGAGCAGCGCCAGGACCTGGTCACCGAGATCGTCGAGGAGATGCCACTCGACGAGCGGGCCATCCAGTCCGCCGCCGGCTCGGTCACCGGCGCGACCGACCTGCTCCAACTCGCCCGCCAGACGCCCGTCATCCGTCTGGTCAACATGATTCTCTTCGAGGCCCTGCGCCGGCGCGCCAGCGACATCCACGTCCACCCGATGGAGACCAAACTGGTCATCCGCTTCCGCATCGACGGGATGCTCGTGGACGCCTTCAGCCCGCCCCTGGCCCTGGCCCCGGCGATCAGTTCGCGTCTGAAGGTGATGACCGACCTGGACATCGCCAACCGCCACTCGCCGCAGGACGGCCACTCCACGGTCCGCCTGGGCAACCGCAAGATCGACATCCGCCTCTCGTGCATCCCCACCGTCTACGGCGAGCGGCTCGTCATGCGTCTACTCGACCAGACGCAGACGAAACTCTCCCTCGACGAGATCGGCATGTCGGCGGAGATGCAGCGGAAGTTCGTGGACTTGGTCGAGCACAACGACGGGATCATCCTCGTCACCGGCCCCACCGGCAGCGGCAAGACCACCACGCTCTACGGCGGCCTGGGGATGATCGACCGCACCAGCCGCAACGTCATGACCATCGAGGACCCCGTCGAGTACCACCTCGAGGGGATCAGCCAGACCCAGGTCAACGTCAAGCGAGGCGTCACCTTCGCGGCCGGTCTCCGCAGCCTCCTGCGCCAGGACCCCGACGTCATCCTCGTCGGCGAGATCCGCGACCGCGAGACCGCCGAACTCGCCGTGCAGGCCAGCCTCACCGGCCACCTCGTTCTCGCCACGCTCCACACCAACGACGCCCCCAGCGCGCTGGCCCGCCTGGTCAACATCGGCATCGAGCCCTTCATGGTCACCAGCACGCTGCTGGCGGTCATGGCCCAGCGCCTCGTGCGCCGCACGTGCACCGTGTGCCGCGGCACGGGCCACGCCGTGGACGGCGTCGCAAGCCCGGACGCCGTGGGAGGCGGCAGGTGCGAGAACTGCTTCGGCACCGGTTACCGCGGCCGCATCGGCGTCTTCGAGATCATGGAGATGACCGACGAACTGCGCCGCCTCACCATCGAGCGCGTGGACGCCGTCACCCTCGCCGAGGCCGCCAAGGCCGCCGGAATGCGCACGATGATGGACGACGGCCTGGAGAAGGTCGCCGCCGGCCTGACGACCGAGGCCGAACTACGCCGCGTCCTGCGCTGAATCCCGCGGCGGCCGGCGGGCCTGCTCCCTGAACCCCGGACGGGCCGCGGCGATACAAATACTCCCACGTGGTCCGGGGTGGGGGGAGGAGCGCCCCATGGCCGAAGCGCCCGCTCTGGAGATCAGGGACCTGCGCTTCCGCTACGCCGGCTCCGCGCCCGGCGCCTGGGTCGTGGACGTCCCCGCCCTCACCCTCGCCCGCGGCGAGCAGATGCTCCTCACCGGCGGCTCCGGCCGCGGCAAGAGCACGCTCCTCCAGATCATCGCCGGGCTGATGGACCCTTCTCCCGCCCGCGGCGCCGGCGAGGGCTCCTGCGGCGTCGTTCTGGTTGATGGTCACAACATCCACGAACTCCGCGGCGCCAAGCGCGATCTCTTCCGCGGCCGCAGGATCGGCATGATCTTCCAGACGTTCAACCTCCTCCACGGCTTCACGGCCCTGGAGAACGTCATGGCCGCGCTGATGTTCTCGCAGGTCCCCGCGCGCGAGCACCGCGAGCGGGCCGGGGCGCTGCTGCGGCGGCTGGGGATCGACCGTGTCGATGCGCCGCCCGAGCGTCTTTCCGTCGGCCAGCAGCAGCGCGTCGCCGTCGCTCGGGCCCTGGCAACCGGCCCGGTTCTGGTGCTCGCGGATGAGCCCACGGCGAGCCTCGACCCCGAGAACGCCGCCGCCGCGATGGATCTCATCCAGGGCGCCTGCCGCGAAAGCGGCGCAGCGCTCCTGTGCGTCAGCCACGATCCCGCGATGGCCGCGAGGTTCGAGCGCCGCGAGGAACTCTCCACCTTGGGCCGCTCCGTCGCCGTGCCCGAGGGCGTGCTCGGGGGGATCGGCCCGTGACCGACTTCACGATCATCTTCCGCTCGCTGGCCGCGAGGCTCTTCTCCACCGCCACCACGGTCATCACCGTCGCCGTCGCCGTTGCGCTCATGCTCGTGCTGCTCTCGATGCGCGACGCCGGCCGCAAGGCCTTCGAGCGCGGCAGCGGGAACATGCACATGCTCGTCTCGGCTGAGCCCGGGTCGATGGTCTCGGTTCTCAACAGCGTCTTCTATGCCGACGCGCCGGATCGTTCGATCCCCTGGGCGACTTACGAGAAGATCGCCGAGCACTGGGCTCTTGATCCGGAGTCGGGTGGCTTTGCGATCCCTCTCCAGATCGGCGACAACTACCGCGGTCTGCCGATCGTCGCCACGACGCCGGAGTTCTTCACCAGGTTCGAGCCCGTCGCCGGCCATCCGTGGCGGCTCCGCGAAGGGCGCTTCTTCGAGCGGCCGTGGGAGGTCGTCGTCGGCGCAGTCGCGGCTCGTCAGGCGGGGCTCCGCGTCGGCTCGCACATCCACCTGACCCACGGCGCCGATGAGCGCGGCCACGAGCACCACGAGTTCGGCTACGACGTCGTCGGTATCCTCGAGCCCACCGGCTCCTCGCACGACCGCGCGCTGTTCACCGATCTCATCAGCGCCTGGATCCTCCACGCCCACGACCGGCGCGAGCGCGAGGGCCTCGTCGAGGCCGCGCATCACCACGGCGAGCACGAGGCGCATTCGCACGACAACCCCGGCACCACCGAGGCCGACCTGCTCCCTTCCGACCGCAAGATCACGGGCATCTACCTCCGCGCCGCCACCCGTCCCGGGGCTGCCGGCTCGGCCGCGATCGGCCCGCTGTTCGCCGAACTTCGCGCTCAGTCCGGCCTCACCGTCGCCGACCCCGTCGCTGAGATCGGCAACCTCTTCGCCATCGTCTCCAACATCGACCAGATCCTCATCGGCATGGCCGCCGTCGTGCTGGTCTCCAGCGGCATCGCGATCATGCTCGCGCTGTACAACTCGATGGAGCAGCGTCGTCGGCAGATCGCCGTCTTCCGCGTGCTGGGGTGCTCCCGCGGCCGGATCTTCAACCTCGTGCTCACGGAATCCGCGATCATCGGGCTGCTGGGCGCCGCCGTCGGCGTCCTGCTGAGTGTCGCCGGGTCGTGGGCCGTTGCGGCCGCCCTCAGGCAGCGCGTAGGGCTGGTCATCGAGCCTCGTCTGGGGCTCGACTGGACGCTCTACGTCGTGGCCGGGACCGTCGTCCTCGCCGCAGTAGCGGGCATTGTCCCCGCGGTCATGGCGTACCGCACGAGTGTGGCGAACAATCTCAGGCCGCTGGGCTGAAGCGCCCGGTGGCCCGGCCCGAGCCGCCCAAGCGCGGCGTCGGTTGGGAGAGTGGGGGGGTCGGAGCGAACCATGAAGGTGTTTTGGGCTCTGATCGCGGTTCTCGTGCTCGGCGCGGCGGTCATGGCGATTCGCTCAATGGGCGAACCTGCGACCACCGCCGGGCAATCGGCTCAAGCCACGCGCGAGCCGGACGTGGCTCCGCCGTCGCCGCCGCCGGTTACACCTGCGCCCGAGCCTGCCCCTGCTGAAGCGCCCGCCGCGGAGGTCGCCGAGATCGCGGATCCACCCGAGCCCGCCGCTCCCGAGCCGGCCGTCGCCGCCTCGGCCGAACCGGAGGAGCCGGCCCTGGCGGCTGCCGAGACTCCGCTGCCGGCCGAACTCGAGAGCCTCGTTGCCGAGGCGATCGGCGGCGCCGAGGTCGCCGCCGCGACGCCTGTCGCCATTTCTGAGCCGGCCGCCGAAGCAGCGCCAGCGGCGGCCGACGCGCCCACGCCGCTGATCGTCGAGCAGCCCGACGGCTCGAAACTGATCGCCGGCCGCTTCATCCTCAAAGGTGAGGGGACGAAGCAGAAACCCTACGAGGTGACCTGGGACATGCTCGTCTCCGCCCAGGAGACCTACAAGCCGCGGCTGGGGCAGAAGACGATCCCGCCTTACCTGGACATGCTCCACGGCAAGTACGTCACCATCTCGGGCTTCATCGCCTTCCCGCTGATGGCCCAGTCCGCCGACGAGATGCTCGTCATGCTCAACCAGTGGGACGGCTGCTGCATCGGCATCCCGCCCACGCCGTACGACGCCGTCGAGGTCCGCCTCGCCACCGCCGCCGAAGGCGAGACACGTTTTAAGGCCACAGGCACCGTCACCGGCAAGTTCGCCGTGGACCCGTATCTCGTCAAGGATTGGCTCATCGGCCTGTACACGATGGAAGACGCGGTGCTGATGACTGATTAGGCAATGGGGAGTGGGCAATAGGCAATGGAAGACGCGGGGCGAGGCAGTCCGCGCCCCACGCCCAAACGGGCGCAGTCCTTTCCACTGCCCATTGCCCATTCCCCATTGCCTCTCCCTTCTCCTACCGTTTCTCATGCCCCTCCCCCCAATCGACCTCCGGTCCGATACCGTCACGCGCCCCACCCCGGACATGCTCCGCGCCATGGCTGAGGCCCGGGTCGGCGATGATGTCCTCGGCGACGACCCGACCGTCATCGCCCTCCAGGAGCGCGTTGCCGCGATCATGGGCAAGGAGGCGGCGTGCTTCGTCCCCTCGGGCACGATGGCCAACCAGACCGCCATCCGCGCCCTGACCGAGCCCGGCGACGAAGTCATCGCCCACCGCGACTCGCACATCATTCACTACGAGACCGGCGGCCCGGCCGCCCTGAGCGGCGTGATGATCCGCCCGCTTGACGGCGAGTGCGGCCTTTTCGACGAGGCCGACGTTGTCGCCGTCGTCCGCCCGGTCTCCGCGCACTTCCCCGTGTCGCGCCTGCTGGTCGTCGAGAACACGCACAATCGCGGCGGCGGCGCTGTCTGGCCCATCGACCGCATCCGCCGCGTCACCGCCGAGGCTCGCCGCCACAACCTCCGCCTGCACCTCGACGGCGCCCGCATCTGGAACGCCTCCGCCGCCACGGGCATCAAGCCCGCCGAGTACGCGCGTCACTTCGACACCGTCGCGTGCTGCTTCTCCAAGGGCCTGGGCGCCCCCGTCGGCTCGGCCGTCTGCGGCGACCGCGACACCATCGCCCGCGTGGTGCGCTTCCGCAAGATGTTCGGCGGCGCGATGCGTCAGGCCGGGTACCTCGCCGCCGCGGCCCTCTACGCCCTCGACCACCACGTCGAGCGCCTCGCCGAGGACCACGCCAACGCCCGCCGCTTGGCTGAAGGCCTTGCAAACATCCCCGGCATCACCGTCCCGATGCCCGTCGAGACCAACATGGTCTTTTTCGACCTGGACCCGCGGCTCGGCCCCGCCGCCGCATTCTGCGACCGGCTCGCGGCGATGGAGCGTCCCGTGCGCGTTCTCCCCACCGGCCCGCAGCGCATCCGCGCCGTTTGCCACCTCGACGTCAGCGCCGACGCCATCGAGGCCGCCATCACCACCATCGCTGCGGCAGCCGGCGACACCAGCGTGCTCTGAGCCTCGCGGGGGCTGGCGAGGGTGGGGGGTTACTGCCGCATCCTGGTCAGTTTCACCGTCGTGCTGTTGACCAGGTCCATCTTCACTCCTTGCATCGACGTCCGCAGGTCCACGCGCTGCGTCTGCTCGAGCGAGTCCAGAACTCCCTCGGCCGTGTTCCACACCATCCGGCCCGAGTTCGCCGAGCCCAGCAGATCAAACGGCGCCTCGCCGCCCCCAGGCGCCGGCCCCGCCGTGATGCTCCCCGACAGCGCGATCACCGCCGTTTCCGCCTCGACCGACTCCAGCCGATATTCCGTGACGATCGTGAACGTCCCGAGCGGCGACTCCTCCAACTTGTCGCGATAGGTCCACGTCTCGCCGACGCGGGCCATCCCCGTTGGGTGCCGCGTCGTGAGGATCGGCTCCAGGAACGACGCCACGATCGCCCGCTCGCGGAACTGCGCGGCGACCCGCGGCCAGAACCCGCCGGCCTCTCCGTTGTCACCACGACCGGCCCCTTCCTCACCTGCCCCCTCAGCGCCATCCCTCGCCGGCTTCACCAGGTGCTCCCCGCCGCTCACCGCCGTGACGTTCCCCTCCGCGTCCACCTTGACCAGCAGCCGCATCCCAACCACCGACCGCAGCGCCTGCGCCGGCTCCCCTTCCGCTTCCGGAGCGGTGCTGTCGAACGCCCCCGCCTGGTTCGGCGATTCCAGCGAGAACCGCAGCCCCGCATACTCCAGTTCGAGCGTCGTTCCCTGCTCCCCCGTCTCGCGCACACGCACGATGAAATCCACCCACTGATGTGCCGCTTGTTTCTGCTCTGCCGGCTGCGCCGGTCCCGTCGCCTCGTCGTCGCCGCCCCGCGGCGTGCGCAGGTGCAGCAGCGTATCGACCGTCATCACAAAGCGATGTTCGGCCCCCGCCTCCAGCCGTCCGCGGAGGTTCGCCGCCGTCGCGGCCGCTTCTTCCTGCGCGACGACCGGCCCCGCCAGCGCAAGCACGCACAGCGCCAGCAGCCGCATCCGGATGACCATGGAAAGCCCCCCGGGCCCGCCTCGCCGCGCGCCGCGCATCGGCACGCCCGCGTCCGGGCTCGGCCAAGTCTAGGTCTTTCTCGGAGATGCCCCGCGCCCGGGTGAAGCGGCCCTCAGCCTCGCATCAGGCCGAGCGGGCCCGGTGATCCAGCCCCTCGCGGATGTACTCGTTGTTCCAGGCCACCTGCGCCAGTTGGATGAGTTTGGCCCGCTGCTCCGGCGTCACGTCCACGAACTGCAGCCCCGCGGTGTGCCGGAACCACCCCGCCCGGCTGATCCACACCACGCGCGCCTTGACCGGCACGACGTTGTCCCCCATCTCCAGCAGCATCGGCGTGACGCTGTCCTTCTTCAGCCGCACCCGCCCGCGGACCAGCACCCGCACCCCCGACGCCGACAGGTCCAGCACCTCCCCCAGCGTGCACCGCGTGTCCCCGCACCGGACGCGCCCATGCCGCCGCCTGGTGAGGGCGGGGCTCTGGTCTTCAAGACGCAGCACCGGGTTCCGGGGGAGTCTCACCCCGGGACCATCGGTCGTTATGGGCGGCGGCTTGACCCGTCGTCGGGCGACGCCCTGATGTATGCTGGATTCCGCACCGATAGGGAGGGCTCGGGGATCGCGGGGCGGGGCAAGGGGGAGGGGAGGGGGGAGAGCAGGAGCGACGCAGGTATGGCCTCGATCATCATCGCCGCCGGACCCCAGGGAGAGGGGGAGTACTACCCGCTCGGCCGCCGCACGACAGTGATCGGACGTGACGAGGCCGTACCCGTCCAGGTCGTGGACGAGCGGGTCTCCCGCCGCCACCTCCAGATCCGCTACGAGGAGGGCAAGGGGTACATCGCCCTCGACATGCGCAGCGCCAACGGCTCGTTCGTCAACGGCCGGCGCATCACCGACGAGGTCGTCCTGGCCGAGGGCGACGAGATCCAGATCGGCGACACCAAACTCCACTTCACCCTCAACGACTTCCCCGACAAGCAGAGCGCCATGGCCCACTTCAAGAAAGCCGGCCAGAAGTACCGCAACACCCTCATGCAGTAATCGCCAGGCGTGCCGTCTCGCCGGCCGGTTCCCCTCGCCGGCGGCGCCGTCGCAACGTTGCGCCATCCAACCCTGGAATACCCCCTCGCCCTCGCCCGTTGGTGATCCGCCGCGAGGCCGCGCCGGCTCACCCCGGCGCGAACAGAGCCGGCGTTCCCCCGCGTTCACGTCGTGCGTGGACCCGGGGGCACGCCCGAGTTGCAAGGGTTGTGCCCATGGCACAGTTCCGTGGCCGTGTTGCGCTCATCACCGGGGCGGGCTCCGGCATTGGCCGCGCCGCCGCCATCGCTTACGCCCGTGAGGGCGCCGCCGTCGTCCTCGGCAACCGCAATGAGCAGGCCGGGCAGGCCACCGCCGAACTGATCCGCTCCCGCGGCGGCCAGGCCGTCTTCCAGCGCACCGACGTGACGCGCCCCGGCGACATCGAGGCCCTCGTCTCCACCGCTATCGAGCGCTTCGGACGCCTCGACTTCGCCTTCAACAACGCCGGCGTGATCGTCCCCGCGCTTCCGCTCAGCGACGGCGCCGAGGAGGACTTTGACCGTGTTCTCGACGTCAACGTCAAAGGCGTCTGGCGCGCCATGCGGGCTCAGATCGCCGTCATGCTCCCCGCCGGCCGAGGCGTCATCATCAACAACAGTTCTGTAGCCGGCCGGACGGGCCTCCCGATCGCCGCACCCTACATCGCCAGCAAGCACGCCGTTGAGGGACTCACCAGGTCTGTCGCTCTCGAACTGGCGCCCCGGGGCATCCGCGTCAACGCCGTGGCCCCGGGCCCCATCAAGACTCCTATGTTCGACACCTTCACCGACAACGACCCGTCCCGCCTCCGGGCGATCGTCCCCATGGACCGGATCGGCGAACCGGAGGAGGTCGCCGAAGCGGTCATCTGGCTCAGTTCCGACGCGGCGTCGTTCATCACCGGCCAGAGCCTCGCGATCGACGGCGGCATCCTTGCCGGCCGCTGACGCCCTCACGCTCGGCGGCGCAGTCAGCAGGTGAACGCGGCCGCCGCACGGTGTAGCATCCACGCTCACCTGCTCATCTCTCACCCGCGGAATCCCCGATGCTGGGCTTCTTCAAACGCCGCCGCCGCAAACGCCTCCGCGAGGCGCCTTTCCCATCGCACTGGCGCGAGATCCTCGAGCGGCGCGTGCCGTACTACATGCGCCTCTCCCCGCGCGACCGCCGCGAACTGGAGGGCCACATCCAGGTCTTCCTCGCCGAGAAGCGCTTCGAGGGGTGCGCTGGCCTGGAGATCACCGACGAGATCCGCCTCACCATCGCCGCCCAGGCGTGCATCCTCCTCCTTCACCGCGACACCGATTACTACCCCGGCCTGCGCACCATCCTCGTTTACCCGCACCGCTACATCGCCACCTCCAAGGCCCAGGGCCCCGGCGGCGTCGTCATCGAGACCAGCGGCGTCCGCCTCGGCGAGAGTTGGCACGGGTCCCTCTCCACCGCTGGCGGCGGTCCCGTCATCCTCTCCTGGGACGACGTCCGCGCCGGCGCGGCCGACCCGCGCGACGGCCACAACGTCGTGTTCCACGAGTTCGCTCACCAACTCGACGGCGAATCCGGCGCCGTCGAGGGCGCTCCCATGCTCGAGCGCGGCTCCCTCTACGCCACCTGGGCGCGCATCTTCAGCGCCGAGTTCGAGCGCCTCCGCGTGGACCTGGCCTGGGACCGCGCCACCCTCCTGGGCAGTTACGCGGCCACGAGCCCCGCCGAGTTCTTCGCCGTCGCTACCGAGTTCTTCTTCGAGCGGCCCACCGCGCTGCGCGCCCGCCACCCGCAGCTCTACGCCCAACTCGCCGCGTTCTACCGCCAGGACCCCGCCCAACTCGAGCCCGCCCGGAGTCCCGCCGCTCCCTGAGTCGCGTGCTTGCAACGAAAGCGGGGCGCGGATCTGAATCCGCGCCCCGCGCTCTCTTCCCCCGCCCGTGCGAGCGGCTTCACGGCGTCTGGCTCAGCGAGATAAACCCCAGACGCACCAGGAACATCGTCCCTTCCTGCACCTCGTCGTGACTGAACCCCGCCAGGCTCTTGGGCGCCGCCGGCGTCCCCACCAGGTCCGGCAGGTACGGCCACGGTCCCTCGCCGCGACGCGCCATGTCGGCCAGCGTGCGCAGCACAGCCTCGGCGGATTCGAACAGCCGCTCCGGGCTCACCTTCTTGGACGCCTCGTTCATGGTTGCGCTCCCTTCACCGTGCGTGCCGGCGTGCGCCGGCCGATGCCCCCCTGGCTCTCCTCGCAACCGTCTCTCCCATCCCCGCTGCCGCGTGGCCGCGGCCGGTCCCCCCGCCGGCGCGGACGCCCGCGATGGACCATTGTGCGCGACGCCCGTGGGCGCGCCCTCATGGACGCGTGTGATCCCCCTCACCCCCGCCCTCACCACGGCCAAGTCATCGCGGCTTGGTGAGTTCGTTGGCCGCCCTCGCCAGCGCCTCGACGCTCCGCCCCGCCGCGATGCGCTCGGCCTTCTCCGGCGCCAGCCCCGCGGCCGTCAGAACCGACGCCGCCTTCTTCCAGAGTTTCTCCGCCTCTTTGCTCCCGGGCGCTGCGAGCGCCAGGTCCGACACCAGTTCCTGCAGCCGCTGCGCCGACGCCGCGTCCTTGTGCTCGTAGTAGCGCTTGATGATTCCCTGCTGGTACTTGGTGAAGTACTGCTGACCCTTGGCCATGCTCGCGCTCCAGCCCCGCTCCCGCGAGGGGAGTGTCCGCACGCCGACGCCGCAGGGCAAGCCCCGCTCACCGCCCCTGCTCGGGCCCCTCCAGGCCGGCCCGCTCCGTCGGCACCACGGTGATCTTTCCGCTGCGCTCCAGCACGGCGTACGCCACCTGCTCGATCCGTGCCAGCCCCGGCGACCGCCGCGCCGACTCCATCACGTCCTCCACGTCCACCCGCTCCCGGTCCATCCGCTCCTTCAGCGGCCGGCCCCGCTCCACGATCAGCAGCGGCGTGCTGTCCAGCAGCCGGTCCAGCGTCCGCGACCGCTGCTTCAGCAGCGACAGCCCTACGTCCACCGCCACGAATGTCAGGATCAGCAGGAACGCGTGTGTCATCGAGCGGTCGTCACCCACCAGCGCCTGCTGCGTCGTCTCCGAGATCACCAGCAGCAGCAGCAGGTCGAACGTCGTCGCCTCGCTCATCGTCCGCTTCCCGCTGATCCGGAAGACCAGCAGCAGGAACGCGTACATCGCGACGACCCGCACGACGGCGTCCATGCGCCCTCCCGGCCGCCCGCCACGCGGCCATCGCGGCCGTCTTCGCTACGGCAGCGCCAGCATCCACACCCGCACGCCCCCGTCGCGTCCCTCGACGCCCACCTCGCCGCCGAGCCCGCCCACCGTCTGCACCTCTACTCGCAGCGCGACCGCAAGGCGGTCGCCCGGCGCTGTGTCCGGCGCGTGTGCAAACACGAGGCCCGTCCGCGCCGGCGTCGCCCACCAGCGCACCGGCTCGGGTCGTACCGCCTCAACGCTCATCCGCTCCATCATCTCGCGGCTGAGCCACAGCACCGTCTCGTTCCCCGTCCCCGCCGCGAGCGAGAACGTCAGATCCACCGGCCTGTTGGAGCGCACGATCCGTTCGTACTTCACGTGCAGGGCGCCGTCCAGACCCTCCGCCTCCGCATGGCTCAAAGGCCCATGCCCGAGCGCCCCCGCCAGCGACGCGGCCAGCACCAGCACGCCCGCCACCCACCCGATCCGCTGCACCGCCCACTCGCGGCGCTGGAACCGCATGTCCTGGTCCACTTGGACGCCGGGCGGCGGCCCGTCGCCGGGCCGTTGGCCGCTCTCGCCGCTGCTCGCCACGGATGGTCCCCCCCGGGCCGATCAGGGCCCCCCAGCGCTCCGCCCCGGGATCGGCGCCGGCTCGAAGCCGTCGCACCCGCTGATCGGCGTCACCCGCAGGTGCAGGCTCGCGTGCCGCGGGTGCCCGCACTGATCGACGAAGTCCTCCGGCGCGTGATGGCTCACCCGGATCTGAACGAGTTGCTCCGTCGGCTCGTGCGGCTCGCCAAAGTGCGCGCACAGCCCGCATTGCCCTTCTTGCACCGTCTTCATCGCAGCCTCCTGCCCGGGCCTCCGCCCGCTCCCCCGCGCGGCCCGACCCGTTTGAGAATCATGGCCCCCGTTCGCGCGCGGGACCCGAAGAACCGGTGAATCCGCGTTCAGCCAGCCCCGGGGAACCCACGGCTCCCGTGCACTGCGCTCATCGCCCTCTCACGCGCTGCTCGGCCGTCTCGCCCACGATTGCTGCAGCCATGCATCGCACGATCCGTGTCCTCAGCGTCGGCCAGTGCGCCGTGGACGGCCCTCGCCTGCATCACTTCCTCCGCGATGTGCTCGGCGCCCGCGTCGATTCGGCCGACACGGCCGCGGCTGCCGTCCGCCTCGCCGCCGGCCCGCGTGCGATCCGCTACGACCTGGTCGTCGTCAACCGCGTCCTCGCCTCCGACGGCGGCCCCGGCGTCGATGTCGTCGCAGCTCTCCGCGCCGCGGGCTGCCCGGCGCCGATCATGCTCATCAGCGACCTCGAATCCGCCCAGCACGAGGCCCAGCGCCGGGGCGCGATCCGCGGCTTCGGCAAGTCCCAGATCGACGACCCCGTCGTGATCGACCGCCTCCGCGCCGTCGTCCACGCTCATGTGTGAGTCCAGCGCTCCCGTGAACCCACCCTGGGCGTGGCCGCGTGGGGAGGACGCCGGGATCCGCTCCGCCGCCAACCGTCGCTGCGCTACGCGTGTGCCGCCGGCGCGTGTGCCGGGGGCATCTCGCGGTGGATCAGCGGCACCCCGTGCTGCACGTTGTACGTCGCCGCCGCCAGCACGCCCCCAACCAGCGGGCCCACGATATAGATCCACGCGTGCGTCCACGGCCCGCCGTCCAGGGCGCTGATCAGCGCCATCCCCACGCCCACCGCCGGGTTGAACGCCCCGCCGGAGATGCCGCCCCCAGCGTACGCCGCGGCCGTGATCGTGAACCCGATCGCCAGCCCGAAGTACGAGTTCCCCTTCGTCTGCGGCGACGTCGCCACGTTGAGCACCACCAGCGCCAGCGCGAACGTGAACAGCATCTCCACCAGCAGCGCCGCCGACGTACTCACACCCTCCGCCGGCGCGGGGACCACCGTCTTGCCCGTCACCGCCCACGCCACGATCGCGGCGGCCAGGCCCCCCAGCACCTGCGCAACCATGTACGGCCACACATCGTGCGTGCGCATCGCCCCGCCCCCGCGGGCCGCCACCGCCGCCGTCACCGCCGGGTTGTAGTGTCCCCCGGAGATGTGCCCGCCCATGTACACCATCACCATCAGGACCGATCCGATGGTCAGCCCCGCGGTGATGCTGCCGATCAGCACCCCTCCGGACTCCGTCGTGCTCGACACCACGAGGCAGATCGTCAGGACCAGGAAGAACGCCCCGATGAACTCCGTCAAATACCGGTTCATGCCCACCTCCGCCCATGCCCGCTTGGAACGCCGACCGGCGACGCGGCCGGATTCATGCGACTCTACAAACCAACCCTGAGCGGCGCATGAAGGCGCCCCTCGCGTGCCCGGCAACTCCGAGCCGGCCGCGCGCGAGGTTCGCGGCCGCCGCCGCCATCGCCGCAAGCCCCAGGAACCGGCCCCGCCCCCGTCCCGGTCGGCCGCGGCGGGCGGGCCTCCCGCGGGCGCCGGAAGTCCGGTTCCGGCACGGGTGAGGGAGGCGTGCGGCGTCGGCGCCCCCTCACCAACCTGCCGGCGGCACATTTCGGGCTTCCGGTCGTTCACACACGCCCGACCTCCGCCGTCATGAAACAGGGGGGCGCAGAGAGGAGTCCCAACCGTGACCCAGCCCCGTGCCCTGTTTGCTCTGCTGGCGGCCTCCATCGCCGCGCCGCACGCCGCGGCCGATGTGGGCCTCGTTGTCCTCCCCCGTCCTTCCGGGTTTGTCGGTGCGACCGCGTACGACATCTCCGCCGATGGCACGACGGTCGTTGGCTCCATCAGCCGGGGCACCGCACCCATTCCTGACACCCACCACGCCGTTCGATGGGTGCTCGGCCAGGAGCCCCAGGACCTCGGGTTCATCCCGAACGCCATGAACACGCGCGCCCTGAGTGTGTCGAGTGATGGCCGGGTCCTTATCGGTCGTGCCGAGAACGGGATAAACCCGATCTACTTCCGCTGGGAAGCCGCCGGGCCGCTTGTGCCGCTCCCCGTGCCGGCCCAGACGAACTTCATCGCGGCCAGCGCGGTCTCCCCCGACGGCTCGTTCACGGTCGGCACGCGCTCGTCGCCGACGGGCACCAATGCCGTGCGTTGGGACGGCTTCGCCGCCCCCCAGCCCCTCTCCTCGCCTCCCGGCGCCATCGCGACCGGCGCGACGTGCATCGCCCCGACCGGCGAGATCATCGGCACCGCCCTGATCGGCTCGGCGACCTGCCTCACCCGCTGGACGGGTGACACCCCCGAAGTCCTCGACCCTGTTCCGAACCACCTCGCTTTTGCTACGTTCGCCGCCAGCGCCGGCGGCCAGACTCTCGTCGGGGCGATCACTCCCACTGGTTCTGGCTCTTTCTATGACCAGCCGTTCCGCTGGACCGCCGACGAGGGCTTTGAGATGCTGTCCCGCCCCGCCGGCACTGTCGGCGCCGCGGTCTACGACATCAGCCTCGATGGCGCGATCGCGGTCGGCACGTCCTTCACCGACTCCATCAATGATCCGTGGATCGCAACTGCCTGGGTCGGCGACGAGGTCATGACGCTCAGCAACTACCTCTCCTCCGCAGGGATCGATGTGACGGGCTGGCACTTCATGGAGGCCCGCGGCATCTCGCCCGACGGAACCGTGATCGTCGGCTCTGCGATCACGCCCGCCGGCGTTCGCGAGGCGTTCATCGCCACCGTCCCGTCGCCCGGGGGGGCTGCCGCCCTGGTGATCGGCGCCGGGCTGGGCCTCCGGCGCCGCCGCCGCTGAGCGGCGTAGGAACCCCGCTTCCTCCGTCCGTCGCCGGCGGGCACAGCCCGCGGGTCACGACAACCGGATGAGAACCCAAACATGGGGCTCGCCGCAGCGTCGCCGCGCGTGTTACAGACGTGTTGCGCACCGGAGGGCGGGGTATTCGTATCTTCGGCGACAGGGGGCGCTCAGGAGATACGAGATGGTGGTGCGCAGCGTGCCGGTGTGGCTGGCGGTGGGCCTGGTCGGGACGGCGTCCTCCGTGTCGCTGGCGGACGCCTTCGCGGCCCGCGGGACGATCGAGGAGGTCACGGTCTACCGCGGCCAGGCGCTGGTGACCCGCGTTGTCGGCGTCGATCAGCCGGGTGGGATCGCCGAGATCGTCGTCACCGACCTGCCGGACCGCATCATCCCCGAGAGCCTCTTCGCCGAGTCCGGCGGCGGGCTCGAGGTGCGGTCGGTCCGCTTCCGCACGCGGCCGGTGCTCGAGGACGTCAACGAGGAGGTCCGCCGCCTCGACGAGCAGATCACCGCGCTGCGCGACAAACTCGAGGCCACACGCCGGTATGAGCAGGTCCTGGGCGAGCACAAGGCGTACCTCGCCAAACTCGAGCAGTTCGTGGCCCCCGCCGCGAACGCCGAACTCAGCCGCGGCGTGCTCAACGCCGACACCCTCGCGAGCCTCACGCAACTGCTCCTGACGCAGCGGCGCGAGGCCGCGGAGCAGGAACTGCGACTCGCCGCGGAGCGCAGGGACCTCGAGAAGCAGATCGACCTGGCCCAGCGCCAGCGCGCAACGATCGCCAGCGGCTCGGCCCGGACGGTGCGCGAGGCCCTCGTGCTCGCGGAGGTGCGCGAGCCGCGCGGGGCGACGCTGCGCGTCCGCTATCTCGTGGACCAGGCGGGATGGACCCCGTCGTACACCGCTCGCTCCGACGGCGGCGGCGCGGGCGTGCGTCTGGAGTACTACGCCTCCATCCAGCAGATGACCGGCGAGGACTGGACCGGCGTCAGCATGACGCTCTCGACGGCGACGCCGTCGCTGGCGGCGCGGGCGCCGGAACTCTCCCCGCTGACGGTGTCGCTCGTGGGCCCGGGCATGTCGCAGCAGGCGGTGGAGCCCCAGGCTCTGGACTACGGCGAGGCCAAGATGGCGAACATGCGCCAGCGCCGCCAGGTGGAGCACCAGCGCGGCCAGGGCGCCGCGGAGGCCGGGGCCCGCTTCGACCGCGACCTCAACGAGATTGCCTCCGCCGACCTGATGCTCGACCTGACCGCGCGCGAGCGGATCCGGCGCGGCGGCCCCGGCTCCACGTCCGGCACGACCGCGGAGCCCGACGGGCTGAGCGTCACCTACACGCTCACGGGTCCGACGAGCCTCCCCAGCCGCGCGGAGCGCCAGCAGGTGCAGATCGCTTCCCTCAGCCTCCCCGCGGAGTTCTACAAAGTCGCGACCCCGGCCCTCACGACTTCGGTCTACGACGAGGCCCTGGCCCGCAACACCAGCGACATGGTGCTTCTCGCCGGGCCGGTCGGGGCGTACGTGGAGGGGCGGTTCGTCGGCAGCGGCGAACTGCCGACCGTGGCCGTCGGCGAGAGTTTCGTCCTGGGCTTCGGCCACGACCCATCGCTGCGGGCGCGGCGGGAACTGGTCGAACGCCTCGAATCCGTGCAGGGCGGCAACAGGATCGTGGACCTGACCTATCGCCTGGCCATCGACAACTTCGGCCCCGGCGAGGCCCGCGTGCGCCTGCTGGACCGCATCCCCAGGACCCGCGAGCAGGAGATCAAACTCACGCTCGTGAACCCCTCGGTCCAGCCCAGCACCGAGCCGGGCGCGGCGGAGCGGCGGAAAGAAGGGATCATCCGCTGGGACGTCGTCGCCGGGGCGCAGGCCTTCGGCGAGAAGGCCGCGGCGGTGGAGTACACCATCCGCCTCGAGCACGACAAGCAGATGGTCATCGCCGGGATGGGAGCGGGGCGGTAGCGCAGCGCGACTCTCGCCATGGCCGAGCGGAGAAGCGGACTGAGGACTTGGGACTGAGGACTGAGTGGTGGTGGGTTTGGGGGCTTTCTTTGCTGCTTTGGTGCTTTGCTGGTTTGCTGCTTTGGTCCCGCCGTCCTGCCGGAGTTCCGCAGGCAGCACACGTGGCGAGCCC
>Ga0180217_1000515_pt1 | contig 60825 bp, 52 predicted proteins | sample eDN3rd37CBELigOP_FD_128521 | JGI IMG/M metagenome (GOLD analysis project Ga0180217, IMG submission 128521) | Enriched Organic Plus compost microbial communities from Emeryville, California, USA - eDNA 3rd pass 37_C BE-Lig OP (version 2) (version 2) ...
ATGGGCGGCCTCCGGCTAGCCCCCCTCCTCCCCCCATTTCCCCCTAACCCCCGCTTTTTCCATGTCTTCGAGTTGATCCTCCACCTTTCGTCGCGTCAACACCGAAAGTTCAGAAAAAGGGCGGGTTCACCTGGTGCGGAGGAGCGGGTGCGCGGGCGGGCTCAGCCCGCGGCGGGACCCCGCGCCTGGGTCACGCCGAGTTCCTCCTCGGCCACGTCCGCCTCCTCGATGTCCCCGACAGGCCGCGCCCGGACCACGACGACGGGGGTCGGCGGAACGCCACGGCCCTGGACCGCGATCCGTTTCTCCCCCGAACCAGCGACAGCGGGCCGCTCGTGGACGGCGGCGGCGCGGCCGTCCTCCGTGCTCTTGTAGACCATCCCGATCGTCGTCTCCGGCTCGCCCAGAAGGAGGCGATTGACCAGTTCGACCCCCTGCATGAGGGTGTGGTCGGTGTTGCTGACCTCGTACTTCCACATACCGAAACGGCCGCGGCTGTAGATGTCGCGGGCCTCGAGCCACGGGATGACCTCGGCGAGGATCTCGTCGCGGTCCACGGTGGGCGTGGGGTAGGAGTAGTCCGCGTAGTAGCACCAGCGGCTGACGATCTTTTCGCACTCGGCGGGTTCCATGAGGCCGGCGTTGATCAGCCCCTGGATCGTCTCCTCGACGATCCGGTCGGGGTCCACCGGCTTGAACTCGCTGCAACTGGTCTCGCAGAGGAGCGAGTAGTAGCGGTCCTTGTCGGGGGTCATGTAGGGGGAGTAGTTGCTGAGGTACGTGACGCGGTAGAAGGGGCAGTTGTCCTCCGGGAAGTACATCCAACTCTTCGTGCTGGGCGTGCCGCCCTCGCGCTCGATGCCGATGCCGACCATGTAGCCGCCGGAGTGACGCAGGCGCGTGGCCGTGGCGGCGACGCGGGCGATCCCCTCGCGGTCGGCGCCGGTGAGCACATCGGCGCACAGCCGGTCCACGGGCATGGCGCTGATGAGGATGTCATAGCGGTCGGTGCTGCCGTCGGCGAAGCGGAGCGTCTTGCGGTCGATGTCCACCGACTTGAGTTCTTTGTTCAGGCGGATGTGGCCCTCGAGCACGGGGCCGAAGCGGGCGTAGAACTCGCCCGTCCCGCCGCGGAGGGGGAACTTGAACTGGTTGTTCGGCCCCCAGCCGAAGTCGTCGATGCCCAGGACGACGTTCTTCAGGGCCCGGTCGATGTCCAGCACCGCGACGCGCTCGCCGATCCAGTGCTTGTTCATCATCTCCGGCGGGTGCGCCCAGACCTTGAAGTTGTACGGGCGCATGAAGTACTTCGCGATGCCCTCGCCGAAGACGGCGTCGATGAACTCGCCGAAGTTGGTCGCCTGAGCGGGGCTGGCGATCTTGCCGCGGCCGGTCTGGGCCTTGATGAGGCCGCTGAGGCACTCGTATGCCGCCTGTTTGGGCAGGTAGCGGACGTTGTTCTGGAACGGGTACGGGACCCAGGTCCCCATCATGCGGACCCAGGACTCACGGTTGTTGAGGGTGTACTCGTCCCCCATCAGCCGGTCGAAGACCTGGTCGTAGTACGAATAGTGGCTGAACATCACGTGGCCGCCGATGTCCCACGTGAAGCCCTTGTCGTCCACGAAACTATGCGACAGGCCGCCGATGTACGGGTGGCGGTCGTACAGGACGAAGTTCGTGTAGCCGAGTTCCTTCAGCCGGTACCCCGCCCCCAGCCCAGTCGGCCCGGCCCCGATGATGACGATCCGCGGCTGCTCGGCCGCGGGGCGGCCGTTCGTCTCACTTTGCGACATCCCAACTCCTTAGACCACAAGAACGACCGCCGCGGAGGAGCGGCGGCGGCGATGGGCTGATGGGTCGAAGGATATGGCCCGCGCCGGTGAACCGGGGCCGCACCGGGGCGGTACCTTCTCCGAAAACGGCTCGTCTGGCAGTTGCAAGTCCGCTGTCTATTCGGGTATCGTGTCACACTTGTCCGTTCCCGGGCCGGCGACCGCTTGAGCGGCTAACGGTTTCGGGATGCGCGACGCCGAATCGGTCGCTGCCGATCTGTCCCGTCAGCGGCCGAAAACCGGACGTCCCCGGGGTTCTTCCGGAGGGGGCGTCCTGGAATGGGGACCGTGGCGACAGCCGCGGAGGAGGGATGGGAGGGGACTTGGGAGGGGGGGGGCGGCGCCGGCGGACCATGGCCCTTCCGCTTCTCGATTGATCGAAGCACGCCGCCCTCGCTCCCGAGGGCTCTGGAGGCGCACATGAACCCGTATGTGGGGGCTCCGACCCGGTCGATCCGCGCCGCCGCCAGCGCGGTGGAGGCAATCTGCGCCCTCCCCGCCGTGCCCACTCAAGACTGGTGTGAGCGGGCCGCGCAGGCGCTGCTTGCGGTAAGCCAGCCGTCGATCGCGCTGGTGATGTTCGTGCGGGCCACGGCGACGGGACAAGTCGATGCGGTCGAGTGCGTCGGAGCCGCGGGCTGCTCGGTGGTGGAGGTCGGCACAACCGTGCGCGGCGTGCGGGCACGGCACGCGGCGGTCTCGCTCGGCGTGACGCACCCGGCGATCGGGCGGATCAGGTCAGCGGCTCACGGTTGTGCGAACCTCGGATGGTCGCCGGCCCACCCCGCGGGCGAGGGGAACGACCGCCGGGCCATCGTCGCATCCGAACTGGCGGACCCCGGCCCCGTGCGGACGCGCTGGGCCGACACGGGCGTGAGCGAGACGGTGGTCGCGGCCTCGCCGCTGGGCGGCGCGGGGTCGGGGCGGTACCTGGTCGTTGAACTGGGGCTCAGCGCCGCACCTGTGGCCGCCCCGGAAGCGGCGGCAGCAGTGCCGCTGGGGATCGAAGAGGCGGCGGTGCTCGATGCGATCCTGCCGGTGCTGGCCCGCCAAGCGGAGACCGCGTTCGGAACGTCGCCGTTCTCCGAGGCGACGTGCCTGACGCGCCGGGAGGAGCAGGTGCTCGAGCACCTGCTGGTCGGGCGGTCCGTGAAGCAGATCGCCCAACAACTGGGTCGCAGCCAGCACACCGTGCACGACCACGTCAAGGCCCTGCACCGCAAACTCGCGGCCAGCAGCCGCGGCGCTCTCATCGCCCGCGCCCTGGGCTACCTCGGCCCCAACGGCAACGCGGCCAACGGCCCGCTGCTAACCGAACTCGACGGGCACAACTGACTTGCCGCTCGTTCACTGCGCGGCGTCGTCCGGGTCCGCATCGGGAACGGGCGCCTCGGTGCGCTGCCGAATCTCGTCCGTCAGCCGCGCCGCGAACGCGGGGTCCTGCGTGACGGCCACGGTGTACCACGGCGTCAGCCCGCGCTCGGCGAGGGCCAGGTCGGTTGTGCGCGAGTTGAGGCGGACCGAGGTGGACTCCAGCCGCCAGCCCGGCTGCTGCTCGCGCTCCACAACGACGCTGATGCGCATGATCAGTTCGGGCACTTCGACCGAGAGCAGGTCGGCCCCGGGGGGGAGCGAGGCGTCGGCGGGCTCGAACGTCACGCGGACGACGCGCCGCTGGCGGTTGAACAGGTCGTCGAACTCCTGGTAGACGGTGCTCTGCTCACCATCCCACGGGGAAAGCAGGCCGATGCTCTTCTTGGGGTAGGTCGTGATGACGCCGGCGCGGGCGTCGACCCGGTTCAGGTCGAAGCGGGCGTCGCGCAGGACGCCGCGGGCTGCTTCGAACGTCGCGGCGTAGCGGTCCGCGGGGATTGTGAGGGCGGCGTCGTCCACGGGGCCGGCCGCGCATGCGCCCAGCAGCGCCGGCAACGCGGCGGCGACGACGAGCAGGAGGCGGCGGAGCATGATCGGGGCCATCGGCGTGGAGCGTATCACGACGGGAGCCTCGCCGCCTCGTCGCGGATCAGCCGCCAGGCCGCGCGGACGTGCTCCTCGGCCGTCCACGTCGAGCCTACGCACAGGCGGAGGACCACCCGCGGCCGGCCGCCGCCGGGGGCGGGGAGGGCGGTGTGGGTCAGGTACGCGCGGCCGGTGGCGTTGATGCGGTCCAGCAGGGCGCGGTTGCGATCGTCGGCCGCCGGCCCGTCGCCGCGGAGGCGGAAGCAGACGAGGTTGATGGTCCGCGGGGCGGCGATCTCGAACAGGTTGGCCCCTTCGGTCCTCACGAGATCCTCGAAGAGGGCCGCGAGGCGGACGTGCTCCCGCACGTGGGCCCGCAGCCCCGCGGCGCCGTAGCGGCGCAGCACGAACCAGAGTTTCAGCGCGCGGAAGCGCCGGCCCAGCGGAACCTGCCAGTCGCGGTAGTCCGTGGCCCCGCGCTCGCTCGCGGCGTTGCGGAGATACTCGGGGGTGATCGACAGCGCGCCGGTGAGCGCGGCGCGGTCGGCGGTCCAGAACAGGTCGCAGTCGAAGTTGGTCAGCAGCCACTTGTGCGGGTTGAAGCAGAGCGAGTCGGCGTGCTCGACGCCGCGGAGCATCCAGCGGAACTCCGGGCAGATGCACGCGGCGCCGGCGTGCGCGGCGTCCACGTGCAGCCACACCTTCCCTGCCTCGCCTGCAAACTCCGCGCACAGCGGACCGATCGCCTCCAGCGGGTCCACGGCGGTGCTGGAAGTCGTACCGACGGTGGCGCACACGTAGAAGGGCGTGAGGCCGGCGGCCCGGTCTCGCCGCATCGCATCGCGGAGCAGATCGGGGCGCATCGCGAAGGAGTCGTCCACGTCGATCAGGCGCAGGTGCTCGCGGTCGTCGGAATCGCGGGCCAGACCGGCGATCATCGCGGCCTTGATGACCGACGAGTGGGCCTGCGTCGAGGTGTACGCGACCAGCCTCGCCGCGGGGTCGCGCTGCAGGGCCCGTCGCCGCGCGGCGAGCATCGCGACCAGCGTGCTCTCGCTGGCCGTCCCCTGGATCACGCCCCCGCCCCCCGGCGACGTCGAGAGAAACCGCTCCGGCAGACCCAGCAGGCGGGCCATCCAGTCGAGCATGCGGGTCTCGAGTTCGGTCGCCGCCGGGCTTGTTGCCCACAGCATGCCGTTGACGCCCAGGCCGGCGGAGAGAAGTTCGCCGAGCACCGCCGGCGGCGAGGCGTTGGCGGGGAAGAAGGCGAAGAAGTTGGGCGACTGCCAGTGCGTGATCCCCGGCATGATGAGCCGGTCCACGTCGGCGGCGATCGCCTCCCACGGCTCCGGGTCTTCCGGCGCGGCCTCGGGGAGCGAGGCGAGAATGTCGCCGGGCTGGACGCGGGAGAGAACGGGAAGGTCGGCGACGCGGTCCCAGTAGTCGGCGATCCAGTCGATCAGCGCATGGCCGGCGCGGCGGAACTCGTCCCGGGTCATGTGGGGGACGGGACCGGTGACGGAAGCGGGGTCCATGGCGCGAGCGTAGGGAGCACAAAGCAGCGGAGGCCCCGGCACGAACCGGGGCCTCCGGAAGTTTGGCAGCGCTGTCGCGGACGCGCTCAGCGGAGCAGGCGGCGGAGGTTCTCCTCCTGCACCTCGAACCACTCGTCGTCCACGCCCAGGAGCAACTTGAAGTTGTCGGCGACCTTGATCATGCGCCGCAGTTCCTCGAGGTAGCGGCGGGCCTTGCCGACCTCGGCGCCGCGCCGGTCGGGCGGCGAGCCCTGGGCGGCCGCGAGAGCCATGTTGTACTTCGCGAGCACCTCGCGGAGACGGTTCTCCGTGTCGGTGGTGGCGATCATGAAGTTGTCCACCAGGTCGGCGGCGCGCTGGCCGACCCACTCGACCTCCTGGAGGCCCATCAGTTCGACGAGTTCCTCTTTGGTGGCGGCGATGCCGCGGGCGAACTTGTACTTGACGGCGTCGATGGAGTTGAAGGTCAGGATCCGGTTCTCCGGGTTGACGATGTGGTCGCCGGAGAGGTCCTGGAACCAGTGGACGTCGCCGTTCTCATCGATCGTGCAGGAGAGAGGCTCCATGATCTGCATGGAGCGCATGATCTTGGGATCGCGCCCGCCGCGCTGCGAGTAACGCTCCATCATGTGGAGCACCTCGAGCAGTTCGACGCCCTCGACGGCCTGGAGCGCGCCGTACCAGCCCGTGCAGGCGCCCAGGTTGCCCTTGGGCATGAAGTAGAACTCCTCGAGGCAGTACGGGCTCATGGCCGCGGCGGAGATGGCCGACTCGACCCAGCCGACGGTGCGGAAGCGCTTCTTGTACTCGTAGTGGAGCAGGTCGTTGATCTTGGGGATCTCCAGCAGCATGCCGCCGCCGGAGTTGATGCGCAGGACGACGACGTCAACCTGGTCGGCCTCCAGCAGCGGGATGGCCTCCCTGAACGGCTGAGCGGCGACCTGAACGCCGACCATGTCGCCGACCTTCTTGCCCTTGGACGCCCAGTCGCCGGGAGGGCCGAAGTTGAGAATGGCGACGCGCGTGGCCTTGCCGGTGCGCGGGGCATTGGTGGTGCGGACCGGCTCGGCGGCCTTCACGGCCTCGGCCTTGGGCGCTGCGTCGGAGTCGCGCTCGATCTTGGCGATCTGGTCCGCCATGATGAAGCGGGTGTTGGAGATCTTGCCGATCGTCTCGACGATCCAGACGTGGCCGCCCTCCTCCCGCTCGATCCGGCCCTCGATGACCTGGCCGTCCTTGAGGTGGACCTTGTCGGCCACGGCGTGCGTGGCGGCGGCAAAGACCGCGGCAATCCCGGCCACCAGGGCCGCGGCCGTCCGCATGAACGTGCTCATCTTGCTCATCTGCGTGCTCCGTAACCGGGATGCGTGCTGCTGCGCCGCCCTGGCCGCTCAGCGCCGATCGCGACGCTGGTCCTCCTCCAGTTGGTGGATGGTGAGGTTGAGGTTCGTGATCAGGTCCTCGATCCGCATGGGCGGGTTCCAGACGTTGTAGGGGTTGAGCGCTTCCTTGTAACGCTCGCACAGCCCCCTGATCTCGCGCAAGGTGCGGATGTGGTACCCGCGGGCCCGCGTGCGCTCGTTGAAGTCGCCGCCGATGGGGTGGTCCTGGAGGCTGCGGGCCAGACGGCGGATGCTCAGTTCGGTGTCCTCGATGAGCCGGCTCCACTTCTTGAGGATCTCGTCGCCGCGGCCCTCGACGACCTTCGCGTCACGCGCGACGCCCAGTTCGAACAGCAAATCCTCGCGGGTGGCAACGGTTCCCTTCGAGAAGCCGATGCGCTGGGCGATGGGGGCGGTGAGGGTGAGCACGTCGTTGCCGACGAACGGGTCGGTGTCCTTGTTCTCGCCCTCGCCGTCGTCGGTCAGCAGGATCTCGTCCGGACCGTTGGGCATCCGCTCGTAGTAGACCGGCTTCCCACCCTCGAAGCCCACCGACAGGACGTACTCGGTGCGGCACATCGCCCGGATCAACTTGGGCTCGTGGCCGCCCATGATCGCCAGGCCCTCGGCGTGGCCGAGACGGAGCGAGAACTGCTTCTCCTGCACGACCCTGTCGCCGGAGCCATTGAAGATCTTCTCAAGGTGGCCGATGCCGCCCATCTTCCCCTCGGGGTGAAAGTAGATGTGGGGCGTGATGAACGGCAGGAACGCGGCGCCGCCCAGGGCCCGCTTGACCCAGAAGACCAGTTGCGGCTTCTTGACCCATTGCGGATCGTCCCGAATCTCGGTCGTGAGGATCGGCGCGAGTTCCTCGGCCCGCCAGAGCTGGTCGAAGACGTGGGTCGTGGCCTCCTGCTGCTCCTGGCCGTAGATCTTGAACTCGTTGTCGAGTTCGATGATCAGGAAGTCGGGCTGGTACTTCCGCGCGTCACGCACGATCTCCTTGAGCGGGGTCTCGGAGATGTCGCGCCCGAACTCGCCGCCGAGTTTGGCGAAGTACACCGCCACCTTCCCGGTGGCGGACTCGGACGTGGAGCGATCGGGCTCGGAAGTCTTGGCCGACGCCGGGGCCTTGGCGGGGGCGTTGTTGGCCGCCTTCGCGCCGCGCTGGATCTGGAGGATGCGGGACTTGTCGTAGGTCGTCTCGGCGCTGATGCCCGCTACGACGACGCGCATCCGCACCGTCGTGTCCGTTTCCTCGAGGATCTTCCCCTCGGCGACCTTGCCGTCGCGGAAGATGACCAGGTCCAGCGTCTCGTCCTGCTGGGCCGCGGCATTGCTGCCCTGCCGGGGCTGGGCCGCCGCCTGGGCCGCAAGGGTCACCCCCGCGATCAGGACCGTGCCTGCCAGAGCCGCCGTGACCGCCTTCCGCATGATGCTCCGCATGATGTCTGGCTCCGCTTGCGACCCCGTGCGGGGGCCGTCAACTGAACTGTTCCGCCGTGGGCTTTCGTTCCCCTCTCGCCCCGACTGGGCAGAAAGGGGCGGGAGAGTGTACCGAATCCGCGGCAGCGACCCAGCCGGAGAACCCGGCACCCCCTCCCCCCACGAGGAAGTCCCCTCGGGAGACGAGACACCCCCATTCTCTTTAGACGCTCAGGCGGCGGACCAGTTCCATTCCTTCCTCTTTGGTCGTGATACGACCCTCGAGTTGTGCATCGTAAACCGAGTCGAGGATCGTTTTGAAGGCCTTCCCGGGCTTGAGCCCCATGGCGACCAGGTCGTCCCCGGTGATCAGGGGGGCTGGGGCAATCCCGGGGGGGGTGGCGGCCAGTTCGGCGACCCTGGCCCGCACATCTTCCTCACGGACGGGCACGGGAGTCGTCCCGGCTGCCCCGGAGTTCTCCCAGGCCCCAAGGAGGAGGAGGGCCTGAAAGAAGGCGGGCGTGGAGGCGATCCGACGCTGGCGTGCCGTCGTGGCGGTGGCCCACTCGCGGCAGATTCTCCCAAACGTGTTCAGAACGTCGCGGAGCCCATCCCGTTCGGCGTTGCTCAGGACCAGGGCGCGTCGGTAGCGGGCGACCAGCGGGTCGGGGTCGCCCAGCGGGTCGTGGCCGCGGTCGATGGCCCACGCGGCGAGGCAGGTGGGGTACTCGGGGGTCTGGCCGCGGCGAGCGGCCACCTCCGTCAGGGCGGCGAGGCACGTGGATCGGGGGGGGCCGGGGAGGGGGGACTCCTCCAGCACGGGGACGTCGAGCCCCAGGTCGGTCAGGAGGTCCACGGCGCGGGCGCGGGAGGGGTGGGCCATCATCCGGCGCAGTTCCTCGCCGATGCGCTCGCGGCTGACGCCGCGGAGTTGGGAGGCGTGCTGGCGGATGGCCTCGGCGGTCGCCGGGTCGAGGGTGAACCCGAGGCGGGCGGTGAACCGGACGGCACGGAGAGCCCGCAGATGGTCCTCGGCCAGCCGCTGGTGCGGGTCGCCGACGGCCCGGATCACGCCGGCCCGAAGGTCGGCCAGCCCGCCGACGTAGTCCACGACGTGCCCCTCCACCGCGGGGGTGTCGGGCGCGGCGAGGGGGTCGAGGAAGAGCGCGTTGATCGTGAAATCGCGGCGGGCCGCGTCGGTCGGGGCGTCGGAGAAGCGGACTGTGTCGGGCCGGCGGGCGTCGGAGTAGGGCCCCTCGGCGCGGAACGTCGCGACCTCGACGGTCACCCCCATCAGGTGCACCAGCATGACGCCGAAGGCGGCGCCGACCTCGGCGGTGCGAGGGAAGAGTTCGCGGATGCGCTGCGGGGGGGCGTCGGTCGCGACGTCGTAGTCGGTCGGGTGCAGGCCGAGGAGTTCGTCGCGGACGCAGCCGCCGGCGAAGTAGGCGACGTGACCCGCGGACCGCAGCCTCGCGACGATCTCCGTCGCGGCGGCGCGGGCCTGGACTGGGTCGGCGGCGCGGGCCATGGCGCGGAGTCTACGGGCCGAGACTCGCGCGGACGGCCTCGAGCCGGTCGCGGGCAGCGCCGCCGCCGAAGGCCGGGTCCACCAGCGCCAGCCGGTTGAGTTGGAGGCGGATGGTGTCGGTGCGGCGACCGTCGCGGTTGTCGGCGGCGAGGATCTCGAGCATCTCGGCCCAGGCGAGCCAGTAGGCGTCGGGGCGGCGGCGCGAGCCGGGGGTGCGGGCCTGCGCGTCGCGCTCGAGGTCGTCGGTCAATGAGCGCAAGGTCGCGAAGGCGGCCTCGGCGCGGCCGGCGGCGCGCTGGGCACGCCCGAGGCCGAGGCGGGCGCTGGCGCCCAGGTCGGCCGTGGCGGGGAGACGGGAGGCGACGTCTTCGTAGATCGCCGCGGCGCGAGGATCGCCGGAGGCCAGGAGCGCATCGGCGAGGATCAGGCGGTAGCGGTCGGCTTCCGATGGGCGGCGGGCAGAGGCCCACTGGACGGCGCGGCGGGCGATGGCGACCTGCCGCTCGCGTGCCGGGCCCAGAAGTGTGCCGGCACCGGCGCCGGATGCCTCGGCCGCGGCGGCGCGGGCGACGGCCTCGGCGGCGTGAGTGATGGCGCGTTCGATCGCCTCTCGGGCGACGCGGTCGGCCTCGGCAGCGCGAGGATCGCCGGCGGGGATGCCCTCGAGGGCGTCGAGCGCGGCGTCGAGTTCCTCGGGCGTTGCGGCGGCCGGGGCGGCCCCGGCGGCGGGCCGCTCCAGCGCCAGACGGGCACGCTCGAGCCGGTTCTCGGCAGCGTCGGAGGCGGCGGGGGCGTGGGTGACGGCCAGTTCGAGGGCCCGGGCGTACAGCGCCGAGAGCCGGTCGCGCAGCGCCGCGTCGGGGCCGGGCTCGGCGCCGAGTTGCGCGAGCGTGTAGCGGCCGAGTTCCACGGCCTTGCGCGCCGCCTCCGCGGCCCGCGGGGAGTCCGGCAACTGGCTCGCCAATCGCACGAGCGCCTCGACGGCGTCCGCCGCGGCGGGAGCGCCGCCTTCCTCCCACTTGAGCACAGCCAGTTCCCACAGCGCATCGGCGCGGACATCTGCGTTTGCGCCGGAGCGGTCGGCCACGGACTTGAGCAGCGCCGCGGCCTCGGTTCGTGCCGGTGAATGAGGCGCGGCGGAGCGAGCCAGCGTGATCGCGCGGGCGAGGGCCACCGTGGGATCGATGCGATCCAACGGCATCAGCGCATCGGTCGCGGCGCCGATCTTGGCGAGCACGACCGGCCGCAGCGCTGCGCGGTGCAGCGTGAGGTCGTCGCGTCGGAGCAGAGCGATCATCGGGGCGAAGGCGTCGTCGAGGTGCGCCGCGGGTGAGGGCGCGCCCGTCGGCGGCAGCGCCAAGCCCGCGCGCGTCGCGGCCTCGGCGACGAGCAGCGCCAGCAGCGGGTCGGCCGCGCGACGGTCACCGTCACCGGTCACGAACGGTTCGGTGATCGCGGCCAGCGCGAAGGCATCCTGGGCGGCGCGGAGTTGGTCGCGCGTGCGCGTCGCCCGCAGCAGGATCATCCACGCCTGGGCGCGCGTGAGCGGGTCTGCCCCGCCCGGCCCGGCGGGTTGCTCCACGACCCAGCGGGCAAGGTCCGCCGCCTGCACGACTGGTTCGGGCACGGCGCCGGCGGCCCCGGGAGCGGCGAAGGCCGGATCGTGCTCGGCGATCATCAGAAGTGTGGAGGCCAGCGAGATGCGCCTTGCTGCCTCCGCCGCGGGTGTGCCGAGGCGGAGCCGCCCCAGGCTTTCGAGGGCGACGCGGATGAAGTCGTCGCGCGGGGCACGCTCGCGCTCAAGGGCGGCGAGGATGACGGCGGCGCGGCCGCGGAAATACGGGATACGCACGGCCTGCTCGGCGTCGATCAGGCGAGAGAGGGAGCGTTCGGCCGCGCGGGCACGCTCGCGCACGGCGTCGGCGTCGCCGCTGGCGTCCATGATGCGGGCCTGGAGGCGTTCGACGGCGCGCATCGCGGCGTCGTCGGCGCGGGCGGCGAGCGCGAGCATCTCGCTCGCCCCGTCCTGCGCGGCCCGGCGCTGCGCGGGCGTGGGGAGGCCCAGGAGAACGGACGCCTCCGAGCCGTCACGGGCGAGGCGGTCGAGGATCGCCGCCGCCTGCTCAACCATCCACGTCGGCAAGCGATCGTCGGCGCTGTCGGCCACCTCGATCAGGCGGGCGCGGAGAGCGATGGCCTCGTCGAGCGTCGCGGCGCGCGAGATCATCTCCAGCAGGCGTGCAGGGTCAGAGGGGAGGTCGGGGGCCGGCGCCTGCTGCTGCGGCTCGGCCGGCGCGGCCGGGCCCGGCGGCGCGATGGCCAGGGCGAGCGCGGCGGCAACGGCGAGTGTGGTGGGGGCGGGCATTCGCAAGCCGGGCGCGGAGCGCAAGGACCTCAGTTGGGGGGTGCGATCGGCGGCTCGTGGTCCGCTTCATCGTTGGCCTTGCGGAGGTCCGATGCGCGACGGATGACGGTATAGGAGTCGGTCGCCTCCCGTCCCGGGGCGGCCCCGCCGTGGATCCGTCCGATCGCCTGCATGATGCCGGAGGGGTCCTCGTCGAGGAACTGGATGGTCTTGATGACGACCGGCCGCGTGCCGGTGCGCCGGTCGAGCGGATTGAGGCGCTCCAGTTCGGCGAGCGTGCTGGTCAGGCCCAGTTCCCACACCCCGCCGCCGGACCGCTCGATGGAGCGGGAAAGGAGAAAGACGGCCTCGGGCTTCATTTCCAGTGCCGCGCGGAGGCCGTCGAGCGGGTTGCTGGCGCCGCGGGGCTCGATTCGGGCGAGCCACGCCTCGAGGCGGCGGATGGCGTCGGGCGTCGCGCGGACCAGGGCAGGCGTGAACCACTCGTACCCCTGCGCCTGCCCCGGCACGCGGCGGAAGATCACCACGCCGAATCGCTGCGAGGGGCCGAGGCGCGAAACGGAACGAACAACCTCTTCGAGCACGACGGGAAGGCTGGTCACCATCGGGCCGGAGCCGTCGACGACGTAGACCACGCTCTTCGCCGTCGCCGCGCCGAGGCCAGCGAACCGGATCGGGTCATGACGGACGGAAGCGCCGGCGGCGAGCGCCTCGGACGATGGGGCAGCGGCGGAATCGAGGCTCGGCGCGGGAAGCGCGGCGGGCGTCGCAGGTCCGCTCGACGAGAGCCCGCCCAGGTCCGGCGGCGCTGGAGCGCCGGCGCGGGGCGCGGGCGGGGGGGGAAGCGGCGCGGACGTCGTGACGGCCTCGTCCGTCTCCTCCTCCTGAGGCGGGAGTTCGACGCGGGGCCGCAGTTCGGGTGCCTGCCCGGGAGTCTCGAAGGAGATCTGCACGGGCACGCGCGGCGCCGGAGGCGCTTGCGTCGTCGTGACGCGCCATACCACCGCGGCGGTGATCGCCAGCAGCACCGCGTGCAGCAAGAGCGAAACGCCCAGCGGAACGCCGGTCGTCAGCAGCGGCCCCGGCCGGCGCGCCCCCCCTCCCCCAGCCGCTGCCGACGGGGGCGTGGGGTCGCCTTGGCGGTCACTCCTCGTCGTCGTCATCGTCGGTGCGGCGCGGGCGGCCGAAGAGGATGTTGTCGATCGCCAGCGTTCCCGACCCCGCCAGCACCACGGCCAGCGCCGCCATCAGGAGTGTGAACTGGAGCAGCAGCGGCCGCCACGCCTCGACGTCGAAGGCGGGGCGATTCGGCAGGAACCCCAGGACCGTCTGCCCGGCCTGCACGGCGGGGCCGATCTGGTCCAGCCAGATCGCGCCCATCATGACCAGCGCCACCCCCAGGGCCGACAGGCGGGTCAGGAGGCCGATCAGCAGCAGGAAGCCGCCGATGAGTTCCGTGAGCGTGACGATCCACGCGAGGTACCGGGGCGTGGCGTCCTGCGCCAGCCGGGCCGGCCAGAGGGCCGGGGGCGTGTGGCCGTCGGGGGTCGGGAGGGGGTTGGCTGCGGCGTGCAGGTGGAGGGCGATGCCGTAGAGGGCGCGGACGTTGACCGGCTCGGGGAAGTCCACCGCCGCGTACCGCAGGGGCGGGGGCGTGGTGGCAGCGGGGGCCGCTCCGCCGGAGGGGGCGCCGGGGGCGAGGCTGTTGACGCCCGGGGGCGGGTCGCGGAAGCCGTCGGCCGGCTGGGGGTCGCCGGAGTTGGTCGAGGGATCGGCGGCGGCGGGCGCCGGGAGGACGGGCGCCCCCGGGACAGTGACCCCCATGTTGGCCAGCGCCGCGGCGCGGGCGCCGCTGACGGGGATCTCGGTCATGATCTTGCCGAGCCCCGCCCAGATGAATGTGACAGCCAGCGCCAGCCGCAGCAGGAGCGGCGCGACGCCCAGTCCCATCCGCTGACGGTAGTTCATGCGTTCACTCCGGCCCCGCCCGAACACACCCCCGGTCGGACCACTTCCCACACGTACGTGCTGATCGGCTTATTGGGCCGCGCGGCCTTTGGATTCCCTCCCGGCTCTGCGCCCCCGCCCCGCCGCCGCGGCCGGCTCGGGTCGCCGGGTGCAATGCTAGGCCGGGTACGGGGTGTGTGAGGATGGGTGCGGGCCGCTAGGATGGTGGCGCCGACGCGGGCGTGGCGGAACTGGCAGACGCGCGGGACTTAGGATCCCGTGGCCGCAAGGCCATGCAGGTTCGATTCCTGTCGCCCGCATTGTCTCTCGCCCTGGCGGGCACAGATGTGTGTCGGCTGGGGCCGCGCAGTTCTTGCCGGTTGCCTCTTGCCGTGCCCCCCGAAACCGGTTATTCTCCCGGGGTCGGAGGGTCACGGGAGGAGAGGAGATTTCCCTTGGCCCCTGATGCGTGATGAGCGCGCGGCCCAGCCGCGCGGCGGTGTCGCATGGTCGCAAGGCCGTGCGACACGGAGGTGTCGCTGCGCGGCCTGCGTGGCACACGGGGCTCCTCATGCTCTCTCTCGCCGGGGTGGCGAAAGCCCCCCGGCGGAGTTTGTTGCCGGATCGATGCCGCGGCCGGACCCGCCGCGGCTGTGCGCCGGTCCCCCCGGCTGACCCGCCGCGGGGGCCGTTCATCGGGGGCGAAACACGCGCAGGATCAGCGCGCCGGGCTCACGGCGCCGCCTGCCGCTTCATGATCGAGTCCATCGTCGTCGCCTTGGGCGGCGGCTTGGCGGGGCCGCGCTCGCCGAGGAGCCAGTGCTGGCGCGGACGCTGCTTCCAGATGAAGCCGAAGTTGCGTTGCGCCACGTCCGCGATGCGGTCGATTGCTTCCTGGGGCGAGTCGGTCACGAAGAGAATGTCCATGTCCTCGGGGCTGATCGTCCCTTCCGGGATCATGCGGTTGCGCAGGAAGGCGATGAGCGGCTCCCAGTAGTCGCGACCCATGAGGATGATGGGGAAATCCTTGATCTTGTCCGTCTGCACGAGCGTGACGGCTTCGAAAAGTTCGTCCATCGTCCCGAAGCCGCCGGGGAGAACGACGAAGGCGTAGGAGTATTTGACGAGCATCACCTTGCGCACGAAGAAGTAGTTGAACTCGATGAAGCGGTCGAGGTAGGGGTTGGGGTGCTGCTCAAAGGGGAGTTTGATGTTGCACCCGACGCTGACGCCGCCGACATCGCGGGCGCCGCGGTTGGCGGCCTCCATGATGCCCGGCCCGCCGCCGGTCATGATGGTGAAGCCCAGTTGGCTGACGCGAGCCGCAACCTCGCGGGCCAGCACGTAGTACGGGTGGTCTTCCTTGAACCGCGCCGAGCCGAAGACCGTCACGCACGGGCCCACAAAGTGCAGGGCCCGAAAGCCGCGGACGAACTCGGTGAAGATTCGAATGGTCCGCAGCAGTTCGCTGGAGCGCTTCTTGGGGCCGGAGAGGAACTTGCCTTCCTCGATCGACGGGGTGCTCTTGCCCCAGCGCTCGCCCAGCGGGACGGCCTCGCCGCGCCGGATGGCGGCGAGGTGCTCGTCTTCGGTCTGAGCGGCGGCCTGCGTGTGCGTGCCGTTGGCGGTGGGATCGGGCAACGGTGTTGGACGGTCTTCGGGTTCCACGGCGTCCTGAACCTCGGCTGGAGCGGTGGTTTGGGGCGACGCCCCCCGGTGGGAGGCACGGTACGACCTGTATCGGTCCGGCAGGCGGTTGGTTCGCGCCGATCTGCCCCGGTGGGTCACGGCGTGACCGTACTATCCCCTGATGGCCAGCGATCCTTCCCAGCCCGTCGTGCTTTCGACCCACACGACCGAGTTCCAGGCCGCGACGCTGGCCCGGGCCCTCGAGGCGCGCGGGATCCAGGCCCGTGTCGTCGGGGCCCTGACGACCGGGTTCCGCGCCGAGGCCCCGGGGGTCGCGAAGGTCATGGTGCTCCAACGCGACCTGGAGCGGGCCAAGGCCGCGGTGGAGGCGATCCGCGCCGAGGGGACGGACGACATCGACTGGTCGGAAGCGGAGGCCGCCGCCCCGCCGCCGGACGCCGCGCCGGCGGAGCGCATCACTCCCGAACGGTCGTGGGGGTGGACGGTGGCGCTGGTGATCCTGCTGCCGGTGGGGCTCTTCGTGACGTGGCTGGGCAACCGGCCGGGGGCGGACGCGATCAGCCGCGCCATCGGGCCGGTGATCCTCGGGATCGCGCTGGTGCTGGTCGCGTGGCTCCTGATGACCGGATCGGACTCAAGCGCGGCGGACGATAACGGCGCGTGAGGCTATTTGCCCACGCAGAAGGTCGCGAAGATGCGGCCGATCACATCGTCCGGCGAGACCTCGCCCGTCAGTTCGCCCAGGTGGTCGAGGGCGGCACGCAGAGCGCCGGCTGTGAGTTCCGGATGCGCGGTGGACCCGCTCGCGAGCGCGCGGGCCTCGGCGAGGTGATGCGCCGCCTGCGCCAGGGCCCGGCGGTGGCGCGGCAGCAGCGCGGCCTCGGAGGCGGCGACCGACCCGCCCCACGCCGCGTCGGCGATCGCGCGACGTAGCGGGCCGAGGTTGTACCCATCGACGGCGCACACGGCCAAGTCCTCCGCTGACGCGGGCCCCGGGGCCGTGGGGAGGTCGGCTTTGGTACGCACACGGATCACCGTGCGATCGGCGCGGCCGTCGCGCGGCGGCGGAAGCGGCGCGAAGCGGCCGGTCGGGTCGCAGTGGACCACGACGTCGGCTGCCGCGATGGCGTCGATGGCCCGTCGTTGGGCCTGCTCGTCGATCATACCGGCGGCGTCGGCGTCCAGGCCGGCGAGGTCCGCGAGCATGACGGTGGGCCCGCCCGGCACGTCGCGCGAGAGGTCCAGGGGCTCGGCGATCACGTCGCGCGTCGTGCTGCGCTGATCGGAGACGACCGAGCGCCGGCGGCCGAGCAGCGCGTTGAAGAGCGTGGACTTGCCGGCGTTGGGTTCGCCAGCGAGCACAACCATCGGAAGGTGCGAAGGGGCCTCCGCGCCGCGGGTTGAGCCGAGGGCTTCCGTGATCTCGGCGGTCAGGGCGTCGAGCCGGCGTGCCAGTTCCGCGGACGGAATCGGCACAACGTCCTCCTGGTCCGTGAAGTCGATGCCGGCCTCGACCAGCGCCAGGAGCGTGGCGGCCTCATCGGCCCACGCCTTGTACCGCTCGCCGGCGGCGCCGGAGATCAGCCGCGCGGCGGCGGCGAGTTGCTCGTCGGTGCGCGCGGCGATCATCGCGGCCACGCCCTCGGCCTGTGCGAGCGTCAGGCGTCCGCTGAGGAACGCACGGGCGGAGAACTCGCCGGGGGTGGCCTCGCGCACGCCCTCGTGCGAGACCAGCAGCGCCATGATCCGCGCCAGCAGGTGCGGGTTGCCGGGGACGATCAGTTCGGCGGACTCTTCGCCGGTGTACGAGCGGCCGGCCGCGGAACGCATGACCAGCAGGGGCAGTTCCAACGCCGGCGTGAGGCGCAGTCGCGCTGCGCTGACTCCTGGCGGCGGGTCGGGTGGGGTGAGCAGGTGGGCGAGCAGATCCGGAAGGCCCGGGCCGCTGAGGCGGATGATCGCGCGGCGGCTGCGACCCCCGCCTGTGGCCACGGCCGCGATGGTGTCCCCGCCGCGCACGGTGCTCCTATCGCCCGCGGCCGCGCTCTCGCTTGTCGCCGCCGCCACCGCCGGCGCGGCGAGCCCGGGCCTGCTCGAGCATCTTCTGCCGCGCGTCGATCTGCTCCTGGAGCCGCTCCATGAAACTCTTGCGGCCGGGGCCGCTGACCTTGGCGCGGGCGGCCTTGATGGCGTCCACCTTCTCCGCGTGCTTGCGGATGTGGCGGGACTCGATGATGCCCAGCGTGGAGTTGGTGAGGAAGTAGAGCGCCAGGCCCGAGGGCGCGTTGTACATGAACAGCGGGAACATCACGACGATCATGACCTTCATGATCTTCTGCTGCGTTTCCTGCTCGGGCGTGAGCGTCGCGGTGGTCGGCGGCGTGAGATACTTCTGCTGCACGAAGAAGACCAGGCCCAGGATGATCGGGAGGATGTTGATCCCGCTGATGGGGCCCATGAGGCTGCTGATCGCCGGAACCCAGAACGAGCGGCCGAAGGGGATCGCGTTGTCGGGCTCGGCGAGGTCCGCCAGGAAGTGCCACCCGCCGCCGGTGATCCGCTGGAAGACGCCGAAGAACGCCGGCTCGTGCCGCAGGTCGAACGCGAAGTAGAGCATCGCGAACAGGGCGATCCAGATCGGCGTCTGGAGGAACATGGGCAGGCAGCCCAGCGCGCCGGCGTAGTTGATCTTCTCCTCGCGCATGAGCCGCGCGATCTCCTCGCGCATGCGCTTGGGATCGTCCTTGTACTGCTCCTGGATCCGCTTCTGCTTGGGCGCCAGCGCCTGCATCTGCTTGCCGAAGCGGTACATGCTCGTCTGCGACCACTTCGTCACCGGGTGCAGGATCGTGCGGACGCACACGACCAGCATGATGATCGCCAGCCCCCAGTCGAACACGATGTAGTCGTGCCACAGCCGCATCATCCACAGCAGCCCGTGGGTCAGCGACTGGAACGTGCAGAAGCCGCAGGGGCCGCCGAAGGTGTACACGACCAGTTGGTCCAGCCCGACGGCCGCGGTCACCGGATCATCGCGGAGCACGCGCGTGGAGAGCGGGCCGGCGTAGATCCCCATCGACAGGTCCGCGGAGCCCGAGGCGGGGACGACCGTCTCGGAACTGCTCAGGCGCAGGAACGCGGCGGTGTCGGGCCGGCCCGAGACATCCAGCCCGTGCTGCACGGCGAAGCGCCGCACCTCGGCGACCGGGTGCAGCCGCTTGTCGGGGCGCTGCGTCGCGGGATCGATCAGCGGGAAGACCGCGACGCCGAAGTACCGGTTGGTCATCGCGGTCCAGACGAGGCTGAGCGAGTCGTTCTGGGTCGTGCGCGTCGGCCAGAGGGTCTGCTCGATCCACTGGGCGCGGACCTCGCGGGCGGTGGGCTGCGGCAGGAGGAAACGACCGGCCTGCACGTACTGCTGCGCGGGATCGGTCGCCGGACTGCGGAGATACCCGAAGCGGGTCCGCCGCGGGTCGCCGCCGTAGCCGAGCCTGCCGCGCTCGAGGCTGAGCGGGCCGTACTGGTACCACGTGATGCGCAGCGGCGAGCCGGTGAGGTTCTCGACCCGCTGGTGCAGCCGGAGGTGATATGCGCCGGGCACCAGTTCGTACCGCCGCGTGACGCGGGCGACCTCGCGCCCCTGATCGTCCTCGATCGTCGCCGAGAACTCGCCCGGGCCGGTCTGCGACCAGATGCGAGCCTCCAGCGGGGCGAGGTCCACCACCTGGTCGTTGATGCTCACGGCCAGCGCGGCCATCGACGACACCGCGACCGTCGGCGCGCCGACCTGCGGCGTGTAGCGGATCGTCTCCTGGACGACATCGTGCTCCTTGCGGTCCACTGTCTTGAAGTGATCCGCGAGCCGGATCGCCTCGATGCCGGCGCCGACGGGGTTGAACTCGACGAGCAACCGGGCGTCGCCGTCGGGGTCCAGGCTTCCGATCGGCGTCAGCGCGGCGGGCGTCAGGTCACCCTCGACCGGGCGCGCCCGCAGGCCGGTGAAGGCCGGCGCGGGTTGGGCGGCCGGTGCGTCAGTCGGCGCGGCGGCGTCGCCGGCGGCCGGGGCGGATGCGTCGCCCGCGGCGGCCGGCTGCAACTGGCCAGTCTGCGGCGTCGCACCCTGCGTGGCGCCGCCGGAGGCCGAACTGAGGGGCGCGGCCTGGCGGGTCTGACGCGTGGTGTTCGTGAAGACGGCCCACGCGAAGACCACTCCCAGCGCCAGGAGGATGATCGGGACAACGATGCGGAGAAGTCGCGCCTTGCGCTCGGGCTGAGGGGGCATGGTCGGAAGAGTTCCTCACGAGCGCCCGCGCCCGGTTCGGCTGCGGCCGCGGGACGGGGCGGGCGGCGGTTCGGAGCGGCGGAACGATACCCCGACCGGCGGGCACACAAGGCGCGGAGCCCGCCTGCTCCCCCGATTTTCTTCACCACGCCGAACCCAGCCTTGGGCGGCGCAGCCGGCCGCCGTCAGCGGCCCTCGTACAGACGGTCGCCGAGCCAGTCGCTCAGTTGCGGGATCGACTTGATCTTCTCCGCGGTGACGGCGACGTTGTACTCCACCCGCACGAACTCGACGTGCCCCGGGTGAAGGATCACGTAACTGGCGCGGGGGTCGAGGTCCCGCGGCTGGCCGACCGAACCGACGTTCACGATCGCCTTCTCACCCTCGATGAACTTGTACTGGCCCCCCTCCAGTTCGCTCGGGGGGTAGAAGTCCGGCTCGTCGGTGAAAACCCCGGGGACGTGCGTGTGCCCGACGAGGCACAGCCGCGGCACGCGCCCGAAGATGGTCGTCACCTTGTCGGGAGCGGTGACCACGTCGTCCGGGAAGATGTACTCGTTGATCGGCCGGCGGGGAGACCCGTGGACGGCGAGGATCGGGAACTGCCCATCGGGCTGCTGCTCGACGACCCGGACGCGGAGCCGGTCCAGGAAGTCGTAGCGCTCCTTGCGCTTGGCCTCATCGGGCTCGGCGTCGAACTGCTCGCGGGTCCAGTAGGCGGCAGCCTCGGCTCCCGGGTTGAAGTTGGTCGGCTCGTACAGGACCCCGAAGTCGTGGTTGCCCATCAGGGACCACTCGCATTTGGCGCGGACGAGGTCCACGCACTCCAGGGGGTCGGGGCCGTACCCGACGGTGTCACCGAGGCAGATGATCCGGGAGATCCCGCGGCGCTCGATGTCGGCAAGCACCGTCCGAAGGGCTTCGGCGTTGCCGTGAACGTCGCTGATGACGGCGGTGGGCACGATCGACTCCGGGGTCGCCACGGTCGGGGGTGGGGGACGGGAATGCTAAGGGAAGCCGCACGGAAGGGCAACGGGTGGGGTTGGTCATGAACTTCGGGGATGGAAGGGGCTCCAGCGGGGCCTATCATCGGCCGATTTGAGGTTCTCGGCGCTGGGGGGGCCGGGGGGAGGCCGGGGGGCCGGGTCCGAAAGGGCCCGCACGGCGTGTGTTCCGCCGCCGGGCGTCGCGCCCGACCGACCGTCGACGCCACCGACCCGTCCCGCTGCGATTCGGCTCACCAGACAAAGGACGCACCATGCCCGTCGCCAACGTGACCTACCAGCGCACCCGCGAGATGACGATCGATGAACTTCTTCTGGAAAACCGGATCGTCTTTCTCGTCGGCGAGATCAACCAGGCGTCGGCCGCCCGGGTGATGATGCAGATGCTCTACCTGGAGAACCAGAAGAAGGGCCAGGAGATCAACTTCTACATCAACTCCCCCGGCGGGGCCGTGGACGACACGCTGGCGATCTACGACACCATGCGTTTCCTCTCCTCGCCGGTGGCGACCTACTGCATCGGCCGGGCCTACTCCGGCGCCGCGGTGCTGCTGACCGCCGGGACCAAGGGCAAGCGGTTCATCCTCCCGCACGCCAAGGTCATGATGCACCAGCCCTACGGCGGCATCTACGGCCAGACGGAGGACATCCGCATCCAGGCCGAGCAGATCATCAAGGCCAAGAACGAACTGATCCGCATCCTCGCCAAGCACACCGGCCAAGACATCGAGCAGATCCGCAAGGACTCGGAGCGCGACAAGTACTTCTCGGCCGACGAGGCCAAGGCGTACGGGCTGGTGGACGAGGTCATCCAGGAACCCAAACGCTGACTCCGCGGCGCGGCCGCGCGGCCGCGTGCTTCCCCACGCTCCCCCTCCCGCCCCATCGACCCAGCGACGATCCCGCGGCCCAGCACGGCCGCCCACAAGACGGAAGGCACACCACATGTCCTACCTGGTTCCGATCGTGATCGAGCAGACCGGCCGCGGTGAGCGGGCGTACGACATCTACTCCCGCCTGCTCAAGGACCGGATCGTCTTTCTCGGCGGCCCCGTGACGGACGAGTCCGCGAACCTGATCATCGCCCAGATGCTCTTCCTCGCGAACGAGGACCCCAAGAGCGACATCCACCTCTACATCAACTCTCCGGGCGGGAGCGTCTCCGCGGGGCTGGGGATCCTGGACACGATGCAGTTCGTCGAGTGCGACGTGGCGACGTACATCATCGGGCAGGCCGCGTCGATGGGCTCGGTGCTGGCGTGCGCCGGCACCAAGGGCAAGCGGTACACGCTCCCCAACGCCCGCAACCTCATGCACCAGCCGCTGATCGGCGGCGTCCTCGAAGGGCAGGCCACCGACCTGGAGATCGAGGCGCGCGAGATGCTCCGCATCCGCGACCGCATCTACAAGATCTACTCGGAGGCGACCGGCCAGCCCGTCGACAAGGTCGCGGCCGACTGCGACCGGAACAAGTGGCTCGACGAGCAGGAGATGCTCGAGTACGGGCTGGTGGACAAGATCCTGCGCCAGATGCCGCGGCGCCAGCACGAGGAAGGGGAGGAGAAGTAAAAGCCCCTCTCTTCCGGCCGCCTGCCCCCTCGGGGAAGTCACACGTCCGCGATGCGCAAGCCGCTGGCGTACGCCTCCAGCGCGGCGCGGTGCCATGGGCTGAGGTCCACCGACGCCAGTTCCGTCCGGTGCGCCCACACCGCCGCGTAGCCGGGCTCGGTGCGGATCACACCCTCGTCCGGCGGCGCTTCGGCCCGGTAGAACCACGCCAGCACGCGCCCCTCGCGGCGGAGCACCAGCACGTGCTCGATCCGCTCCGGGCACCATCCCAGTTCCTCGCACAGTTCGCGCCGGATGCACGCCTCGGGGCTCTCCCCCGGCTCGCGCGTGCCGCCGAAGCAGGTGATGCGCCCCGCGGCCCGGGCCGCGGTCGGCGGGCGCAGTTCGAGCAGCAGGCGGCCGTCCGCGGTCTCGAGGATGGCGCAGCAGTAGCGGGGAAGGTCGTCTATCTCTGTCTCACGTTCGTCCGGCATCGGCATCGGAGCGTACGTTGACAACCAACGGTGCGGACGCGCCCGTCCGTCGGGCGCCGCCCCGTGATAACCGAAGCGAGCGAGGCCGCTCCGCCCTCACATCGACAGCGGGAACCTCTTGCACATCCCCCGCACCTCTTCGCGGACCGCGGCGCAGACGGCCGGATCGCCGCCGCTCGACAGCACGCGGTCGATCCACGCGGCGACCTGCTTGACCTCCTCCTGCTTCAGCCCGCGAGTCGTGATCGCGGGGGTGCCCAGGCGCAGGCCGCTGGTGACCCGCGGCGGGCGCGGGTCGTCGGGGATGCCGTTCTTGTTGCAGATAATCCCCGCGGCCTCCAGCCACTTCTCGGCGTCGGCGCCCGTGAGCGCATCGCTCTTAGCCCGCAGGTCCACGAGCATGAGGTGGTTGTCGGTGCCGCCGGAGGTGATGCGGAAGCCTCGCTCCATCAGCGCCGCGGCGAGAGCCTTGGCGTTGGCCACCACCTGCTGCTGGTAGGTCTTGAACTCCGGCCGCAGCGCCTCGCCGAACGCCACGGCCTTGGCCGCGATGATGTGCATCAGCGGGCCGCCCTGCACGCCGGGGAAGAGAGCCTTGTCGATCTTCTTCGCCATCTCCTCGTCGTCGGTGAGGATGAGCCCGCCGCGGGGGCCGCGGAGGGTCTTGTGCGTCGTCGTCGTGACGATGTGCGCGTGCGGGAAGGGGCTGGGGTGCACGCCCGCCGCCACCAGGCCGGCGATGTGCGCGATGTCGGCCATGAGCAGCGCGCCGCACTCATCCGCGATCTTGCGGAACTGCGCGAAGTCGATCGTGCGCGGGTAGGCCGAATACCCGCAGAGAATCGCCTTGGGCTTGGCTTCGAGGCAGACCTTGCGGACCGCGTCGTAGTCGATCCGCTCGTACTCGGCGTGGTTCTTGTCGTAGTGGAGCGGGTAGTGCACCGGCTTGAAGAACACGCCGGAGAAGTTGATCTTCATCCCGTGCGACAGGTGCCCGCCGTCCTTGAGCACCAGCGACGCGAACGTGTCCCCCGGCTGCATCATCGCCATGAACGCCGCGGTGTTCGCCTGAGCCCCCGAGTGCGGCTGCACGTTGGCGTAGCGGCAGCCGAAGAGTTGCTTGGCCCGCTCGCGGGCGATGGTCTCGATCCGGTCGTGGTACTCGCACCCGCCGTAGTAGCGAGCCCCCGGGTACCCCTCCGCGTACTTGTTCGTCAGCCATGAACCCATCGCGTGCATGACGGCTGGGGAGACGTGGTTCTCGGAAGCGATCAACTCGAGCGTGGTCTCCTGGCGCTCGCGCTCCAGGGCCATCAGGTCCGCGATCTCCGGGTCCTGGGCGCGGATCAACTCGAGAACGGAATCGGCGATGGGGTCGTGACTCATGGTGCGGCAAGTGTAGATCGCGGGCCGTCGGACGGCTCCGGGCCGTCGTCCGTGGCCCGCGGCCGAGCCCCATCAGGTGCGCCAACGGACCGCCCCGCGGCGATCAGTGCCCCCCCGTGTTCGGCAGAAACATCACAAGGATCGAGATCGCGATCAGCACGATGATGATCCACTCCAGCAGTTCCATCCGGCGCGTGGACTGCCGGTCGTGGATCTTCTGGTAGATGCTCTCGACGGTCTCGAGTTTGCGGAGGATGCTCGCGTCCCACTCCGGCAGGTGCAGGCGGTGCGCCGCCAGGCGATACAACCTTGCCAGGTACTGGTCGCCGACGAGTTTCAGCGCGTTGTTCACGCCCTCGAACAGAATGGCGCTGTCCACCTGGAGACGCGCCAGCCGCTCCAGCCCCGCCGTGTCGCTCCCCCACCCCAGCAGCCCGCGCCGACTCTCCCGCTGCAGCGCCTCGTACGCCCGCTCCAGCGCGCGGTCGAGCATGTCGTCAAGGAAGCGAACCTCCAGCAGTTCGACGTTCGCGAACTCCAGCACCGTCTTGACTTCTTCCGCGTCGTCCATCAGCAGGACCGCGGCGTTCCAGTCGATCACCGCCTCGTCCGCCGGCGTGTACGAGCACCGCGCCGCCAGCGCCTCGGCGACCTCCTGCGCCGACAGCGGCTCGCTCTCGGACCGCAGCACCTGCGCGACCCGCGCCCCGTGCCGGTCGAACCACCGCGCCGCGCCGCCGCCCGCGAGTTCCCCCGGCGGGAGTTCGCGGATCTGGTAGATCACGTAGTCCTCGACCAGGTCGGAAATCTCCGGCTTGGCGATCGCCGGCCCCAGCGCCGCGACCAGCCGCTCGACGCGCCGGCGCGAGTCCGCCAGCAGCGCCGCGTTGTCGTACAGCGCGTTGGAGAGCAGCAGCAGACCGTCCAGGTCCCGCGGCCCCGCCCCCGCGGCGCTGCCGTCATTTCCATCGGCCCCCAGCGGCACCGTGTACGTCACCGACACGGCGCCGAAGTCGTACAGCACGCACTCGACCGATGCACCCGTCCGCCACGGCGTGGACCCGATGGGGATCGGCTCCGCCGCCTGCGTGACGCGCAGCGGCGCGGGGCGGAAGTCGAAGTGAGCCGGCGCCCGCCGCCGGTGCCGAATGACCTCGCGCACGGTCGCCTCGGTGATGCGGCGCTCCGCGGCGTCCAGATCGATCGCGAACCCCGCGTCGTACGCGAACATCACCGAGCACGTGCCGGCGCCGATGCGCCCCGCCGCCGCGCCGCCGTCGCCGGAACTCACGCCGACCGTCGGTTTCACGCCCGCCGTGGTCACTGTGCCCGGTCCTCCGGCCCTGCGCCTCCCGCGCCCCCGTCGCGCTCCTTGCCGAGCGTACCCCCGGCCGCCGCCCCGGGCCCGGCGGCGCGTGCGTCCGCTTTCACGTCCCACCGCGCCGGCTCGTCGCCCGAGCGCGGCATCAGCAGGGCCATCGACGACATCGCCGTCCCGTACGCCGCCGACCGCGGGAAGACGCGGTCGTTCCACGTCCCCTCCGGCGAGCGGGTCGCGAAGATCAGCGCCGCGAGCCGGCGCCGGTACTCCGGCCGCTCGCGCCGCGGCAGCAGTTCGATCGCCTGCGCGGCGTAGTAGTGCGCGTAGTAGAAGTAGTACGGCGCGATCCCGTACGGCCCCTGGTGCGTCCCCGGCCGCGCCCGCCGTTTCTCCAGCCACTCCCAGTGCACGATGAACGCATCCACCGCGGCCCGCACGTCCGCGGGCGTCGCCCGCCCCGCCAGCGCCAGCGTCGCCTGCGTCGCGACCATGCGTCCGACCGCGCCGGGAACGCCGTCGCCCGAGCGCTCGCCCGCCTCGCCCGAGTACACCACTGCGCCGCTGGGCATCAGCGCCCGACGCAGCGCCCCCAGGCCGCGCTCGACCACGGCCTCGTCCACCGCGTACCCCTGCCGCCGCGCTTCGAACAGCGCCTGAAGCGTCGGCGCGGTCATGAAACTCGACGCCGGGGCCACCGTGTCGCGCCCCGGCGGCCGCGCGTAGTTCCACCCGCCGGCCTGCGGGATCTCCGTCTTCTGGATCGCGTCGATGTAGAACGCGATCGCGTGCTCCACCGCTTCCGCCTGCCCCTCGGGAACGTGCCCGGCCCGCTTGAGTTCCAGCAGGAACGCCAGGCCGTACGTATACCCCCACCCGCGCACGTCGTACCCGCCGTCGTAGTCCTTCTCCGACATCAGCGGGTGGTCCACGCCGCGGCAGACGAACTCGCACGCCCGCGCCACGGCCTCGCGCCGCTGAGCGTCCGCCTCGTACCCCGGCGCGCGGAGGAGCGCCGTGGCGCAGATCGCCGTCCCCCCAACGCGGTAGCCGATCGGGATCTGCCCCCGGACGCGGTACACCCCCTCGTACGGCCACTCCGCGCGCCCCTCCCCTTCCTGCGCCTGCAGCAGGAACTCCGCCGCCCGCGCAACCGCGGCGTCGATGTCAACCTCCGCCGCTTTGGCCGCCGCGGCCGGTTGCGAACCGGAGCCCGGCCCGGTGTGCGCGCCCGCAGCGAGCGTCAACGCGCCGGCCACCAGCCCCGCGATCAGCACGCCGCGTCGGATCATGGGCTCTGCTCCTATCCCCCGTTTCCGCTCCCCTGCCCCTCGACGCCGTCGGGATCACGATACCGTACCGCCGCACGCGCCGCACCAGCGAGGCCGCATGAACCCGACGGCCGATCCCGCTCGCCCCCCGTGCCCGCACCCGCTGCGCCGCCGCCTGTGCGCCTGCATCCTGCGCCACTGCATGGGACCTCACGAGCGGGCCCTCGAGCCCCACCGCCGCGCCCTGCTCCGCGGCCTGGCCGGCAATGTCGTCGAGATCGGCCCCGGAACGGGCGTGAACATCCCGTTCCTGGCCGCCGGCGCGGCGGGCCCCATCATCTACACCGCCATCGAGCCCAACACGCTGCTGCACGCCGATATCCGCGCCGCCGCCGAGGCCGCGGGCTTCACCGCGCACATCCTCCCCACGTCGATCGGCCCCGGGCGCCTTGACCTCCCCGACGCCTCGGCCGACGCCGTTGTGTGCACGCTGGTCCTCTGCTCGGTGCCCGACCCGGACGCGGCGCTCGCGGAAATCGCACGCCTGCTGCGCCCGGGAGGCCGGCTGATCATCATCGAGCACGTCGCCGCCCCGCGGCGGACGGCGCTGCGGGCCATCCAGCGGATCGTGCGCCCGGTCTGGCGCGTCCCCGGCGACGGATGCGACCCGGCCCGCGACACCGAGGCGACCCTCCGCCGCGCCCCGAACCTGCGCATCGAATCGCTCACACGGTTCCGTGCCCCCATCCCGGTGGTCAGCCCGCACATCGCGGGCGTGCTCGTGCGGGTGTAGTCCGCGGCCCCGCCGCCCCGCATGAAACCGGTCCGCGCCGCGGCCCGCAACAATCGCCCATGCCGGCCCCCGCGCCCCTTGCCGCCCTGGTGATCGCCCTCGCCCCACCGCCGCCCGCGACTCCCGCCGCCACGCTCGCCACCCCGACCCGCGCCGGCCTCACGCTCGCCTGGCGCCGCTTCGACCACGCTGTTTCCACGCTCGACCTTTCGGATGAACAGTTCCTCGAAGCGGGCCTCGCCTTCGACCGCGCCAGCGCCGCCCTGCTCCGCGGCGGCCCCACTGCCGTCTACCGCGGCATCCTCGAAGCCACCGACGCCCTGCTGCTCGACAACCCCGATGCCCCCGCCGCCGTCGCCGCCCGGACGCTCCGCCTTCGCATGGACCCGCCAGTCTTCATCCGCGGCGACACACAACCCCCGCGCCTCCGCTTCGACCGCTTTTTCGAAACCGATGCCCCCGCCGAACCGGTCGCGCTCACCGTCCGGCTCATCCCAACACCACCGCACGCCGGCGACGCACCCGTCGCCGCCTCAACATTCAATATCCTCGCCACCCCCTCCGGCCCGCCTCCGGACCCACTCTTGTGTCCAATCCCCGACGGCGGCTTCGCCCCCGGCCGCTACACCGTCGAGATCTGCCTCCCCGACGCCGCCGGATGCCGCGTGAGCGCGACCTGGACCGTCGTCCCGACCCGCCCCGAGACCGTCCGCGACCGCATCGCCGCCGCGATCGACGATCTGGAGCGCAAAGGCCGGCTCGCCGACCCCGCCCTGTCCCGGGCCGCGGCGGTACTCCGCTCGCGCAACGCGCTGCTGACCTCGAACCCCTCCACCAACGACCCCGCCCACCTCGACGCAGACCTCTCACGCCTCCCCGACCAACTCACGCAGGAACTCGCGGCGCTCGAGTCGGGGCGCAACCCCTACGCCAACTACCCCGGCCACCTCTGGCGCACCGTCCGCATCGCCGATGCGGACGTCCCCGTGCGTATGTTCAACCCGCCGCCCCCGCCCGGCGAGGCCGCCGCCCCGCCGCGCCCGCTGGTGATCGCCCTCCACGGTGCCGGCGGCGACGAGTCCACTTTCCCCGAGGCCTACGGCGACGGGATCATCACGCGCCTCGCCGCTCAACACGGTTTTGTGCTCGCTGCCCCGCGCACCGGCCCCTTCGCCGCCGATCCCGCCTTCTTCGACGGCCTGCTCGCCGCGATCACCGCCGACTACACCATCGACCCTGCCCGCATCTACGTCCTGGGCCACTCCCTCGGCTCCGGCGTCACCGGCGCCTGGGCCGCGGCCCGTGCGGACCGCATCGCCGCCGCCGCGTGCATCGCCGGCTTCACCGCCTTCGACCCCGAGCAGCGCACGTGCCCCACGCTCGTCGTCGTCCCCGGACGCGACGGCCTCATCAAGCCCACCCGCGTAATCAACGCCGCGCGGGCCGCCGCCGCGGCGGGCGCGCCCATCGAGCCCCTGTTCCTCCCCGACCAGACGCACACGCTCGTGGTCGGCACGATCCTCCCCGAGGTCATCCCCTGGCTGCTCAAGCACGAACTTTCCGATGCGCCCGATCCGCCGGCGCGGTAGACTGGCCCGGTCCCGCCCCCCGTCGCCGCACACCCGGAGGCTCCCATGTCCATCCGCCCCCTCGCCACCCTCGCTCTGGTCGCCGTCGTCGCGGTGCTCGCCGCATGCGAGCCGAAAGTGACGCCGGAGAACTTCGAACAGATCACCGAGGGGATGACCATCGCTCAGGTCGAGAAGATCCTCGGCCCGGGCGAAGAGGAGGCCGCCGCGGGCGGAACGTCCATCGGCGGCAGCGGCATGCTCGAGGGCGCCCGCGCCAACGCGGCCCGCACCTTCATCTGGAAGGAAGACAACCGGCAGATCATCGTCGTCTTTCAGGACGGGAAGGTCGTGAACAAGTACAGCATGGGCTTCTGACGCCCGCGGAACCCACCCGTCCCGACCGCCCCCCCCGGCGACCCGCCGCGGCACGTTCCCTCCCGCCCCGACGGGGGGTATACTCAGGGCCCAAAGGGCTTGTAGCTCAGGTGGCTAGAGCGTACCCCTGATAAGGGTAAGGTCGCTGGTTCGAGTCCAGCCAGGCCCACTTCCCCCCTCCTGCCCGTCGCGTCACGGCCACGCCGCGCCCCCCGCAGCGGGCTATTCCGGCGGCCCCGACCCGCGACGCCCGGCGGCGCTGAGGCCCCCATCCAACCTGCATGAGCGTCGGCCCGAGCCATCCCGCCCCGAGCGACCGGCCCCGGCCCTCGTCCGCACCCGCCGCCGGCCCTTTCGCAGACCTCTCGGCCAACCCGCGCCTCCCGATCCTCACCGACCTGGTCCACGCGCTGGCACAGCCCGACGGCTGGCGCGGCCCCCTCGACCCCTTCATCGACGCCCTGCGCCGCGCGCGCCGGCCCGAGACGTACATCTGGCTCTCGACCCGCGGCCTGCCCCGCGGCCACTTCCGCATCGCGCGCTGGTCCGCCCCCAGCGGCGGCGCCCCCGTGTCCCTCCCCGAGGCCGACCCGTGGGGCGACGTCTCGTCGCTTCCGGTGCACAGCGCCGGCTTCCTCAGTTGTGTCGTCGCCACGCCCGAGCCCAAACTCGCCCGCGGCCTGCACCTCGACGACGACCCGCTGCTGGGCGACGAACTGGCGCGCATGGGCTCGATGGCCGCCGCGCCGTACTTCGACGCCTCCGGCCCCGTCGCGTGGACGCTCATCTTCCACCCCGACCCCGACGGCCTTACCGAAGCGGACCTCGAGGACGCGGTGCTCAAAACCGCGCTGATCGGCACCATGGCCGGCAGCATCGCCGCCGGGCGCGATCTGCAGCGGGCCACCGCGTGGATCCAGAGCGAGATCGATCAGATCGCCGACATCCAGCGCTCGCTGCTGCCGCAGGAGGAGCCGGACATCCCCGGCCTCTCCTTCGCCGCGCACTACGCGACCTTCGACCGCGCCGGCGGGGACTACTACGACCTCCTCCCGCTGCGGCAGGCCGAGGGCCAACTCGCCCTGCCGCGCTACACCGAGGACCTCGCCAGCCCGTGGGCCATCATCCTGGCCGACGCCTCCGGCCACGGCCCATCGGCCGCGGTCGTCACGGCGATGCTGCACTCGATCCTGCACACGGGCCTCACCATCACGAACGGGGTCATCGGCGCCCCGCCGGTGCCCGTACCGGTCGAGCGCCGCCGCCGCCCGCAGCCCAGCCCCGCCGCGCTGCTCGAGGCCCTGGGCCAGCGGCTCTTTGCACGCCGGATCGGCCCCGGCGGCGGGCTGTCGTTCGTCACCGCCTTCCTCGGCATCTACGACCCGGTCGCCCGCACGCTCACCTACGCCAACGCCGGGCACCACCCCCCGCTGCTGCGCACCCGCGGCTCGCGAGAGGTCACGCGGCTGTGCCCCGCGGACGCCCCCCCCGGCACGCCCCTTGGCATCCGCGACACCGTCGGCGCGACCGACTCGGTTCTCCACCTGGAGGATGGGCACACTCTTGTGCTTTATACCGATGGCGTCGTCGAGGCCCCCGGACCCGGCGACCGCACCCTATGGGGCGCCGAGCGTCTCGCCGCCGCCGTCGCCAGCGGCCCAGATGACCCCCGCGCCCTGACCGCCCACCTCGTCCGCGCCCTGCGCGCCCACGAGGCCGGCCAGCGGCCGCGCGACGACCAGACGATCCTCGTCCTTCAGGCCGTCTGATTTCCCTCACACTCCCCTGCCCGGGCGGGGCGGTCTTGCCCCGGGGCGGGTTTCCACTTGCGATCACCAGCGCCGCGCAGTACAGTCGCCCCGACCCCGTCGCTCAGGATCCACGATTCCGAGGAAGCAGGCCGCTTCTTGGCCCGTCACAATCCGGAGGTCAATCATGCCCGCCGCATCCCTGCGCCGCGCGCTCGCGGCGGCGTTTGTCTTGGTCCCGCTCTACCCGGCCGCACCCGCCGCCGCCCAGTGCAACCCCCAGTGGAACGAGGGGTTCGCGCCCCTGGGCCCGCAGGGCATCCGATCGCTCGCCGTGCTGCAGGAAGGATCGGAGGAGGTGCTGTACGCCGGAGGCGACTTCGACGGGGTCTCCGACAATCCTCAGATCGGCCTGGCCCGCTGGGACGGCTCACGCTGGACCCCGATCCCCAGCGACCGCGAGGCACAGGTCACGCGCCTGGCCGTCTACGACGACGGGCTGGGTGGCGGACCTGCCGTCTTTGCCGCCGGCAGTTTCCGCACCGGCCATCGGCATGATCCACGATATCGTGGCATTCGACGCGGGCGACGGCCCGCGCCTCTACGCCGCGGGCGAGTTCGCCGGCTCACTCGCCTGCTTCGACGGCAAGACCTGGCGGCTCGATACCGCCGGCCCCCGGCCCGGCCGGCTCATCACCGATCCGGTCATCCGCCGCCTCGAGGTCTTCGACCCCGATGGCGACGGCCCCGCGCCCGCCGAGATCATCGCCGCGGGCAACTTCGCCTCGATCGGCGACCAGCAGATCGCCTTCATCGCCCGCTGGGACGGCGCGGTCTGGCGATCCCTCGGCGACGGCGTGAACGGCGAGGTGACCGCCCTGGCCGTGATCGACCGCGGCGACGGCCCGCGCCTCTACGTCGGCGGCGCCTTCACCACGGCCGGCGGCATGCCCGCCAAACGCGCCGCGGTGTGGGACGGCAACTCGTGGGCCCCGCTCGGCGAGGGCTTCAACGAGCGGGTCACCGCCTTCGTGCCCTTTGACGACGGCAGTTCCGCCCCCGGCATCGCGGTCGGAGGCATCTTCTCCGAGGCCGCGGGCCAGCCGGCCGCCGGACTGGCGATGTGGGACGGCGCGGCCCTGCACGTCGCCGGGGCCACGCTTGCGCCGCACAGATCCGTTGGAAAAGTGGCCGTCATCCCCAACGGGGAAGGCGGCCAGCAACTCGTTGTCGCGATGTCGGCGTCCGAAACGCCCTCGAACGCCGTGCGCATCTTCGACGGCCGCCGGTGGACGACGATCGGGCTGGCGGACAACTCGGTCTCGGAACTCGCGTGGCTCGACCTGGGTGACGGCGGGGCCCTCTACGTCGGCGGCCGCTTCACCCAGATCGGCGGCGTCGCCGCGTTGCGCATCGCGCGATGGGACGGCTCCGCGTGGATGCCCCTGGGCGACGGCATCGACGGGGAGGTTGTCTCCGCACTGGCGGTCTTCGACGACGGCGCGGGTCCGCGCCTCTACGCCGGAGGGAAGTTCGAGTCGGCGGGCGGCATCCCCGCCGCGGGCCTGGCCGCGTGGGACGGCGCCGCCTGGTCCGTCCCGACCCTCCCCTTCCCCCAAGGCGGCGTGCGGAGCATGGCCGTCTTCGATCCCGACGGCGACGGCCCTGAGCCGCGGGCGCTGTACGTCGGCGGCCAGTTCGTTCCAACTCCCGAGGTCCCCGCATTCGCCATCGCACGATGGGACGGCGCGACGTGGTCCGCCCTGGGCTCGGGCCTGTGGCACTCGAAGCGGCCGCCCGTTGTGTACTCGCTGGCCGTGCTCGACGAAGATGGCGACGGTCCGGCGTCGCCCGCCCTCTACGCCGCCGGATCGTTCACGCAGGCAGGCAGCGTGCTCGCGCTCAACCTCGCCCGCTGGAACGGCACGGTGTGGTCCGCCGTGCCGAACACTCCGACGGTTCCAGATCACACCATCCTCCGCATGATCGCCGCGCCCGCGGCGGACCCCTCCGCCCCCGGCTCCCTCCTCATGTTGGCCCACCGGGACGAGAAAGGGTTGGTGAATCTGGTCCGCTGGACCGACGGCGTCGCCACCGTGCTCGGCGAAGTCGTCGGCTTCCCGGTGTCCATCGCGGCCCTCGACCACGATGGCGCCGGCCCTGGCGACCGCGCCGTCTACGTCGCGGGGACGTTCACGGGCGTCAACGGGACCGCCAGCAGCAACCTCGCCCGCTTCAGCGCCGATGCCCCGGTCGTCTTTGAGGACCCGCGGCCGCTCCTGGTCCGCCCGGGCGCGACGCTCCGGCTCAGCGCCGGCGTCAGCGGCGCTGGGCCGCTCGCGCACCAGTGGCGCCGCGCCGGCCAGCCCCTGATGGACGATGGCCGCATCACCGGCGCAGCGACGCCCGCGCTGAGCATCCGCGCGGTCACCGCCGCCGATGCGGGCGAGTACGACCTCGTCGTCACGAGCCCCTGCGGCACGGCCACCTCCGCCGCGGCGATCGTGACGCTCACCTGCCCCGCCGACTGGAACGCCGACGGCGCCGCGACCAGCGCCGACATCTCGGCGTTCCTGACCGCATGGTTCTTCGCCGCGACAAGTGGAACCCCCGGCGCGGACTTCGATGCCAGCGGGATCACCGACTCCCGCGACCTCTCGGCCTTCCTCGCCACCTGGGTCGCCGCCGTACAAATGGGCTGTTGACCGCGCAGAGTTGACACGGCCTGAACTACTTCGAACAGATCGACAACATCGCACCGCCCCTGCCGGGCCATTCACCCAACCGGCGTGTACTTTTGCAACTTTCCCTTGGCGCACCCCACCCGGACCAGTAGACTTACCCGAACCATCCTTTCCGTGTTATAGTGCTCGGCGTAACAGTTGGGTTGACATGTGATCCGCTCAAACAGCAGGTGTGCCTCGGCAACACGCATGTCACGGACCTCCACCATCAAACTGATTGCCGCGATTGCTTGCTTCGCCGCTGCGGGCATTGTGCTCCTGAGACCACATGCTTGGGTCGGACGTCGCGGCATGGCGCAGCACCCACGAGGCCCCGACGCAGACTCCGCACGGACGTTCGCCGAACTTGCCGCCGCAAACTATGGCGTCGCCCTCGAGGCCCTGCTCGTGGCCGACGACGATCGCGACAACATCCTGACCGATCGGCAACTTGAGGAGGCCCGGCTCGCGACCGAGATCATGCGCGACCCTCCACCCGCCGAGGGATGGAGCCGGATCGGCAGAAACGGCCACAGGTCTGTTTCCATTCCACCTGAGGTGACGCCTTCGGCGCTCCGCGCAGCCGCCAAGGCCGCAGCCGATACATCCAGCATCGTCTACGCCGAGGGCCGCCACGGCACCCCGGGCCTGAACGGCGCCATCGCACCCGAGGATGCACCGTCGCTCCGCGCCCTGCTCTCCACCTACCCCTTCATTGTCTCCAACTCGCTTTACGCGCCCCCACGCCAGTCTCTCAGCGTCCTCTCCGATGCCGCCGCGGCCGCCGTCGCCCTCGCCGGCTCCGATCCCGTCGCGGAGCCGCTTCTAGGCCCGGACTCAAAGGACGGCCCGCTCTTGGTCGCCCGCGAGGCTGCGGCTCGGGCCCTCGTCCAAGCGGCCTCCCAGTGGCCTGAGACCATCCGTGTCGCCCGCATCCTCGCGACCCCGCCGGACACCGATTCGCGATACCGGCCCAGCCAGATCATCACCTTCGAACCTCTGTCGGATCCATTCACCCGCAAGGAGGTCGAAGCCCTGCGTCGGGCCTACGGCCTCTCCTTCCGCGAAGCGCCGCGCGGTGCCGTCCGGGCCAGCATCCGCCTGCACTATCTCGCCGCCTCCGGATGGTTGCGCAGGCTTCAGGTGAGAGCATACTTCGACCTCGACTCCGGTTTGTGGATTCTCTCCGAGATCACGTCACACAGCGAGTCGCGGCACCCCGATGACCCCTGGTTCCAGGGCCAGGCTCCTGTCGGCGCACAGACCCCCACCACCCCCGACGATCCCAAGGGCTATTCCATCCGCCTCGCCGACGTCTGCCCCGCGTACCCGATCGTCGCGGGCCGAGGCATCGTGAAGCCATGACCACCCCCGCACCGACTCGTTCCCCGTTCCCCGCGCCGTCGTCGGTTTCGCCACGGCCCTGTCGCTCCTGGGCCTGGCCGCCACCGAACCAAACCGTCCGCGGACGCGTCTAGCCTATCTGTGCCTGGTTCTGGCCGTGCAGCTCACCTCCATCCCCTGGGAGTCCTATGTCATTCCCCTGCTCTTCGGTGACGCCGCAGCGCCCGCCGCGTCGTGAAGCGCCCCGCCCCCGCGCCTTCACGCTCGTCGAGTTGCTCCTGGTCATCGGCATTCTCGCCCTGCTGCTGAGCCTCCTGATTACCGGGCTCCGCGGCACGCGCGAGGCCGCCCGCTCCACTGTCTGCCTCTCCAACCTCCGCCAGGCCGGCCTGCTCACCGAGGTCATCGCTGACCAGCGCGACGGCCTCCTGCCATTCTGGCTCTCCAACACCCCCGCCCTCCCCCTCCTGGGCCGCTCCGACCAGCGCACCGTCTACGGCCCGCACACGGATTCGTGGGAGTGCTTCGTCTGCCCCGCCGACCGCCGCGCCCGCTCCGACGACGACTGGCGCGACGGCCGCTACACCAGCTACGAGTACTACCCCGGCGAGTGGATGAACCGCCTGGCCGAGGAGGGCCAGCCCGACCCCGTCCGCGCCGTCACCGTGCTGTTCCGCCGCGAGCCCGCCGCCACCGTCTTCTACGACCGCTCCCGCGACTGGCACCCCGGCGGCCGCCAGCAGGTCTACCTCCCCGACATGCACGCCAAGTAACCGCTCACGCCCCGCCCGCCGCGGCCTGCAGCGCGATCAGCGCGTACGCGGTGATCAGCACCGGGTCGTTCTCCATCCACCGGTCATCGACGGACCGGAACGACCCGTCCTCGTTCTGAAGCCGGCTGAGCCGCTCCACGAGGTCCGCGCGCCAGTCGCGCAGCGCCGTCTCGCCCGAAGGAAGCCGCACTTCCAGTTGGGGCTCGCCCCACGCCTCCATCGCGCGGGCGAACGTCACGAGGTAGTAGTACAGCCCGTCCAACCCCGCCCCCGGGTTCTCCTCCAGCGTGTAGTGCCGGCTGATCCAGTCCTTCGCCGCCAGCACCCGCAGGTCGTCCTTCTTGAGCCCCGCGTAGATGTAACTCTTGAACCCCGCGTACGTCATGCTGCCGTACGCGCGCAGCCGGCTCACGTTCGTGCCGTCGTCGAGCGTCTCCTCGATCATCCCAGCCGCCTGGCTCTGCCCGCCGCCCACATCGTCCTTGTTCACGCTGGTCGAGTAGATGAACCCCCCCTGCTTCGAACCGTCGGCATACGGCATGTCGTTCACGGCGTCGTACATCTGCACGCGCTGGAGGAACACCAGCGCCCGCTGGAACGCCGGATCGTCGCTGGGCACGCCCGAGTCGTGCAGCCCCTGGAGCATGAACGACAGGTTGCTCAGGTCCGGCCGCCCGTGCCGCCCGTAGCCCACCCCGCCGTAGAACGGGTGCGACTTGTCGATCGGCCGCGGCGCCTCATCGCCCCCCACGTCCGCCACCGACGCCTCGCTCCACTGGAGTTTGCGCAGGAAGTCCTGCGCCGCCGGGATCGCCGCGCGGGCCTCCGGCGTCCCCAGTTTCGCCAGCGCCGACAGCACGATCGCCGTGTTGTAACTCGGCAGCACGCGGTCGTAGATCCCCCCGTCCGGCTGCTGGTGCTTGAGCATGAACGCCTGCGCCTTGACGATCGCCGGGTCCGTCACCGGTACCGTCCCATTGGCGATCATCCCCGTCACCACCAGCCCCGTGATCGCCGGGAAGACCGGCCTGTTGCTCCCCTCTTCGGGCACGCCCCACCCGCCGGACTTCTCATCCTGCTGCTTCCGCAGGTACGCGATCGCCTTCGCCGCCATCGCCCGGGCCTGGGCCCGCACATCCTCGGGCTGCGCCGCCGCCCCGCCCGCCGCCGGCGCCGGCGGCGTCCATCCCGCGGCCTGCGCCACCATCACACCACCACTCAGCGACACGGCGGCAAGCGCCACGGCAAGCGGACGGATCCCCATCGTGCTCTCCTGATCCCACCCCCGGTTCCCCAACGCTAGACGCCGACGCCGTTGCCCGATTTCATCCCCGCGCCTCGCGCCCCTCGACGTCCAGCACGACCGCCACCGCCACCACCGCCGCCGTCTCGATCCGCATCGCGTGCGGCCCGAACCGCGCGATCGTCGCCCCGGCCGCCCGCGCCGCCGCCAGTTCCGCCTCCGTCCACCCCCCCTCCGGCCCGACAAGCACCCGCACCCCCTCGGCCCCCGTTCGCTCGTACGGCTCACCCGACGCGTCCGCCAGCACCACCCGGACGCCCGCCTCCGGCGCGATCGCCTCCTCCCACGACCGCTCCCGCCCGATCTCCAGCACCCACGCCCGCCCGCACTGCTTCGCCGCCTCCCATGCAATCCGCTCCAGCCGCTCGAGTTTCGTCTCTCGCGGCTGCACGACCGACCGCTCCGCCCGCAGCGGCGACCACGCCGCCGCCCCCACCTGGCTCAGCCCGTCCACCAGTTCATCAACCCGCCCCCCTTTGGGCGTGGCCGACCACACCTCGACCCTCGGCCGCACCCGCTCAGCCGTCGCTACCGACTCCACGACCGCCGCCAGCCGCCATCCCCCCTTGCCGACCTTCCCCGTCGATTCCACCCGCGCGGCGGCGACCGTCCCGCGGCCATCCAGCAGGGCTACCGCGTCCCCCGGCCCCAGCCGCTTCACCCGCGCGGCGTGCTCCGCCTCGGGGCCGACGACCTCCACCCGCTCCCCGGGGGCCAACAGCGGGGCATCTTGCACAAAGACCCGGTGCACGCCGAACGCTTCTCCTACCGTTGCCCCCACGCCGCCGCACGACGGTGAGGCGATGGTTCGCCAGACGAATAACTAAAGACCCGCGCGGGGCCTTGAGTCCCCTTCCCCCCGGGTCGATGATGCTCGGAGGGGACCACCCCCGTCCAGGACCCTGATTCCCCGGCCGCCGCAGTGAGCACGATGACCGAGCCAACCAAGCCCGCCCAGCATACCGACGGCGCCAGCGCGCCCGCGGCGGAGGACCCCATCCTCGGCCGCGCGGTCGATGCCGCGCTGGACGATGCCCGGGCCCGGATGGAGGCTCCCCCGGCTGCGGCCCCCGGCGGCGACGGTCCGACCATGGTCCTGGGCGAGGTTCAGGCGGACCTGGCCCAGGCCGACGTGGCGACCGCCCCCACGACCATCGACGACCTCGACGCTTCCCTAGCGCAGGCCGCGGCCGAGGCGACGGCCAAACTCCTTCAGGAGGCCGACGCGCCGCTCCCCCCCGTGGAGCCCTCCCCCGCGCCGCAGGCCGAGGCTCCGCCTCCCGCGGCGGCTGCGCCCGAGGCTACTGCCCCGGACCCGGAGCCCGTGCCCGCCGGCGTGACGATCGCCCCGCCGGAGCCCCCCGCCGTGCCCCCCCAGGCCGAGGCTCAGGCCGCGCCGGCGCCGGCAGCCCCCGAACCGGTCGCCGTGGCCGCGCCGGCGGCGAGCAGCGCGCGTCCCATGCTGGCCAGCGTGCTCGACCCACTCGCCGAACGGGCCGAGCGTCTGCCGCAGAGTGTGCGACACATGATCGGGTGGATTGCCGTGGTGACGCTGCTCAACGCGGCGGCGATATGGACTGTCGTGCTGTGGTCCTCTGCCCGCAGCGCCCCGCCCGAGGCCACCGATTCTGCGGCCACATCGCTCCAGGCCGCGGATGCCGCGTCCGGCGAGCGCTGATCACTCCCCGCCCCCGGCCTCTTCCTCGTCCGCCGCCTCGCGCTCCAGTTCGGCTCGCCACGCGCGGTCCAGGTCCTCGAACGACATCCCCAGCGCGGCTTGCGTGGCCTCGTCGAGCGTTTTGCCTGTCGCCATCTCGCGCAGCCACTGGTTGCGCCCGTCGCGCCCGAAGCGGTCGGAGACGTACGCGACCATGTGGTGGCCCTGGCGGTACACGTGGCGCGCGTACCGCCCCGGCACGGTGCGGAAGTCCGAAATCTCTTCCCACGGCGCCAGCGTACCGGCCTCGGCCCAGCGGCGAACCACCCCGTCGGTCGCCGGCCCGAGCCGCGGGTTGAACTTCTCGCTCGCGAGTTCTGCCACGCCCTCGAGGACCCACCAGGGCATCGTGTTCGCGTGCTCGCCCATGACATAGGTCGCGACGTGGCCATACTCGTGGGCCAGCAGCGTTCGGACCGCCGCAATATCGCGGCTGGCGCGCCCGCCTCCGCGGCCATCCTCGCCGTCGGCGTCCGCTTCACTCCCGCTCCCCCGCTGCCGGCTGCCCGCGACCGCGCCGAGGATCTTGATCGACTCTCCCGGCTCGTTCCACCCGGCCAGGCCGTCCACATAACTGAGGTAGATGCTCGCCTGGAGGTGCCGCATGTCGCCGTAGATCTTCACCTCCTGCACGCCCAGCCCCTCCCCGCCGACGCCGAACCCATCCTCCACGTGCGTCCGCACCTCCGGCCACACCTCCACGACGGTCTTCGCGGCCTCCTCGAAGCCCGCCGCCGTTCGCACGACCACCCCGTCGCCCTTGAAGACGATCCAGTTCTCCCCGGCGTAGAGCCACCGGCCGTCCACGTTCTTGAACACCGCGGGGAACGCCACGCTGCGCTCACGCGCGGCCCGCCCGGCGCCGTCGGCGGGCTTCATGCGCCAGGTCATCACAAGTTCGACCTCGGCCCGCAGCGGCCAGAACTCGCCCTCGCTGTTCTCCGCGATCCTGAGGTCGAACTCCGCGGGCGGCCCACCGTGCTCGCTGGTCAGGTCCGCGGCCCAGTTCTCCTGCTCCTTGCGGAAAACCGGGTCCCCCTCCGGCCCGTCGGCCGGCACGACCAGGTCGAGGTACGCCCGCGGGTCCCCCGCCAGCACGGCCCGCTCCATCTCCGCCAGCACCGCCTCGATCTCGCTGCGGTCAGCAACGGCGAGCGGCGTCACAAGCAAGACCAGCGCAGCGGCGGTAGCAAAGCGGTTCATCACCGCAACGGTATACCACCCGGCCGCGCGGCCGTTGAAACCTCCCCAGCGTGTACACGATCGAGACCTGCGGTCCCGATGGGATCGACCCGATGCTGCACGTCTACACGCCCGCGGCGGCGCGGTGACAGGCAGGCGAACCCGTCGGAGAGATGGGCTCCGGGGCACAAGCGGGGCCCATCGTTCGTTCCGGCGGCTGATGAGCCCTGCGCCCGCACTCCGGACACACCGGCAGGCCCCCCCGCTCGTACCCGCACGCGCTGCACAGGCCCTCGCGCTTCCACCGGCGGCGCCGCACGGCGGGCCACAGGAACATGGGCACGGCCGCGACCGCCGCGTAGAGCCCCGTGTCCACCACGAGCCCCGGCCACACCGGCCACACGCTCAGCCCCACCGGGTACGACCGGCGGCTGATCGCCCGCGGCGCCTCGCCCACCGCGCCGCGCAGCCGCGGCCGGCTCGCGCCGACCTCCGTCCACACCTCGCTCCGCAGCGCCACCAGCGGCCACCCGAACCCCAGCGCCCGCACCTCGCGCACGCGCTGGTTGTCCGTCGGGAACGGCACCCACTCCGGGTAGACATCCGCCGTGGGCGCCTGCTGACCCCGAGACATCCTCACGCTCCGGGCCGCGGCCGATGTGGATGACCCAATCGGCATCACCACGAACGTCCGCCGCCCGGGTGCGGACCATTGGGCCACCGTCCACATCCACCCATCCCGCTCCATCGGCGCCGGCATCTGCGGCGACGGCTCGGCCCGAAGGAAGCACAACTCGCTGCCCCATGCGACACCCACGGTCGCCGCGGCGCCCATTTCCGTGGTGAGATGGGGCGCCGGCGGCCGATGTACCATCGGGGCGGGGAGGCGAGGACGCGGCCCAGGCGCCCGCGAGAGAGGCGGGGGTTTCGATGGACGCATCGGCGATCATGTGGGCGGGGCGGCGGGGGATCGCGTGTCTCGTGCTCGGCGTTTCCTCACCCCCAAAGGCACGCGGGCACCTCGCCGCCCCCGCAGCCGCGAACGGGGCAGGGCGGTACACTCGGCCGGTGTTGGCCCCGCGCGCGTGCATCTGGGACTACGTGAGCGTCATGACCCGCGACCCCCGGGAGCCGGTGGACCCGCGGGCGTGGCCCCTTCGCGCACGGCGGCTGTACGGGCCGCTGCAACTGTTGCACGACGTGCGGTCGGGGCAGTGGGGCCGGGCGTCGCGGGCCGGGCGCGCCGTCGCGATCGCCGGCGTGATCACGTACGTCGCGTGGGTGGGCGTCCTGCTCGCGGTCATCGCCGTCGTGCTGCACATGCCGCTGCTGTTCCGGCTGCCGGACCACAAGCGCGCGGCGGCGACGGCGCTGATCGCCGTCTTCGCGGGCGTGATGGCATGGCCGACGGCGTGGTTCGTCTGGTCCGCCGCGGGAGGCATGGATCGCGCCACGGCCCCGCTGCGACGCTCGCGCCTGCGCCCCGCGCGCCAGGGGGCAGTCGGCGCCGCGACGATCGCCGCGAGGCGGAAGTACTGGGCGCGGGAGATCGCCACCTGGCCCAACCGGCGGTTCGACCGCAGCCGCCACTGCGTGGACCCCGCGGCGCCGCTGCTCTCCGGCCTGCCGATGGTGCTCGTCTGGACCGTGCTGCTGGTGCACGGAGTCAACACCGTTTCGAACGCGGTTGGGGGTGCGGTGCTCATCGCGTACTTCACCTGGGATCGGCGCCGCTCGACAGCGTTGCGGCGTCGGCTCCTCGATGCGCTGGAACGCCACGCATGCCCGGATTGCGCGTACCCCCTGCCCAGCGGGCCCGAGCCGCCGTGGAGCGAGCCCGAGGAGGGGTGGCGCGGACCGGCGCGGTGCCCGGAGTGCGGGAGCCGCTGGCCGCTCGTCCCGCCGCCGATCCCGGGGGAGGAGGACTGCTCATCTCGCGCGCCGACCTGAGCCCGGAGCCGGCGCGAGGCGGAAGACCGCGCGCCCCCCGCGGACCTACGCGCGGGTGAACCGCAAGCCCGCCGGGTCGGGGCGCTCCAGCGCCGGCAGCCACGTGGGCAGCCTCGCGAGGTAGGCGTCGATGGCCTCCTCGCCGGTCTGCCGCGCCAGCATGAACATGCCGCGCGGCGTGCCGAGCACCACGGCGACCGATTGCGGCCCCTCGCCCGGCGCCACGGCCGGAACGGCGAGGTAGAGGTCTTCCAGCGGGCCGGTGAGGCGGCTCACGCGCTTGCCGCTGGTCAGCGTGTCCTCGACCTGGCCCGCATCCGTGCGGATGGTGACCGTGCGCCGGACCCTGCTGGTGCGCCGTGCCCGCCACAGCACCCACGGAACCGGCAGCAGAAAGAGCATCGCCATCATGGCCCCGCCGATCAGCGCCCCCGTGTCGCGCCAGAACGGCCGCGTGAAGGCCATCGCGGCCGCGAGGCCCACGCCCGCCGCCAGGCCCGCCGCGACGAGCCCGCCCACGAACAGAGCCACGCGCCACCCGGGGATGCGCGGCGCGTCCGCGAAGCGCACCACCCCCGGCGTGCTCGTGTCGGGCTCGAGCGCAAAGAAGTCCTTGTACTGGAGGGTGAGGTCGGTGCGGCGCACGGCCATCTCCGAGCCGAGCCACCTCAGCACGTCGCGGCGCTGGGGGCGCGGCAGCGTCAGCGCATGAGCGCGGATCTCCTCGTCCGTCGCATCAAACGGCAGCACGGCGGACCCGGGCGGAACGCACGCCGAGCACCATCCCCGCTCCTGCGGGCCCAGCACGATGCCGCAGAACAGGCACCGCCCCGAATGAAGTCGGAAGACATCGCGCTGCTTCATCAGCGCGATCCAGCCGAAGATCAGCCCCTGCAGGAGCATCGCTCCGGCCGCAAGGGTCGCTTTGACTGTCCCGCTGCTCGCCCCTCCCGCGGCGTAACTGGTCGCCGCGAGCCATGCGAAGACCAGGCCGAGAACGATCATCCCAGCCGCGGTCGCCCCCAACCGGTACGGCGACTTGATGCGGGAGGCGAGCGCCCCCTGAACGGGTGGACCTGCGGACACGCTCACGATGCTCCGTTCCCCGCTCCCCGGTTCGGCCAGACGCGGCCGCCATGTAGACTCGCCGTACCCGGCCGCAGCGCCAAATGGTACCACCGGGTGTGCGGCGCGAGCCGTACGGGGCCGCGCAACCTTGGGGGCAGCAGGAGAACGCCCATGCCGATCCGGACGATGCGGTGGCGGGCCATCGCCGCGGCGATGCTCATCGCCGGGATCACGACCGCGCCGGCGGCCGCACAGGACGCCGCGGACGCGCCGGAGCCATCGGCCGCGCACGCCGCGTGGCTCGCGCGCCACGCGGTCCAGATCCGCACCATCGACCCCGAGGACGAGGACTTCTCCGACCTTCAGGCGCTCAAGCAGGCGATCGGCGACGCCCGCGTGGTGGCGCTCGGGGAGCAGTCGCACGGCGACGGCGCCTGCTTCGTCGCCAAGCACCGGCTCATTCGGTTCCTCCACCAGGAGATGGGCTTCGACGTCCTGGCGTGGGAATCGGGGATGTTCGACTGCCGCCTCATGGAGGCGGCCCTGCGGGCGGGGGAGCGGGGGTCGTCCGCCTGGGAGCACGGCATCTTCCCCATTTTCGGGGCCAGCGGGCACATCACGCCCGTGCTCGACTACGCCCGCTCCACCCACGGCACGCTGCGCCCGCTCGAGATGGCCGGGTTCGACTGCCAGTTCTCATCGCAGGCGGGCACGGAGCAGTTCCCGGCGTACATCGCGGCGTTCGTGGGCGCCGTCGCCGGAGCGGCGGAGAAGCACGCCGCGGCGGTCGAGGCCGTCGCGGCCCTGTGCGCCGACGCGGCGACCGGCGAGCCCGGTCCGGCCGACGAGCACGTCGCCAAGGCGCGGACGGATGTGCAGGCGCTGATCGACGCGATCGCCGCCGACCCCGCCCCGTTCCATGCCGCCCACGGCCCGCGCGAAACCGCCTTCGCCGCCCGGGCTCTGGGCAACCTGCTGGTCTTCGACGAGTCGTTGCGCCAGACGCGCACAAACACCCCGGCGGACACGAACACGCGCGACATCCGCATGGGCGACAACGTCGCCTGGCTCGCCGACGAGTACTACCGCGGGCGGAAGATCATCCTCTGGGCCGCGAGTTTCCACCTCATGCGGAACGGGCCGACGATCACGCCGGCCCGCGCCGGGCTCAGTTACGAGGGGACCGTGACGCTGGGCCACCGTGCTCGCGAGGCCCTCAAGGACGACTACTACGCCGTCATGTTCACCGCCCACTCCGGCAAGGCCGGCAACCCGTTCCGTAACGCCTTCGATCTCCCGCCGGCGCCGGACGGGAGCCTCGAGCACCTCTTCCATCAGGCCGGCTTGTCGCTGGCGTTCCTCGACCTGCGCCGGGCCCCGCGGATCGACGGCGGCCAGTGGCTCCTCGACCGCCTCACCGCGCGGCCGCTGGGGTACCTCCCCATGGCCGCCGTCTGGCCCGAGGTCTTCGACGCGGTCGTACACACGGACATCATGTTCCCCAGCACGCGCGAAGGAGATATCCCCGAATCGATGCGTACCGCCGCTCCCGCGGCCGCGACCCAGCCCGACCCACTCGCCGACGCCCTGGAGCGCTGCCGCATGGCGCTGCTCGGCCACGACTTCGGGTTCGACGCCGTCTTCGAGCGCGCCGGAGCCATCGCCTACGACCCAGCCCGAATCGACTCCGCCCCAAAGGCCGCGTGGCCGAACGTGCTCGGGTTCGTCGACCGCAAGCCCGCCAACTACCGGCGCATCCCGGGAGACAGCGACCCGGGCGCGATCCGCGGCGCGATCGCGACAACGACGCCGATGACGATGTCGGTCCACACCGGGAACTCCGTCTCCCTCGTCCTCCTGGAGGGGGCCGGCCCGCAAGCCGAGGCGACGCTCGACGGGTACTCCACCGTCGTGTCGTGCGGCGACCTCGGCGGCAAGTGGCTGCTGGGCAGTTACGCCACCGTCTACGTCGAGGGCGACCTCACCGGCTCGCTGCACGCGCAGTCGTACTTCAACCTGCTGGTCACCGGCGACGTGCGCGGGCGGATCGACGCCGACTCCTTCGCGTGGATGGTGGTCCGCGGCGCCCTGGGCCCCAATGCCCGGATCGAACTGGACAACTCGCGGATCGCGCTGGCCGGCCGCATCACGCAAGCCGATCTCGCCCGCATCACCGGCAGGGGCACGGTCTACCTCGTGCAGAGCGACCTGCCCGAAGGGGAGCACAAGGTCGGGTCGCTGCGCATCGTCGTGGACCCGAACCTCCGGCTCACGCCATAGGGCCGGCTCGAGGCCGGGCAGGGCGGCCACACGGCGTTACGGACACCCGACAACGAAACCTCCGAGGCCGCAGTGCGGCCGACCGTCGGACCGCGTGCGATCCGCGAACAATGGGTGGCCGTAGATGCGAGGGGGAGGACGGACCGGGAGAACACCCGCGTGGGCACCAGCGCCGTGATCCGCGAACTCGCGCCGCCGGAAGTGCGCGGCCGCATCGCCGGCCTGGCCGATGTGCTGATCGACTGCGTCGAGGGCGGATCATCGGTCGGCTTCATGCTGCCCCTGGCGCGCAAGCGCGCCGAGGCCTTCTGGACCCACGTCGCCGACAGCGCCGAGGCCGGCGAGCGCATCGTGCTCATCGCCGAGCAGCCCACACCCGACAGGCCCGCCGAGGTCCTCGGCACCGTCCAGGTCATCTTCGCCTCCTACGACAACCAGCCCCACCGCGCCGACATCGCCAAGATGCTCGTCCGCCGCTCCGCCCGTCGCCAGGGTCTGGGCGAGCGCCTGCTCCGCGCCGCCGAAGCCGCGGCCCTCCGCGCCCGCCGCACGCTCCTGGTGCTCGACACCGTCCCCGGCACGCCCGCCGAGCGCCTCTACCTCCGCTGCGGCTGGACCCCCGTCGGCATCGTCCCCGGCTTCGCCCTCATGCCCGACGGCCGCGAGTGCGACACACGGTTTTTCTACAAGCGACTGGAGGCCGTCGCGTGAGCACGACCGCCGACCACGGATTCCTGATCTGCCGCGACAGCGGCGAGCGCTACCCGCTCGACGCGCCCATCTGGCGCTCCCCCGCCACCGGCGGCCTGCTCGACCTCCACTGGCCCGCCGCGTTCCCCATCGACGAGATCCGCCGCCGCCCACCGACGCTCTGGCGCTACCGCGAGGCCCTGCCGGTCCCCGACGACGCCGACATCGTCTCCCTCGGCGAGCCCATCACGCCCCTGCTGCCGCACACGCTCCCGACCGCCCGCGGCGGCGAGCGCAGCCTCCTGCTCAAACTCGACTCCCTCCACGCCAGCGGCTCCTACAAGGACCGTGGCTCGGCCGTGCTCATCTCGCACTGCAAGCGCCTCCGCCTCCCCCGCGTCGTCGAGGACTCCAGCGGCAACGCCGGCGCCTCGATCGCAATGTACTGCGCCCGCGCCGGCATCCCCTGCGACATCTACGTCCCCCAGTCCGCCTCCCCCGGCAAACTCGTGCAGGTCCGCGCCGCCGGCGCCAACCTCGTGCGCGTCCCCGGCTCGCGCGAAGACACCGCCCGCGCCGCGTGGGACGCCGCCCGCGAGGTCTACTACGCGAGCCACTGCTGGAACCCCTTCTTCTTCCATGGCACCAAGACCTTCGCCTACGAAGTCTGCGAGCAACTCGGCTGGAAGCCGCCGGGCTCGGTCATCATCCCCACCGGCAACGGCACCCTGCTCATCGGCGCGTGGATCGGCTTCCGCGACCTCCTCGACGCCGGCGTCATCGACCGCATCCCGCGCCTGATCGCCGTGCAGACCGAAGCCTGCGCTCCTCTAGCGCGGGCGTGGCGAACCGAAGCGGGAGAAACCCCCGCTCCCACACCGACCATCGCCGAAGGCATCGCCATCGCCCAGCCGATACGCAGCGCCCAGTGCCTCGAGGCCGTCCGCGCCAGCGGCGGCACGATCGTCACCGTCTCCGAGCAGCAGATCACCGCGGCCCTCGGCGCCGCCACCCGCGCCGGCCTGTTCATCGAACCAACCTCCGCCACCGCTCTGGCCGCGGCCGCACAACTCGGCCACGACATCGCCCCGGAACCCGTCGTCGTCGCGATCACCGGCCACGGCCTCAAGGCCCCCGGCACAATCGCGGACGCCCTGGGCGTGTAACGCAACCCACGTCTCTCAAGGAAGCGCCATGCAACGGATGCGGCGGCACATGAAGTGGATCGGCCTGGTCCTCCTCCTGGCCTTCCTGGTCCCCGTGGCGCTCCAGGTCGCCGCGTGGTTCTGAGCCGCCGTGCCGCAAAAAGCAGGCAACCCGGCGCGGGGCCGGGTTGCCGTTGGTCTTCGGAGGTCACCGCTGCGCGGCGTCAGCGGCCCGCGCAACTCAGTCGTACGTCGCAGCGGTCGGGAGTTTCAGCGGCGGAGCGCCAGGCTCGCCGATGCGGATGATGCTCGTCCCCTTCATCGTGACGCGGCCCGCCACGACGACGTCGCCCATCTGCGGCCCCGTCCCCTCCACGGTGCTGTTGCCCACCATCGTCAGCATGGCGCGCGGGGCGTAGATCGCGCCGGAGATATCCACCTCCGAGCCCCCCGCCAGTTTCATCTCCTCCGTGTTGAACGACGGCTGCGCGATCGTGATCCCGGCGAACGGCCCGTCCGCCGGCGGCGTGAGCGTCACGCCCGACGACCCCGCGATGTCCAGCGACCCGCTGTAGATCGCGATGCACACGCCCTCGCCCGAGATCGACCCCGACGAAAGGCGCAGCCCATCACCCCCGACGACGTAGAGCCCCGGCTGCAGCGTCACCGCCGCGTTCCCGGAGATCCGGATCCCGCCGGAGTAATACCCCGGCTGGAGCGTCACGCTGGTCGTGATGTGCCGGCCGCCCAGGTCGGCCATACCGGACGTGTCCGGGAACTGCCGCCCCGCGTACGGGTCCACGTACGGCGCGACGGAGTTGATCACCTGGCCCGTGCACTTCGACGAGCCGTTGAACGACGCCCCGCCCACGACATAGAGGTACGGCGCATCCAGCACGGCGCTCCCGGTCGTGGACACGGCCTTCGTCGAGGACGAGTTGACGTACACGGCCCGTGCGGGGATCTGGACCGTCGAGTTGCCGACCATCGACAGAGCGCCGTTGGCCGAACTATCAAGCACGACCATGCCCGACGGCACGGGCTGATCGCCGGCCAGGGCGGCGCCCGCGACGGCGACCGAGACCACAAGTGAAGTGAGCATTGACGGAACTCCTCAAGCCGGCGCACGCGGGGCTCGAACGCCGAGCGCCGTGGGGCGGCACCTCCAAATCTCGGTTCTGTTCCACGCACGATTGAGGATGTTGCACTTCGTCCGCACGCAAGCACTCGGTGTGCACGCATCCGGCGACCGGGGGACTCCGTGCCGAACGCCCGGGTTGCGCCGGCCCGGAACCCCCAGCCCGCACGGGCCGCGCCGCCGGACGCCCCCATCGCGACCGCCCCCGGTACGGCTTGTCTTCAGCGAAATGGGCATGGCGTTTTTCCGGGGGGAGGCCGGCCGATCCGGCGCGGCCATCGCACACGATGCAGACTGTCGGCGCCGGGTGCGACACGGAATCAGGAGCGTCGAGTCCTCGGAGCGTTCGCGGGCCTGTCCGTGGCGCTGGGGCAATCGGGGCAATTTGCGGCAAATGGATATCGGCCCCGGGCCCGCTTTGGGCGTGGAGCGGTCGGACCGCGCTCCTCCTGACGGCGCTGGCGTGCGCCGCGGCCGTGTGGTGGCGGATGCCCGGCCCGCGCGGCGCCACCGCGGCCGGGGGGAAGGACAACTTCGCGTCCTACCGCGAGCGCGGGCTCATCCCGATCGGCTCGGTCGTCCGCGACTTCAACCCATCATGGATGTCCGGCGGCCACCCCGATTTCGCGCGTGCCGCCACCGCCGGCGCCGGCCGTTCCGTACGGATCGCCTCCGACACCCTCGACGCCGCCGGCAAGCCCGTCTTCGCGACCTCCGGCCACAAACTCCTGGCCGACTGGGCGGACGCCAAAGGCCGCCCGATCATCTCAACCAAGCCGTACATCGCCGCCTGGCCCGGCAACACCGCCGGCTCCATATCGCCGGACGCCGGCGGCGCCGTCGTCAGCGCCAGCGCCTTCGCGCAGTGGTTCCGGGACGTTCCCGGCGTCAACCAGACGCGCCGCTCCGAACTCACGCTCGCCTTCGAACCCGCCCTGGGCGTCTACGCCTTCGACGGCTCCCTCGACACGGCCTTCTCAGGCAAGAACGCTCCGGACTACACCTACACCTACGAGATGGAGGTCCCCTTCGTCTACGAGCCCGGCAGGGGCTGGTACATCGCCGCCTCGACCAACGCCGACCTCTGGATCTACATCGACGGCCAACTGGTCATCGACGCCGGCAGCGGCCTGGGCCCCATGTCCGCCTTCGCCGTGGACGGTACCATCTCGATGAGCAACTCCGCGAGCGTCTCCGGCCCCGACGGCGCTCCGGTCACCATCTCCACCAACTCAACAGCCAACGGCGCTATCCAGTTCAAGAACTCCGCAAAGGTCGTCGGCGACGCCCTCGCCGGCCCCGGCGCCGACCCGTCCAAAGCGATCAGCGGCGGCCCCTCCGCTGTCACCGGGTCGCGCGGCGCCCTCGCCGCCCCGGTGCCCATGCCCATCGTCAGCGCCCCGACCGACCTTGGCCCGAGCGTCGGCGACCGCATCTACTCCGGCGGGACGCACACCATCGACCAGTCCTTCCGCGCCCGCCGCGTCGTCTTCGAGGGCAACACGACCGTCAACATCTCCGGCGACATCACCATCTACGCCGAGTTGATGTTCGATGTCGGCAACAACTCGACAATCAACCTCCTCCCCAACTCCACGCTGACCATCTACGCCGGCAAGGACTTCTACCTCCACAACTCGGGTGAACTCAACATCAACACCATGGACCCCTCCCGCGTCCTGCTCATCAACCTCGGCTCGTCGCCGGTGGAGATGGACAACCGCGGCCAGTTCGTCGGCCCATGGGGCAGGTCCGCATCGGGAACAACATCACCGTCACGGGCGCCATCCTGGCCGCCAGCGCCGACATGCACAACAACGGCACATTCATCGGCGTCGGCACGGTCAGCGACCTGCTCTACGGCCCCCAGGCCGTCGCCATGCAGTGGATCCACCTGGACCGCCTCGCCTGGCTCGACCCGGGGCGCACGCACCGCATGCACATGTTCTTCGCCAACCGCCTGGGCGCCCCGTCGCACCTGCGGCTGGAGACGAACATGGAACTGCTCAACCTCGCCGTGATCCCCTCCGTCACCTCCCAGGACTGAGCCCCCCACTCCCTCCGGCCGTTTCACGCGTCGTTGTCGTCGTCCCCCAGCACGATGCGCACCGGCGGCGTGTCCAGGTCGTCGAACTGCCCCTCCCGCGCCGCCCAGATGAACGCCAGCACCGCGCACGAGGCGATCACCACCGCCAGCGGCAGCACGATGAACAGCACCGACATCACCGACCTCCTTCCACCACCGCGTCCCGGCCCGACCCGAACGTCCGCGACCGGAACGACAACGTCAGCACCGTGAGCGAACTGGCCGGCATGAGCACCGCCGCGATCAGCGGGTTGATCAGCCCCACCACCGCCAGCGTCGCGCTCACCGCGTTGTAAACCAGCGACACCCCGAGGTTCCGCCGGATCACCCCGAGCGTCCGCCGCGACCCCTCGACCAGTTCCACGATCGGCATCAGCCCCGGCCGGTTGAGGTACACCGCCGCGGCACTCAGGCTCGCCTCCGCCCCGCCGTGCACCGCGACCCCCACCGTCGCCGCCGCCAGCGCCGCCGCGTCGTTCACCCCGTCCCCCACCATCACGACGCTCCCCCGCGCAAGTTCCCCGCGCACCGCCTCCAGTTTCGCCTCCGGCGTCATCCCCCCGCGCGCTTCCGCCGCCTCCAGCCCGATCCGCCGCCCCACCGCCCGCGCGACGTCCGGGTGATCCCCCGACAGCATCGCCACGCGCCACCCCCGCGCCCGCAACTGCGCCACCGCCGCCGCCGCGTCTGCCCGCACCGGGTCCCCCAGCCCCGCCACGGCCTCGACGCGGTCATTCACCGCGACCAGCACCGGCGTCATCCCCTCCCCCACGATCTCCGCCTCCGCCCGCGCCACCCATTCATCTTCCTCCACCCCCGCCTCACGCACAAATCTGGGCGAACCGATGCGCACCACCCACATCCCGATCCGTCCGTCCACGCCCCCGCCGGTCGTCTCCGTCGCGCTGCCCGGCGCCGCCGGCGGCGTGTCACTCAGCCCCGCAACGATCGCCCGCGCCACGGGGTGCGACGACACCGATTCCACGCTCGCCGCCAGCGGCTTGACCCACTCCGCCCCCACCCACCGCACCAGCCGCATCCGCCCCTCGGTCACCGTCCCCGTCTTGTCGAGGAAGATCGTCCCCGGCCGCGCCAGCCGCTCCAGCGCATCGCCCCCCTTGACCAGGATCTGCCGCCGCGCCGCCCGCCCCAGCGCCACCGTCACCGCCAGCGGCGTCGCCAGCCCCAGGGCGCACGGGCACGTCACGATCAGCAGCGCCGCCGCGTTCTCCAGCGCCCGCGACGGCTCGATCCACAGCCACACCCCCACCGTCACCGCCGCCAGACCGATCATCCCCAGCACGAACCACCCCGCGATGCGATCCGCTGCCCGCACGATCGGCGCCCGCCGCCGCGCGTTCTCCTCCACCATCCGCATCAGCCGCCCGACGCGCGTCTCCTCCCCCGTCGCTTCGACGCGCACCAGGATCCGCTCACTCAAATTTACCGCCCCCGCGATCACCGCGTCCCCCTCGCGCACCGCCACCGGCGCCGACTCCCCCGTCAGCAGCGACTGATCGATGCTCGACCGCCCGCGCTCCACGCGCCCGTCCGCCGGCACCGACTCCCCCGCCAGCACCTCCACCACATCCCCGCGCGCCACCGCCTCGATCGGCGCCTCCCGCACCTGCCCATCCTCCCCCACCACCCTCGCCCGCGTCGGCGTCAGCGAGAACAGCAGTTCCACCGCGTCCGACGCCCACCGCTGCTGCCGGTGCTGGATGAACCGCCCCACCAGCATCGCGAACACCAGCACGCTCAGCGAGTCGAAGTACACCTCCCCCGTCCCCCGCACCGTCCCGATCACGCTCCACAGCGCCCCCGCCGCCAGCCCCAGCGCGATCGGCACATCCAGGTGCACCGTCCGCGTCCGCAGCGCCGCCACCGCCCCGCGGAAGAACACCGACCCCGGCCACGCCAGCGACACGAGGCTGATCACCATGCTCGTCCAGCGGAACAGGTGCGCGTAGGCCGGCTCCATCGCCTCGAACACCCCCGCGTACAGCGCCAGCGCCAGCAGCATCACGTTCCCGGCGCACGCCCCCGCCACCGCCAGCCGGATCAACTGCCGCCGGTCCTCCGCCCGCCGGATCTCGCGCGCCGAAGCATCCCGCGCCGGGTGCGGCGGATACCCCAGCGCATCCAGCGCCCGCGCGATCCGCGACAGCGACGTCACCCCCGGATTCCACACGATCCGCACCAGCGCCCGCCGCATGTCCAGCCGCGACTCGATCACCCCCGGCGCTACCCGCCCCAGCCGCTCCACCAGCCACACGCACGCCGCGCAGTGCACCCCCTCAAGACGCAGTTCCGTGGCCAGGCACTTCGCCCCCCCCTCCCCCGCCACCTCCACCTCGCGGCAGTACAGCCGCTGGAACACCGGGTCGTCGAACTCCCCGTACCGCTGCCCCGTCCCGCGCGCCGGCGCACCCTCCGCCCCCGTCCGCTCCCGCAGCGCGTAGTACCGGTCCAGCCCGCACCCGCGGATCACCTCGTACGCCGTCCGGCACCCGTGGCAGCAGAACTGTTCCGCCGCCCCCGGCTCCACCAGCCCCGCCGGCACCGGCAGCCCGCAGTGCGAGCACGCCGGCGACGCGGCGCTCACCGGAGCCTCCGCGGCAACATCGGGCGGGCTCAGCAGTTCAGTCGCCATGGCAGCACGGCATCCTTTCCGCATCCAGCGACCGGATGCGCTCGATCGCCTCCGCGTGCCCACCATCCCCTGCCGGCGCGACGACCTCATTCCCGTGCGACGCCATCGCCGGCAGCGCCATCCGCCCCGTCAGCGTGTACAGCCCCACCGCCACCAGCGCCAGCGACGTCAGCATCGGCAGCCGCCGCCGCAGCGGACCCGCCAACGACTGGATCCCCACCCCCAGCGACGCCATCACCGGCAGCGTCCCCAGCCAGAACGCCGCCATCGTCGCCGCCCCGCTCAGCGGATTCCCCGTCCCCGCCGCCGTGATCGCGAACGCGTACAACCACCCGCACGGCAGGAACGTCGTCAGCAGCCCGATCGCCAGCGCCCGCGTCAGCGGGTTCCACGCCGCCACCGCCCGGTGCCCGCGCACCACCACCCCGCGCAGCGCCTCCGGAACCGGCGGCGCCGGCACCCGCACACCCCGCAGCCGCAAGATCGTGATGACCCCGAACCCCACCATCATCGCCCCCGCCAGCATCGCCGCGGCCGACCGCAATCCCACCGCCGCCCCGCCCAGATCCACCGCCGAGCCGATCAGCCCCCCCACCGCACCCAGAATCGTGTACGTGATCAGCCGCCCCCCGTTGTACGCCGCGTTCAGCGCCATCCGCCGCCGCGCCGCCCGCCGCGGCGACTCGTCCTCCGCCGCCACCGCGAACGCCAGGAACGCCCCGCACATCCCCGCGCAGTGCAGGCTCCCCAGCAGACTCGCCACCAGCACCGCGGCGATCAGCGCGATCATGGCGTTTCTCCGGCCCCCGCCGCCAGGACGTACACATCCTCGCTGGCCGTGAACACCTCCGGCCCGCGCCGCGCCGTCACCCGGAACACCCACAGCCCCGGCCGCGTCAGTTCCACCCCCGCGCGGTACGCCCCCGGCCCATCACCCTCGGATGGATCCGCCCACTTCTGTTGCCGCTCCCCCGCGCGCACGCTCGCGAACGCCGTCACCTCCACCGCCGCCCCCTCGACCGCGCGCCCCGCCCCATCCACGATCCGGATCAGCGCCGACTTCCCATCCGCCGCCGGCTCCACCGTCACCTTCCACCCCAGCCGCGCGTTCTCGCGCCGCTGCGCCGCGACCTGGTCCCACGCCAGCGCCTTGGCGTCGTACCCCGGCTCCACCGCGAACGACCGGTCGCTCGTCGCCGCATAGATCGTCACGGCGACCACCCCCACGTTGATCCCGATCAGCACGAAGATCATCCCCGGCCACAGCCGCACGCGCTTCATCGCCCACCTCCGTGGCTCGGCCCACCGGCCGCCCGCTGCCCCGGCCCCAGCATCCGGTACGGCACGTCGCGAGTGAACTTCTCCCCGTCGCTCACGCGCACCAGCACCTCCAGCCCCCCGCGCTCGAACGCCTCCGCCGGCGCCACCACCATCACCGGCACCGTCCGGCTCTCCCCCGGCCCCAGCGCCACCGTCGGCTCCTCGCACACCGTCCGCACCCCGCGCTCCGCCCCGTCCGCCGCCACCGCCCCGATCGTGAACGTCGCCGGCTCGTCCGTGCGGTTGACGATCTTCACGCGCACCGGGTTGGCGATCTCCCCGCCCGGCAACTCCGTAAACGGCCGCCCCAGCCCGCGCAGCACCGTCACGTCCGCCGGCGCCGCCCCCGCCAGCACCAGGCTCAGCGCCCCCACCACCACCGCCAGCACCGCGCTGTACACCGCGATCCGCGGCCGCAGCACCCGCGTCCGCTGCCCCTCGATCGCCGCCTGCGAACTGTACCGGATCAGCCCCGTCGGCCGCCCCAGTTTCTTCATCACCGCGTCGCACGCGTCGATGCACTGCGCGCAGTTGATGCACTCCAGTTGCAGCCCATCGCGGATGTCGATCCCCGTCGGGCACGTCGCCACGCACAGCCCGCAGTCCACGCAGTCCCCCCGCGCCTCATCCCCCGCCGCCAGCGCGCCGTTGAGCACCGGCAGCCCCAGCCTCCCCCCCGCCGCGACCGCGCCCGCCGCCGCGCTCTTCCCCCGCTTGGCCTTCCCGCGCGGCTCCCCCCGCTTGCGGTCGTAACTCACGATCAGCGAGTGCCGGTCCAGCATCACCGACTGGAACCGCCCGTACGGGCACATCACGATGCACACCTGCTCCCGGAAGTACCCGAAGTCCAGCAGGATCAGCCCCGTCGTCACCACCATCACCAGGAACGGGACCGGGTGCTCCCACGGCGACTGCCGCACCCACTGCGCCAGCCGCTCCACCCCCACGAAGTACGCCAGGAACGTGTGCGCAAGCCCCAGCGCCAGCACCACGTACACCACCGTCCGCAGCACCGCCCCCGCCGCGCTGGCCTGCAGCCGGTTCTTCCGCCGCCCCGGCGTCCCGCAGAAGAGCCGCTCGATCGGCCGGAAGAGGAACTCCATGTACACCGTCTGCGGGCACCCCCACCCGCACCACACCCGCCCCGCCAGCGCCGTCACCAGGAACACCCCCACGAACACCGCCACCATCAGCAGCGCCAGCGCCAGCGTGTCCGTCGGCAGGAACGTCCGCCCCAGGATCGTGAACCGCCGCGCCGCGATGTCCAGCAGGATCGCCGGCTTGCCCCCGATCTTCACGTACGGCAGCGCCACGAACACCGCGATCAGCCCGTACGCCACCAGCCGCCGCCACATCCGCATCCGCCCCGGGCTCGGCCGCGGCCGGATCCACCGCCGCGACCCGTCCGGGTTCAGCGTTGACAGCGGCCGCCCCCCGAAGCCGTCGCGCTCATCCCGCGCGGGATCCGCCGCGGCGGCGCCGAACGTCAGATTCATCGAAACGCTGTCCATGCTCGCCGCCGCTCCCTCCACCCCGTCACTCCCCCGTCGGCCACGGCGGGATCACGTTGCCTTCCGGCCCGCGCCCCGCCGCCGGCTTCGTCCCGCGCAGCGACGCCACGTACGCCGCCACGATCACCCGCTCGTTCTGCGTCAGCCGGTTGCGCCACGCCGGCATCGCCCCCGACGCCGCCCCGTCGCTCACCACGCGGAAGATGTCCGCCAGGCTCGCCACATTCTTGTAGTACTCGTCCGTCAGGTTCACCCCGTTGATCCCACCCCCGTCGCGCCCGTGGCACGCCGCGCAGTTCCCCTCGAAAATCCCCCGCGCGACCTGCATCATCCGCGCGTCCTTCATCATCGCCAGCAGCGTCTTCTCATCCCCCTCCAGCGCCCCCAGCGACCCGAAGATCTTCGCCGACTCGCGCGCCTGCGCCTCGCGCCACGCGTCCTCGATCGACCACGCCAGCGGGCTGGTGTGCCAGAACGTGATGTAGAACACCGAAAACAGCACTGTCGCCCAGAAGATCGCGTGCCACCACCCGGGCGTCGGGTTGTCGTACTCGCGGATCCCGTCGTACTCGTGCGCGAGAACCTTCGGCTCCTGCTTCGACACGGCCGCTCTCCTTATCCCCGTCCCGCCCGGCCACCGGGCCCCGGCCCGCGCCGCACCTCGTCCTCCAGCGGCAGCAGCGCCGCCTCGCGGCAGTCCTCCGCCGCTCGCTTCGTGAACACGCGCCACGTCACCGACGCGAACACCGCCAGGAAGATCACCATCGCCACCTGCGGGTACACCGACAGGTCCATCGCGCTCATCAGTTCGCTGAGGCTCACGTCACCGGCCTCCTTCCGCGCCCGCCTCCGCCGGCGCCCCGGCCCCCGCGCTCAGGTCCGTCCCCAGCCGCTGCAGGTACGCCACCAGCGCGATCACCTTCTTGTCCTGAAGCCCCGGGTACCCGCCCTGCCGCTCCAGTTCCGCCGCGATCCGCGCCGCCTGCTCCCGCGCCATCTCCGGCGCCCGCTTCACCGCGTCGCCGTACGGCACGCCCAGCATCGCCATCACGTTCACCCGCCGCTGGATGGACTCAAAGTCCAACTCCTGCTCCAGCAGGTGCGCGTACGTCGGCATGGTGGACTGCGCCACCAGTTGCCGCGGGTTCTCCAGGTGCCGCACGTGCCAGTCGTGGCTCTGCTTCCCGCCCTCGCGCGCCAGGTCCGGCCCGATCCGCCGGCTCCCCCACTGGAACGGGTGGTCGTACACGAACTCGCCCGGCTTGGAATAATCGCCGTACCGCACCGTCTCCGCCCAGATCGGACGGATCATCTGCGAGTGGCAGTTGTAGCACCCCTCCGCGATGTAGATGTCCCGCCCCGCCAGTTCCAGCGGCGTGTACGGCTTCACGCTCGAGATCGTCGGCACGTTCGACCGGATCAGGAACGTCGGGATGATCTCCATCAGCGACGCCACGCTCACCGCCGCGATCGTCCACACCGTGAACCGCAGCGGCAGCCGCTCCCACCGGCGGTGCCACCCGCCCTGCAGGAACACGTCCCCGCGGTGCCCCAGCGCCGTGTTGCTGGTCAGCCGGCTCCTGGGGTGCTCCTCCGGATCCTCGTACCGCGGGCTCAGCGCCGGCGCCTCGTGCACCGGCTCCTCGTACACCGCCGGCCGGTTCCGCCAGGTCATGATGAAGTTCACCGCCAGCAGCACCGCCCCCGCCAGATACAGCGTCCCGCCGGCCGCGCGGACCCAGTACATCGGGAGGATCGCCGTCACCGTCTCCACGAAGTCGCGGTACTGCAACTGCCCCACCTCGTCGAACGCGCGCCACATCAGGCCCTGCGTCAGCCCCGCCGTGTAGATCGACAGCACGTACAGGCAGATCCCCACCGTGGCGATCCAGAAGTGCCACTCCGCCAGTTTCCGGCTCCACAGCGGCGTCTGGAACAGCCGCGGCAGCAGCCAGTACAGCATCCCGAACGTCATGAACCCGTTCCACCCCAGCGCCCCGCCGTGCACGTGCGCGATCGTCCAGTCCGTGTAGTGCGACAGCGCGTTGACGCTCTTGATCGAGAGCATCGGGCCCTCGAACGTCGCCATCATGTAGAACGTCACCCCCACCACGAAGAACTTCAGCACCGGGTCCGCCGTCACCTTGTGCCACGCCCCCCGCAGCGTCAGCAGCCCGTTGATCCCCCCGCCCCACGAGGGCATCCACAGCATCAGGCTGAACAGCATCCCCAGCGTGCTCGCCCACGCCGGCAGCGCCGTGTAGTGCAGGTGGTGCGGCCCCGCCCAGATGTAGATGAACACCAGCGACCAGAAGTGCACGATCGAGAGCCGGTACGAGTACACCGGCCGCTCCGCCGCCTTCGGCAGGAAGTAGTACATCAGCCCCAGGAACGGCGTCGTCAGGAAGAACGCCACCGCGTTGTGGCCGTACCACCACTGCATGAACGCGTCCTGCACCCCCGCGTACAGCGAGTAACTCTTCAGCAGCCCCGCCGGGATCGCCAGGCTGTTGAACACGTGCAGGATCGCCACCGTCACGATCGTGGCGATGTAGAACCACAGCGCCACGTACATGTGCCGCTCGCGCCGCCGCGCCAGCGTCCCGAAGAAGTTCACCCCGAAGAACCCGACCCACACCACCGCGATCGCGATGTCGATCGGCCACTCCAGTTCCGCGTACTCCTTCGCCTGCGTGAAGCCCAGCGGCAGCGTCAGCGCCGCCGCCACGATGATCGCCTGCCACCCCCAGAAGTGCAGCCGGCTCAGCGTGTCGCTGAACATCCGCGCCTTGCACAGCCGCTGCGTCGAGTAGTACACCGCCGCGAAGATCGCGTTCCCCGCAAACGCGAAGATCGCCGCGTTGGTGTGCAGCGGCCGCAGCCGCCCGAAACTCGTGAACTCCAGCCCCAGGTTCAGCGCCGGCGCCGCCAGTTGCAGCGCGATCAGCAGCCCCACCGCGAACGCCACAATCCCCCACACCAGCGTCGCCAGGGCGAACATCCGCACGATCGCGTCGTCGTAGACGAACCGCTCCAGCCGCGGCCCGGCCCGCTCCATCACCGGCGCCGGCTCCGCCTCCGCCGCCCCGGCCGCCGCCACCGCCACCCCGGCCTGAGAGAGGGTTTGGGGCCGTGCCGTCCCGACGTCCACGCTCATGGGGGGCCTCCTCGGTTCCCGCTTGCCCACCCTCCCCCTCTATCTCTATACTTGAGGACCTGAAGTTCCTCTAGTCTCAAGTATCGACCCCACGCCCCACCTTGTCAACCCATCCCGCCCCCCATCCCGCCCTTTTCCGATGGAACTCCCACCCCAAGCAGAATCCGGGGCCGATAGCGACCGAATCCTGAACTCAGGAACCTCAAGTCAACTTCTTCCCTACAATCCCTGTTCTGTCCGGAGGACCATCATGCTCAGCCAGGCCGTCGGCTACGCCGCCATCGCACTCGGGTACGTCGCCGCCGCCGGCGGCAAGCCCGTCCTCATCAAGGAGATCGCCGAGGCCGCCGAGATCCCCGCCCCCTACCTCGCCAAGATCATCCAGTCCCTCGCCCGCAAGTCCCTCGTCTTCACCCAGCGCGGCATCGGCGGCGGCGTCACCCTCGCCCGCCCCGCCGACCAGATCACCCTCTACGAACTCTGCGTCGCCCTCGACGACCCCGCCGTCCAGCAGCGCTGCATGCTCGGCGTCGCCCAGTGCTCCGACGAACGCGCCTGCCCCGCCCACCGCTTCTGGTCCCAGCACCGCGCCCGCCAGATCGAGTTCCTCCAGCGCATGAGCGTCGCCGACGTCGCCGCCTTCGAAACCCGCCGCCGCTGGAAAGCCATGAACCCCTCCCCCTCCCCCGCCGCCGAGCCCGACAACAAGTAGCCCCGCCGCAGCGCTGTGGACGCCGCAGTCGGCGCACGTTTGAAGGGACGCGCCGCGATCGGCCAACCTGCGGCCAAACCCAACCAAACACGTACACCACGCGGCTCGCCACACACCGGTGTGCCAAACTCGGCGCACGGCGCAGCCGCCGCGCGTGACTCCGCGTCAACTCAGCATGAACACCCCCGCACGCCCGCCGCGCACCGAGGCGCGCCGGACAAGGCCGCCGCTTACCGCGCCTTGGCCCGCCCGCGCCCGTTCGCCGACGCCCCCGCCCGGCTCTTGGGCGCCGACAACTGGAACACCGGGATCCGCACCACCGCGGCCCGCGTCCCGAACGTGCGCCCGTCAGCCGTCGCCACGTTCACCGTCGCGCGCAGCACCAACTTCCAGGACTCCGTCTTCCCACGGGCGATCCGCACCGGCTCCAGGTCCAACTCGTGGATCTTCAACTCCCGCGGCGTGAAACTGCTCTGACGTGGCTTGCTCGGCATGGCGAACTCCTCGTTGGAAGCCGCCAGCGTACCGGATCACTCACCGGTGAGTGCAAGCGTTCTAGATTTGTTTGGAGTAAGAGAGGGGGAGGATGTTGGGGGGGGGGGGGGGGGGGGAGGGGCGCGGACACCCCCACCCGCCACCCCCCCGCCCCCACCA
>Ga0180217_1000519_pt1 | contig 60320 bp, 47 predicted proteins | sample eDN3rd37CBELigOP_FD_128521 | JGI IMG/M metagenome (GOLD analysis project Ga0180217, IMG submission 128521) | Enriched Organic Plus compost microbial communities from Emeryville, California, USA - eDNA 3rd pass 37_C BE-Lig OP (version 2) (version 2) ...
CGGTAGCTCGTCAGGCTCATAACCTGAAGGTCACAGGTTCAAATCCTGTCCCCGCAACCAACACCAAAAACCCCTGACCGCAAACGCGCCAGGGGTTTTTGCTCGCCCGCAGACCAGCCGAGGCTGCAACGCTCGTCGCCCTTATCGTCGAAAGGGCATCCGCTTGCTCGCTTCCGCATATGCACAAAGCAAGGATGCGCGCGAGATCGCCGTGCAAGACCGCGTCAAGACCGCCCTCCTCCCGCGGCGTGAGAACGATCTTGTCAATCAAGGAACGGATCAGCGCCATCGCCTCATCCTTTTGCGCGGCATCCTCGAGCAGGGTCTCCAACTCCTCGACCTTCTTGCGGTACACAGCCCCAGGGTTGGGATGCACGGAAACGTCGCACCTGGATCTCTTTCCGGCTGATCGTGCGGCCGTTGCTGCAGTTGCCCTTCGAGCGCCGAAAGGCGCAACCGTAACATTCCTTAGCCATGATCGTGTATCGTAGCCCGCAACAAACCGGTGAACATGAAGCGGCGGCGGTGAGCGCGATTAAGCGCATTACCGTGTTCGTTTCTGTCATCTCAAATCCCGTCGCCACATCGGAAAGCTTGCCGGCGAGGCGATCGAGTGCTGCGACGATTACCACGTCACAGGAGACCCGGCATGCTTCATCGAGCAATGCCTTGTAGTTCTGTGTCGGCATCGGGCCACCCTAGTCGTCCTTGGCAGACTTGCTGTGCTCCTGGGCCATCACGGCAGCTTCACGGTTCCGAGCCGCCATACGCTGCAAATACAGAACGGGCGCTGCATATCGGATCGAGATTGGCCTCCGATGCACTGACACGCATCAGCATGCCTCGGCTACGAAGCTCCCCGCTGCCTTCTGCCTTCCCGAGACTTGATGCCAGACTGACCAGTTCACGCGCGAACGCCGACGGGCGTGGTCTCTTGGACGCTTCATATACAGTTCGGTGATGCGCCTGGCGTCTTCCGAGAGTTCGATCGGGGCCTCGTCCGCAGGGCCGTGAGATGAAATTCGGAAGTTTCGCTTGATCCACCTCCAAAGTCTTCCTTCAGGCATCTTGTTCGCCCTCTCCACTGCACTTTTGTAGGACGAACAATTAACCCATGTACTATTTAGACTAACGAAACGGTGGGATTTATGATGCTGCTCCGTTAAGCAGATAAAACACGTATCAACACCTACGGCAAAGAAACAAAAGTTCGTTGAATCTTAAGAAAATGAACATCCTTAAAATCCCAGTCGTTACACTTTCAATCCTAGTTGCAATCACTGTTTCGTCCGCACGTGCGCAAAATACTCACACGAGTTTAGAAAGATGTCGTGAAATCCGCGACAGTCTTCAACGGCTTACATGCTACGATAACTTGTCTGCTTCCGCATTTGTGCAAAAACAAGATGTCGCAACGGGGGCGCGCGTATTTGGACCGGAAACCCTCCCGTCCCTAGACAGAATCACTGCCAGGTTTTCATCCGAGTACACTAAGACGGGGGATGAGCAGGCCCGTTCTGAACTTCGCATACGGCGAAAGCAGGCAGTTCAGGATTTATTCCAAAACACTAAAGATCTTACGTTTGAGAACTGGCCGGGAACCGTCGACCATGTCGTATTCTCGACCGGAGGCGATATAATCTTGGTAGTCGAGTTTCTAGGATTTTCGCTCAAAGACGACTCTATCAAGAAGGGTACAGATCTACACAATTATCTGTCTTCCACGGGGATAAAGTCAGGAGATGCTGTTGTCGTGTCGGCTAATGCTCGGGGTGGAGATGCCCTAGACTACATCTTGGAGGCAAGCTGGACACCTGCAGGAGCAATGATGGATCCTGAATACAAGGTACGATTCAAGTCCATCGTGTCCTCTAGGTGAGTCCTTGAGACTCGGGAACACAGCCCTCATGGGTGCACAGGCTGTACTCATTTAAGGCGTGGACTCATCATTGCGGATCCAGATGCGGGCTGATGCAAGCTCGATCGCAGCGAGCAAGTTCTCCCAGGGCCTGTCGTATGGGGTGGTCATGCTGCGCTACTGTTTAAGCTTGTTGAAGAAGCGCTCCACCAAGATCTGTAGCGATCCTGCGCTGGCCGATCGAGGTCACATTCGAGGAGGTTAGCGTCCATCCTGGTGTGGAGCCCCTGCGGCTATGGCCCGACCACACCATGGCGCGCGCCCCCCTTCCTGTTCGACCTGTTCTCGAATGTGACCCTGCTGGCGGGCCGACTCGGTCAGCGTCCCCGAACGGTGGCTATCAGCGGGAGCTGCTACCGCAAGACACACCCGACTTTTTCGGGTTCTCTCGCGATCGTGCGACGGCACATCTGGCGTGAAACGGGTTTGTTGTTCATGTCCCCGTACAGGCGTAAAACGTCAAGACCTCCACGTCCCCTTCAGAAGTACTTGATCAATGCACTCTGCCACGCCGCCTGAGCCGCGCTGCAACTCACGCCGGAGCAGGAGAAACTCTGGCCGGTCGTGGAAGAAGCAATCCGCGCCAGGGCCGAAGCGCGCTATCGTCACCTATCCGCATTGGACGAGCGCATGGGCCAGAGGCGGGAAGTTGGCCCGGTGCAACTTTACCGGCAGCGCGCCGATGTCCTGACGGAACGGGCAGCCGGCCTCAAGAAGCTCGCGGACGCCTGACAGCCACTCTATCAGAGCCTCACCCCTGATCAGAAGACGAGGCTGCGCTTCGTGACCGTGCATGCCATTGAGGGGCTGCGGGCCGCGGCCAAGCACCGCCGGATGGAGATGTTCGACGAGGACGACCTCGACGTTTCAGAATGACCTCGGCTGGGCGGTACAACCATGCCGTCAAAGAACAAGCAGTAGCGGGAGGGACGGTCATCCTCCCCATGGCTGCCTGTGGCGGACAGCAAGCCTCCCAACCACAAGATCGTCGATCTCCAAGTGGCCGATCCGGGCTTGGCCGATCACAACCCGCCCAACCGCGAGGACGCCGAGTTTTCAACAGCACCGATCAAACCAAGCCATTTGGCGCGATCGAAACAGGAGCCGTTCTACCGCCACCTCTCAACGTCACTGATCCTGGCAGCAAGGCTCGGCAGTTAAACCGTAAGGGCAATGGAGAGATAGCTCAGGCTGACGGAGTTTGCTTCTCATACGTTCCCCAAGCCGGTTTCCTGGGAAGCATGATCAAACCGGGCAAGCCACTAAGTGCTTGATATGGTTTGGTGAGCGCGCTGTGACTCGAACCCAGGACCCTCTGATTGAGAGTCAGACAGTCTCATCTTCCCATCTAAGAACCGCCCTTCAACCCCATGCGGGTCCATGTAGGAGGCATTTAACCGCGGACCGAACGTCCATAGTGATCCACGCGTCAGTGGTTTCAGGTCCCGCAATCAAGACCAAAACCCCTGACCGCAAAACACGGCAGGGGCTTTTTTCTTGGTCAAGCGCCACGCGAAGCACCAGCCTGCGCGGATAGCTCGCTCCCGGAGCACCGGGCAAGACCCCCTCCCCGCGCCAGCTCCCTATCGTGGCGAGCAGCACTCCAATCAGCTCCATCGCTTCACAGCGACACCGCTTTGGCAAAGGCTGTTCACCTCCCTCCTCGATCCTCCGCACAACCCCGCTCATCATGGGCAGCGCCCACATCATCACATTATATCGGAAGTTAAGGTCGACCAATGCCGCCCTGGGCGGTTGCGAGGAATATCAAGGGCGACGGCCGGATTCGTATCGCGCCAGAGCCGCAAACTGCATCCATATTGATGAGTTGGCCCTCGCCAAAGGTCAAAAAAGTATCGGCGGGAACTTCAAAACGTGCTGGCACGTGTCGTTGCCGGAGATTACCGTCGGTTCTTGCGAGAACCGAGATAAATCGGCCGGTCGAGAGCGAATGGCGCTGCTGCCCGCATCGACCTGGAGGAAACGGACATGGAGCCGGATCTTGAAGTCGTTCAGATAAGGCCTGGCGAGTCGTTCGCTGCCTGGTCGCACGGCTATCCCTATCGTACTGTGCGCTGGCACTTTCATCCCGAATATGAACTGCATCAGGTGGTTGCCACCAAGGGCCGCTATTTCGTCGGCGACTTCATCGGCGAATTCGAACCTGGCAATTTGGTGCTGACCGGCCCCAACCTTCCGCACAATTGGGTGAGCGATGTGCCGAAGGACACGGTCGTTCCCCTCCGCTGCCGCATCATCCAGTTCAGCGAGGGATTCATCAGCGGAGCCATGACGGCGCTGCCTGAACTCGCAGCGCTGGCGCCGGTTCTGGAAACCTCCCGGCGCGGCGTTCTCTTCAGCAGCGAAACGAGCCGCGAGGTTGCGCCTCTGATGGCCGAGATGATGGACGCACAGGGTGTGCGCCGGATCGAATTGTTCATGCTGATCGCCGGGTTGCTGAGCCGAGCGAAAGGTTCGCGGATCCTGGCCAGCGCCAGCTACCTGCCGGATCCGTCGGGCTACATGTCCATCGGGATCAACAAGGCGCTCGCCTTCATCCGCGAGAACCTGACACGGCCCTTCGGTGAAGCCGATCTCGCTGCCATTGCCGGTCAATCGACGAGCAGCTTCTCGCGCGCCTTTCGCCAGCACACCGGCATGTCCTTGGTACAGTACGTGAAGCGATTACGTATCAATCTCGCATGCCAGATCCTGATGAGCGACGAGCAGGCATCGATCACCAGCATCTGCTACGAGGTCGGCTACAACAACCTGTCCAATTTCAACAGGCAGTTCCTAGCCGAAAAAGGCATGACGCCCTCTCAGTTCCGGCGTCTGCTTCTCGATAACGGCAACCGGGCCAAGCCTGCTCAGGGAGGTGCCAGAAAAATCCACCTCAATCAACGAGAGAACGACCGGGTCCCGCAGCGGGGCTCGCGAGAACAGGTGCTCTGCTGAGGGCGCATCAGGGCGCGGCACGGTCTTGTCCACGAGACACGCCGTTGGCCTGCCCTAAAACAAGTACAAACGGGAGAGAAACGAATGATCAAGTCTTCATGGACGACCGGCGGCATTGCGGCGCTGACCCTATCCCTGCTCGCCGGAACCGGCGTTTCCACGGCGCAGAACGCGAATGTTTCCAATGCCACGGTTGCGTTCCTGATGCCCGACCAGGCCTCCACCCGCTATGAGGAGCACGATTTCCCCGGGTTCAAGGCCGAGATGGAAAAGCTCTGCTCGACCTGCAAGGTCATCTACCAAAACGCCGACGCGAACGTGTCGCGCCAGCAGCAGCAGTTCAACTCCGCGATCTCGCAAGGTGCGAAGGTCATCGTGCTGGACCCGGTGGATTCAGCGGCAGCCGCCTCGCTGGTGAAGCAGGCGCAGAGCCAGGGCATCAAGGTCATCGCCTATGATCGCCCGATTCCGGATGCCAAGGCCGATTTCTACGTCTCGTTCGACAATCAGGCCATCGGCAAGTCCATCGCGGACTCGCTGGTGCAGCACCTGAAGAAGTCCAACGTGACCGCAGGCAGCGGCATGGGTGTTCTGCAGATCAACGGCTCGCCGACTGACGCGGCCGCGGGCCTGATCAAGAAGGGCATCCACGAAGGTCTCGACAACAGCGGCTATCCGATCCTGGCCGAATACGACACGCCGGACTGGGCGCCCCCGAAGGCGCAGCAATGGGCAAGCGGCCAGATCACGCGCTTCGGCAAGAACATCCTCGGTGTCGTGGCGGCCAATGACGGCACCGCCGGGGGCGCGGTCGCCGCCTTCAAGGCCGCCGGCGTCAATCCGGTTCCGCCGGTCACCGGCAACGATGCGACAATCGCGGCCCTTCAGCTCATCATCGCGGGCGATCAGTACAACACGATCTCCAAGCCGAGCGAAATCGTGGCCGCTGCGGCTGCCAACGTGGCAGTCCAGTTCCTGAAAGGTGAAACGCCGAAAGCCGAGACGACGCTCTACAATACGCCCTCCAAGCTGTTCGTTCCGGCAGTCGTCACAGCCGAGAACCTGAAGGCAGAGATCATCGACAAGAAGATCAATACGGCGGAACAGCTCTGCTCCGGCCGCTATGCGGAAGGCTGCAAGAAGCTGGGCATCACTCAGTAAGCGGCGAACTCCGTCCGGCTGCCTCCGGGTGGCCGGACGGCACGCATGGCGCCGGCACGGCGCCTCCGGAGTTGAGGAAGAATGGACAGAACCGAAGAGCAGCGCAACACGCGCGAACCAGTGCTCAGCCTGCGCGGCATCTCGAAGCATTTCGGTGCCGTTTCGGCTTTGACCGATATCGATCTGGACGTGCATGCGGGTGAGGTCGTCGCCCTCGTTGGCGATAACGGCGCCGGCAAGTCGACGCTCGTCAAGATCCTGGCCGGTGTGCACCAGCCGAGTTCCGGATCGATCACTTTTCGCGGCAAGCCGGTGACGCTCCCCGATCCCAGTGCCGCGCTCGGCCTTGGGATCGCGACTGTGTTCCAGGACCTCGCCCTGTGCGAAAACCTCGACGTGGTCGCCAACATCTTCCTTGGCCGCGAGCTCAGCCCGTACCGCCTCGACGAGGTGTCCATGGAGCTGAAGGCCTGGACGCTGCTCAACGAACTGTCCGCACGCATTCCCAGCGTGCGCGAGCCCGTGGCTTCCCTTTCCGGTGGCCAGCGCCAGACCGTCGCCATCGCGCGCTCGCTGCTGCTCGAACCCAAACTCATTCTGCTGGACGAACCCACGGCCGCCCTCGGCGTCGCGCAGACGGCCGAGGTGCTCGACCTGATCGAGCGCGTCCGCGACCGAGGGCTCGGGGTCATCATGATCAGCCACAACATGGAGGACGTGCGCGCCGTCGCGGACCGTATCGTCGTGCTCAGGCTCGGCCGGAACAATGGCGTCTTCGAGCCTGATGCGTCGAACGAGGAACTCGTCAGCGCCATCACTGGCGCCGCGAACAACGCGGTCTCGCGCCGCGCCAGCCGCCGCCAGGCGCAGAGCGGGCAAGCCCCGGCACCGGAGGGACGCCCATGACCAGAGGTGCAGAGCAAGACGCGCAGGCGGCTCCGCTTCTCGACCGCAGGGACGAGCGCGTGAAGCATGCGGAGGGAATCGGCGGTTCTGTCCGCGCCTTCTGGGACAGGGTCCGCTCCGGCGATCTCGGCTCGCTGCCGGTCGTGGTTGGACTGGCAATCATCTGGACCGTCTTCCAGAGCCTCAACCCGGTGTTCCTGGCACCGAACAATCTCGTCAATCTCCTCTTCGACTGCTCGACGGTTGGGGTCATCGCGCTCGGCATCGTGTGCATCCTGATCGTCGGCGAAATCGATCTGTCGGTGGGATCGGTGAGCGGCTTCGCGTCCGCGCTCGTCGGCGTCCTGTGGGTCAATCAGGGCTGGCCCGTCTCGATCGCCATTCTGGCCGCGCTCGTGTTCGGAGTCCTGATCGGTGCGCTCTATGCGGTCCTGTACAACCGCTTCGGGATGCCGAGCTTCGTGGCGACCCTGGCGGGCCTCCTGTCCGTGCTGGGTCTCCAGCTCTACCTGCTCGGCTCCACCGGCTCGATCAACCTCCCCTATGAGGCACCCCTCGTCAACTTCGGCCAACTGCTCGTGATGCCGGACCCTGTGTCCTATGCTCTTGCGGCTCTTCCGGGAATCGTGATGTTCGTCCTGGGCTACAGGACCGCGGCCAGGCGGCGCGAGGCAGGATTGTCGGCCCAGCCCCTGACCAGCCTGCTCCTGCGCTGCGTCCTGATTACCGTCGTTCTCGAATTCATCGTCTATTACCTCAATCTCGATCGCGGCATTCCGTGGATGTTCGGCCTCTTCGTGGGCCTCGTCGTGGTCATGAACTATGCCCTCACGCGCACGAAATGGGGCCGCCAGATGCTGGCGGTTGGCGGCAACCGCGAGGCGGCACGCCGCGCAGGCATCAATGTGCGCTTCATCTACATGACCGCGTTCATGCTCTGCTCGGGCCTTGCCGCAGCCGGGGGCATTCTCTCCGCTGCGCGTCTCGCCTCTGCGAGCCAGCAGGCGGGCACCGGCGACGTCAATCTGAATGCCATCGCCGCCGCCGTCATTGGAGGAACCAGCCTGTTCGGCGGTCGCGGCAGCGCCTATTCGGCCCTGCTCGGCATCATCGTCATTCAGTCGATCGCAAGCGGGCTGACGCTCCTCGATCTCTCCTCATCGCTCCGGTACATGATCACCGGCGCCGTGCTGGCCATTGCAGTCATCGTCGACTCCCTGGCACGCCGCTCGCGCGCGTCCCATGGCCGGGCCTGAACCCAAGAAAAAGGAAAAAGCCATGGGCGAGAAACTATCCGGCAAAATTGCTGCCATCACCGGAGCGGCCTCCGGCATCGGCCTGGAATGCGCCCGGATCCTCCTCTCCGAAGGCGCACGGGTCGTGCTCATCGACCGTGACGAGAAAGCGCTGAACACCGTCTGTGCCGAACTCGGCCCCCAGGCTCTTCCCCTGCGCGTCGACGTGACCGATCCGGCCAGCGTCGCGCGCATGATGCCTCAGATCCTCGAACAGACAGGCCAGCTCGACATCTTTCACGCCAATGCCGGCTCCTACATCGGCGGCGAGATTCTCAAAGGCGACCCAGATGCCTGGGACCGCATGCTCAATCTCAACATCAATGCCGTGTTCCGCTCCGTCCACGCCGTGCTTCCGCACATGGTGGAGCGCAAGACCGGCGACATCATCGTGACCAGCTCCATCGCCGGCTTGGTTCCCGTGGTGTGGGAGCCGATTTACACCGCGTCCAAACACGCCGTGCAGGCGTTCGTGCACACGGTCCGGCGGCAGGTCGCCCCACACGGCCTGCGCGTGGGCGCCGTCGCCCCCGGACCCGTGGTCACGGCCCTGATCAAGGATTGGCCCAAGGACAAGCTCGATGCGGAGCTGGCCGCGGGCGGCCTGATGCAGCCCGTGGAAGTGGCAGAAGCGGTCCTGTTCATGCTGACGAGACCCCGCAACGTCACCATTCGCGATCTCGTCATCCTGCCGCAGAGCAACGACCTCTGACACCCGCTCGCGCAAGGCATTGCCCCCAAACCGTTCTCTGGATGAGTGGACACTCATGGCGAACCATTTTCTCGGCATCGATGTCGGCACCGGCAGCGCACGCGCCGGTCTCTTCGACGAACATGGCACCCTGCTCGCCTCCGCCAAGGCGGATATCGCGATCTGGCACGAGGCCAACGGCCTCGTGGAGCAGTCGAGCAACGATATCTGGCAGGCCGTGTGCTCCAGCGTGCGCGATGCCGTGACCCGAGCAGGCGTTGCGCCCGAGAGCGTCGCAGGCGTCAGCTTCGATGCGACATGCTCCCTCGTGGTCCTGGGACAGGACGGTCGCCCCTTGGCCGTTGGGCCCTCCGGCGATCCTGAGCGCAACATCGTCGTCTGGATGGATCACCGGGCGACCGAACAGGCTCGCAGGATCGACGGGACCGGCGAAACCGTGCTGAACTATGTCGGGGGCTCCATCTCCCCGGAAATGGAAACGCCGAAGCTCCTGTGGCTCGCGGAGAACATGCCGCAGACATTCGCAAGTGCATGGCAGTTCATGGACCTGGCTGATTTCCTCACCTGGAAGGCCACCGCAAGCCTGGCGCGCTCCGCCTGCACAGTCACCTGCAAATGGACCTATCTGGCCCATGAGAGCCGGTGGGACGAAGGCTACTTCCGGAGGATCGGGCTCGGGCAACTGGCCGATGAATCCTTCCGGCGCATCGGCACCGAGGTCGTGCCGGGCGGCACCGCTCTCGGCAGCGGCCTGACCGCGCAGGCGGCCGCTGATCTCGGCCTGAAGCCAGGTACCCCCGTCGCCGCGGGCCTCATCGACGCCCATGCCGGCGGCATTGGAACCGTTGGCGCACGAGGCAATGTCGGCAATGTGCTGAGCCGGATGGCATATGTGTTCGGGACATCCGCCTGTACCATGTCATCGACCCGGGAGCCGGCATTCGTCCCGGGCGTCTGGGGCCCCTACTATTCCGCCATGGTTCCCGGGCTGTGGCTCAACGAGGGCGGTCAATCCGCAGCCGGAGCCGCGATTGACCACTTGGTCCACATGCATCCGGCTTCCGAACAGACCGTGAAGACCGCTCGCGACAGCGGAATCGGTCTCAGCCAATGGCTCTCGCAGGAGGCTGAACGGCGCGGCGGCGCGCAGGCGGCGCCGCAGCTCATCGGCGGCGTGCATGTGGTGCCTGAGTTCCTGGGCAACCGGTCTCCGTACTCCGATCCCGATGCGCGCGCCGTGATAGCCGGCCTGAGCATGGACACCCGTCTCGACAGCCTTGTCGCGCTTTATATGGCCGGCATCTGCGGCCTGGGCTACGGGGCCCGGCAGATCCTGCAGGTGCAGGCTGAGAATGGCGTTTCGATCGATACGATCGTGGTGAGCGGCGGCGCGGGCCAGAGCCCCCTCGTACGTCAGCTTCTCGCCGACACCACCGGCAAGACCGTTGCCGCCCCGACATCGGAGGAGCCCGTGCTCCTTGGGTCCGCGATCCTGGGGGCTGTCGCGGCGGGCCGGTATCCCGACGTTGCGACGGCCATGTCGTCGATGTCGGCCATTGGAGAAACCTATCATCCCGATCCTGCGGTGGCAGAGTGGCATGAGAAACGCTTCAAGGCTTTCGGAATGCTTCAACAGGCTGCAAGGACTATCAGAAGCAGCAGCTTCTAGAGGTCGTCTCACACTGGGAAAGTCTCGGGAAGAGGCTCCTGCTGCCTTGGAACTTCGTTGACCAGGGTGCAAACATGCGTCGCTTGCGGCCAGGCGCTTCAGCATGTCAAAGCGCCTGCCGGACGGCTCCTGTTCATATCGCTCGGTCTGGACACCTCCCTGAGGCGCCAGCTGCGAGGCGGTGCGTCTAGGCCTTCAGAGCAGACGGCGCCGAAGCGAACAATTTCGCAAGATCCGCGGCGGTGTAAGTCGGAGCATTGTATTCCTTAAGCTCTCCACGTGACGCACGTTCCTCGATCATGTCGAGAGCCGCTGGCACGTCCTCGAACGGGATACCGGCCATATCGTAAAGCGAATAGCGCCACCACCGCATGGCAAGCAGGCGTTCGATCACCGGCTCTGGGAACCGCTTGCGCATGGGCTTGGCCGGTGTCCCAGCCACGATGGTGTAGGGCTCCACGTCCTTGACGACGACCGAGCGGGCTCCGATCACGGCACCGTCGCCGATCTTGACCCCGGACTTGATGAACACGCCTTGGCCGATCCAAACGTCGTTGCCGATTTCGGTGATTGGGCAAGCGCCCTTGTAAGGGCGCCGCAGGCCGATGGTCACGTCAGGACCACCATCCCCGCAGAACTCGTGCCAGTCGTGCATCTGGGGAAAGTGCGTGATGCGCGAAGAGCTGAGCCAGTCGACAGGATGGTTGTGCATCCCGATCATCACTCCGGCCGCGATCGAGACATAGCGCCCGATGCGAACGTTACCCATCTGGCCGCCATGGGCGAGCGACGCGAATGCGCCGACCTGGATGAGGGTGCCGGAGTTTAAGGATGGCTGAATCGCTCCGGGACCTTCGAAATAGCTGTCCTCCCTGAGAGACAACTCGCCCCGCGCAGAGGCAATTTTGAGCCCGAGGGACTTAAGTTTGCCGGCCGCTGATGGACCAAAATCGATTTTGATGACGCTCATGCTGCCCAAAAACCCTTACAAATTTCGCTGCCACAAAACTAAAGCCGCGACCTCTCGCCGACCTTGGAAATATTCCGTTTCCAGAACCGAATAAACTGCTCAGCTCTTGAGGAACTCGTACATAGACAATTCGCACAACGACAATACAGATCTCTAATTTGTCATGCAAAGACGCGATTGTTCTTCAGTATGACTCGCGCTTGTAGATGACCATATGACGCTGTCAGTCTACTGTAACCTTGAATCTGACGAGATCCCGGTCCATGCGAACCTTGGGGTTCTCCCAGTTGAAGCGGGTCAGGTACAGATGGAAGCTGTCCCCTACGGTTTGGAAGACGGGTGACCGGCTGGCGTGGTCGATAGCCGAGGGATAGTCATAGAAGACGCCTCTCTTGTCCGATCCCCATGGCGGTTCGAATGCTGCGAGCAGAGAAGCCGACGACCAGTTCCTGAGGTTGGGAGACGTCGCGTAGAAGGCCCCAGATTCTTTCGCCCGCGCCGTCCAGATGAACATCCACTGTTTCTTGCTTTCGAGCCAAACCAGGGATCTCGCCTTTCCTGACATATCGGGGCCACCGAGACGGTCACATTTGGCCTTGATCGGATCCTGCCGATCGGCCGGATAGGGATTCGGCGGGCGCACGAACTGACCGCCGCTCAACATCTCCCAGCCGCTCACCAAGTCGTTTCGCGGAGCCCTGAACAGGCAATTGCCGCGTCCGCCCGGTTCGGCTGCATCGTCCGTCCATGCGATGAAGTACGCGTAATCGCCCTTGAAGACGGTATTGGTGACCGTCTGAAAGCCTGCGGCCTTGATCCCTCGGTCAAAGGGGCGGTTGGCCCCGGCGATCACGCGTTCGTCACGTGGCAGGAGTTTGAAGGAGAGATCGCGCTCGCTGCCCTCCAACCCCACGACGGAGACATACCAGCAGGTCGGAAACGCCCCCTTCTCGCAGACGCCCGCGTGCCTGTATCCCATGTACTCGTGGCTCGCGAGCGCCATGATGCGTCCGCGACCGAGCGGTATCAGGCTCTGAATCCAGAAACGGTCGTCAAACTCGCTCGGATCGGGAGATTCCGATCCTTGCGAATGAACGTTGCAGTTCGGGCGCAGGTTGTCGAAATCGCTGCCTTCGAGGAACCTGTTGTTGAAATGAGCCGCGATCATGGCGACCGATCCATCCTCACGGCGATATGCCCTGGCGGGCGAGTCGGGGATCGTGCGGGTATCGCAGCGCTGCTTCTGGTAGTTGTAGACGACCTCGGCTTCGGGCGAGACGGTGAACCTGACGGCATCACCTGCACTGGCCGGTGTGTCGATCGCGAGCAGCAGTCCGGCCATACACACCGAGATCTGCAGGACCGGGCGGTTCTTCCAGAGCAGGTTCGTGACATGCGTCATGCCCAATCGCTCCTTTCGTCAAAGTGAGGTGGCCGGTGCACGAGGCGCATTTGCCCCGGTACCTATCGCCGGCCGTCGGGGCGAGCCTGATCAACGTGCTGAGGCTGGCGTGCAAATGGCGAAGGCAGCTCCGCAGCCGGGCGCTCCTGTGTCAGAGGACAAAATCGCCTGACGTGAAGCTGTGGTTGCCCAGCACCTTGATCGCGAACTCGGCAGCACCGTCTCCGTTCGTGTCGCCGGAGATGTAGGTGTTGCCGTCCGACAGGCGATAGGTGTGCAGCTCGCCCGCCACCTTGTGGAAGCGCTCGTTGCCGATGAAGGTGAAGGCCTGATTGCCCGAGACCTTGCTGTTGGCATCGATGCTCGTCAGGTCGATCCGGTCGCTCCCATGCACGAAGTCCCGGATCGTGTCCCCATGAGCTTCCTTGGCGGTATTGAACACGAACGTATCCTTGCCCGCGCCACCGAACAGGATGTCCTTGCCGCCCTTGCCGTTAAGGGTCTCATTGCCAGATCCGCCGTTCAGGGTGTTGGCGTTGGCGTCACCGACGATGACCTGCGCGGTCGGCGTGGGGGTGGGAGCAGACGGTTCGGTCCCGACGTCATCCGGCTCCGCGCGCTCCGCAGCGTTCGGCGTGCCGAAGTTCTGCGTCACGAAGACCACGTTATAGCCGTTGATCGTCCCGGCCTTCAGGCCGATACCGATCTCCTCGAACGAACCGCTGACAATGTTCCTGTAGTGGCCGGGCGAGTTCACGAGCAGGTCGTGCAGCTGCTTGACGGTCGCCTCGGTCAGGGGACCGCTCACATAGGCGATATTCTCGCCCCAACCCTGCCAGCCGTAGCCGGCCGTGGTCATGCGCTGCCCTGCGCTCGAGCCGTTCACGCCCGTGTGGGAGAAGGTGTCGGTCTGGTCCATCCAGGCACTGTGCGCGTCGGAGGAGTTCAGAAGCTCGCCGTCGAAGGTGAGCGGCTTGACCCCGGCCTCGGCGCGGGTCTCGTTCACGAGTTGAAGGAAATAGGTTTCCAGATTTGTGGGAGTCGTCATTCTACAAGCGTCCCTTCTTTTATCGTTTCAAATGCAATGCCGCGATTGACCTGGGCGATTATCACCTTCGGCCCTGATCGTGCTTAGGCCGCCTGCTTCCACCGCTTCGTGAGAGCGTCTTCCCAGGCAAGGGCATGTCTGATGATGGTGTCGAGATCATCGAGTTCCGCCTTCCAGCCAAGGGTCCCGTGGATCTTGTCGGCGGCCGCGATCAACGTCGCAGGGTCGCCCGCCCGGCGCGGCATGAGCCTGGTCTCGAAGTCCACGCCCGAAACGCGCTTGACGGCCGCAACGACCTCACGAACGGAATAGCCCCGTCCATAGCCGCAGTTCATGACCGTGCTCTCGCCTCCGGCACGGAGATAGTCGAGGGCCAGGAGATGCGCCTGGGCCAGATCCGAAACATGGATGTAATCGCGCAGGCATGTCCCGTCGGGGGTCGGATAATCCGTTCCGAACAGGTCGATATGGCTGCGCTCACCCAGTGCAGCCTGCGTCGCTACCTTGATCAGGTGCGTGGCGCGCTTGGACGACTGGCCGCTTCGGCATTGCGGATCCGCGCCGGCCACGTTGAAGTAGCGCAGGGCGACAAAGTGGAACGGGTGGGCTGCAGACACATCCCGTAGCATCATCTCCGTCATCAGCTTTGACGTGCCGTAGGGAGAAACCGGAGCAAGAGGCGTCGTCTCCGAGATCGGGCTCTCCTTCGCGTCCCCATACACCGCCGCCGTCGAGGAGAAGATGAATTTGTCCACCTTGTTGCGAACGGCAGCGGCAATCAGGGCGCGAGACTTCACCGTGTTGTTGAAGTAATAGCCCAGCGGATCCGTCACGGAATCCGGCACAACGATCGATCCCGCAAAATGCGCGATGGCATCGATGCCATGCTCCTGAATGAGCTCATTCACAAGTCCTTCGTCGCCGACATCACCCTGAACAAAAAGCGCCTTGGGATGAACCTGCCACGGGAATCCCGTGCTCAGATTGTCGAGAACCACGACGTCCTGACCGGCATCAACCAGTGCAAGAACCATGTGGCTGCCGATATATCCAGCGCCTCCCGTCACCAATACAGTCATTGAATTTGCCTTGTGTTCTTGGCCCTTCAATGAGGGCAATGCGATCGTTCCTGATTGTCGGAACTTGGAAAATGCGCTGCGGCGCACCCCAGACCCAGGACAGGGGGACACCGAGTGCCCCGCTGCCGGAGAGGTTCGGCGGCAGCGGGCGATGGAACTGCCCTCAGGCCGTCATGCCGCCCTGAGGGCCTTCTGCGATGCGGACTTCGCCATCACGTCGACCATCTTGGTGTCGACGTTGTTCTCCACCAGGAACTGGTGCATCTCGCGGTACATGAAGCGATAAGCGCGGTTGAACTTGTCGAACAGCGACTGGTCCCAATACTCCTCGAGGGAGAACTTCTTCCCCGAGAAGACGTCGAAGTTCGGAATCTGGTACGTCTCTGCGAACTCCACCGTACGGCTGTCGTAGGTGAAGTAGATCGAGGGCGTTCCATTGGCCAAGGCCATCAGGTTGCCGTGCAGCCGGTATCCGAGGACCATGTCCTTCTGTTGGACGAGGGCTTCGTAGTCTGCCACGACATCTGAGTAGAAGAGGCGCTCGCGATGCAGCTTCTCCATCTCGTCATCGAGATACCATTTGCGAACCCAGCCGTTCGCCTTTAGCGCGGCGATGCCCTCCTCGCGCTGTTCGGGGGTGCCCAGCACGATCTTCTTCTCCTCGACCTCCCCCTGGGCCATGAGGACGACATCGAAGCGCTTGGCCAGGTCCTTCACCATGTCACGGTGGAAGGTCAGGTATCGCTCAATGTCCTGAGCATAGGTGCCGGAAACCTCGCGGCGCAGCGTGACGCCAGCTGTCTTGATCTGCTCCAATGGGCGCAGCTTGATCTCGAGGTCCGGTATATTGCGGCGGAAGGCAGTCGGACAGCCGACGATGCGCACGTTCTTGATACCGAGGTCCCACAGGACCTGGGCCGAGTACGCGCCACGCACGCCGATCGAAGTCGTGGAATCGGCCATCAGGCGGAGCATGAGCTTCGTTTGCTCCGAGAGGTCGATCTTGCCCTTCACCGGAGCCTGCGCACCGATACCCCAGGCGATGACGGGGATCTTCAGGCGCTTGAGAACCTCGGTCGCGTTCTCCCAGTTCATGTCCTTATGGATGTAGTTGGATCCGCGAAGGAAGACGTAATCGTATTCGGCGTTAATCCGATCGATATTCTTAAAATCGGGCTTTGCGATCTCCAGCGCATCGAGTTGATCGAAGTTCAGAAGCTTCAGCGAGGAGTCAAAGACGAAGGCATCGCCAATATTGTGGTAATGATTGATGCTACGTTGGATATCGCGATAGTTGTACCATCGCACGTTGTCGTGATCGTAAACTTCGCCCGACGGGCTGATGACAAGAATGCGTTTCATTTCAATATCTCTCGACGATTTCGCTTGAATTGACCCGGTTGCATCAGGCTGAGAGCGGAAGGGCAGATTGCGACCTCACCTTGTCTGCGGCGATGTCGTTGTAGAGCTCCAGGTGCCGGCGGGCGCACTCCTCGTAGGAGATCGGCGTCTTGATTCCGGCGCGCAAGCGGTCCCAGAGACCGGGATCGGTCAGGGCCTCGGTCATCCGGTCGACGAGATCCTCGGACGAGCCGACGCGAAAGTGCATGCCGTCGACGCCGTCAGTGATCTTCTCCGCCATCCCGCCGATGTTGGAGCAGATCATCGGCCGGCCGTGGTAGAACGCCTCCTGGATCACAATCGGCGAGTTCTCCCACCAGATGGACGGGATGATCGTCCAGTCGATGTTGCGCATCAGGCGCGGCATCTCGCTGTTCTGATAGGCGCCATAGAAGCGAACCCGGTTCCCGGCTTTCTCGACGAGCGCTTCGATCTTCTCCTGGAATGGCTTCGGCTGCCGTTCGAGATTGCCGCCGAAGATCATGAGCTGTGCGTCGTCGCCCCACACGGCCTCCGGGATGCGGGTGACTGCGTCCAGCAACACGTCCACGCCCTTGAACTGGGTGATCTGCCCGAAATAGGCGAAGCGGGAGCGGCGTCCCCCCTGCGGCAACTCACGCGGTGGCGTCGGGGCGGCGATGTCGAGACCGTTCTCGATCACAATCATCTTCGCGGCATCGAGCCCCCAGTCGATGTAGCGGTCAGCCAGGAACTGGCTGGGCGAGACGAAATAGTCGGCGACCTGCAGCAGGCCACGCACGAAGTTCTCACGGCGCAGGAACCGTGCCGGCGAGATGTCCGGGAAGCATGCATTGCAGTCACCCGGCGAGGAGCGGTGGCAGAGCTTCGTGCCGCCCGTCTTCACCATCTGGCCGTGATGGTGGCAGATGGAGAGGAACTCGTGGAAGGTGATTACAATCACGCAATCTGGAAGACACCGGCGGACGGCATAGATCGTCTCCAGACCCAGACCGATGAAGTGGTGGAAGTGCACCACATCCGGCTTGAGATCGTTGATCACCCGCATGAAGTCGCGCTCGACCTCCTCCGTATTCCTGTTGGAGAGCAGGAAGTGATCGTATTCATCGGCGTGAAAGAGGAACTCGCCCGCCTTCTGGCGCAAACTCATCAGTGCCGTACCGCTGTGGCGGACGACCGGATAGCCGACCCGCGCCAGGAAACGCGACTCCGCGCCTCCAATCTTGTTGAGACCTTTGTGAAGGTTGTAGGCCGCGATCTCGGCGCCGCCGAGTGAGAAGCTCGGATGGCCGTGCGAGACAATCAGGACGCGAGGTGCATGCTTCTGGTGCATTGTCTTCGCCTTCTTAGCTCATGTTATTGATGAGGATCGACCACTTGCTGTCGAAGCTCCATCGGTCGATGCGTTGGGCAAGGCGTCTCCACAGCATCCCGCCCGATGCGCTGCCGTCTGCGGTGACCATCTCGACATCCGGCAGCCACACGGACGGCGTGCCCGCGAGGCGGAGCTTGAGGCACAGGTCACGCCCCTTATCGCTCGTACTGAGATAGGACCGGGTAAACCCGCCTGCAATTTCAATGGACCTGCGCGAAACGATGCAGCAGGTGGTCGTGCCTGCGATGACCTCGGACGCTTCCGCTCCACGGATGACATCGCGGGGATAGCCGAGATAGCGATCGGACAACCCCTTGCCGTCCTCGTCGATCGATGTGCCGGCAAAGCAGATCGAGTCGTCCTCGAAGACGATGGTCGGACTGACCAGCGCTTTGCCCGCGCGTTTGCGGTAGGCCCGCTCCAGCCCGGAGAGCCAACCGGACTGGCGCGGCAGCACTCCCGCCGACAGGAACACCAGGGCCTCGGCCCTCGTCGCTCCAGTAGCCGCCTCGAGGGCATCGCAAGCGTCCTGCACACCCTCGGAGGCGATGAGGCGGATGCCGATGCCGTAGAATCGAGCCAACCGCTCCACCTCCGCTGCGATGGATGCGAAAGCCTCGATCGGAGCGGACACAACGACCGGAATCCCGCTGGCCTCGGGGTCGAGGGCAAGGAGCGACAGCGTCACCCCGATCTCCTCCGCGTCGGCACCCGCGGCGACGACAATGGCCTTGTCCGCCGATATGTCGTTAAACCCGAAGTCGCGGGTCTCGGCGATGCGAGGGGCCGGATGGTCACAGGCCTGCATCATCGGGCCGATATGGTGCTCGATCGCCGCCGCGGCGGCTGCGGTGCGGGGGTCGAGCGGAGAGACCAGGCGCTCGAGGGTGCGACGAGACATGGCCCGGACCACCTGAAGCGGATAGAAGGCAATGCTGTCAGGATCCACCTCGAGTTCGAAATAGACCTGGGCGTCGCCCGCCGCGGTCAGGCCGGGCACGAACGCAAGGAAGCCATGGTCGTGGCGTTGCGGATCGAGTCGTCCGACAAAGAGTTCGTTCTGTGCGAAGGCCGTCGACACGTCGGGGCGAGGAAGACGCGTCCAGGAATCGTCCACTCGTGCCGACTCGCCACCCGCGCGCAGGGTGACTGTGTCCACGAGTCCCTCGGGGTCAAGCATCCAGCCCACCACGAGCAGGCCGCCGCCAGGGACCTCCACGGCCATGTCCATCCCCATGCGAACGGACTGCTTGAGCATGGAGACGGTATCGCGCCCGTCGAAGCGCTCCCCTGCCCTGCGCAGTATCGACATCGTCTCCGGTCCAGCACTCGCACGCGGGAGCCCGTCACGGATGTGGGCTGGAACGTCTGTGGTCGGCAGAAGGACTTTTCGCTCGTAAACATCGAGTGTCCGCCAGCCGTCCCTCGTCCGGAAGAACACTTTTTGAAGCTTCTCTGGCGCGACGCTGTCATTCCCTGCGCTCAGGAGGGCCATGAATCCCCTGCCCTCGCCGCCAAGATCGCTGCGTTCAACGCACGCGGTGCGGATTTCGGCAGGTCCAAACCCTTCATGCAGGACGATGACATGAGCGACGTCATCCGGCAGGCTATGCGCCCACCCTTGGAGGAAGACTTCGCCGGTATCGAGCGATCCCATCACCTCGATCCATCCGTCGGTCTTCGCCGATGCGGTGAGCACGGCGATTGCCGCCGCGGACCGCTTTGCGCCTCCCTCACCCGAAGCGAGCGCCTGCACGATGGCATTCGAAACCTCTCCGCTGCCTCCGGCATCCTCGACGACGACCTTCACGAGACCCGTCACGGAGACGGCCGGACGCACGAGCGCATATCGGAACGGTTGTCCGCGGCGAATGACGAGAGATGTCAGGCGAACCTTGGTCTTGAGCCTGATCGGAAGCACGGCTACGAAGCCAATGCGAGCCTCCGCAGGAGCGTTGCTGCGTGTCCACGTGATCACGTTGGCGGTCATCGTCATCGACGGATCGCCGTTGAGCAGAATCTGTACGGATTCCGGCATGGCGTCCGCTACGCCCGCTATCAGCGCAAGGTCCTCGCCAATGGGTGAGACCAGGACCTTCTCGCCGCAGAGCGGGAGGCCGCCGGCCTCCTTCTTGGGTACCGCCGCGGCAGGATCCAGATGGACCACTTTAGCGTGATCTCGGTGCGTTCCGTTCTTCACCATTGTCATTACGCGCCCCCATGGCGCAGAAGGATAATGAGTGTTGCGATTGTGCTGACGGCCGAAATGCCACCAAGCGCGATGAGAAGTGCCGCCACCCGCCGCATGGGGCGGTCGGCGGCCCTGGTCAGGTCCTCAATCCGCTTGTCAAAGTCCGCCAGGACCTTGTCGAAACGCATGAGGAAGATCTCATTGTCAGAAATCCGCCCGGCCAGCTCGGACTGGTTCGTCCGAACAACGTCGAGCGCAGCACCGATGCCGTCCTCCTCGGACGTCATTTCCTCGATCTGTCTGGCGGTGCTCCGCATCGTCTCGGAGACTTCCCGCTGCGCGAGTTGTGACCTCCTCTGCGCCTCAATCAGAATTTCCAGGCGGTCGAGTACCTTGTTCAGGGGTCCGCTGATCGCAGCCTCGGCGGCCCGCTCCGTCTGCGAGGGGGCCTGCAGGACAACCTCCTCGCCCGTCTTCGGCGAGACGGCTACGACGGCTAGGCTTCCGGATACGGCAGCAGCCGACTCCGGCAACTCGATCTCGAAGGCGTGGCCGCCATCGCCGATGCCATTGCGGCGCAGGTCGACGCGGGCAATGTTGGCTGTTGCCGAAACCACCATCCGCCCCTCATGCAGCACACGCACGAGAAGCCGTTCGGTCGGGTGCGCACGGTCCCACACCCAGCCGAAGAGCCTGCGCCCCTCGATGGCGTCCAGGCGCCCATGAATCTGAGCGGGACTCTGCTTGTCGGTCACAACGACCGCGTTCTTCGATTGTGTCGCGCTCATGCTGCTCTCGCATTCAGATCGATGATGTCCACTGCGCCGCCATAGACCGCCAAGTGGCGATCGGCCGTCGCAGCCATGTCAGTCGGGGCCCGAATGCCAGCGACGAGTTCTTCCCATAGTCCCGGCGTCTCGATGGCGCGCTTGATCGCCGCCGCGAGTGCGACCGGGTCGTCGGGACGCACATGAATGCCGTCAATGCCGTCCCGCACCGATTCAGCCATGCCGCCGATATTGCTGACGATCACGGGACGCCGGTGGAGAAAGGCCTCCTGAATGACCAAGGGGGCATTCTCCCACCAGATCGACGGCACGACGACCCAATCGACCTCCGCCATGAGCGAAGCGATGTCCTTGCGCTGGTACGGCCCGAGCGAAACCACGTTGGGTTCGGACTTCTTGAGCAGTCCATCGACTTCCTTGACGAACGTCTCCGCCTGGAACGGAGCCCCACCGTGCATCCGCAACTCGAATCCATCGAGGCCGCCGGCGACGAGGCGATCCGCGGCTTTGAGAAGGACAGGCAGGCCCTTCCATGGGTTCAGGTTGCCGAAGTAACCGAAGACCGCCCGACGCCCATCGGCCGATGGCCGATGGGGAGCCGGTTCAGCGCGGGGTTGCCCGTTCAGCACAACCTCTATCCGGTCTGCAGGTAACCCCCAAGCGATGAAGCGATCCCTGATGAAGTTGCTCGGCGCGATGAAGCGGTCGACGTGAGCGAACGCGGTCTTGATGAAGCGCTCCCGCAGCAGAAACCGATCTGCGGAAATGTCCGGGAAGCATCCGTTGCAGCGGCCTGGCGTTGCCTTGGTGCAACGCTCACGACCCTTCGTGCGCATCATCAGCCCGTCATGGGCGCAGATCGCATAGTAGTCATGCAGCGTCATCACGATCTTGGCGTTCGGCAGGATGCGTCGCACCAGCGCGATGAACTCCACTCCGATGAGGAGCACATGATGAATGTGCACCACGTCCGGACGGAATTCCTGGAGCAGGTCGACGAGATGCGGAACAGTCCCGTACAGATCGACCTGGCTCAGGTTGAACCGATCGAAGTGACCGCTCCAGACGACGACTTCATCCGGCGCATCACCCACCGCCTGGAAGCTCGTGCCAGGACGCTGTTCGCGGTGGAGGTGATTGGTCGCGGCGAGGAAGAGCGCTTCCACGTTGGGGCGCTCCCGGAGTTCGCGGAACAGGTCATGCGCGAAGATCTCCGTCCCGCCCGGATGGAAGGCGGGATGGTTATGGGCAACCACGAGGACGCGCATTACGGAACATCCTCCGGCTTCACGGCGACGATGACGTCCTGGTAGTGCGCGCTATTCGTGCCACGCCAGTGGCCCAGGCTGACGATGTCGATCCGCAACCCAGCCTCTTCCAGAATGGCCGGAATGAGAGGCATGTCGAAGCCGATCGCGCCGAGCGGCGCCGCAGGGTCGGCGATCCACGATCCGACCGCAGCGCCGGGCTGGAAATGCGGACGGGCCTCGGCCCGGTCCGGATCCCCCTCGCTCACCAGGAAAGCCGTGAGGAAGAGCTTGCCGCCGGGCGCAAGCAGGCGTGAGACTTCACGAGCATAGGCGGCGATCTCCTCCAGCGGCAGATGCGTCGCCACCGAGATCATCGTGACGAAGTCGAACTTCGCGTTGCCAAAGGGCAGAACGATCTCCGTGCCCTTCACCGCCCCACCGGGATTGTAGAGCTCATGCGCGATGTCCACACGGCAGAAACGGAAGTTCGGGTAAACCGGCGTGATGTTCTGAACGCACCACTCGATGCCTTCATTGACCGGGTCAACGCCCTCAAAGCAGGCAGTCTCGTCGAGGTACTGGGTGAGCGGAACCGCCATGCGGCCGATGCCGCAGCCGATGTCGAGCACCCGGTCCGTAGGCTTGAGCCCGCCGATGCGCACGTAGTGACCAAGATACTCGGTGCCGATGGCGCGGAAATCGCCATCGCCGACAAATACGCTTTCCGGGTCAGGCTGCGGCAGGAAGCGATTGCGCTCAATGCTTTTCAGCAGCGTGTCGAGGCAGGCATCCGCGGTGGCGAGGGATGGCGCGCCAAGGATTTCTTGTTCGAAATTGATCGGGGCGTTCATATTAGTGTGTCCTTGCCTTGCGATGACGTCCTTCGGCCTGCATGAGCGATGTCATCAGGTCCCCCCACCGTTCGGTGTGGAGAGCGCAGTTGTATTGCCAGGCGATGCCGCGCATGTATTCCGTGTTGAGGGACATCGACTTGCGCTCCAGGTGGTAGAGCTCGACGTCCGGGGCATATGCGATGCGGCGGTCGGCCATCGTGAATTTGAGGCACAAGTCGCTGTCCTCGTAATCACCGATGACATAATCCTCGGTGAAGCCGCCGACGGCTTCGAAGAGACTCCGGGTGGTCACGAGGCAGGCTCCGGTGACGGCCGGCACGAGGCGCTCTCCGCAAGCGGGTGCGTAGTCCCGCGGCATTCCTTTGTGAAAATGCTGATTCAGCCAGCGCCCACGGTGATCCCGGCCGAAATACATGCCTGCGTGCTGGATCGAGCCATCCTCGAACAGGAGCTTCGGGCCAACCGCGCCGATCCGTTTGCGACCGTTGAGTTTGGAGACAAGTCCCTGCAGCCAGCCAGACGCCGTCGGAATCACATCGGAGTTGACGAGTGCGAGAAACTCGCCACGAGCTGCGGAGACGCCGACATTATTGGCGCGTGCATAGCCGCCATTGCGCTCCATGAGCACGAGTGTCATCGGCAGCGCATAGACGAGATGCAGGCCGTTCAGCAGATGCGAGACTTCCTGCGCCTGGTCAGGAGAATCCAGAACGTAGATCAGTTCGGCATTGGAGCGGAACCATGGATCCCCTGCAAATGTCGCGATCTGAAAGCGGAGGAAGCTGAGTTCCTTGTAGAGCGGGACCACGACCGAGACCCTGGGTCGCGCCACCGGGGTGCCGATCGGGTGCATGGTAGGAGCGCCGACGAGGGACCGCGCCTGACCGTGCAGATCGGCGATGACTGGGGCCAGCACCTCCGTGAGGAGAGCATCATCCACATGCTGCGGCGGCACGGCCCTGAGGGCGAGCGCCCGCGCCTCCACCGGATCAGCCGGCTGCAGGGCGGGAACGAGACCATGGTACCCACCGGACCGCAGGCAGAGCCGAAAGCGCGGCTGAAGAACGGGCACACCGTTTCCGACGGGAGGAGCAAGTACGGCAAACCCGGTCGCCGGCTGGCGCGATCCCTTTCTGGGACCTGCGACCTCGACCGGGAAGCGGCGGATCCTTCCGGTCAAATCATGAGATCCATCCTCCGTCCCGAGCGCCTCGATCCCAGTGACGAGACCGAGGGGGTCCTTGTACCACCCAGCGACGAGCGTGCCCGACGGCGTGGATAGCGCCGTAACGATCTCGGCGGCTGGCGCCGAGCCGCTGGCGATGGCGCGGGTTGGCTTCAGCGGAGCACGCAACTGCGCCTCGAGCGCGATGGCGCGTCCTGCATCCGAACGTTCGGCAAGGTCTATCAGCAGATGCTCACGCAAACCCGGCGCAGTTTGCGCCTGCTCGCGGAACCACCGCTCGATCCGGGGCAGCGGGTGCCCATTCGCCGCCAGTCGGCGCACCGAAAAGCCCTGAGGCCCGATCAGCAGCATCAAGCCGTTCACCATCGGAACGGCCTTGCGATCGGCCACGAGGTGAACGGCCTCGCGGCTGCCATTACCCATTGGCACCTTATGCGGGATGGCAGTGATCCGGACCGGACCATCATCCCGCAGAATGTAGACGGCGTCGATCTTGCCAAACCCGGCAGAGAGCGTCGTGCGAACCAGAACGAGGTCCTGAGCCGCCTGCGCCGCAACAACAGCATTGCCCGGAGCCGGCGCTACGAATGACAGCACATCCCGGAGCACACGGGCAAAGGCGCGGTTGCTTTGGAGTCGGAACAGCGGCGCCCAGACATTGAATAGCGCGGAGACAAGCGCGATGCGCCCGGTCTGATCAACGTCGCCGAGAAGATCAGCCACTTCAAGAGGCGGAATCTCATCATCAGCAGAGATCTGAACATCCGCCCTCAGCCCCAAGGGACCGGAGGAGAGGGACGCATCGAGGCACCCGTCGTCAGGCATTCTGAGAGCCCAAAGAAGCCGCATGCCGCCAGTCTCGAGACCCACGCGCAACGATGCCAATGGAGCGACAGAACCTTCGCCAGTCGTGAGGTTCGGCGACGCGAAACGTGCGGCGGGTGGAACGTCCCACGCAAGCAAGATCACGTCGCGCCCAAGGCTCGCAAACCTCGGGCGGCTGACCTCGTCGGTCGATGGCATCGATGTGATGACGTCGGACATGTGGCTGGTTTCCTTGAGGCAATGGGTTGGTGTCGCAGCCATGGGCTGCGACACCCGCTTGCGTTAGTGCACCGTGAAGAAGTCAGCCGGATTGGCCTGCACGTCGTCAGCGTTGACGTTCACGAGAGTGATCGTGTCGCCGTTACCGAGATCGATGACCGTGTTGTCACCGACCTGCGTGGCGTGACCAGCGACGTCCTCAGCGGAAGCGATGTCCGTCCCATTGATCCCCTTCGAGATCTGGAGGATGTCCACGCCCGCCTTGAAGTCGAGCACGACGTCGTTGCCGCCGCCGCCCGAGAACACGAATGTGTCGGATCCGGAACCGCCGTGAAGGATGTCGTTACCCTCACCGCCGTTCAGGATGTCGTTGTCCGAGCCACCGCGCAGGACATCGTCACCGACACCGCCGTTCAGGATGTCGCTGCCCGATCCACCCTCAAGGATGTCATTGCCATCATTGCCCTGCAGGATGTCGTCGCCGTTGCCGCCGCGAAGATAATCGTCGCCGGCGTTACCCTGAAGGATGTCCTGGCCATTGCCGCCGAGCAGAACGTCGGCGTCATCGCCGCCCTGCAGCGCATCCTCACCGGAGCCACCCATGAGGATGTCCTCGCCAGCGCCGCCGGAGAGCCAGTCATCTCCCGAATGGCCCATCAGGGTGTCGCTTCCGTCACCACCGTTGAGCAAATCGCTGTCACGGCCGCCGAAGATCAAGTCGTCGCCGCCGTAACCGAAGATGATGTCAGGCCCCGAAGATCCCGACAAGTTATCGTCGAAGGCTCCGCCTCCAATAGTAGCCATGGTTCTTACCCCATTATTGTGCGCCGGACTTCATTGGCCGGGCGCATCCGTCAAAGGATTGAAACGCAAGCTGCGCAACAATGTTAAGCTGGAACAATATCATTCGGGCAGACCACCCGAATCCAGCGCATAAGCCAGTATTACGCTAACCGATTCGTAGCAACCCTTGCGTATTAAATTAAATTATAAAAGATTATTATGATTACAATATTCCTATTGACTCACAATATCTACATAACATTACTAAGTGAACACTTATTGTGCTCACTGCTATACTCTTATGCACTCAATTATAGCAATCAGACACAGCACATCGCATTAAAGAGACGAATTGTATCGCCGATGTCCAAGGCCCCCAATGCCGGTTACTCCTCACGGAATGCGCGGTTGAAGCTCTCAGTGATCGGAGCCAGGAAATAATCGATTGCCCGACGCGGCTTGTTGATGATCAAGACCTCTGCAGGCATTCCAGGGTAGAGAGTAGCCGCTGGATTTGCAGCAAGACTCTCGGGCAGAATCTCGGCCCTGGCGACGTAGAAGGCGGCATCTGTGCGCTCGTCGACCTGCTGGTCGGCCGATAGGTATGTCAGCCGCCCTTGAAGAGGCGCAGTGCTGCGACGGTTATAGGCGGTGAGATGAACCTGAACCGGCGCACCAACTTGAACCGAGTCGACATCCCGGATGTTGACTCTCGCCTCCACCACCAGCGGCTGATCCTTGGGCACGATGTCCATGATCGGCTGACCGGCCGTGATCACGCTTCCCGGAGTGTGATAGCGGATGTTGGTGACCACGCCTTCTTCCGGCGACGTAACCTCGATCCGGCGCAGGACGTCTTCGGCAGCGGTCATACGCTCGACAGTGTCAGCCAGTTCGAGCTGCGCCGTCTGAATGTCTGAGGCAACCTGCTGCTGGAAATCATTGCCCAGCGATAGGATTTCGAGTTCTGCAGCAGCTTTGGCCTGCTCGGCTTTCGCCTTGCGAGAGGCAAGCTCACCGGCGGCGCCCATCAACTCGCTTTGCTTCGTTTCAAGTTCGGTGAGGCGCGGACGCGGTGCATAGCCCTTTTTGAACAGCCCGGCGACAGCCTCGAGTTCACGTCCGTTCAACTCGGCCTGGCGGGCATTGGCCTCAGTCTGCGCCTTGACAGCCTCCAGTTCCGCCACCTGCTGCGCGATGGTCTTCTGCTGGATCTCGACCTTGCGGTCGAACATCTGCTTGCGGGCAAAGAAGAATCTGCGCTCGGCACGAAGAACCTCCTGCGTGACCGGACTCTTTGCAGCCTCAAGTTCGGGAGGAAATTCAACATCGTCCGCTTCACGCTGCTCAGCCCTGAGGCGCACAAGCCTCGCCTCAAGTCCGATGCGTTTGGCACGAAGCTGCTCCAGTTCCGCCTTGGCGCGGGTATCTTCGAGCAACAGCACGGGCTGCCCCGCTTTCACAAGCTCGCCCTCGTGCGCGACAAGCGCCTTCAGGATACCACCTTCGAGATGGCTGATGGTCTTGCGCTTTGAATCGACGATCACAGTTGCAGATGCCACCGCGGCACTGTCGAGATGGGCTGAATACGCCCATGTCGTGAAGCTTCCGATTCCGAGGATGATCGTTGCCAACCCGGCCAGAACAGGACCACGCAAGGATGGCCCTTTCGGCTCCTCCTCGTGAAACTGCTCCGTCCAGGACCTGAGACGCTCGGGCGGCTCCACGACGGACGAAATGGAAGTCTTTCTCAGGACATCGATGCTCTCGGTCATGCGGTCACCTTGGAGCTGGCGATCACCTTCTCACCGGGCACGATCGTGCCTGCGACAGAACTGCGCGGACCAAACTGCGTGATCTTTCCGTCCTGTAGGACCATCAGCTTGTCGGCCGTCTGCATGATGGAAGGGCGGTGGGCGATGAGCACGATGATGGCGCCGTCCGCCCGCATGGTCTCTATTGCCTTCGCAAGCGCTCTTTCGCCATCGGCGTCGAGATTGGAGTTCGGCTCGTCGAGGACGATGAAGCGCGGCCTGCCGTAAAGAGCACGTGCCAGTCCAATCCGCTGTCGCTGACCGCCTGAAAGGCTGAAGGTACCGTCACCGATGCGCGTGTCGTAGCCCAGCGGCAATCGGCCGATCATCTCATGGACGCCCGCCATGCGAGCCGCTTCGGCCACGAGCCGCGGATCCGCGTCCCGCATGCGGGCGATGTTCTCCCTGATGGTTCCATCAAGAAGTGAAACATTCTGAGGAAGATAGCCCACCATGTCTCCGAAGGATCCGCGCTCCCACAGGTAGACATTGTTGCCATCGAGATAGACACCACCGGTGGTCGGCTTCTGCACGCCGATGAGCAGGCGAGCGAGGGTCGACTTTCCCGCGGCGGACGGACCAACCACACCAAGCACCTCCCCCGGCGCCAGATCAAAGGATACTCCCTTGATCACAGGCACATCGGAACCTTGCGGCGCATAGACGAGGCGGTCCACCGTGAGATTGCCCTGGGTACGCGGTGTCGGCTTGCTTTCGCGGTTTGGAGCCTCGTTCTCGAGAAGATCGCTCACCTTCTTCCAGGCCGTCATCGCACTGACCCACTGGCGCCAGCCATCCACCATTGAGTCGAACGGCAGCAGCATGCGTCCCATGATGATGCTCGCGGCAACCATGGATCCGGCGCTGACCTCCTGCTGGATGACCAAAACCGCGCCCGTCGAGAGGATGGTGATCTGCATCATGTAGCGGCAAGTGCGGGTCAGGGACGACATCGCGCGGCTGCGCCGGGTTGCCAAATCCAGAAGATCCTGCGTGTACAGCTGCGAGCGCCGCCACCGACGGGCCAGGGCGGGAAGCATGCCCATGGCCTCGATCGTCTCGGCGTGGCGCAAGGAGCCGCCGATCTCGCCGACATTGTGGACGACCTTCTCATTCGCCTGCTTCATGGCCCGCCGGATCAGGAAATCAGAGATGAGGCTGAGGACAATGATGATGAGTGCGGAGACGGCCGCCACGAGGCCATAGAGCGGATGGAGAGCAAACAGCACGCCAAGAAAGATCGGCGCCCAGGCCGCCTCAAGGGGCATGCTGATGGCATTTCCGGTGATAAACGACCTGATGTCGTTCAGATCCCGGATGGCCTGACTGGATTGCGTTACGCCCTTGCCAATCGAGGTCGACAAAGCCGCTTCAAGGATCGGAAGGTTCAATTTTCTGATGAGCTGGCTTGCCATGACCTGGAACGTCAGCGACCGCACGAAGTCGAGAATGCAGTAGATGACGAGTGCGATCAGCGCGACGACAATCAGCATCGCCAACGTATCGGTGCTCTGGCTGCTCACGACGCGGTCGTGGACCTGCAACATGAACAGCGGAACGGTAAGTTGCAGGACATTGATCAGGGCACTGAGAATGGCGGCATAAGCCAACCCGGATGCGAACGTCTTACGGCCCTGATGAATTAGGTCCGCGGCTCCCGAAGAACTCGAATTCGCCATTGAATGCCCCCGCGGAGGCTCATGCCGCCGGCAGGTAGTCGCCACTAGCACTGAAGCCACCTATCAATTGTTGCGCTACCTCTTTCGGGGTAGGTAGAAAGTATGACGAGAATAAGAACGCGAAAATTTTCTGCTTCAGGTCGCGTGTTTGAGCCGTTGCGCACGCAGTTCGAGCACGACCGCGTTCCCGTGAACGTGGACGTTATTCCTTTGGTGTCCAGCACATGTCGAAGTGATTATTTCTGCGTGTCAGCACACGACTAAGTCGTTGATTCCTGCATGATCCACGGCGCACTCTATATGCCACTTCACCAACAGAAGCCCCATAGAAATGAATGGGATGTTAGGAATGAATTGGACCGTGATATGGCACGGTAGGACGTCCCAAATCAGCCCGCGAAACGGCCCTCTCCCGGCGTCCTCAGCGCACGAATGGAGTCCAACGACTCAGAAGAACGCACCTTCATCAGTGGCTGATCGATGCCATCCTCGATTGCCCGCACAATCGCACCGACCGAGAGCTCGCTGTTCAATATTCCGGTGCGTGCTCCTTCTGACGCGGATGGAGGCGCCCTGCCACGGGAGAGCCTCAAGGCCCAGCACATGCTTCTCTTTCAAATGCCGGACAATTGTCCGCGGGATCAGGCTACGAGCGAATAGCGTGTAGGTCCGCATGACCACAGCTGCTTCGGCCGGGTTGACAATGCGCCTTCCTCTTTCCGAGCCATCAACGATGCAGAATACCTTGTCTGCGGCAGCGCGGCCCCGCACTTCCGGTCCTACCTAGCCACGCAGGTTCGGCAGAAGCATCCGCGCCATGGTGCTCAGCATATCGACATGCAGCATGGTCAGCGCGCCGACATTAGGGACATGCGAGCCCATCCGTGGTAATGCGGTTCGTCGTGAAGACCGGCCCATACGAGAGCTTGCACGTAAGGTAGTCGACGTGCGCAGAGTCTTGAAATCCCATCGCAAGGATCGCGGTGGTCAAACACCTCCGCGCTTGCTTGTCCCATTCTGAGCGAGCGCTGATCTGCACCCGGTTGCGAGCACACTGGAGCTGGCGCCAGTTCGGTCCGAAAAGACAAGCCGAGGGTGACGTTGCGCGGATCCTCGAATTGTCTGAGGATTGCCGATTGCACACTGTCCTCTGACACCGGGTACAGGAATTGAGCCTCTTGCTGATCGTCTCCAGGGTAGCGATCCTCGCCACCCCCATGCAACAGCCTACAATTCTCGGGTGCGCCGCACGAAGACGTTCGGCCGCTCGTGCCACCATCTGACTGGCAGCCTCAAGCAGCAGCCCTCGTGCGACGACCCATTCCGGCCCTACAGTGGCTTGTGGCGACAGTGGAACCTGTCGACTCCGTTGCTGAAAGTGAAATCGTTCAGCTCTCTTGAGTATGCCCACTCGAACTGTCCGTCGTAGGATTTCGAGGCTTCGTAGGTCGATCCGAAGACGGCCCCGCCGGCCACGCTGTGACCGTCAAGTGTCAGCGTAAGGTCATAATAGCGCTGGCTGGCCCAACCCCATCCACCGTTCATATCGCTGCCCCACTCACGTCGCTCAATTAGACTGCCCGAGAACCTGATGGCCACGACGATGGGCTTTTTCAGCCTGCGGACTTTGGGCTTGCCATCCCGCCTTTCAACGACTCTGTCGCAGGTCAGGGTATAGTCGGGCTGCTTTTCCGTCTCTTCTGCATCTTGTGACGGACGACAGTTCGCCTGCAGGCTCTCGATCGCCTGTGCCGCTCCCTTGAGCGAGATCCTATACTGGAAGCCAGCACTGACCTCGGCCTCGCCCTTTCCTTTCAGAAATTCGATAAGAGACCCACGTGGATTGACCGTGGCGGTCGCAGACCATCCGATGAGTTCATCATCCTCCAACATCTTGCTGAGAGAGAACCGCTCGGAGATTTGAGTGAGGTTCTTGAAGCTGATGTTGGCGGCGCTTTCACGATTGGGCATCGGGCTGTAGTCGAACGGTAGCGAGATCTCGACTGCGCCGCCTTTGCAAACCATCGATACGACGACGTCGTCAGTTTCAGGGGTGCCGTAATAGACGCCGTTGTTCTCGGGTGAGTACTCCCAGGTGTGGTCGGGGTTCGGCGCCTCAACTGCTTGTGCCAATGAGGGCGCTGCGGCAAGCATCGCCCCGATGAGATAGACCTTTGATTTCATATATTCACTCAGCTGACGTATCTGCTAATCCGCGTCCCGTCGATCTGTACGGCGATCGCGCGCCACGTTCGGCTCGAGGAGCCTTCGAACCATTTCCGCACCTGCGAATCGGGCTCCAGAACTCTCCTCGCTTCTGGGAGCTATAGGTTTGGAAGGATTAAGAATACGGAATTCTGGCAGAGTTCCCCTGCAGCTGCCGGCCAGAGATTGCGCACCCGTTAATCGATTATTCACTCCGTCAGGTGTCTGTGCCGGCGGGGGCTAAGACAAAGAAGGATCACCTATGACTTTCGGAAAAATCGGTCTTGCTGCAATCGCTCTGTCCGCATTCGTCGGTCTGAGCGGGGCTGCCGCACAGGCCGCTCCATTCTCGCGGAGCCCTGTCTTCATTCCGGGCACGGAACTCGTTCAGGTTCAGCATCGTCCCCATGATCGCCGCTTCGGTCCTCCCCGCCGGGTCTGCCGGTGGGAAACGGAGATCAAGCGCATCCGGGGCCGGATCGTCAAAGAGCGCGTCCAACGCTGCCGGGTCGTTCATCGATAATTCGCGACGGAGGGGCTCTTCGGAGCCCCTTCTTTTTGGACCGGACCATCCCGATCTCACCAATCCGAGCATCTCGGCCCGCCCGTGGTCGACCGTTCGTCAAGACGGATCACGCTCTGCCAGCTCCCATATGGCGACAAACCGCCGTGGGACGGGTTGCCATCTTTGCCAGCAACGGCTAGCAAGTCCGTCGTCAGGTTCGATCATTCATCCACTTCGGAGGAGCCGCAATGCCCCACGAAGCGTATTGTATTGCGTATCGGGACAGGCGCTGGTCTGTTCTTCACCAGGGCCGCGATCTCGGTGCATTTCACCTGCGCATCAACGCGCTCAAATTCGCTGTTGCGTCCGCCTGTCGCCCCACATCGCCTGCGTCCCAGAACGTCTATGTTCTTGATCGGGATGGCGCTCTCTACACGGCCTGGAACTGTGTGCGGGACCGCCTGACGCTCGACGAATAGCAGCCTGTCGTCTCTCAGCAGCTCCAGCCGCCCCGCCATGCATCTGGCCGGCCTGTCACGTCTGAAGCCCACGTACATGATCGAGGTTGATCAGTCGCTCCGGGCTCATTTCGCCCAGTGAGTTGATCCCGAGAAGACCCATGTTTCGATTGATCTCGGTCGAGAGAATGTTGATGGCGTGGCCGACACCTGCCTCGCCTGCGATGGCCGCTGCATAAACGAAGGGGCGACCGACGAAGACGAATCTCGCGCCAAGCGCGATGGCCTTCAGCACGTCGGAACCGCGTCGGACGCCGCCGTCCATCATGACGGGGATCGTCGCTCCGACGGCCTCCGCGATGGAAGGCAGGACGCGGAGGGGCGAGACCGTTCCATCGAGCTGCCGCCCGCCGTGGTTCGAGACGACGATGCCGTCGACGCCGCTGTCCCGGGCGATGCAGGCATCCTCCCTGGCCATGATGCCTTTGATGACGAGCCGCCCCTTCCATCTCTCCCGGATGAGTTCCAGGTGTCGCCAGTTCAGATGGTCCTTGGCCCCGAAATCGCGCATCACGCTCTTGGCCAGGATCGGCGCCCCGCGCGTCGCGTAGGAATTCTCGAAATGAGGCATTCCATGTTTCAGGAGCGTCCGGAGGAAGGTGTTCAGCGTCCAGTTCGGTCGGATCATGCCGTCCCAGGCCAGCCTAAGACTGGGCCGCAGAGGCGTGGAGAAGCCGCTCCGGATGTTGTTCTCGCGGTTGGCCAGGACTGCCGTGTCGACGGTCAGCACGAGTGTCTCGAAACCGGCCCGCTCCACGCGCTCCAGCAATCCGAGAATTCGGTCCGGCTCACCTGGCAGATAGGCCTGGAACCAGGCGGCGGGGTTCGCCTTGATGACGTCCTCCAGCCGGATGAGGGACGATCCGCTCATCACCATCGGAATGTTCGCCCGCCCTGCCGCCTGTGCCAAGACCAGATCGCCGCGATAAGCGGACAGGGCGCTGATCCCCATCGGGGCGATCCCGAACGGGGAAGCGTAGGTGCGGCCGAGCAGTTCCACCGTCTGCGTCCGCTTGGACACGTCCACGAGCACCCGAGGGACGAAGCCGAGCTCTTCGAAGGCCGATCGGTTGTCGCGCAGGGAGGCATTGGTCTCGGCAGCTCCCGAGACATACCCGAAGATCGGCCGCGGCAGGTGGCGGCGCGCCGCGATCTCGAAATCGTCCAGTGCGAGAACCTTGCGCAGACGGCGAGGAAGAGCGGCAGGTGGCGTTCGCACGATACCCTTCGCCAGTGTGGATTCCTGGTCGGTCGAGGAGCGCTCCATTCCGCGCGGTGTGTCCGAAATCCCCATGTCAGCTTTCCTTTGTCGAACAACTGGCCATTCCAGGCTCCACTTCACAGATCGAGGCTCTTCATGATCACTTTGCGTCGGGCATAGACGATTCCACTGAAGGCGAACGTCGTGATCGCTCCGACTGCCAGCGGTCCCCGCAAACCCGTCACGTCCGACAGGACTCCGATGATCAAGGCGCCGAGGGCCGGGGCGCCCCGGAAAATCATGCTGTGCAATGCGAGCATCCTGCCGCGCAGGTGATCGGGCACAGCAAGCTGGATCACGGTCTGGCTGGCAATTCCGCTCACGACCATGCCGAAGCCCACGATGAACAGAGCAACGACGCCCATCCATTCCTGACTGGCGACCGCTGCGACGAACAATGCCGCACCCATCACGAGACCGTTCGACAGAGCCAATGTCGCGACGGATGCAGGATCGGTCCGGCGGCTGAGCCAGACTGCCCCGACCAGCGCACCCAGACCGATCACGGATGTCATGAAGGCGAACCTGCCGGCGTCCGACCCGAACAGGGCGGCGTAGCTCGGCATGAGTTCCAGGATGGGGCGAATGCACAGCGAGACGATCGCGAGCGTCAGGAACATCGCTCCGAGGCCGACATGGCCGGCTGCGAAGCGCCAGCCTTCGACAATGGAGGTGAGCAGCCCCGCCTTGGACGAGAGCCTCACCTCGGGTTCCACGAGGCGGATGCGAGCAAGCGACCACGAGAAAGCCGCGAATGTTCCGAAGTTGATCGCGAATGCCAGCGTGAGGCTGCCCTTCGCGATCACGAGACCCGCGACGGCCGGGCCGATGAACCGAGCGATGTTGAACACCACGGAATTGATCGCGACCGCACTCACCAGGTTCGGGCGCTTAACAAGACTGGGAAGCAGTGCCATGCGAAAGGGCTGGTTGAAGGCCGTGACCACCCCACTGATCAGCGCCAGCATCAAGACCAGCACCGGGGTGAGCTGCCCGAGCACACTGAGGATTGTCAGCAGCCCCGCATGCAACATGAGAAGGGCCTGACTGACCCGCGTGACACGGAGCCGATCGGATCGGTCGGCCATGGCGCCGGCCCAAGGGGTTACGAGGACCATTGGGAACAGATCGGCGAAGGCGATCGCGCCAAGCCATGCTCCCGAACCCGTCAGTTCCCAGACCAGCCAGCCAAGCGCGACCCGCTGAATCCACATTCCAACAAGCGAGAAGACGTTTCCGATCGTGAAGTTGCGATAGTTCGTCTCGCCTAGCGCCGCGCGGACCCCGTGCCACCCGTTCGTCATCTTACCCCGCATGCTGTCCGGATCGCACTCACACTTTCCCACATGGCCCTTTTACAGGGCCCAGATGGCCCGAGAATTTTCCCGTTGGCTCCGGGTGCCCCATGATGAACAGATCATTCAAGGCAATCGGTCGTGGACGTGTTCATGAATGAGGGGCAGAAAGCGCGTGTCGCGCTTCCTGCCCCGTTGCTCGAGGGTTGCTGGCCTCAGGCCTCTTCCTCCTGGAACGCCACCTCGCGTGTCCGACGGAAGGACGGCAGAACCATCAGAATGAACATCGCCACGGTGGCGAGCAGCAAGGCGAGGCTGATCGGCCGTTCGAAGAACACGCTCGGGCTTCCATGGGAGAGCACCATTGCACGACGCAGGTTCGTTTCAAGCAGCGGACCAAGAACGAAGCCGAGCAGCAACGGCCCCGGCTCGCACTTCGCCTTCCGGAACAGATATCCGAGGAACCCGAAGCCTGCGGCGAGCACCACGTCGAAGACGCGGTTGTTGATGCTGTAGACGCCGACGCAGCAGAACAGGAGGATGGCCGGGTACAGGAGACGGTACGGGACGGTCAGCAGCTTCACCCAGATGCCGATCAACGGCAGGTTGATGATGACCAGCATCAGGTTGCCGACCCACATGCTCGCCACGAGCCCCCAGAAGATCTCCGGCTGGGTCTGCAGGACGGTAGGCCCAGGCGTGATGCCGTGGATGATGAAGGCGCTCAGCATCATCGCCATCATGTTGTTGGACGGGATGCCGAGGGTGAGCAGCGGAATGAATGAGGATTGTGCGCCGGCATTGTTCGCGGCTTCGGGTCCTGCCACGCCAGCGACGGCCCCGTCCCCGAATTCCTCGGGATTCCTCGAGACCTTCTTTTCCAGGGAGTAGGCGCAGAATGACGACAACGTCGCGCCACCGCCCGGCAGAATTCCGAGGAAGGTCCCGACGCCCGTTCCTCGCAGGACGGCAGGCCAAGCCTGCCGGAAGTCTTCCCGCGTTGGCCAGAGGCGACTGAGCTTGCTGACCAGAACCCCTCGCCCCTCTACGTTCTCGAGATTCTCGATGATCTCTGTAAAACCGAAAACGCCGATTGCGATCACGACAAAGTCGATGCCATCGAAAAGCTCGATCGCGTTGAACGTCAAGCGTTCTTCGCCGGAGCTCGCGTCAATGCCGACCATGCCGAAGAGCAATCCGAACAGGATCATGCCAATCGCCTTCAGGACGGGTCCGCGAGCCAGCACGGTAGCGGCCAACAGGCCGAAGATCATGAGCGAGACGTATTCGGCTGGACCGAATGAGAGCGCGAATGACGACAGCATCGGGCCTGCGACGGCAATGCCGAAGGTTGCCACGGTTCCCGCAAAGAACGATCCGAGCGCCGCAACGGCAAGCGCCGAGCCGGCTTTTCCCTTTTGGGCCATTCGGTAGCCGTCGATCGCGGTTACCACCGATGAGGCCTCGCCGGGCAGGTTGACCAGAATGGCGGTGGTCGATCCGCCGTATTGCGCGCCGTAGTAGATGCCGGCAAGCATGATGATGCCCGCCAATGGGGGAAGATAGAAGGTGATCGGCAGGAGAACGGCGATCGTCGCCGTCGGGCCGATGCCCGGCAACACTCCAATCAACGTTCCGAGGAGGGCTCCCAGCAGGCAGAAGCCGAGATTCGTCGGAGTCAGCGCTTCACTGAACCCGAGCATGAGCAGGTCGAGAAATTCCATGTTCGGCTCCTCAGAAGGGCCAGATGGGCATTTGGACGCCGAGCCCGACGATGAAGACGAGCGCCCCGAAGACGGTCAGTCCGGCGGTGAGCAGGATCACCTCACGCCATCTTGAATCGCGATCCGCGAGGCTTCCGACCACCAGCAGCCAGACGGACGCGACTACGAAGCCGAAGTAATTGGCAATGAAGGCAAAGCCGACGACCGACAGCAGGATCACTGAGATCGGACGGAGTTGCGGGAGTGCAATGTCTTCGCGTGCCCGGAAGAGACCGATCCCGCCGACGGTCAGCCCGACGAGGATCAGGAGCCAACAGACGATCCTCGGCAAATAACCTGGTCCCATCGCGGCGGCCGTGCCCATGGTCAGGTCGCGCCCGGCCCAGAGGCCGAGCGCACCAAAACCCACGAACAGGATGGCCGTCAGGAGATCCGGACGATCGCCAGCACTGCCAGCCTTGCGTGGATCCGCCATCACTTCTGTTCCTTGGCCAACTTCCAGATTGCACCGAGCCGCTCGGCACGTACCGGAAGTTCCTTGTTCCACTCTTCCGACGAACGGTAGGAGAGAGCGAGGGATTGCTGCTTGGCCTGGGCCTGGAAATCCGGATTGTCGAGAGCCTTCTTGATGGCATCCGAATACTTCGTCCTGATGGCCTCGGGAACATCGCAGTTCATCGCGATACCGCGCTCGGAGCTTACGAGAACGTCATAGCCCTGCTCCTTGGCCGTCGGCAGGTCGGGAGCGATGACGGCCCGCTGATCGGCGAACTGGCCAAGTGCCTTGAAGGCGGACTTCTCGCTGCCTTGGAATTCTCCGACGTTGATGCCCATCATCATGATGTGCCCGCCGAGCAGAGCCGTCCTCGCCTCGTTCGCGCCATTGAAGGTGACTGGGGTCAGATCGATACCAGCGGATTTTTCCAGCTGCAGCAGGGCAAGATGCTCGTCCGTTCCAAGGCCGGTCGTGCCGACGCTGACCTTGCCCGGATTGTCCTTGGCGTAAGCCACGAGACCCTTGAGCGAGTTGAACGGGGAATTCGCCTGCACGATGAAGGCGCCCGGATCCTCGACGATGCGGGCGACCGGGCAGATCTTCTTGGGGTCGAAACGGACCTTGCGGTCCATCTGCATCGTCAGGAAGCCCGGCGTGTTGAGCGATGACAGCGTGTAACCGTCGGGCTTGGCTTGTGCCATCGCAGTATAGGCGATTTCACCGGACGCGCCGGGCCGGTTCAGAATGGTAATCTTCGCGCCAAGCTCCTTCTCGATGAAAGGCGCGAGCGTCCTGTGCATCACGTCCGTACCGCCGCCCGGAGCGAAGGCTACGATCATTTCGATCGGCCGGTCATTGGGCCACTCAGCATAAGCTGCGCCGATGCCGAGCAGCATCGATGTGGCGATTGCAGTATTCCGGATCAGGTGTTTCATGCATTCCTCCCAGGAGTAGGCGTCAAAGTGACCATTCAGGTTTTTCGGAACTCGTTTCCGAACTCATTCAGGTTCCATCGTATACCGATGGGTGTTTTGGTTTTCTTCCGGCACTTCCCGATAAGGTCACTGCCAGATCCGCTCTTGCCGGCGGCAATACTCACAAGCGCCGACTACGGCATCTCGCAGCCCATCTTGACGAGCGCCTCGTTGAACCAGGTCGGCTTGTGGGTACCGGCCTTGATGGCGTCCATCTGCTTCGCTTCGGCCGCGTGCTTGGCGACGGTCTTCTCGTAAACGTCTGCAACGTCGTCGATCGGCACGACGACCACGCCGTCGGAATCCCCGAGGACGAGATCACCCGGCATGACGACCATTCCGCCGATGGCAATCGGACAGTTCACCTCGCCAGGCCCATTCTTGTACGGCCCGCGATGGGTCACTCCGATCGCGAAGGAAGGAACGTTCATTTCCAGAAATGCATCCGCATCGCGAATGGCGCCATTCAGAACGAAGCCGGCGATACCACGCCTGCGGGCATAGTCCAGCATCATCTCGCCCATCAGGGCGTTGGTCATTTCGCCGCCGGCATCCACGACGATGACGTCGCTGTTCTGAGCCATGTCGATGGCCTTGTGCAGCATCAGGTTGTCGCCAGGCGGCGCTTTCACGGTCAGCGCCCGGCCAGCGAGTTTGCCCTCGCGATGCATCGGGCGAAGCTGTGCTCCTGCGGCATACATGCGGTGCATGCAGTCGCTGACATTGGCGACGGGGAGTTCCTTGAACTTCTCGACCCATTCCAGATCGACGGCGCGCTCCCTGTTCCGAACCCTAAATCCTATGCTCAACGTCTTCTCCTTATGGCTTTCTGATACTGGAAGTCGGATACGGAATTCCTAGGCCTGCGCCTGCGCGAGCGCGCGGTAGTTCACGATCCTCTCCCGGCCCGGATCACGCCCCTGAACCACGGCCAGAATTCCCTCAACAGCGTCCACTCCGACTCGCGCACTGGCCTGTTTCGTCACTCCGCCGATATGCGGGGTTACGACAATCTGCTGACGCCCCCAGAAAGGGTGCTCGGGAGAGGGTGGCTCGGTCGCAAACGTGTCGAGACCTGCGCCGGCGATGTGGCCGCTGTCGATCGCTTCGACGAGCGCATTCTCGTCGATCAATCCGCCGCGGGCGGTGTTGATGATGTAGGCCCCCGCCTTCATCAGGCCGAGCGCCTTGCTGTCGAGAAGATTGCGTGTCTCAGGCGTCAGCGGACAATGCAGGCTGACGATATCGGCCATCGCGAGGAGATCGGTAAGCGCGTGGTCGCGTACGACACCGGCATCGGCGAAGACCGCATCATCGGTGAACGGATCAAAGGCACGGACCTTCAATCCGAGCGCCTTTGCATAGGCGGCCGTGTGCCTCGCGATGGCGCCGAAGCCGACAAGGCCGATGGTTAGGCCCGCGACTTCCACGCCCGAAAATCCCGGCTTCTCCCATCGGCCGGCGCGCAGGCCACTGTCGAGCGGCACGATACGCTTGACGGTGGCGAGAAGGAGGGCAATCGCATGTTCCGCCACCGAGCGGGCGTTTGCACCGGCGGCGACAACCACGGGGATGCGGCGACGCGTTGCTGCATCCACATCGATGTTGTCAACGCCGACCCCATGCTTCGAGAGCACCCGCAGTGACGGGGCAGCGTCGATCGCAGAGGCCCCGAACCGTCCCATGCGAACGATGACGCCGATCGGATCGACCTCGGACACAATGCGGACCAGATCGTCCTCGTCCGTGTAGGGAGGAACATATGTTACATTATAGCCATTCTCGGTGATCAGTTTCGCGGCCTGCTCATTGATGGCGGGCCCTGTGACCAGGATATTGCGGCTGTCCATGCGTACCTCAGTCGAAACGAGCGAGGACGAAGCGCGCAAATTCGCACCTTAGGTCACATCCTCCCAGGTCCCGAAGTTTTCCTTCGAAGTTTCGTTGGCGAAATTCGTAACATGAGCTTTTCTTGAAAAAAGCGAATATTTCTGACAAGGACGAACAGATTTTCTTAATCAACGTCGCCTGGATGACCAATGGACACCCGCCAGCTGAAGACCTTCATTGCGATCGCAGAGCATGGGACGTTCGCCAAAGCGGCAGAGGCCGTTGGGTTGACACCCTCCGCAGTCAGCCAGCAGATCCAGGCTCTGGAGAACGAGGTCAGGGCCGAGCTGTTCGACCGTTCCACCCGGCCGATAACGCTCAACAGCCACGGGCTTCAGATGCTCGAGGTGGCACGCAGCCTCGTGCGATCCGCCGATGACGTGATCGACGCCCTATCCGGACGAGGGATCACGGGCACGTTCACGATCGGCTCGATACGATCCAGCGTCCTTTCCCTGCTGCCCCGGGCCATCGTCGCGCTGAAGGCAGATTATCCTGATCTCAAGATCAAGCTTCATGTCGCCAACAGCGATGAGCTTCTGAACGATGTCATGTCGGGGAGACTGGATTCCGCAATGGTGGCGGAGCACTCTGGGGTTCCCTCGACGCTGAGATGGAGTCCCTTCATCAACGAGCCCTTGTTCGTGATCGCCCCTCCGGGCACGCCGCAGATGTCTGCAACAGAAATGCTGTCGACCCTCCCTTATGTGAGGTTCAACAGCAGGTACCGTCTCGCTCAATTGATCGATACTGAAATGGCCAGAAGCGGTATCGCGACGAACCCGATCGCGGAAATCGACACCATGACAGCGGTCGTCGCGTGTGTGGTCCATGGCCTCGGCGCATCGGTTGCGCCTTACAGCGCCCTGAAGGAGGCCCTCGGCGAGGTCGTGTCAGCTCCGTTCGGAAATCCGCAGGTCTATCGTCAGATTGGATTGATCGAGCGCCGCACGAGTACGCGGGCGATCGTAATCGACCGTCTGCACCAGCATCTGGTGGGTTTCAGCAGCGAATACGGTGTCCCGCGCTGAGGTGAAGGTCCGCTTGGGTCAAAATTTCACATTCCGGCAGCGTGACGAGCGCCGGCTTTTAGAGCCTCGGACGGGAAAAGTAGGGACCGGTTTTGCGTGGAAAGAGGCTCACGCTCAAAAGTCTAAAACCATCGGGCGAGAATTCGAATTTTCGTCCGATGCTTTGGGAGGCAAATCGGCAATCGCGATTGCTGAGAAGCCCTGCAAAAGCTGCGATCCTCTCCATCAGCATCGCTATGACTTCAGCAGACGTGCCCTACTCCCGTCATGGTGCTGACCGCTCTGCGAGGCGCGATGCGAAGCCTTTTGCCTGATCTTATGAAACATTATTCTCCCCGACATTCACAGCCCGGATGCGGTCGATTGACTCACCCACATATGAGAACATAATAGGAACATCCTCAACACGAACTTGAACGGGCACGGGATCATGCAGGCCGGGCAACAGGACAGGCTTGCCGCTTTGCGGCTCCGGATTGCCCGGCTGGAAGGCGGAGTACATAAGACCAAGCCTCTCCCTTTTGGTCTTCACGCCATCGATGATCATCTGCCGGGAGGCGGCCTCGCGCGAGGCGCGCTGCACGAGATGATCGAGGCCGGTCTTGCCTCGGAGTTCGCCGGCTGCACGACGCTCTTCACGGCAGGGATTGCCGCCCGACTCAAGGGTCCCGTGCTCTGGTGCCTGACACGCAGGGACCTGTTCGCGCCGGGCCTCTTTCGGGCTGGCCTGCACCCGGACCGGGTGATCTACGCCGAAGCCGAACGCGAGCGGGAGATCCTGCCGCTCATCGAGGAGGGGCTGCGCGAGAAGGGACTGGCGGCCGTCGTCGGCGAGGTCACGCGCATGAGCCTCATCGCCTCGCGGCGCCTGCAACTGGCGGCGGAGGCGACGGGCGTCACCGCTCTCGTCATCCGGCGCTGGTGGACATTGGCCGAGAAGGATCTGGTCCACCTGCCGACCGCCGCCGTGACCCGCTGGCGCATCGCCCCTGCCCCATCCGAACTGATGCCAGCCCCCGGCCTCGGGCGGGAGCGCTGGCACGTCGAACTCCTGCGCTGCCGAGGCGCTGAACCCCGTACCTGGATTGTGGAGGCCTGCGATGCGAAGGGTCGTCTCGCTCTACCTGCCGACCTGGCCGACCGATCGGATCAGGCGGCGGACCGGCGAGCCACCGCGTCATGAGCCGCTGGTGACCGTGCACACGGTCGGATCGCGTCGTGTCCTTCGCGCAGCTTGTGCAGCGGCCCAGGAAGCGGGTCTGCATGTCGGCATGGCTCTGGCCCAAGCACAGGCCCTGGTGCCGAACCTGCACGTGGCCGAAGCAACCCCGGACGAGGACGAGGCCTCGCTGCGGGAACTGGCGCGCTGGGCCATCAACTTTTCGCCCATGGTGGCCCACGATCCGCCGGACGGGCTTTGGATCGACATTGCCGGCGCGGCGCATCTCTTCGGCGGCGAGGAAGCGTTGCTCGACGATCTTACGGGTCGGCTCACACGGCAGGGCATCGCCGCGAAAGCGGCCGTGGCCGATGCACCGGGAGCAGCGTGGGCTGTGGCACGCTACGGAACAGGCGGCGTCGTGCCGACAGGCCGCACTACGGATGCGGTCGCAACGCTTCCCCTCGCCTGCTTGAGACTTCCCGCCGACAAGCTCGCCGCCCTGCACCGGCTCGGCATCGAGCGGGTCGGCCAGTTGGCGGCGATGCCGCGCGCGCCTCTGGTGCGACGTTTCGGAAGGGACGTGGCTTTGCGGCTCGATCAGGCCATGGGCCACGTGTTCGAGCCGATCACACCGCTCATCCCCAAGGACACTCCGGCAGCAGCCCATGCCTTTGCGGAGCCCATCGGCCGGCTCGAGGATCTCAAGGAGGTGGTGCGGCATCTGTCGAAGGAGCTGTGCCGGCAACTGGAACGCCTGGGTGAAGGCGTGCGCCGCCTCGATCTCCTCTGCCAGCGCGTCGATCAGAAGAGCGTCTGCATCCGCGTTGGCACTGCCAGGGCTAACCGGGACGCCACGCATCTCGCCAAGCTCTTCGACGAACGTCTCCCCACCATCGACCCCGGCTTCGGCATCGAGGAGATGGTGCTGGTCGCGAGCAAGGTCGAGCCGCTGATGGAAAAGCAGGTCCAGGCCCGAGGCCTCGGGGAGGAAGCGAGCGAAGCGGATATGGGCCAACTCGTCGATCGTCTCGGCGCCCGCATCGGCCTGAGAAAGGTCTATCGCCTAGCGCCCGTCCAGAGCCTCGTGCCGGAGCGCATGGCGCGCCGGATCCCTGCCCTCGCGCCGCCGACCGGCTCAGTCTGGCCGGAGAACCTGCCCCGCCCCACGCGCCTGCTCGATCCGCCCGAGCCCGTGGTGGCGACAGCCCTCCTCCCGGATCATCCGCCGCGCTTCTTCATCTGGCGCAAGGTGAAGCACACGGTCGCCAAGGCCGACGGACCCGAGCGCATCACGCCGGAATGGTGGAACGGCGACAAGGGCTCGGCCGCTCGCGATTACTATCGGGTCGAGACCGAACAGGGCGGCCGCTTCTGGATCTTCCGTGATGCGCCCACCGCCGAAGGCGGGCGCTGGTGGATGCACGGATTCTTCGCATGAGCGAGTCCCCTGCCCCCATCTATGCGGAGCTTCAGGTCACCACCCATTTCTCGTTTCTGCGCGGCGCCTCGAGCCCGCAGGAACTGTTCGAGCAGGCGAAGCTCCTCGGCCTCACCGCGCTCGGCATCACCGACCGCAACTCGCTCGCGGGGATCGTGCGCGCCTACGAGGCGTCCCAGGACACGGGCGTGCGGCTTGTCGTCGGCTGCCGGCTCGATCTCACCGACGGCACGTCGCTCCTCGTCTATCCCACGGATCGGGCCGCCTATTCACGCCTGTGCCGGCTGCTCAGCCTCGGCAAGAGCCGCGGTGGCAAGGGGCAGTGTCATCTCGCCTGGGATGATGTCGCGGCCTGGAGCGAGGGAATGCTTGCCGTTCTGCTGGGCGACTACGCTGACGAAGCCCTTACGGCGAACCTCACGCGCCTCAAAAACACTTTCGGCAACCGCGCCTACATGGCGCTGATCCGGCGGTTTGCTCCCAACGAGCACCTGCGCCTCCATGCCATCGAGCAGGCGGCGCAGGCCGCCAGAGTGCCAACGGTCGCCATGGGCGACGTGCTCTATCACCACCCGGATCGCCGCCGCCTGCAGGATGTGGTCTCCTGCATCCGGGAAGGCTGCACCATCGATGAGGCGGGCTATCGCCTCGAACGGCATGCCGACCGCTACCTCAAGGATCCGGTCGAGATGCAGCGCCTGTTTGAGCGTCACGAGCAAGCGTTCCGACGCGTCCGCGAAATCCTCGAGCGCTGCACCTTCTCGCTCGACGAACTGCGCTACCAATATCCCTCCGAGACGGAAGGCGGCGAGACGGCGCAGGAGAAGCTGGAACGGCTGACCTGGGAGGGCGCGCGTCATCGCTACCCGGACGGCATCCCGGATGTCGTCGCCGCCACCTGCAGCCATGAACTCCGCCTGATCGAGGAATTGGGCTACGCGCCCTACTTCCTTACGGTCCACGCCATCGTGTCGTTCGCCAGATCGCGCGGCATCCTGTGCCAGGGACGCGGCTCGGCGGCGAACTCCGCCGTCTGCTTCGTGCTCGGCATCACCTCGATCAACCCGACCGAGCATGACCTGCTCTTCGAGCGCTTCGTCTCGCAGGAACGGCGCGAGCCGCCGGACATCGATGTCGATTTCGAGCACGAGCGTCGCGAGGAGGTGATCCAGTGGATCTACGACACCTATGGCCGCCATCGCGCGGCGCTGACCGCCGTCGTCTCCTGCTACCGCGCCCGGGGCGCCGTGCGCGAGGTCGGCAAGGCGCTCGGCGTGCCAGAGGACGTCACCGCGGGATTGGCAGGCCTCGTCTGGGGCTGGGGCAATGACGGCGTGTCGGACAAGGAGGCGAAGGAGCTCAACCTCAACCTGAATGATCCGCGCCTGCGCATGACTTTGGAACTTGCCAGCGAACTCATCGGCGCGCCGCGCCATCTCTCGCAGCACCCAGGCGGCTTTGTGCTCACCCAGGACCGGCTCGACGAGCTCGTGCCCATCGAACCCGCCGCTATGGAGAACCGCCAGGTAATTGAGTGGGACAAGAACGACATCGACACGCTCAAATTCATGAAGGTCGATGTTCTGGGTCTTGGCATGCTCGGCTGCATGCGCCGCGCCTTCGACCTCCTGCGCGAGCACAAGGGCTTGAGCTACGACATCGCCACGATCCCGGGTGAGGACGAGGCGACCTACGCCATGATCCGCAAGGCCGACACGGTGGGCACGTTCCAGATCGAGAGCCGGGCCCAGATGGCGATGCTGCCACGCCTGAAGCCGAGGACTTTCTACGACATCGTCATCCAGGTGGCGATCGTGCGCCCCGGCCCGATCCAGGGCGATATGGTGCATCCGTATCTGCGCAGGCGCGAGAGGCGTGAAGCAGTCGAGTACCCGCGCCCGGAACTCAGGCGCGTGCTGGAGAAGACGCTCGGCGTGCCGCTCTTCCAGGAGCAGGCCATGCGGGTCGCGATCGAATGCGCCGGGTTCACGCCCTCGGAAGCCGACAAGCTCCGGCGCGCCATGGCGACCTTCAAGTTCACGGCCGGCGTGTCGAAGTTCCGCGACAAGCTGATTACGGGCATGGTAGCCCGAGGCTATGACGCAGCCTTTGCCGAGCGCACCTTCAAGCAGCTCGAGGGCTTCGGCTCTTACGGCTTTCCCGAAAGCCACGCGGCGAGCTTCGCCAAGATCGCCTATGCCTCCGCCTGGCTGAAGTGCCACCATCCGGACGTGTTCTGCTGCGCCATTCTCAACTCGCAGCCGATGGGCTTTTATGCGCCGGCCCAACTGGTGCGGGATGCGCAAAGACATGGGATCGAAGTGCGTCCCGTCGACATCAATCATTCCCGCTGGGATTGCACCCTGGAGCCGACCCGCAATCCGAAGCGCTTTGCCGTCCGGCTCGGGCTCCGGCTGGTGCAGGGTCTGGCGAATGCCGATGGCGCCCTGATCCCGCTCGCCCGGTCCGAGCGTCCCTACGCCTCCATCGAGGACCTGTGGCGGCGGGCCGGCATTCCGGTCGCCGCGTTGGAACGGCTGGCGGAAGCGGATGCCTACGGCTCGATCGGCATCCATCGGCGCGACGCGCTCTGGACGATCAAGGGATTGTCCGACGAGGTGATGCCGCTGTTCGCCGCCGCCGACGAGCGGGACCAGGTGATCCGGCCCGAGGCCGTCGAGCCCGCCGTCGATCTCGTGCCCATGACGGAAGGGCGCGAGGTCGTGGAGGATTACCGCTCGAAGGGCCTGACCCTGCGCCGGCATCCCCTCGCCTTCCTGCGTCAGGAACTGACGGAGCGGCGCATCCGTTCCTGCGCCGACCTCCAGCATGTCCGGGACGGCCAGCGGGTCACGGTGGCGGGGCTCGTGCTGGTGCGCCAGAAGCCGGGCTCGGCCAAGGGCGTGACCTTCATGACCATCGAGGACGAGACCGATGTGGCGAACATCGTGATCTGGTCCGCGGTGTTCGAGAAGCACCGGCGGCTGATCCTGTCCACCGGCATGATCGGCTGCCGAGGCCGGCTTCAGCGCGAAGGCGGCGTTACGCATCTCATCGCCGAGCACCTGATCGACCTGTCGGATCTGTTGCGCTCGGTCGCAGATCGTGGCGGCGAGCTGCGCCTGCGAAGCGGACGTGGGGATGAGGCCAAGCTGGGACAGCGCGAGATGTTGCGCATCAGCTCCCATGAGTCCGTGGAACGAACGAGCCCCAGCACATCTGAGCTCTGTCAGGAGCCCGTAATCAGAGTCGCAACGCGCAATTTCCGTTAAGGGTACGTCCAGCCTACTCCATAGGCTGACGAAAAGATTTCCTTACATATCCATCCTAGCACTCGAGGAGGCTGGCTCCCCTCATTCCCGGTTGACGAAGCCGACCGCCTACCCGGCGAGAGCACGGGTGCTGGGTAAACCGAAATAGCAGAGCCCGTCCCCCGGCTTGGGCCTGTAGTTCGGGAAGATGATGAAACCGTCCGTCGGAGCTGTCAGAACCTCCCCGTTGGCACGGCGGACGAGGACCTGCCCGGCAGCGACTGCATCGCCCGTCCGCCAGGCCCCATCAAGCCGATCTCCTTCAGCCTCGCAGAGAATGATATCGGCGACCCGAATGACGGTCTCGGCCGAAACCTTCGGCGCGGGAGCATCGATCAGGTGGAGATGCGCCAGGGCGTTGACGATGGCAGCATAGCCGATTTCGGCGGAATGCGGATCATCGTGCGAGCCGCATTCCAGGGTGACCGCGTAGCCTCCCGAAAAGCGCATGTATTCGGTGGTGCCGACCCCTTCGGAGACGGCCTTGTTCGCGTGGCCGAGCCGCTCGCGCTCCTTGAGGAAGCGGCCATAGACATCGAGCCAGCCATGGATGACGATCGAGGTCCCGAGCCTTGCGGCGAAGGCGCCTTCGGCCGCGGCATGGCGGAACGGCTCGACGGGCCCGGTATTGTCGAGGGGCCCCGCGAAGACGAACGGCTCGCCATCGCCCCGGAACGAGTGAATGTCCAGCAGGACATCGTGCTCCCGCAGAAGGGAGCAGAGGCGATTGCCGGCCTGATCCTCGTAATCCTCTGGGATGGTCTTGTCGCGCAGATCGCGGTTCAGGTTCCGGTCGCCTTCGCGTGTCTGCTGCCGATAGGCCTTCATGTTGGCGACGGGCAGAAACGTCACCTCGCCCCGACGGATCAATAACCGCCCCATGCGGCAATCGTTGATCGCGCGGAGGATCGCTTTCGGCCCGCAGGTCTCGTTGCCGTGCACGGCCCCGACCACTATCAGCTTCGGACCGGACGCGAGCCCGGTGAAGCGGACCGTTTCGAGCGGCGTTTCCGGATCGAGCCGCTCCCGGTCGTCCACCTCCTCATATCCAATGTCGATGAGCATGCCGGGGCGCAGGCGCCGCACCAGCTCGGGCATGTGCTCCCGCGGAACGCCGATGCATCCGGCCGTGCCGCTCATGTCGGCACGAGCGGCATGAATGAAGATGGCGCTGCCGCGTCCGAATTCCGCAGCCGCATCGTTGAACCCGATTGGAACGACGACGTCGAAAACTCCCTCCGAGCGATGCCGTGCCAGTCTCTCGTCCGGGCGTTCGTCCCTCTCGGCGAAAACCAGTCGGTTGTAGTCGGCTCCTTCCTCCTCCCAGATCATCTCGTCGGAGAGAGGAACGAACGGAAAGGCGAGGTCGCGAGGGAAATCCGGAAGAGCGACGGGATCGAAGAAACCATAGCGCAGTGGAAAGACGCCGATCGGTGTGCGCCTGTCGCCCTCATGCTTGAGCGATGCCTGGATCAGGCCCTCTGCTCCGATCGTGCACGGGATCGACCAGTCATCGATGATGAGCTTGCCGAGATGGGAGGCGGCCCCTGCGCGGGAAACGCGAACGAGGATCTTCGGAGCGTAGGTCATGGCGGGGCACTTTTGAGGATACGGGTGGAGCTTGTGGAATGCGCACGGCGCGCTTCAGCCCGTGGAGGCCAGAGCCACGTTCGGCGCCGCGATTTCCCGAACCCGCCGGCATCGCACGAGATGGGCCTCGCCGATCTCTTCCAGGGCGGGTACTGGCGGGACGCGGCAGATGTCTCGCGCCTCGAGGCAGCGCGGATGGAATCCGCATCCCGACGGCATATCGAGCGGATTGGGGATTTCGCCCATGATCTTGTCGCCCCGGCTGCGCTTGAACGGATCCGGGATCGCCGAGATGAGCGCGCGGGTATAGGGATGGCGCGGATTCGTGAAGATCGATTCCCAGCCCCCGGTTTCGACGATGCGGCCGAGATACATGACGGCGACGCGGTCGCTCATGTGCTCGACGACGCCGAGGTCGTGACTGATCATGATATAAGAGAGCCCGAGCGTCTCCTTGAGCTCGAGCAGCAGATTGATGATCTGCGCCCGGATGGAGACGTCGAGGGCGGAAACCGGCTCGTCCAGGATGACGATCTTCGGCTCGAGGATGAGCGCCCGCGCAATGCCGATCCTCTGGCGCTGCCCGCCAGAGAACTCGTGCGGATAGCGTTCGGCATGGTCCGGCCGCAGGCCGACGCGCCCGAGCATCTCGGCGACCCGCCCATCGATCTCGCTCGCCGTCGTGATGCCATGGAGGCGAAGCGGCGCCTCCAGGGTTTTTCGGACGGTCTGGCGCGGATTGAGCGAGGAATACGGATCCTGGAACACCATCTGGGCTATGCGCGCCCGCGCCTTGCGGCCCATCCTGTCGCCCGACACTTCACGACCGTCGAGAACGATCCTCCCGCGGGTCGGCTCCTGCAGACCGAGGATGGTCAGCGCCAGCGTGGACTTCCCGCATCCCGACTCGCCGACCAGACCGAGACACTCGCCCTGCTTCAGTTCCAGATCGACGCCGTCGACCGCATGCAGATACCGGCGCGGTCCTCCGAAGAGGCCGCCGCCGACGGGGAAATGGACGGCGAGATCCTCAACCTTCAGGATCGTGTCGGCGGACGAGCTATTCATGATAATGGCACCGTACGAAGCCCCCGTCGGGAAGCGCCGTCACAACCGGATCCTCGGCTCTGCAGAGGTCCGTGGAGGCGTGGCAGCGGGGATTGAAGCGACATCCCTTCGGAAATGCGGAGACTGGTGGGACGACGCCGGTGATTTCCCGGAGCCGCTTGCGGCCGTGGCGCGCCCGCGCGCCGAGCAACGGCAGCGAGGCCACGAGGCCACTGGTATAGGGATGGCTCGGCGAGCGGAACACATCCTCGGCGGCACGCTCTTCCACGAGCTTGCCTGCATACATGACGCCGACTCTGCGGCACATGTTGGCGATGAGGCCGAGATCGTGGCTGATCATCAGAACGGCGGTTCCCTTGGCCGCAGAAAGTTCGCGGATGAGGTCGAGGATCTCGGCCTGCACGGTGACGTCGAGCGCCGTCGTCGGCTCGTCGGCAAGAAGGAGATCGGGCCCGCAGGCAAGGGCGATGGCAATCATGACGCGCTGGCGCATGCCGCCGGAAAGCTGGTGCGGATAATCCTTGACCCTGCGCTCCGGAGCTGGGACGCGCACGCTCGCAAGCGCCTCGACGGCAAGGTTCTCCGCCTCCTTCCAGCTCGCGCCCTTGTGCAGCACGAACATCTCCGCGATCTGGCGGCCGACGGGCGAGAGCGGATTGAGGGCCGTCATCGGCTCCTGGAAGATCATGGCGATGCGGCTGCCGCGCAGCCCGCGCATCTCGGACGCCGGGAGATTCTGGATTTCCCGGCCGTCGAAGCGGATCTTTCCGCCGCCGATCATGAGCGGATGCCGCAGCAGCCCGATGAGCGCCAGGGCGGTGATGCTCTTGCCGCAGCCGGATTCGCCGACGAGACCCATGGTCTCGCCCCGGTTGATGGTGAAGGAGACGTCCTGCACCGCCGCAAAGCGCGTGCCGCCGACGTCAAGATCGATCCTGAGGTTCTCGACCTCGAGAAGGGGTTGCCCGCTCATGCCCGCCGCGTCCGTGCCTGGGGATCGAGGATGTCCCGCAATCCGTCGCCGAGCAGGTTCAGGCCAAGGACGGTCACGAAAATGGCAAGCCCCGGAAAGATCGAGATCCACGGCGCCGTCGTGATCTGGTCGCGGGCGTCCGACAGCATGCTGCCCCAGCTCGGGTAAGGCGGCCGGATGCCGAGACCGAGGAACGAGAGAGCCGCTTCGGCAAGCACCGCGCCGCCCATGCCGAGAGTGCCGATGACGATGATCGGCCCGAGCATATTGGGCAGAAGCTGCGTCAGCATGATCCGGATATCGCCGTAGCCCAGCACCTTGGCGGCCTGGACATAGCCCTGGCTCTTCAGGGAGAGCGCAGAGGCCCGGGCGAGACGGCATGTGAACGACCAGTTGGTGAGCCCGAGCGCGATCAGCAGGCTGGTCAGTCCCGGATTGAGGATCACCATGATGGCAAGGGCGAAGATCAGTGACGGGATGGCCAGCATCATGTTGGTCAGGCCGTTGACGAAATCGTCCCACCAGCCGCCCCAATAGCCGGCCGAGAGCCCGAGGCAGACCCCGATCACGGTGTTGATGAGCTGGGAGATGATGCCGACCGTGAGCGAAATCCGGGCGCCGTAAAGGACCCGGCTGTAGATGTCACGGCCCTGAGCATCGGTGCCGAACCAGAACTCGCTCCCCGGCGCCTCCTCGGCATACATCAGGTTAGCGTCCATCACAGGATCGGTATGCGCCAGCCAGGGGGCGAAGATGCCTGCAATGATCACGCCGGCGAACAGAACGCCTCCGATGACGAGATTGGCTCTGAACTTCATGTCACCGCCTCACGTATACTTGATGCGCGGGTCGATGATCGCGCACAGCACATCGACAAGCATGTTGATGAGAAGGAACAGAAGGACGATCACCAGGATCGAGCCTTGAACCACGGGAATGTCGCGCAGCGTGACGCTGTCAACCAGGAGTGATCCGAGCCCCGGCCAGGAGAACAGTTTCTCGATCACCACGGCCTGGCCGATCACCGTCCCGAACTGGAGGCCGATGGTCGTGAGAATGATGACGAGGGCGTTGCGCGTGAGATGCCAGCGCACGACCTTGCTTTCGCTCATGCCCTTCGAGCGCGCCGTGCGCACGAAATCCGCGTTCATGATGTCGAGCACCGCGGCCCTGGTTGTCCGGGCGAGCAGTGCCAGAGGCGCGACGCCGAGGGCGACGGACGGCAGGATGAGATAGCGAAGATCCCCACCGCCATAGCCGAAGCTCGGAAGCCAGCCCAGCATCAGCGCGAACAGGTACATCAGCAGCAGGCCGAGCCAGAATTTGGGCAGCGACAGGCCGGAGACCGCACCGACCATGGAGATGGTGTCGATCCAGCTTCCCGGTCTGAGAGCCGCAATGAAACCAAGCGGCACTCCGATGAGGATCGCGAACAGCATTGATGCGAAGGCGAGCTGCGCCGTCGGCCAGAGCCGGTCCGCGATGACATGGGCGACGGGCTGGCGTGTCCGGAACGAGGTTCCGAGATCGAAGGTCGCGAGTTGGGCAACATATTTGCCGAAGCGGACATAGACCGGATCGTCGAGCCCGAACTCCTTGTTCATCCGCGCCATGACCTCGGCATCAAGCACGCTGCGTCCGTCATCGCTCATGCTGGATGCGAAAGTTCCCGGAATGACGCTGAACATCACGAAGATGAGAGCCGCCACTGCGAGAATGATCGGCAATGACTGCAGCAGACGCCGCACGATGAAAGAAAGCATTCAAAACTCCACCTGACGCCCTGAGACGAGCTCAGGAGCGTCAGGATCAGCAGTTTCAGGACGAGGGCTTACTCACCCGTGGACTATTTGGCGGGTGACGATGCCTCGACCCAGATATCCTCATAGTTCTGGACTGCCAGTTCGGTCGCATTCGGCTGCAGGCCCTTGAGCCAGGGCTGGTGGGCCATCACAGCCTTGTTGTAGTTGAACCACCACATCGGCACCTCCTCGCGGAGGATCGCGTTCGCCTTCTTCAGGTTCTCGAGCTTCTTGGCCTCGTCGTCCGTCGCTGCGGCCTCATCGAGAAGCTTGTCGAACTCGGGGTTCTTGAACAGGGTGTAATTGCAGGCCGATTGCGGTGTCGCCGAATGGAAGCACTTGAGCGATGTCAGCGGATCCGGTCCCGAGGTGAGCGACCAGATGAACGCCTGATAATTGCCGCTGCGGGCGACTTCGGACAGAACCGTCCCCTCGACGGGCTTGATCTTGACCTTGATCCCCACCTTCTCGAGCATCGGGATGACCGCCTCGACGATCGGGATGCCCCAGCTTTCGTTGGAGGTCGCCGTCCATTCGAACTCGAATCCTTCCGGATAGCCCGCCTCGGCGAGAAGCTGCTTCGCCTTCTCGGGATCATACGGATAGGGCTTCATGTCCTTGTCGTAGGCAGGCGACGAGATCGGAAGCCAGCTCGTCGCGCGATAGGCCTTGTCCTTGACCAGCCGCTTGATGATGAGATCCGCGTCGATGGCATAGTTGATGGCCTGACGGACGCGCTTGTCCGAGAAAGGCTTGAAGTTCGGGTTCAGGCCCATGACGCGGGTATAAACCTCCGCGACTTCGAGCAGCCCCTTCGACAGTTCCGGATCGGCCTTATAGGCGACGTACTGCGTCGGGCCGAGGATGGAGACGTCGACCTCCTTGTTGCGGAACGCGACGTCGCGCGCGGCCGCTTCACCCATGATCGAGATGGTGATCCGGTCGGCATAAGGTTTGCCCGGCTCGTAGAACTTCTCCCAGCGCTCCGCCACGAGGCGAGAACCGGGCACGTACTCGACGAATTTGAATGGGCCGAGGCCGATCGGCTTCGTCGCGAAGGTATCTTTCGAAGCCTCATCTGCCGGATAGATCGAGAGCATGGGCTGATAGAAGTTGAAGCCTGGATCGACCTTCTCGGCCAGCGTCATCTCAATGGTGAGGTCATCGATCTTCTTCAGACCGGAGATTTCCTTCGCCTGCCCTTTCTCAACCTCGACGGCGCCCTTGATGATGCGCACGTAGCGCGCACCCGGATAGGCTTTCGCGCCGTCCATCTGGCGTGTGAGGCTCCAGATCACGTCATCGGCCGTCATCTTGCGGCCATTGTGGAAATAGGCGTCGTCGCGCAGCTTGTACGTATAAACGAGACCGTCCTCGGAGACCTTGACTTCCTTCGCCAGGTCGAGAACCGGCTTGTTGGCATTCGCGTCCCACTTGTAAAGCGAACGGTGGATCGCCTTTGCCCAGATCTCGTCCTGAGCCCGGTTCGACGTGTGGATGTCGAGATTCGCGAAGCTCGATCCATAGGGCGCGGTGAAGCGGATCGTGCCGCCCTTCCGAGGTGTTTCGGCATATGCACCTGCGCTCATGGCAAGAGCAAGCGCAGTAGTGATGACGAACTTCTTTAGCACGGCTGATCCTCCAAGTTGTGACAGTCGTGGACGCGCCGGAAGGATGCCGGCTCGCGTAACACGAGCTCTCGCTGATAAGTTCACTGCCTTGGCGCGTTCCCCTTTATGGTCTTAAGTGACGCCAAGACGATCATGAACAATCGAACCTCCACGGATCGTAAGATCGCATTGAGTGTTGTCAAGTATATCCTCTGGCGTAGCGCCCAGGAGATTGCGCGAAAAAACGGCAATATCAGCGAGTTGCCCAGGCACGATGCGCCCTTTCACATCTTCCATCTTCTGTGAGAATGCACCGAACTCCGTATAAGCCTGAAGAGCCTCTTCGATGGACACGCACTCACTCGCGTCCATGACCGTGCCTTTCCACGTCTTGCGCGTGAGCATCGCGTAGAGATTCGGGAACGGGTTCGGCTCACAGACCGGCGCGTCGCTGCCCGTGGCAGGCTTGAACCCGAGATCGATCCAGGTCTTGAACGGATAGCTCTTGAGACCGCGCTCCTCTCCAAGCACCGACACGTAGGCATCGCCGAAGTCGTAGATGAACACCTGCTGCGGGCAGGGATAGATGCCGGCCTTGAGCATACGCTCGTGCTGCGCGGGCGTCGAGAAACCGCAATGCTCGATCCGGTGGCGCCGGTCGGGATCGGGCATGGCGTCGAGAGCCCGCTCGTAAGCGGTGATCAGCTGCTCGATGGCTGCGTCGCCGATGGCATGGCAGATCAGCTGGTAGCCTTTGGCGTGGGCATCCATGACGAGTTCGTTCAGCTCTTCATCCGGCATCATCTGCACGCCGGTTGTGTTGTCGTCACCAAGATAGGGCTTCGACATCCAGGCGGTGCGGCCTCCGGCGGAGCCATCGAGGAAGTATTTGATCCCTCCGACCATGAGCATGTCATCGCCGGTGCCCGAAATCAGACCGGCCTCGTAACATTTGGGCACAATCGACCTGTCCGGGTCTCCCAGGAGAGCAAGCCACGTCCGCACCGGCAGCCGCCCCTCGCGCTTCGCGCGATGGTAGGCGGCGATCTCGCCGAAGCCGCCGCGCTGCCCGACGGCAGCGTCCATGCAACTGGTAATTCCGTAGGAGAGCAGATGGCGTCCGCCACGCTCGATGGCGTTGACGAGATCATCCTCCGTTGGGTCCGGAATGACGGCCCAGACCGGCGCGCGCGCATTCTCCGCCAGAAGACCCGTCAGGCGGCCGTTCGCCTGCTCGATGAGACCACCGGGCGGCGTTGGCGAGCTCTCGTCGATGCCGGCCAAGGCAAGGGCGCGGGAATTGCAGATAGAGACATGCCCGCAGGTCCGCACCAGCATCACGGGATTGTCCGGCGCGGCGCGGTCGAGCTCGTCCCGGTGGGGATGGCGCTTCACGTCGAGCTTCGTCTGGTCATAGCCGCGCGCCAGGATCCACTCGCCGGGCTTCGTCGTCTCCGCCCGCTTCGCGATCGCAGCGAGGAGAGCATCCAGGGTCGGCGCCGACGAAGGCTTGGCATCCACCCAATCCATCATCATCCCGAGTGAGATCAGGTGCAGGTGGGAATCGTTCAGGCCCGGTGTCGCAAGCCGGCCTTCGAGATCGATGACGCGCGTGGACGGGCCGACGAAGGCCTGGATGTCGGCCTCCCGCCCGGTCGCCAGAATGCGCCCCTGCCAGATCGCCACGGCCTCGGTGACGCCCTCCTTCCGACCACACCAGATCGGGCCGTTCCTCAGAACGATGTCGGCAATCGGCATGACGGAGCCTTGTTCCATCGTACCTCTTGCGAGCAACTGGGTGTCAGCAATGTTCATGTTCAATTCCCGGTTACAATCTTGTGTCCCAATCGACCTTACACCGACCGGAAGGCCGCTTAAGCGACCTGACCGCCATGGTCAGATATCATCCAGAGGCCAAATGGGCCGCCGGACCTTCCTGTAGGGCCGTTCCTTGAAATTGCGCGTCGACAGAGCGCCCGTGTCAACCTCCAGAACCGCCCGCGAGATGGGTTCGAAAGCCGCACGGAAATGCTGCATGGACTTGACGATGAGGGTCGACTTCCGCGTCGGATCGACGCCCAGTGACGTGAACTGCCCGAGATCGGTCGCTTGGCCGTTATGAGTGATCACGATGATCTCCACGCCACCGACGCGCAGCAGCGCGCTCAGGCCGTAATTGCGCCGGGCTCCGCCGCCCATCGGGCCATAGGCGATGAACGAGCCGTCCGTGATGGCGGCCACGTGGGCCGTGATCTCGAGTGGCCCGCCGCCCATGGCGGGATCGACCTTGCCGCCGAGCCGGAGCGTCACACGATTCCCGACCCCTGCCGCCTGGGCCTCCAGCACGGCTTCGGGATCGCAGATCGCATGGAAGCCGACATTCTGGAGATCTGCCTCCAGCACCGCCTTGAGCAGGCCTGTCGCGTCTCCATAGGCGCCGGAGCCGGGATTGTCGGAATAGTCCGCGATGATCAGAGGCTTGGTCGCCCCCGCTTCCCCGGCCTTCGCCTGGGCGATGGCCTCGTCCAGCGGGGTGAAGTGGATGGACGAGAACGTCCTCTGCTCCCAGACATAATCCATGAGCTCTTCGGCGATGGCCTGCGCTGCAGCGCGGTCGTTGCCGGTGACCGCGATGGATGGGCCGATATCGTGGACGTCGGCCGACGAAAAGCCGGCCTGGATGCTGACCACGAGGGCCTTGCCATAGGCTTCGATTTCATCGGCGCGGCGCAGGAGCTCCATCATGGGCGGCGACGTGGTACGGCCGCCGTCGAGAGCGTACAGGATCGGGCGCCGGGCGACGGCGACCTGCGGCGTGATCTGTTTCGCCATGGCCCTGTCGAGCAGCTCCGCGGCTTGCCAGGTCCGCTCATACTGATCGATATGGGGATAGGTCCTGTAGGAGATCAGCGCATTGGCGTTGTCCGCCATTTTCTGGGTCAGTGTCGCGTGCAGGTCCAGCACCGCAACGATCGGTGTTCCGGGACCGACCCGCGAACGGATGCGGGCGAGAAGCTCCCCCTCCCCGTCATCATGAGACTGCGTGGACATGGATCCGTGCAGATGCAGCAGAATCCCTTCGACCCCATCGGAGGCCTTCAGAATCCGCTCTGAGACCGCATCGAAGAAGGCGTCGGCGACCCGTCCCGACGGGTTGGCAGAGGTCACGATGGGATGGGTCAGGCTCCAGTTGAACCTCTCAGCCGCCCCGAACGCGGCGCCCATCGAGGTCCGCGTGCCGATGAACGCACGGGGAATGTCGTTGTCGAGGTAGTAGCAACTGTTCCTGAAGGCGCTCTCGTCCGTCCCTTGCATGCTGAACGTGTTTGTCTCGTGCATGAACTCGGCCACAAGAACGCGTTTTGCCATATCCCCCGCTCCCCCAAAGGCCCGGCGATCCGGGTCCATTCGCCCCGTCCCTCAAGGACGTGGCACAGCCTGTGGGAGGATGGTGACAAAGGCGGAAAACTTCTTCAAATATCAACTTCTGCTCAATTCATTCAAAATTGATATGAGAGACAAAGAAGCGTGACGATATCACAACGACATATCGAGATCTTCCATGCCGTCATGTCGTCGGGCAGCGTCACGCAGGCGGCGGCGGCCCTTCGTACCTCGCAGCCGACCGTGAGCCGAGAGCTCAAGGCGTTGGAGCGCAGCCTCGGGTTTTCGCTCTTTGCCCGCAACGGCCGGTCCCTCGTTCCGACGGAGGCGGCGATCCTGCTCCACGGCGAGGTGCGCAGGTCCTTTATCGGCATCGAGGAGATCGAGAGAACCGCCGACGCTATTCGCGCTAATGCGTCCGGTCACATCAAGGTCGTATGCATGCCCGCTTACAGCACGACCCTGCTGCCCTCCCTGTGCCGGGATTTTCTCCAGACGAACGGGAACATCCGCATCAGCATTTCCGCCATCGGAAATGCGGTGACGGCCGCCGGCGCATCTGCCCAACGATACGATCTGTGCATGGTGGAGGCAGACCTCGACGTTGCAGGTTGGACGACGACCGGCGTCAACGCAGGCGAGCAGGTCTGCATCATGCCCCGCGGGCATCCGCTCGCTCGCAAGGGTGTCCTTTCGCCCGCCGATTTCGAAGGCGTCGGCTTCATCTATTTCTCGGCCGAGGACATGTATCGGCGCAATCTGGATAACATCTTCCGGGATCACGGAGTCACCCGCCATCTCAGGATGGAAGTGTCCACGGCCTCGGCTGTCTGCTCCCTGGTCGAGCAAGGCATCGGCGTGTCGATCATCAACCCGATCAGCGCCCTGCATTGCCTGGATCGAGGCATGGAAATGCGCCGCCTCTCGTTCTCCGTTCCCTATGTCGTTCGACTGCACAAGAACCAGAGGGCGAACAACCCGCAGGCTCTCGATGCCTTCGAAAAGAATTGCATCGATGCGCTCGAGAGCCTGAAGCGAAAACTCGAGGAGAACCTCGACGGCACTATCCGGACGCTTTGCGACGGCCATAGCGCTCCGCCGGAAGGCGACGGGACAGGCTCGGGAGGAGCGCCGCGCGTGCTTCCTTGAACGCATTCCACTCGGCGATATCCGGCAGGGCTGGGATCGTCACCGCGCTCACCGGGGAGGACAACCAGGCCGTCGAGGCACTCGGCATCCACACCAACAGGCCTGAGGTGATCCCATCCGACATCGACGCGTTGATCTGGTCCCGCCCCCCCTGCCCGATCGTTTGTCGGCCGATGAGAGAAAGGCCTGCGAGCAAGTGCGCGAGAACAGGTTCGCCTACGCCTTCATGATGGGAACGCGTCCGCAGACACCGATCGGGCTGGCCGCCTCTCCCGTCGGTTTGGCGGCTTTCAGCCGCCTGTAGCGTGTTCCCGGACGAGATGCATGAAGCGCCCAGGAGCTGAGCCGAGAAGACGTATCCGAACGGCGCTCCGGCCACTCCACAAGTCGCTGTGACGATTTCGGCGCACGAAATGCGCGCCTGCTCATGAGCAGGCGCGGCGCAATCGATATGGGGATTTAGACCGTTCCAGCTGTCGCTAGCGAATGGAGGAGTTGGGCCCTGAGGAGGAGATCGACGTCGGCAAGGGACGTTCGCGCGACCTGCTGGAAGTATCCTTCCTCAGAAGGCCAGGCAATTCACCGGCGGAAAGGAAACGACCGTAAGAGTTCGTGCAATCACACGAGCGCCCTGAGCCGTTACGCGGGTCGGACCTCGGTGTTCTTACCCAATCTGCTCGAGAATGATCGCCCGGATTTCTTCGCGGGTGAGGCTGCTCTGGTGTGGCTGCCACGTCAGGCTGGACTTGCGTGGATGCTTTGCAGTGGAGGCCTGAAAGGCTGCCTTAACGGGCTTCGTTTGATGGATAGTTTTCATGATGTCCTTTGCGGCCTCGGCAAGCCGGACCGATATTATTGATTGTTGATGGTGCCGAACGCAATGCGAAACGACGGATCCGCCGCGGGGTTCCACGCAGCGACCAAACTTCAAAGATGCGGAAAGCGGGCTCGGCGCTCAATCGTGAGCTTCAGAGAGCAGGCCGAACATGTCGGTTGGATTGATCTCATATGGACGATTTTCCGGTGCGCCACAAGATAGCAGAAACAAAAAAAGCAGAAATTCGAGAAAATAGCCCCTCCAGAAACTCTGCCTTTTGATGTTTAACTTCCTACCAGATCATGGTTTTTAAGCGCGTTCGGCAAATTACTGTGCTCTCCTGCCTTGTAATTGCCTGATTGGAGCACTAAGTTATCCTCATCGACATTTGGCCGGACAATCGGGCCGTTGACGCCTTGGCATGCCAGGCGCACGTTCAGACAGCCTTCCCAAACATCGACGAACCCGAGCAAGGGCGTGCTGTCGCATGCCCGCTACGCTCACGTGCACTGACGCATAAACCAAGGATATTCCCATGATTACGGGCACCGTTAAGTTCTACAACGACCAGAAGGGCTACGGCTTCATTCAGCCGGACAACGGCGACAAGGACGTGTTCGTCCACGCCACCGCTCTCGAGCGCGCCGGCATCCGC